>Ga0256783_1000377_pt1 | contig 11387 bp, 12 predicted proteins | sample MC6MC0934MT_FD_189995 | JGI IMG/M metagenome (GOLD analysis project Ga0256783, IMG submission 189995) | Metatranscriptome of enriched soil aggregate microbial communities from Iowa State University, Ames, United States - MC6-MC0934-MT... | ecosystem: Environmental > Terrestrial > Soil >... | reverse complement strand
TTGCTTGTGCTTGGTGGACCCGCACCCAGGCGATCTCATGCTTTAAGCCTGCGGCCCTCGGCGGTCGTACATGACGTGAATTCGGTAGATACTTTTGATCCCGGACAACGCGCTGACCCCGGATAAAGCGCGGCATCATCCTACCACTTGCGTTCCTCGTCGCTCTTCTTTTCGTAGCTCTGCCGGCATGTAGCAAGCCCGGCTAGAGTGCTTTCTTCATCGAGGGTGCAGCGTGAAGCAGATAGTTTTGACGCTCGTAAAATGAAATGGCCTCTGGTCTGGCGTCGAGAAACACTGCACTCATGCCACGAGCACGCGCGTCGGCTTCTACGTACTCCATCAACGCTTGTCCCGTACCGCTTCCTCGAGCTTCCGGAGTGACGACAATATCGTCGATATGCATATACGCACCCCGCGCTAGCGTATGGACCGGCCTCATTCCCATGACGCCCACTAGCTCGCTGTCCTTAAACGCTCCTACGAGTTCGTAACCAGAATAGGATTGCTGCCGCACTCGTCTCAAGAACTCGGATTCGTCCAGTGAGCGCAATTGGGAGATGACTGGAAATGCTTGTACCCATTCGGCTGGGGCAAGCCGTCGAACGGCTGAACTGTTGCGGCGACTCTGACTCATAGCCTGTAACCCCTCCTCAAAGGAAGGCAAATTCTTGCACACAAAATTCTTTTTGTGGGCCGCCACAGAGAAAAGCGAAAGGCTCTTGAGAGGCGGGTCCGGCAGTTCCGGGCGACGGTCGCCGCAGGCGAACAGCGCTGGAGCTGCTGTCTTCGGCAACCGGCCATCAGCGGACGTTCGACATCGCCGCGTGTACTGCCCACAATCAGCGATAAAGACGCCAACCGGATCTGTGATTGGAGACGTCGAAGCCAGTTGTTCGACAGATTTTGATCACGCCTCATGCGCGGATGCCGGAATTACGTCGGACGGCCGGGTCAGCACCAAACCGCTCAACTACAAACTCAATAAAACCACGAAGCTTCGGCGATCTCTGTCGTTCCTGCAGATAGAGAAGACTCATCGACCGTTCGGGCGCGGCAAAGTCTGGCAAGATCTCTATCAGACGCTTGTCGCGAATGTCCTCTCGTATCAGCATGGAAGGGAGCAGCGCGATACCTAGTCCTCTCAATGCTGCCCGACGCAAGGCTTCGGCATTGTCGATTTTCAATCTGCCATCCACGGGGACGCTGACCGGACCATCCGGTCCCTGCAGCGTCCAACCCGGTCGCGCCGCATGCCATTCGGATCGCGGCGGGTATGCATAGGTGAGGCATTGGTGGTCGGCAAGCGCTTGCGGCGTGGTCGGCGCTCCGTTTACGTCGACATAGCCGGGCGACGCGCATAGCACAAGCCGATACGGAGCAAGAGGACGCGCCACCGCGTCCGGGTTGGCCAGAGCGCCGATGCGGATTGCAGCCTCAAAGCCCTCGTCGAACAGATCCGCGAGCGCGTCGGTGGCGACGATATCCAGCTTGATCTCGGGGTAGCGTTCGTAATAGTCCGCAAGCGCGGGAATCAGGCATTCGTTTGTGAACACCACGGGCGCAGTGACGCGCAAGCGTCCTCGTGGCTTCGCGAGGTGGTCGAGGGCCAGCCGCTCGGTGTCGTCGATCAGGTCGAGTATCTCAATGCATCGTTCGTAATAGACCTGTCCGAACGCGCTGATTTTCTGTCGGCGGGTCGTGCGGTGAATGAGTTGCGTGCCGAACCGATTTTCCAACGCCTGAAGGTAGTTGCCGACCATGGTTGGCGACAGGTCGCATGCCTCCGCCGCCCCCGTCAGGCTGCCAGTTTCCACGACACGTGCGAAGACGGTCATCGCCTTGAGAAGGTCCATTGCTCAATGTTAGTGGATTCTGCTTCAAGACGTGATGCGTTTATTGATCCGCAATCGAGGAATACATTACTGTCACGTAAGCGAAAGGAGAGGCCAAATGCTGTATGAACTGGCGACGTTGTCGTGTCCGCTTGTGGAACAGGACGCGGTGTCCAATTGCGCCCATCGCTGGGTATCAAATGCCGACGCGGCAGGCAGGCTGCTCGGAGCATGGCGCACGGAAATCGGCGAACTGTCGCGCATTGTCGTGATGCGCAGCTTTGAGACGATGGATGAGCTGCAACATGATCGAAATCGCGCATTGACCGCCGAACACCCTTTCGGAATTGAAAGCACGTGCGTTCAGTTCACCATGGAAAGCTACGCTCTTTTTCCCTTCTTGCCGGATATCGAGCCGGCGGCGACCTTTGGCAACTTCTACGAAATTCGCCGTTATTGGCTTAAAGCCGGAGGGGTGGCACCAACCATCACCGCATGGGAACGCGCGCTGGGTCCGGCCAAAGCCTACACATCGCATCTCATTGGCAACATGTACGCACTCGATGGACCAGCGCGCATTACGCATATCTGGAAATTCTCTAGTCTTGAGGAGCGTATGACCTTGCGAAGGCAGCATTACGCTGAAGGCCTTTGGCCGCCCAAAGGCGGTCCGGAACAGATTACAAACGCAACTTCGGCGATTTGCCTGCCGGAGGTGTGGTCGCCTCTGCGTTAAATGCTCGTTGGCGCAGCGCTCCTGAGCGGATGGACAGCTTCACGACGCACCAAACGTGTTCTCACGCCTTCGGCTTGGCGTAAAACCCACACGGCATGTGTTGGCCGTACAGGAGAGGCATAAATGTCCGCTCCGGAGGACGACGACCGACCGTTTCGGGTGTGCGCCGTGAAAAGGTGGCGCTTTCCAGCGGGTGCAAGCCCCGCCCGGCAAATGCTCCAGCCGGAAGCAACCGGAGCAGCTATGGAGGCAACGAAGTGGCTGAAGCCTTCGGTGATGCGTGTCACAAATTGGTGACAGCGCGAGTGTGCAGGCCGTAACGCGAGTGAACGCCGAGCAAACCTCGAAAAGGTCGATGCGCAGGCCGACCCGACAACCCTATCGGGGAAGGCTGATACGGCTGGGTGAATGAGCAGGCTGGACGCCCAGTCGCTGTGCCGGGGTAGTGGCGACAGCATGTACACAAGGAAAGCGTACGCAACACGGGAAGTCCCTCGGCGTGGTCAGGGATGACCAACCGGACGCCCGCGAGGGACAGGCCGGGCGCCTTGGGATGACGGAGAGGCCCGTAGTACTGCCGAAGCCGGGTAATGCCGGTGGAGGGAAGGGGCCTCAGTTCAAGACGGACGCAACACGTAGTGAGGGACCTGGAGATTGGGCAACCTATCAACTCCGATCAGTGTTCAGAAGCTGCAGACGGCGTTACACGCGAAAGCGAAGGCAGAAGCCGGGTACCGCTTTTACGCTCTATACGACAAGATCTACCGTGAGGATGTGCTGGCGCATGCGTACGCCCAGTGTCGCTCGAACAGGGGCGCACCGGGTGTCGATAGGCAGGACTTCGCGGAGATCGAAGCGTACGGGGTGCAGAAGTGGCTCGGCGAACTGGCGCTTGCGCTCAGGCAGGAGAGTTACCGGCCGGACCCTATCAGAAGAGTGTTTATCCCGAAGGCCAATGGCAAGCTGAGGCCACTGGGCATCTCGACCTTGCGTGATCGGGTGTGCATGACAGCAGCGATGCTGGTGCTCGAACCGATCTTCGAAGCGGACCTTCCATCAGAGCAGTACGCTTACCGCCCGGGGCGAAACGCCCAGCAAGCGGTAATCGAGGTGGAGGAACGGCTGCATCGAGGACAAACGGACGTTGTTGATGCCGACCTTGCGGACTACTTCGGAAGTATTCCACACGCCGAACTGATGCTGTCGCTTGCGCGACGCATCGTCGATCGGCGCGTGCTGCATCTGATCAGGATGTGGCTGGAATGCCCCGTTGAAGAAACCGACGATCGAGGCCGGAAGAAACGTACGACGCAGGCCAAAGACAGCAGACGTGGCATTCCGCAAGGCTCACCCATCTCACCACTGCTGGCGAATATTTATATGCGCCGGTTTGTGCTGGCATGGAAGAAGCTCGGACTTCAGCGCAGTCTTGGCAGTCGAATCGTGACCTACGCGGACGATCTGGTGATCCTGTGCAAGAAAGGGAAGGCTGAAGAAGCCTTGTCACGAATGCGCGAGATCATGGACAAACTGAAGCTGACGGTCAACGAGGAGAAGACGCGAATCTGCAAGGTGCCGGAAGGCGAATTCGACTTCCTGGGTTATACGTTTGGGCGGCTGTACTCAGCGACGACTGGCCAGGCCCGTATGGGCATGCGTCCGTCGAAGAAGAGTATCCGGCGCATGGTCGAAAAGATTCATGCGATGACCGCCCTCAAGACGGTGTGGCAAGAGACCACGGAGCTGGTGGGCAGGTTGAACCGCACGCTGCGCGGCTGGGCGAACTACTTCAAGGTAGGCTCGAACAGACGCGCGTATCGGGCGCTCGACAGCTACACCGCTACGCGGTTGCGTCGGTGGTTACGCAACAAGTACAAGGTTCGACGTCGCAGGGGCGGGACTTATCCATCCCAGCACCTCTACGGGCACTTCGGTCTCGTGCGTCTGACTGGTCCATGGTTGTGAACCTGCCGTGTGTGAAGGCGTGATGTCCTGTCCGAGAGCCGGATGCGGGAGATCTGCATGTCCGGTTCGATGAGCGGGGTGTGGAAACGGGGTTAGGGCGAGGTTATTCGGGCACCGCCAGACGAAAGAGGCGGCAACAGACAAACCGAACCTACCGCTACCGCGCCACATCTCGACTCTACCGTCTACGCAGGCTGGCCACGCGACGCGGGCTGCGGTGATCGCCGCGCCGGGGGAATTCTCGTGTCCGACCAATTTGGGACATTCGACTGTGGCAGCACAATCGTTGACATCTAGCGCAGTGCCTCTACGTTCTAGAGCATCGAAGTCCGACGGATAGTTTTCGGAAGAATCAGTGCGGCTCCTGCGAAACCCATCGCGGCAACGCTCCCAAACGTCGCCCACGTCTCGAGCGACGTCGCGTTGAGGATCAGCCAGCTTCCGGCGTAGTAACCGGCAGCGCCACTCAAAGCCCCCGTTGCACTCAACACACCGAAGGACGTGGCCTGACTTCCGTCAACCGCTAGCGAGCCGGTCATTGTCTCCAGTGACGGAAAAATTACTGTCTCGACGACCGTATATGCGGCGATGAACAACAGAAACCATGCGAGATTATCGAACGCGGCCACGCTGGTGAAGGCGATCGCAGCCGCCAAATAGGCATACATCGTTGAAATGGCCGGATTCATCCGGACAAGCCAGCGCTTCGCGACCAGCATAAATGCCAGTCCGATCACGCCGTTCACAACATAGACAGCTGATGCTGCGTGCGGACCCGCGAGACGCCCGGCATACAGCGGAAAAGCGACATAAAGCTGTGGGAACAGAAAGAACCAGGGAAAAGAAACCACGATCAGGCGCCACAAATCGCGGTTAGTCGCAGCGGCGCGCAGAGTGACCAGAATCGCACGGCGATCCGGTGCCCCGGTTGATTCGACTGTTGATCGGGATATAGTCGCACCCAGCACGCCAAATAAAAGCGCGCTTGCCGCGAACGCGAAACGGGCATCGATCAGGGCCGCCAGTCCTCCGAGTATGGGGCCGATCGCCGTGCCCATGTTCAGCATCTGGTTGTTTGCTGCGAACAGGGCAGAATGCGATATCTTCGGCTGGCGGCCGAAGACTCCGTACAGACCGGCCTCGTAACATGCAACGCCCGACCCGGCCGCGAAAGCGAAGCACATCCAAGCCGTCTCGTTGTTCGTAACGCTAAATCCGAGGAATCCCAACGCTCTCAACCAAAGCCCCAAGGCCAACATTCGCCGGGAGCCGAAGCGGTCTGCGACCGCGCCGGCAATAAGCGGCAGCGTCTGGGCGGAAAGCAGATTCGCTGACATTACGGTCGCAAGCGCGACGGAATTGAAGTGCAGGGTCATCGACATGCACAGCGCAAGAAGCGGAACGGTCATGAAGTGCGACGCGTTCATCACGCCTTGCATCCGCAAAAATGCCCTGATGTCTTGTGGAAAAGTCGGACTGAGCGAACGGGTATTGGCGAGCATCTTGCATCCATGTAACCACTGTAGTATTTTGATGGTTACGTAAACTCTGCGCTTTTGCAACACGGAGACGCGATGCCGGACCACAATCAGACTGCGCCAGGAGAGCTTGAGGACGTGCGGCGGTTTATCAACACCTGGTCGATTCCAAATGACACCCGTGAAGCAACAGACGCACTGCCCGGATTGGCTCGCGCGCCCAAACTCTGGCACAAGGAGTTTCCGCACCGCTCCCTATCGCGAACAGACTCTCTACCTCGGGTGCAACGGCTACGTGATGATTTGCGCAGTGCCTGCCGAGGAGAGGCGTCCAGTAGCGAGGCGCTGAACGAATGGTTCAACAGCGCTGCGCTCGGCTTGAAAGTCCAATGGGTAGGCGGCGCTTTGCAGTTGGATATCGAAGCGTCGGAAGGGAGCTTTGTTGGGTATCTCGTGGCTGTAGCGGCAAAGGCCATTGCCTCGGGAGAGTGGACACGCCTGAAGACCTGTCCTGATTGCCAATGGGCTTTCTACGATCACACGCGTAATGGCAGCAAACGCTGGTGCGGTATGACAAAGGGCGCCCCAGACGGACGGGCGTGCGGCACCATTGCGAAAGTCGAAGCATATCGCGCTCGTAAAGCAATGAAGGACGGCGTTGCCTGACGTGACGCTTTCCGAGAAACGGGTGTTACTCAGGCCTCGATTGGCGGCTAATTCTTATCCAGTTTGAATGTCCGCTTCATGGAAAGCTGACTGTCCCTGTGGGTCGGGGTGAGCCCATCCGAGCTACGAAGTCATCGCCGCGAAGCGGCCACTGGTGTTTGGCTGCCCGATACGGCCGGTTGTCAACGCGAACTCCCGACCCGGACCGGTCAGTTGCCATTCTAATCAGCGGCCATTCGGTATCATTCAGCAAGGGTTGCCTAAGTGCTCCAACCGACTACTTCCGCGGTTACCCTAACGCCAGATCGGCTGGCTTTTTCAATGCGTCATTCACCGCATGCATGCTAATAACCGTGTCCCTTACGACGCTCTGAGTCAGGGTGCCAGCAAGGATGCCGGTGCAGCCGTCGCAGTGGCTTTCGCAATCTTCCTAGGCGCGGGCAGCGCTCAGTCAGCACCGCTCGAAATCAAACAGAACCCCGACCCGCTAATGCCGTATACCATTACAGCTCACTTCGATGGCGCCCCCGGCCCATTCGATCGGGCCGAGGCAAGCGTGAGCTACCGTGTGGACACTCCAGATTGCGTACCGTTGACGCCCATGGGGGAGCGACCGTTGTGCCCGAGCGGCAAGTGCGCTTCGCGCTGGATCCAAAAGGAGACGCGTTTGCCGGTACGGTGCTCTTCGATCTTTTCAAGGACGGGGTTATTTTGGCCGGGGCGTCTGCCATTGGTCGCTCGTCGGCGTTACCACTGATTTCCGTCATGGCAGCGTCACGTTCAGTCCCGCCATCTACAAGGCGGACATTTTGAGCGGACGTAAGATCGTGAAGTATTTCTCGAAGCCTTCTTATGAACGTTCGAGTACAGCGCGCGTTGATCTTGGTGCAACCGATCCAGACGCCTACGACGATCCGAACGCGACCTTTGCCATAGACATCCACGCTACCGAGGAATGACGTTGAGTCCGTCCACGTTTCCAACGCCCAACCTGTTGCAGCCCGCCGGACTTCCGATTTGCGATGAACGCTGTCCAACCTACCACGCCGTTGCCACGAAGGGCCACGAGCGAGGAGAGAAAACCATGAATTATGCACGCGGCAGAGCCTTCCTTACCTTCGCCGTCTTCGCGGCCAGTTTCGTCGCCGGCCTTAGCGAAGTGCAGGCCGCTGGCTTTGACTGCCGGTATGCCAAAAGCCATGTCGAGAAACTCATCTGCACGAATACCGAACTGTCCCGGCTGGACTCGCAACTGAAGGATCTGTTCGTCAAGGTCCAGAACGAGACGAGCGGCCACGACGGCGAAACCGGCGCCCTCATCGACCCCATCGGCGACGAGCAACGCCAGTGGCGCGAAACGGTCCGCGACCGATGTCCGGACGCGGGCTGCCTTCGGAAGGCCTACACTGCGCGTATCCGCCAGGTTCAAGAGAAGTGGTCCGAGGCTTTGCAGTAGATCAGCATCCGCTCAACCAACAGATGCGATGTCATAAAACGCAAAAGGAATAGATGTCGATGGTAGTGTGATGGGCTCGGCGTTTGGCTGGAATCCTGATCGTGGCGATGACTGCTAGCTGCGCTGCTGCCTATTGGGTGGCTGCAAAACCGCCACCGTCTACATGCCTGACCGTGGGTCTTTCGGGGTCGAGGCATGACGTGAGCAGTGAGTTCAATCGCCATATCAAAGCAAGCTTGTCCGATCGGCTCGGCAGTGAGCGAGGTGGGGACTTCACGTCAAAGACAAGGCTTTTCCCGACAAGATTGGAGTTCCTTGGTCGAGCGGGAACATGTGGCTATCAGGCACGAGGACAGCTTTGTCTGCGACCAAATTGCGTACGCTGGCATGATGACGGCGCAAATCATCTAACGTCGATTCGAGGCGTTTATCAAGATGAAGGTTGCCTTTAATCAACTTTTTTCAAAGGCACATGAGACGGGAAGTTTCGATCGATAAAGGCCAATTTGTTAATCTTCCTATTTGCCAGGCACTCACATCGTCTCGACGTGTCCTGCACGTCGAGACCGACCGGTGTGGCACTGCGCGATACCGTCACTGAATTTGTACCGCGTCGGTGCAATCGCTATACGCTATTTTGCAGGAATCGGATCCGCAGTTCTTCAGCGCCACGTTGGAGGCATCCTCGATGGAGGGTCCGCGGGCGTTTCGGTCGGGCCCGGTGACAGGACGTTCACACGAGGCGGGATCCTCGAGCATCATCGCGTGGCTGGTCTTCCGCACGGACAGGGTGACATGGCTCGCGAGATTATCATGTGTTCGGTAAAACGGATGTCCACTGGGTGTGGACGCAATGACACCACAAATCCGGAAGAGGTGAATTAAGATGCGCACGACGCTGCTACGCGATAGGAATGCGCCCGGAACGTCGGCATCGAACTGCAGCCCAGCTTCTGTACCCCTGGGCGGGTAAATCGCGGGAGTGTCAAGACTCAACCAATCAATGAGGAATGGCCAAGCACAAAGGCTATGCTCCGCGATGCGGCCTGCCATCGGAATCTCAGTCGTCTGTTTCGTATTGTTGCTTTGAGCGTGCGAAACGACGCAGATGTGCGTGATCCTCAGGCGTCTACGGCGAAGGTAGTCGGGATGCCCTGATCGGACCAAATCGTCATCACTGACGTCCGGTATGGGCAGAAGAACGGGCCAGGCGGCCAGCAAGTGAGTTACGAAGCGATCACTGGCAAGGGGCGGCGTTTTACGTGCACAGTGTTCATGTTCCCGCGCTGACGCCTGCGGACAAACCGACTTAAGACAATGGAGATACCACGCGCGCAGTTAGATCCCCGATTGGAGATGACCATATCTGTGCCGAAATTCTGCGATCTGCCCGCATCCGAAACAACGATAAGTGGTCACTTCTCAAGAATCACTTTATCGACGAGGATTTTTGGCATATGAAAAAATGGATTCTCATCCACGCGTTCCAAAAAGGCGCCGAGAGTGAGGCGAGGACCGGGTGGATATTCAGCAATTGGCTTGAAAAAATTGTCATGGACCCATTGGATGCTGTGCCCATTTTCAAATTCTCTACGGTCGACTACCCCGAACGGGACCGGTTTCACGTATGGGTGAAAGATAACCTCTGCGAATGTAAATTCGAGGACGACGGCTACGGTGCATTCAACGCAGAAGCCAGTGGTGCCGCGCTCGGCCCGCTCATCATCTCAGCGCGGCGTTGGCCGGAGCGGCCGCGACCGTTGACCTTTTCGGTCCACCGTACCGAACGGCTGATTCGACTCGACAGTCAGGATTCGTTTCGCTTTACGCTGCTGCTTGGCGGACGGCTCCTCTGCCGCTCCATCAGTCCCGCAACCGTCAAGACGCCTGGTGATCTTTTCTTTCATGACGTCGCCCAGGTCAACGATTGCATGGTGGAAGCGGGGGACGTGATCAGCGTGGTCGTACCCAGGTATCTTCTGCCGAGCCACTCCGCGCGGTTGCACGGTCACACGCTGACGAGCGGCATCGGCCGTCTTCTAGGGGATCATCTGCTCTCCCTGTTCCGGAATCTGCCTGCACTGCGGCAGCAAGAAATTCCTCATATCGTGCAGTCAACGCTGCTGCTGATGGCCGCCGCGGTCTCATCAACAGTCGAGGCAATGCGCGAGGCAAGCGGTCCGATCGGCAGTGCATTGCTTGACCGGATTCGTCACTACATCGATCTGCACTTGCTGGAGCGCGATCTCACACCGGACCGGATCTGTCGGGAGATCGGATTGTCGCGAGCCAAGCTCTATCAATTGTTCGAGGAAGAGGGGGGAGTAATGCGGCAGATCAGGCGTAGAAGATTGCGCCACGCGTATCACGTACTTGGCGACCCGCAACGGCGGCACGTCCGCATAGCGGAGATAGCCTGGGCCCATGGCTTCCCAGATGAAAAACATTTCCATCGTCTTTTCAAAGCGGAGTTTGGTCACACGCCTAAGGAAACGGCGGAACATTCTTCCAGCCCAATTTTGCTTCCGGCTGGCAATACGGCGAATAATCAACGGAAGGGCGGCGCCAGGCTCTCGGGATGGACATTGCCATTTGGAGTGCTAAATAATTAATGGCGATTGAATGAATCTGTGTTTGACTGTGTGACGACGTTAACAGTGGCGACTCTGTTCGTTTCGCGGTGCGTCCGAACGGGAACAATGTGTTACCTGCCGTGACCGGGCGGTCATGCTAGCCGCACGGGGAACTACTCAACTCTCGAAAAATGCTCTGAAAAAAATCTTTGCGATTTCTTCGCTTCTTGTTCTGTCTGCGTGCGCATCGGGCGGAGCCATAGGCGTGGGGAATGAGAAGTTTGATCCGACATGGATTAAGCAACATGTCGTTGTCGGAAAGTCGACTCGGCAGGATATCTCTTCAATTTACGGCGACCCCGACGAAAAGCAGACCAATGCTAACAACTCGGACACCTGGATTTATCACAAGAACCGCTCCGGAAACAATCTTCTTTCTATGGCCTCCGGGATGATTCCCGGCATGTCGACGGTAAGTCAGGCTAGTAACCTGGCGGATGTCAAAGCCAAGCAAGGCTACGGCAATACGCTGTGGTTCTGGTTCAAAAACGGTGTCGTCACGAATTGGCACAATTAATCAGCGTCTCTGCGTAACAGACGCTTTTATAAATGACAGCCACCTTCGCAGAGTTGGTGTTGCTAGCGCCGCTTACTCCGCCGCGAAGACGGAACATATCCGAC
>Ga0256783_1000372_pt1 | contig 11445 bp, 15 predicted proteins | sample MC6MC0934MT_FD_189995 | JGI IMG/M metagenome (GOLD analysis project Ga0256783, IMG submission 189995) | Metatranscriptome of enriched soil aggregate microbial communities from Iowa State University, Ames, United States - MC6-MC0934-MT... | ecosystem: Environmental > Terrestrial > Soil >... | reverse complement strand
TGTTTCCTCGCGAAGCCTACCGCCGGACCTGGGAGCAGATGGAGGGGCAACTGTCGCAACGTCAGGCCTGCAAGACCATGGTGGGGCTGCTCGAACTCGCGGGGCACCACGGTGTTGAAGCGGTGCTGGCCGAACGGCTTGAGGCCTTGCTCGCAGCCGGTGAGCTGCCCGATCTGAAGCTGTTGCGCGACGAGTTCGCGCCGCGTCAGGCATTGTGTCCAGAAGTGGTGGCCGACATGCCACCCGTGGCGATCTATGACGAGCTGCTCGACCAGGTGGCAGCATGAACGCGCCCGCCCATGACAACGGCCGCTTGGCTCTGATGCTCAACGAGCTACGTTTGCCGACCATCGGCAGGTTGTGGCCCGAGTTCGCGGAAGGATCTGACAAGGAAGGCTGGCAGGCCTCCCGGCTACTCGGCGCATTGCTCGAGCACGAACTGGCCGAGCGAGCCAAACGACGCATCGAGCGCCATCGGACCGAGTCGCATCTGGATCCGACCAAGACACTTGCGACCTTCGACTTCGGCATGGTGCCGATGGTCTCGAAGGCGCATGTCACTGCGCTGGCAACCGGAGAATCCTGGCTGGAGAAAGGCGCCACGATTCTTCTGTTCGGGCCGCCCGGTGCCGGCAAGAGTCATCTGGGATCAGCCATCGGACACGCGTTGATCGACGCGGGCTACCGGGTGCTGTTCACACGCACCAGCGAACTCTTCTAGAAGCTGCAGGCCGCACGCCAGAGTCTGCAACTGCCATCCGCGCTCGCGAAGCTCGATCGCTTCGATCTCATCATCCTGGATGACCTGTCGTACGCGCGCAAGGACCAAACCGAAACCAGCGTGCTATTCGAACTGATCGCCGAAAGGTATGAGCGAAAAAGTCTTCTAATAACGGCCAATCAGCCGTTCTCTGGCTGGAATGATGTGTTCCCTGACCCCGGCATGACGGTCGCAGCCATCGACCGGCTCGTCCATCACTCGACGATCTTCGAACTGAATGTCGAAAGCTATCGCCGTCGTAAGGCCAGCGACAAACCGAGCGTGCGCCGACGACAATTACCCAGCGACAACTACGAAGAAGGAGCGACAACTATAGCCTCTTAACCAGCGACAACTACACCCGTCGACCGGCCAAGATAATTGTCGCTGACCGGCCGTGCTGCTTGACGCCGTCTACACGGCTCTGTTTCGAATCTGACCACCGGGTCGAAGCTTCTGCAGATACTCCTGCACCCGGCGTAACCCGCCCGTGTAGCCGCGCTGCTCAATCTCCCGCTTGAGCACCGTTGCCGGAATCCAGTCTGGCTTCGCTGCTTCAACGCGCTCCTGCAGATACACCTTGAACGGCGCAAGCTTGCCAACGACTGGCTGACGGGCCTTACGTTGCGGCGGACCCGATGCCAGATACTTCGACTGTGTTGACTGCCATACCGGTCTCGACAGCGATGTCCCGGAGGCTGTTTCCCTGGCGACGCAGAATCTCGATTTTCATGTACTCCTCGTAGCTGATCACGGGCCGCCCAAAAGGAGCAACCCTACAACGAGGTGTGTCAATTCCTAACTGCGTTACCGTATCAATTTACAACTGCGCGCGACACCCTCAGCGAGCGCGGCGTACGAACGCTGGACCTCCTGGCTGTACATGCAGGCTCTGGTGATCGCACACTTCGGGTTGTCGATGATGATGCGGCCCGGCGAGCCGGCAAACCACTCAAAGGCGCGACGGTGGCAGGCCAGCCATGTCTCAACGGTCTGGTCGAGCACGAGCTCGACATACTGGTGCCGCGACCAGCAGAGGGTCATGAGGAAGAACCACGTCTTGATCTGCGTGCACGATTCATGTGCTAGTGCCGGCCCGGCGCCGAAGTCAACCTGTGCGGCCTCCGCTGGAGCAAACTCAAGGATCGTTGTGGCCGGCACGCCGCGTTCGGCCCTCAGGCCCAGCAGGATATGGCGCACCGCCGAGTAGCTGCCGGTGTAGCCATGGTTGCGTTTCAGCGCGTGGTGATCGTTGTGCCCTGAACGCCGGCGTCATGTCACGGATCCGCTCGCGAAACGGCTCGAGCGTGGACACGCATGTGCTCGGCAAATGTGGAGTGCTGCCAAACACGCCCGCATTCACGGTATCGTCAGGCAACGGCTGCCCGGGATTCAACCAGCCGCGCTCGTCGGCCATACGACGAACAGCGGTCAACTTCTTGCGACCCATCAGGCCGCTACGCCCGATGTCGCGATCAGAATCGCGTTGCCGCATGCGGACAAGGACTTGACGGTACTCAAACAATTCGAACCTCCGGTTGGTCATGGACGCTCCGTTCAGAAAGAAGGGAAGCGTACCCATCTGGAAAGTTCGAATCGCGTTCAACACCCCGCGCCAGTGGCGCCTATACGTCGATCATTGACTGGCTGCTTTACGCCGATCCCGGAATGGCTCCATAACGCCGGTCAGTGACAAGAGCCACGCACACGAGCAGACGGCGCGGTCGCGGCATCGACTACCGGCACCTCATTGATTCGCTCAAACGCGAGCCGCAGGCCTTCAGGGGCCTCGCGTTCCGTCACGATCTGCTTCCGCGTGACGCCTACCGACGGACATGGGAGCGACTCGAGGCTGCACTGACGCCGCGCAGCGCATGCAAGACCATGGTGGGTCTGCTTGAGCTGACGGGAAACCACGGCGTCGAGGCGCAGCTGGTGCAGAGGCCCGATGCATTGCTCGAACCCGGTGAACTGCCCGATCTGAAGGCGCGATTCGATGAGTTCGCGACGCGCCTGTCCGAGTGTCCGGTGGTTGTCGTCGGGATGCCGTCCGCCGCGCTCTATGACACGTTGCTCGATGAGGAGGTGCCCATATGAACGCCGCCTACGATGCTGGCCGTATCGCGCTGATGCTCAACGAACTGCGCCTACCAACGATCAGCCGGTTGTGGCCGGGCTTCGCTGAACGCTCGGACAAGGCAAGCTGGCAGGCGTCGCGGTTACTCGGTGCATTGCTCGAACGTGAACTCGCCGAGCGCGCCAAACGAGAATCGAGCGTCATCGTGCTGAGTCACATCTGGATCCGACCAAGACACTCGCCACCTTCGACTTCGGTATTGTGCCTCTGATCTCGAAGGCGCATGTGACGGCGCTGGTCAGCGGTGATTTGTGGCTTGAGAAAGGCGCCACGATTCTCCTGTTCGGGCCGCCCGGAGGCGGGAAAGTCATCTTGGAAGCGCAATCGGACATGCCTTGATCGATGGCGGCTATCGCGTGTTGTTCGCCCGAACCAGCGAAATCGGCCAGAAGCTTCAGTTCGCACGTCAAAGTCTGCAACTGCCTTCGGCGCTCGACAAACTCGACCGGTTCGACCTAATCATCCTGGACGATCTGTCGTATGTGAGGAAAGACCAGACCGAAACCAGCGTGCTGTTCGAGCTGATCGCCGAAAGATACGAGCGAAAAGTCTTCTGATAACCGCCAACCAGCCATTCTCCGGCTGAAACGACGTTTTCCCGGACCCGGACCTCTCAAAAAAAGCGCCACGTCTTCGTTTCGTGAGCGACAGCGCGCCACCATCGATCGTCAGCGGCCCCATCCTGCTCCATCACGCAAGGATGCAGATGATCAATCTTACCCGCAGTATCTTTTTACTACCGGTCCACTGCACAGGAGACTTCGCTATCAGATGACCGGCTGGTGGCTCTTATCGGCGAAATCTGTGACAAATTTCCTGGACAAGGCCACCGTGGTGTCACCCTTGAGCTCGGCCATCGGGGCTACCTGGTCAACCACAAGCGGATCGCGCGGGTGATGCGCGAACGCCATCTCGCTGTCAGGCACAAGCGCCGCTTCGTCCGAACGACGGACAGACATCACGGTAACCTGGTTTTTCCAAACCTGTATCGCAACCGGATTACAGCAAATCCTGATGAGGTGTGGGTGGCGGACTACCGTATATCGGGCTGGCATTTGGATTTGCGTATCTCGCCGCAATTATCGACGACTTGCAGTCGGCGCATCGTCGGCTATGCCGTGAGCCGTTACATCGATACAGAACTGGCGCTAGCTGCATTCGAAGCTGCGGTCGAGAGTCGGCGGCCTGAGCCCGGCCTTTCATCCATCATAGTGACACAGGTTGCCCAATACGCGAGTGCGACCTACCCGGAAGCGCTGGTGCGATACGGGCTGATCGGGGCTATGAGTGTCACGGGAAACCCGTATGATAACGCGCAGGCAGAAAGCTTTATGAGGACCCTGAAGGTCGAGGAAAACTATCTCGCCGGGTATGAGACCTTCGCAGACGTCGCTTCCAGGCTTCCCTTGTTTCTGGAAGACGTCTACAACGCACGACGGATGCACTCGTCGCTAGGCTATCTGTCGCCCAAGCAATTCAAGGATCGACTCGCCCAGCAAGTGGCTTAGTTTCTGGCAAAACCCCGGTCCAGCCTCATGGGTTCACTCCAGACACAGCGATCTCGTAACGCTCATCTTGAAACTGTTCGTTGCCCACGCTCATGCCTCCCTTCGCGAATTTCCATTTTACCGTTGGCGATGAAGTGTCAGCGTAGGGCACACGCCACGCTTGCGCTCCGACTGCAGGTCAAGACGGCCTCTAAGACACGCTTACGTTCGCCCATCGTCTGCCTTAACAGTTCCTGCTGGCTAGGCGCATCGTTATTCGGCGAGTCTGTTCTCACCACGCTACTCCTCTGACAGACAATACTCCTTTGTAGCAGTTTGCCGCCGATACGATAAGGTGACGGACAGAATGCGCCGGAACGAGTGTCGTCGAGAGACGATGAGTTCCAATGGTGGATCGTAACTGAAAGATCGCTGAAAATGAGTAGCGGGGTGGCGTCTGCTGCGCCCGTACCTGACCCGGTGCTCAACCTGTTCGTACGAAATTCAGAGAAGGTGTGCCAACACTGACCCGGCTTCATAGTAACCAGCACGTAATCCGCGCATAGATGCATGCTCTGGATCGGTAGCTTCCAGCGGAAGCTGCTGATTCGGGTTAAGAATCCGACCTGCCATGATCTTCCCGAAAACCGTTCCGGTGCCGATGCCGCGGCCGTTATACCCGTGGAATCCGATCACCTGTCTATCCAGCTCATGATATCGCGGTAGGTGACTCGAAGTCATAGCGATTTGGCCGAACCACTCATGCTCGAATTTCACATCACGCAGCGCTGGATACATCCGTTCGAGCGAGCGTTTCGCGTATGCGGAGTGGACGGTTGATCCGATGTTCCTCAATGCCCCAAGGCTTCCGAAAATCAAGCGTCCCGCTGCGTCCGTTCGTAGAGAAGTGATCACGGTTCGGGTGCAGATCAGCCCCTCGTGATCGGCGAGTATCGCACGACGCAGCGTTTCTGGCAGGGGGGCAGTGGCGCACTGAAAATAGAAAAGTGGGATGACCTCTTGCTGTAGTGCCGGCCAGAGAGATCCGGAGTAGGCATTGGTGGCAGTGACAATCCAATCTGCCGTGACTGATCCACCTTGAGTTCGAAGCTTCCACCGGTTATCTGCGCGCTCTACCGTATCAACCTCCGTGTTGGTAAATACCTGTGCGCCAGCTGTAACGGAAGCGCGCGCTAGTCCTCGAACATACGAAAGCGGCTGTATTGTACCGGCACGCTCGTCGAGCAGCGAACCCGCGAACATAGTGCTACCGGTTCGTCGGGCCGTTTCCGTTGCGTCCAGTAGTCGAACCGGTGCGCCGCGTCGGCGCCATTGTGCCTCGCGCTCTTCGATTTCGCGCAGGCCAGCCTTACCCACCGCACAGTGAAGCGTTCCATTTTGGACCGCTTCACAATCGATTTGATGGCGAGAAATAATGTCGAACACCAAACTTGGTGCCGCTCCGAGCGTGCTGATCAGACGCTCGCCAGCGTTGTCACCAAGTTCCGCACAGATATCATCGGGTTTCACCCACATCCCAGGATTGACGAGGCCAACATTCCGACCTGATCCACCGAAGCCAATGTAAGAGGATTCCGCGACAACGACTTTGGCGCCCTGCTCCGCGAGATGCAATGCCGTAGACAGTCCGGTAATACCACCCCCGATCACTGCGACATCTGCTGTCAGTTCTCCACGCAGGCGGGAAGTGGCGGGCGTATTGGTCGCAGTTGCTTCCCATAAGCCGTGCGTGTCGTTTGTGCCTGACATGACTGAAAAGCTCCTTGAAGTTCAATAAATGCACGATACCGATAGACGGTCATCGCTCAAAGAGACAAATTCGTACGAGGTCATGTCAGCGAGGAATGTCATCTCCTACGCGAATTGCATTGGGGTGTTTGGCTAACTGCCAGAACGCTTTCTAGAGCGTGCCGGATATGGATCGGGCCCGTGCTCATGCGGAAGCGCAGGCTGCGACCCGGCTTCCTGCTCCAGCCAGTCACGAAAGAGGATCATGGTCGGATTGTCTCGCCGGCTGTGTGGCCAAACGAGGTGATACGAATCATCCGACGGCGTTTGTTTATCGAAGAGAGGAACCAGCTCGCCCCGCATCACTTCTTCATGAAATAGAAATGCAGGCAGCAAGGCTATTCCGATCCCCGCCTTTGCCGCGGACGCCATTGAGTCGAATTGGTCGAAGAGCGGTCCATTTACCGAGTCGTAGTACACGCCATTTGCGAGGAACCATCTCTCCCACGCATCCGGCCGGCTGCGCAAAATAAGCAACGGCGCCGACAATAGGTCCTCCGCTGACGAGAACTGGTGAGCCTCAAGAAAAGCTGCACCAGCGAGGGCCACAAGGGTTTCACCCATCAAGGGGATGGATTCGGCACCCATCCACGCGGGGTGTCCGAAGTGGATAGCAGCGTCGAACGGCTCGGCAGCGAACTCGAAGGGGGCGAGGCGCGTCGAGAAATTGACGGTGACGTCAGGATTGGCAGAAAGGAACGAAGGTAACCTAGGTATAAGCCAACGTGACGCAAACGCTGGAAGCACGGCAAGATTTAGAGATGCTGCGCGCGGGCTCGCCCGTATCGCCATCGAGGCATCACCAATGTGCTTCAGGGCTTCCCGGATCTCGCGGGCATAGCTCAGCCCGGCTTCGGTGAGCTTGACACTCTGGCGCTCCCGTATGAACAGGTCCGCGCCAAGTCGGTCTTCGAGAGCTCGTATCTGACGGCTGACAGCACTTTGGGTGAGGCTGAGTTCGACGCCGGCTTGGGTGAAGCTGCCTGTTCGAGCTGCGGCCTCGAAGGCCGCAAGCATCGCAGTGGGCGGTAGAAACCTTCGGGGGATTGCCATGAGACTCCTCAATGCGGTGTAAAAAAATACCGAATGAGGAAATATCGCTTAAGGGCGACCTCTGGACAAGGGGTATTGCCCATTAGGCCGCCCGTTACCGCAGTTACGACTTCGGACTGATCACGTCTAGGGGCACCCAGGCACCATGCTCGCATTTATAGATGGTGACCACGGCATCTCGGAGGTCGCCGTACTGGTCATACGAGAAGTGATCGGTTGTTACGCCCTTCATGTCGATTTTTGCCAGCTTCGGCAGATAGCTAGACGGATCCGAGGAGTTCGCGTCGACCATCGACTTCATCAGGGCCATCGTGCCGTCGTAGCTGTATGGCGCATACGTCGCCGGTTTTTCACCAAACTTTGCCTCGAATCGCTTCGCGAAAGCGCTGCCACCAGGCATACGCTCTAGAGGAAGGCCGGCCAGTGACACAATGGCTCCATCTGCAGCGGAGCCAGCCACCTTGATGAAGCTCTCCGTCTTCGACATTTCACCGGAAGCGAATACAGCGGACATCGCGAGACTACGAGCCTGTTTGACCATTGGTGCGGACTGCGAATCCGCACCTGCGTAGTAGATGAAGTCGGGTTTTTTGCTCTTGAGGACGGTTAGGATTGACTTAAAATCGGTCGCCTTGTCGGTAGTGTACTGATGATCGATGATGTTGCCACCGGCGGCTTTGACCGATTTCTCAAACTCCTCGGCAAGACCTTGTCCGTAAGCAGTCCGGTCATCGACGATGGCGATCCGGTTGGCGTGCAGCTTCTCGACGACATACCGTCCAACGACGCCGCCCTGCTGGGTGTCAGACGTCATCATGCGGAACGTCGTCTTGAAACCCTGCCGGGTGTACGCGGGAGCAGTGGCCACTGACACCTCCGGAATCCCGGCGCGCGAGTAGATGGCAGACGCCGGAATTGTCACGCCGGAATTGAAATGCCCCAGCATTCCCTTGATGCCGTCGTCCACGAGCCGTTGCGCTACAACCGTGCCAGTTTTTGGATCGGCCTGATCGTCCGCTGAATCAAGCACGAACTCTGTGACCTTTCCGTCGATCTTCGGATGCGTTGCGTTGAAATCGTCGATAGCGAGCAGTACACCCGACTGATAATCCTTACCATACATCGCCTGGGCGCCAGTCATCGGGCCCGCAAATCCGATCTTGACGGTTTGAGTTTGTGCATTAGCGCCGGCGCTCAAACAGAGCGCTACCGTCGCGGTGAACGTCATGCACAGCAATTTCGAAGTCACGTGTCTCATATCTCAACCTGATGCGTTTGAATTTGTGGGAAGGCCGCGTTTGTCCGTCGCAGACGAAACCGGGGCGCTCTCGATCAATCTGTCGTCCAAGTTCATTGAACGTGTCTTTAGGGTGTTTATGGCCTCGGTGCGGCGACTCCTCCGTTTTCGACGAAAGACGATTCGTCGTTGAACAAGGCTAAATGCTCATAAAACCCGTCGAAATCGATACTTTGGTATCACGTCATGATTGTTTGGAATGAAGCGTGTTCGCAACGCGCTGTCACGACCTTTGTGCACGTGACCCGGGTAGACCCGGATGGGGCTCGTACTAAGACGAAGAACGTGATGCCAGAGCCTTCCAGCCACTGAGGGTTCCGGAAACTCATTACATTGCGACTTAACCGCGCTTTACGACATCGTCAATACTTTGAATAATTGCTCTACGCGGTCAGACGCGGAGAGACGCAATCTGTGTCCGCGGAGCGACTCATTTGAAGCCGACAGCGGATTTTGTCTGCGCATCGAGCGCATACCAACTACCAGTCCTTCGTTGTGCGTCGTCGTGATCGACACTTTCAAGCCGAACTCATAGAGTGTACGCGCCTTGCCTTTGGCCAGACATTCGACTTCCGGCGCATGCAGCGCGTAGAGCTTGTTTTTGTTCTTCGGCTTCTGCGACAGAATCTGCTTGGTGCGGTCAACCAGTACTTGCAAGGTCACGCGGCCTGACTCTGCTACCTGGGTGAGCTGTCGCTCCACATCGCGCATCACCCGTCCAACAGGCGAGCGCCGCGTGCGCAACGCCTCCCTCATTCGCTTGTACTGCTTCGCGTTAGCGTAGCGGCCAATCTGCAGTCCCAGACGCCGTGCCTCGCGGTTGTAGTTCTGCCGCAGTTTCACGCCGTTGCGCGCCGCAGCCTTCACCAGACGTTCGCAACACCGTTCGAGCAATCGCCAATCGGTAGGATGGGCAATCGACTTCGGCATGACCGTCGTGTCTACAATCACGCGTTTCACGCTCGAGGCCTTGATCACACCGGCACGTTTGGCTGCTTCGATCGTCTCGGCCAGCAACTCGTCGACACCGGCTTCGCCCAGCCGCCTCCTTCAGCGCGTTAGGCTCGACGGGTCGATCGGCGGCTCGGTCTGCAAGTACGTTTCGCCCGTGAACACCCGCCAGTACGGGTTCTCCACCCATTGCCAGACGGCCTCTTCGTCCGACAGGTCGAACGCGTGCTGCAAATACAGTAGCGCCGCAATCAGACACGGCGAGCTCGCGGGTCGACCTTTGCTGGACACGAAGCTCTCGCTCATCAGCGTGCCTAACCGTTGCCAGTTGATGAGCTCGGCCAGCGCACCAATGAATGCTTGAGATTGGTCTGTTCGCGCAGCGGATGCCGAAAGAAATCTTGTTCCGACACAGACGTCTTCGGACCCATCTGCACCTCACCAAGAATTGCAGGATTCACGCATCAATATGCCAGGTCCCTGCAATGCCAACAACACCATTTCCGACTCAAAGCCGAACTGTAAAAGGATCTGCAGATTGTTCAGCTTAGACTAGCTAACTTGTGGCTGACAGGATAGCGCTGTGATTCGCGTCGAAGATCATATCGAGAGCGACGGCCTCTCGCACATGTACGCCTTTCGGATTTCGTCGCCGCACGATGTCGACATCCCATGCGCTGGTCGGAGTCTCGATTTGTGCGCAGGGTTGGTCAACGCTTGCGCGGATGTTCGCCTGTGGAGCGATTGGTCGGCACGGGTGCGTAATTGTGAGATGCTTCGCCGCGATCACAAAAATATCACAACTTCATGAGTTTTTAGAACGGGTGTGTCGCTCAAGTAGCGACGTTTTTATGCCGTTACTAGCTACAGGCATCGGTGTCCTCTAACATCGTCCCGTTGTCAGGACTAGCTTCAATGTTCATTTCGATACGTTCAAAACTTTTGACAGCATGCATAGCAATTCCCGGCTGCGCCCTTGTTGAAAGTGCTACGCTCAAGTTCTTTGCTGTCGATACTTATAATTCGGACTTGATCAAGAAAAATCTGATTGCTTGCTCAGGAGAGCTCGTTGTCAAGTTTGCAGCGTCCCAGCTGCCGCCTCTCTAGGTGGCATCGACAGCCCTCGTCGCTAACGTTGGATCTAGTCGACCGATGCCGACGAGATTTGGGACGTTGGTTAATTCCAACGGGCCGATAGTTGCTCATCCTAATAAAAAAATGCATCTCGCCTCATTACTCAAGGTACGCGTGATTTATGCCGTACCGGAGCAAGCCGTTCGTCATCAAAAGAATGCTGTACACGGGTCACGAGCCAGTAACTTCTACTTTGCGCCTTCTCACATCATGTTCATGTCAATCCGTGCGCGCATCGTCGCGCTTTGTGTCGCTATCGTCATGGCAGCATTGATGGCGAATACAGGTCTGAATTACTTCGTCTCCAAAAACTACAATTTGGATGCAATTGCCAATACGCTAACGGCGGTTGAGGAAAGCCATGTCGCGAGCGTCGCGGAATGGGCGGCGATTCATGGCCAAATGATCGATTCGCTGAAGGATGCCGTGCTGCAGCCTGATCCGGTTGCCGCGCTCAAGCAGGTTGCTGCCGCGGGTAGTTTCACCAACGTCTATGTCGGCTACGCGGACAAGACTGCGAAATTCTCTGACGCAACGGGCATTCCTGCCGATTACGATCCGACGGGGCGTCCTTGGTACAAGCAGGCCGCTGCGGCGGGTAAGGGCGTCGTCACGCCACCTTATGTAGACGTGGGCACGGGCAAGCTGGTGGTTGCGTTCGCAACGCCCGTCGTGCACGACGGGGTCGTGAAAGCAGTTGTGTCGGGCGATGTGGCAATGGACAGCGTGATCGCCAATGTCAAGGCAATTCATCCCACGGTGAATAGCTTCGGCATGCTACTCGACAGCAGCAGCGAGATCGTGGCGCATTCCGATG
>Ga0256783_1000367_pt1 | contig 11544 bp, 15 predicted proteins | sample MC6MC0934MT_FD_189995 | JGI IMG/M metagenome (GOLD analysis project Ga0256783, IMG submission 189995) | Metatranscriptome of enriched soil aggregate microbial communities from Iowa State University, Ames, United States - MC6-MC0934-MT... | ecosystem: Environmental > Terrestrial > Soil >... | reverse complement strand
TTCTCATTCAAAACTCACAAAACCGGGATAACGTCGCGATCCAGGTCAAGCTCGATGAACTGATCAACGCCAGCGAAGCGCAAAACCGCTTCGTGGGTATTGAGCATCTAACGGACGATGAAATCGAAGACTTGCGGCTCAAATGCGAAAGCCGGGCCTGCAACGCGCCAGCGAGCCCGATCGAAGAATCTCGCCATTAGCGAAGTGCAATTGCTTGCGACCAGGTTCGATAACGAACCCGTGAAAGTCGTGAAACTTCCGCTTCGGGGCATACTTCAGACTTACAGGCGAAGCTCCGTTTCAATCGATGGCATTATCTACCACCCCCGCAGTTTCTTATCACCGGTGCGTCGCGCGGCCTCCGCGTAAGGGTTCCCCGAGTCATCCTGCGCTTCATCGAGAATGTCGAACCGGCCGCCGAATCCCGCGCCGGCATTATTGATCAGACGTCGGCGTAGAGTTGTGTTGAACAGGACGACTGCAATCTTCCTTGGCGCCTCGCGGTCCGAAAGATCCATCGGAACGCACAAGACCGAATTCTGTTCGGTGTTGTGAATTCGCGCCGCCAGCAGGGAGACGTCCTGTGCATCGATGGGACTTCAGTATTCGAGCCGAGCATTAATATCGTATTGCGCCGCCATCGTGTTTTTGGCTGAGAGCTCTAGAGATGCTGGCTGCATGGGAACTGCGCTAACTTTCGCCGCGTTTCGCGCTACACAATAACCACCCCCGGAGCAAAGGCGATGCAGACATTACATGAGCTTTTTGAAGAGACTGTTCGCGACATTTACTACGCCGAGAAGAAGATCCTGAAGGCGCTTCCCAAGATGGCGAAGAAAGCCTCGTCTGAGGATCTTAGTGCCGCCTTCGAAGCCCACCTCGAAGAAACGGAGGGCCAGATCGAGCGTCTGGAGCAGATTTTTGAGATGCTCGGCAAGAACGCGCGGGGCAAGACATGCCCGGCCATCGATGGAATTATCGAGGAAGCTGAAGAAGTTATGAAGGAGGCGGAAACGGATGCCGTTCGCGACGCGGCAATGCTTGCCGCTGCCCAGGCGGTCGAGCATTACGAGATATCGCGCTACGGCACGCTCAAGTCATGGGCTGGAAAGGTCGGCATGACGGATGCCGTGAAGCTCATCGATGAAACGCTGCAGCAGGAAAAAGCGACGGACGTCAAACTGTCCGAGCTTGCTGAGAGCGAAATTAACGTCGAGGCAGAGGACCAGGAAGCCGAGCCGCGCAAGCGGCGCGCGAGCAGGCGCCGTTTAAAGCGGCGCCTTTTCCCGATTTGCTATCGGCGTCGGGTTTTTAGAGCGGAAGTTCGCCGCCCCGATCCGCGGTTGCGGGAAGCAGCCAAGTCACTGCGTTTCTGCCTCGGCGGGGGAGCCAACGATAGACCCCAAATATGTTGATCACTAGCAACACGGCATTTTGGATAACCAAAGAGCTTTTCTCCTCAAACCAGCCATCGAGCATCCACGCAGTCGATGCCAGAATGAAGAGCGCGAAGCCGGAAACGGTCAGACGTGCATTCCAATTGGCGGCAACTATCGCGGCAGCCAGGATTGTCATGACTGTCGCTGCGCTGCGCAACATAACGAGTTCGTCCATTGCGATTTCACCATGAAGTATAAGCAGCCCCTTTTACATGCGCACCTGGCTCAGCCTATGGACCTTAGTTTCCTTGCGGGCAGTCCGGCACCGACGCCAAGGCGTGCTGCTGTTTGATTTGAGCGGCGCATCGCCGAACACTTCAAACCACAAGCCTGTGACGCGCGTGGAATAGTTTTCCGCAAAGGTCCGCATCAATCCGTAACGCAGTGGTGACGCGACCGGATCCTGAAGCGGCTTTGAGGCTGCGGGTGAAACGGCTTCGCCTTCATCGACGTCCAACCAGCTGATAAGCGCGACGTGTGGCGCCCTCCTTTTCCGGCTGCGGGCGTGCCGGATGCTCGAACCATGCCAGCTTGTGGTCAAAGGACCGGATTGCGGATTGCCATTCGGCAAGTAGATGCAGCCGATCATGACGCCACTGGTCGCCGCTTCGGGTTCCGCTCTGGGTCGGAGGGATTGCCGGCAGCGGGCGCGAAAAGGCGGCGACCGTTCGAGAGGTGCGCTCGGTGCAACAAGTGATCAGGCCTTGCCGCGTTACGGGTTTTGCCCCGCGAGAAGATCTGACAGCCGTCGGTCGACGTTATTACTATTGAGGTTGCGTGCAATCGGCCACTCCCCCCCGCGCCGCCTTCTTTCTGCCGGGCGATCTAGGTCTTTGCGGCGTCAATAGGTGACGCATGGTTTTCGCATTCCCGATTGCGTAGGCATCGTTATCGTTGTCGAAATAGACCCATACGCGTTTGGCGCCGGACGTTGTAATTCTCTCTGCCCAAATACGCTGTTCGTCGTTCGAGTTGATGATGGCGACGGGAGGACACCTTCAGCTTGCATCGCAAGACGGGCCTGATGTATCTTGGAGGGCCCGGTGCACGTTATCTTCGCGCTGTTTTTCGCGCCGCCCACTGCTCTAGCGTCAGCCTTGGTTTCTTGTGTTTGACTTCAGACGGCATCGCGCTACCTCCGATTACTAACGAAGGAACCGGCCGTTTAAGTTCCGCGCAGGAACCGCGTTCATAGCAACGCATGACGATCTCCTCCTGTGAAAGCTCTCTTTCAAGGCGTTTGCGTAGCTTTTCCAACTAGGCCGGATCAATGCGGCCAGCCATTACCTCTATTACTGCGATATTCGACGTTCCGCTTGCCAAAGACCTTCGCCAGGGGCACGCTCCAAGCTGGTAGGCCGGGCGCAAGCCGGCCTTTTGTTGTTAATCCTGGCCGGTAGAGTCTTTTTGACTTTTGGAGAGGCTGCTATCGCCGGCTTGGCGGCCGGATTAACCGTCGAACCGGAATTCGAGTTTACGCCCGGCTCGCTCTGCTTTTGTTTCGCAGATAGGCTTCCGGCGTAAAGCGAAGCAAGCGCTTTATTTGAGGTTTGACGAACTTTCGCGCAAAAAATCCCGGGCTCGAGATCTCCGTTAGAGGCGTTCCGGTATTCATCGCGAGGCGGTGGAACGAACACCGTGCCCGACCGTTTGCGACTTAACTCGCTCAAATTCTAGCTGAAGGGTGAGGCGTGAAAGCACTCGTCTGGCACGGCAAGGAAGACATCCGATACGACACGGTTTCTGATCCTGAAATCCAGAATCCGCGGGATGCTATTATTAAAGTTACAAGCTGCGCGATTTGCGGTTCCGACTTGCATCTGTTCCATAATTTTATCCCCGCGATGCTACCTGGTGATATTATGGGCCACGAAATGATGGGGGAGGTTGTCGAGGTTGGCTCGGGCATGGACGGGCGACTAAAAAAAGGCGATCGCATCGTTGTGCCATTCACCATTACCTGCGGCGAGTGTGAACAGTGCAAGCGGGGCAACTATTCCGTCTGCGAGCGGACAAATCGCAAGAAAGACTTCGCCGATAAGGTTTTTGGCCACACGACAGCGGGCCTCTTCGGCTACACGCATCTGACAGGCGGTTATCCAGGCGGGCAGGCGGAATATCTCCGCGTTCCCTTTGCGGATACGACGCACGTCAAGGTTCCGGAAAACCTGTCGGACGAGCAAGTCCTGTTTCTTGGCGATATCTTTCCGACGGGCTGGCAAGCCGCCGAACAGTGCGACATCCAGGAGACGGACACCGTTGCCATTTGGGGCTGCGGCCCGGTTGGGCAAATGGCCATTCGCAGTGCAATCCTGCTCGGCGCGAAGCAAGTCGTTGCGATCGACTGCCTGCCTGAGCGTCTGAGCATGGCAGAAGCCGCTGGAGCAATAACCATCAACTTCCAGGATGACAGCGTTATCGATCGGCTGGACGAGTTGACCGACGGAAAAGGCCCGGAAAAGTGCATCGATGCGACAGGCACGGAAAGTCACGTATCTTTCGCCCAGCCTGACACGATCTACGATCGCGCCAAACAGCTGATGGCGTTGGAAAGTGATCGGCCGCACGTCCTGCGCGAGATGATCTACGTTTGCCGTCCCGCCGGCATCATTTCGATCCCCGGCGTTTATGGCGGGCTCATCGACAAGGTGCCGATTGGGGTGGCGATGAACAAAGGCCTGACGTTGCGCATGGGGCAGACGCATGTCCGCCGCTGGACCGACGATCTTCTAAAGCGCATCAATGACGGGGAGATCGATCCGTCGTTCGTGATCACACATACGGCCAAGCTGAGTGACGGACCTGAGATGTACAATGTGTTTCGCGATAAGCGCGACAGCTGCATCAAAGTCGTTCTCAAACCGTGACTAAGTGGAGTGCAATACTGTGTGCAATCTCATACCGAAGCATCTCGAAGGTGACCCGAAGATTTTGAAAAAAGGTCATGGAAGCCTCAGCGCTGTTGACCGCACGGCGAAAGCGCTTGGTTGGTTCAGCATCGGTTTGGGGCTCGCCGAAATGTTGGCTCCCAGGGCCGTGACGCGGACATTGGGAATGGAAAGCGCCGGCATGAACGCCACGGTTCGTGCGTTTGGCGCCAGAGAAATCGCCGCCGGCGTTCTCACGCTTTCGACAGAAAAGAAGGTAGGGCTGTGGTCCCGCGTCTTGGGCGACGGGTTAGACGTCGCCGTTCTGGCAACAGGATTGGATAGGTTCAATCCACAGCGGAGGAACGTCAAAGTCGCACTGGCGACCGTATTGGGAATAACGGCTCTCGACTTGGCGACGGCGTCAGCATTATCAGCGCGAAGTGCGCGACCGCGACAGCTTCGCGACTACAGCAAGCGGAGCGGATTCCCCCATGGCGTAACGAAGACGGGTGCACGTCAATTCCGCCCAACCGCACAGCACATGCATTGAGATTGCCGGTGGGATCCAAGGTGTGCTTTTCGCACGAGCGCCAGAGTATAAGGAACGCTGTGTTCGCCGTCGCGGTTCGTCCTGACAATCCACATAAGGAGCGCTGCCCATGGCGACGTCGAAACACACCTCCAGCGCACAACGGCCCCTGGCTGTCATCACTGGTGCCTCGACGGGCATCGGCTACGAGCTTGCCAAATGCTGCGCGAAAGAAAACTTTGGTCGCAGAGACCGGCTTCGATGCGATGATGAATGGCGATGGCGATTTAAGCTGCAGTCGGCAATTGCGAACGTCGTACCGTCTGGCGTCCTTGCCGATCAGCATCGGAAAATGACGGCACCGGGTTCAGGCAAGAAGCCGGGCTCGGCCCGCTAAATGCGAGCGGTCAATCTTATGGTCGAGGAAGATCTACTTCCAATGGAAGCCCGGCTCGTCGCGGAGCTTCCGAGCGGCGCGGGTTGGCAGTTCGAACCGAAATGGGACGGCTTTCGGTGTCTCGTCTACAAGAACGGCGCGGAGGTGAAGCTGCAAGCCAAATCAGGAAAGTCGCTCGGGCGTTACTTCCCCGAAATCATCACGGCCATAGCGAGCGCACCAATCAAACGCTTTACCATTGACGGCGAACTCATCATCGAGATCGATGGCGAGTCATCGTTCGAGGCTTTGCAGATGCGATTGCATCCGGCCGCGAGCCGGATCGCCAAGCTTGCACGTGAGACACCCGCGATGCTTATGGCATTTGATTGCCTGCGAGATAAGAGCGGGTGGCCGATCGTTGATGCAGCTTTGACGAAACGGCGGCAAGCTCTTGAAGACGTGGTGTCCGGCTTTTCCGGCAAGCAAAGGACTGAGCTGACACGGTATACAACCGACCGGCGCCTTGCCTTGCGCTGGCTGAATGGCGGCTTACCGGGAATAGATGGTGTGATCGCCAAGCGCCTCGACTCGCCTTATGTGTCTGCCGAACGCGCCATGCTGAAGGTCAAACGTATTCGAACCGCTGACTGCGTCGTTGGAGGGTTTCGCTATGGAGCCGCGGGAAAGGTCGTTGCATCGCTCCTTCTCGGTCTCTTTGACGAAGCGGGAAAGCTGCATCACGTGGGATTTACCTCGGCGATATCGGGCGCCGAAAAGCCGAAACTCACAGAAGTTCTTGAGAAGCTCATAGCCCCGCCTGGTTTCACCGGTGATGCTCCGGGCGCACCGAGTCGCTGGTCAAATGCACGATCAGCGGAATGGCAGCCGCTCAAGCCAAAGCTTGTCGCGGAAGTCGCATACGATCACGTGACGGGGCATCGATTTCGTCATGGCACCCGATTTATTCGATGGCGACCAGACAAGTCGGCAAGGCAGTGCACCTTCGAACAGATCGCGTCGAAGTGAGTAGCTGGTAACGCTAACGCCACATACCTCTGAATTCGCGGGATCGAGGAACAAGCAGGAGAGAGCAGCGTCGGCGAGAGCCCTACCTGATAGAAGTTGACCCCATTTAATACATCGCCAGGGTAACAAATGAGCTTATGTACGATCGGGCTCACAGTCATGACCGGCACTTCTAGCCGCGTTCGCGGCATTCAAATTTTGGAAAACTTGCCCGCAGGCTGGCACGTCGCACGAGAAATGTAGTAATTCAGGTGCCCATTTCGCGCTTTCGAACTGTGACGCTATTATGCAGCCGATAACGAGCGTATTTTCCGCAAGCCGAATAGGGGTGATGGCAGTTAGCCCCTTGCACGACTGAGCAGACGGTGAATACGAGTTCGAGTATGACGCGAATTCTCCATCAGCCTTTTTGATTCGCAACGCGCTCCCGCAAATGAAGTTCCGCAGACGCTACCTAGCACCGTAGTTCGAAAAGCGCTTAGGCGGCGATGGCGGGACGGCCCGGCGAGCAAGAGTTTGCGCATCTCAGCGAAATCGTCGCGACCTGAAAATAATCTAAAGCGTTTCGGCATTTCGTATTCCAACGATCACACCTCGATATGAGGATAGGTCTCGCAAAGGCGCTCCTTCTGGCGTTCAATTTCGAATGAGCACCAGGACAAACTTCAAAAGAGCCTCCCCTCGGATCGACTTCGTCATCACCTTGATGTTGGAATACCTATCCAGAACCTGGTTCGATACAGCGCAGCCAGCTGCGTTTGCCACGGGCTGCCGTCATCGAACGCTGCTGCACATCCACATAAAGTTGGACGCCAAGCTTGCCGAGCGCCCAACACGCAATCCCGTTTGCTTACCGATCATGGGCGCATCTTGATGACGCTGAGTCGGCCATCACCCTCCAGCTTGGCCAATCGAACTTCGTCATAAACAAGAGCTTCCTTCTCCCTTAGCTGGGATCGAAGGTCATCCTCCGAAATCATCTCGCGCTCAAGATTCGCCGCGTTCAGCTTGCCGTTCTCGATAAGGGTTAAGGGCGGCGCTGCAAGGATGGGTCGCAGCTTCGGAAAACGATAGCGTAGCCAATCGATAATGAATTCCCAGGCAACGATCGTCAGGACTAGAATAAGACCTTCCGTCACCGAGCCGTATTCCTTGCCCAGGCCGTTTTGCGCCGCGTCGGCGATAAGAACGATGACGAGCAAGTCCGCCGGACCGAAACTTCCTGCTTGTCTGCGCGATACGAATCTCAAAATGGCGAATAGGCCGAGGTACATTATCGTTCCACGGACAACGATTTCCGCGATTCCAATGGACGGCATAAATACTGAACCCCAATTAACCGACATACCTCTACCTCACCGTTTTTGGACACCTCATATCCAACGCGCGCGAAACCGCGGTAGTTCGGAAGGCCGCCGAACCATCGGCATCTCTTCTGCGGTTTTGATAGCGACATCTGGTTGGCCTTACCGGAAATCTAAACCTTTGTCCGAAGGTTCTGCTGCAAGAGGACGATAGAATGCCTGAGCTTTCCCTTACCCCGGATTATGTTGCGAGGCTCATCGTGAAGATGCGCGGCGTTCAAGGCCGCGAGAACACGACTGATCCACAAAGCGGATCAAATGCTCTCGACGACAACGTAATCGAGGCGCTTCAGGACTCCACCCGGCGATCTCTCCCGCGAGGAAATACGCGAAGAGATCCGCGGACTTGCTGCAAGTGAGCAAGCAGAACTGGTCGGGTTGCTGTGGACCGGGCGTGGTGACGCCGAACCCGAAGATTGGGAGAACGCTATCGAATTGGCGGGCAACAGGCGCGAAACACCAACGGCGCACGACCTGATGTCAGAGCCGCTCGTCCTGACTTTTGGGCGGACGGCCTTGGAGAAGCTCGGAATTGGAATGCCGCTGGGAACTGATGCGTCGCTGTAAAAATATGACGAGCAGCAACAGATGCGATGGTTGTGGCTTAGAACAGGCGTGTTGGCAAGCTGCGTAATCTTGATCGCGCTTGCGTTGCTGCAGATCTTCGGAATTCAGCTGCTGCCGTTACATGGACCTCGTTGAGAAACCCCGTTCCGGCTAGCAGCCGGCGCGTAGGGATGCGTTTAGCCGGCGATGCAAAAGCGCCAAAGTGGCCGCTTCTGCCGCGGACAATTGGCCCAGACGCTGTGTTAGCTCCTTTTCGATCTTTGACTTCATAACTTGCGCGAGTTGGCCATCGAAGTAGCACTGCAAAACTTCCGGATGCACATAGCATTTGCGGCAGATTGTCGGCGTGTTGCCGAGTCGCGCCGCGACGGTTTCGATCGCGCGGCGCACGTTGCGCTTAGCGGCTGCTTCACTATCGACGGCTTCGTACTCGGACAGCGCGACGGCGGCCAGAACTGTCCCGGCCCAGGTGCGGAAGTCCTTGGCTGATATATCGTCGCCGGCAATCTCACGAATGTAAGCGTTGACATCTTCCGATGTCACGGCATGTAAACCGTCTGCATCTTCATACTGGAAGAGGTGTTGCCCAGACAAATCTTGGCAATCACGTACGATGCGCGCAATCCGGCGATCGGAGACGGCGAGCCGCCAGACTTTGCCCGTCTTGCCGCGAAATTTGAACCGCATCTCACTCTTTGAGATCGTCACATGGCGGTCCTGTAGCGTCGTCAATCCGAAGCTGCCGTTGGTGCGGGCATATTCCTTGTTACCGACGCGGATGAGCGTTTGCTCGAGAAGCATCACGATGGTCGCCAGCACCTTCTCTCGGTCCAGCCGTTTACGACGCATATGCTGGCGTAGTCGTTTGCGAAGACGCGGCAGCGCCTTCGCGAAGGCCGTCATTTTGTTATACTTCGTTTCGTCGCGACTCTTCTGCCATTCGGGATGATAGCGGTATTGCTTGCGTCCGCGTGCATCGCGTCCGGTCGCCTGGATGTGGCCGACGGCGGTTGGGCAGATCCACACGTCCGACCATGCCGGCGGTATCGCCAAGCTCTTGATCCGGGCTTTGGTTCGGACATCAGTGACCCTTGCGCCCGAGGGTAAAACATAGACAATTCTCTTGCCTGCGCGCTTACGCGCAATGCCTGGATCGCCGTCATTGACGTATCTGAGGCCGGCATCTTCGGCGTCATCGATGTTCGCCGTCGACGCAACGCGGTCCGAATTCGCACGCATGAAGGATCCCGAGCTTCAAATTTTGCCCGCATGGGTTGATGCGGACAACGAAACGCGCCGGCTGGGATCGCAGTTCCGCCACGGCTTAGACCTGCTCAATTTGCCATGATCATGTTGGGAGAGGGTCTTTCTCGGGCGACGACAACCTGGCAGCAAGATCGCGCGCTGTGTGCAGCTTTCGCCAATTCCGAAACGAGATCGCGAGAAGCAAGAGCCGATGGAGCGGACGAGTTGGCCAAGCTTCTGCTTCTGATTTTTTCCGCTCATGCGAGCTCGTTCGAAAACCGCAATCCTTTATTTCGCCCGAAAAAATCCAACCGATAAAAGACCTTTTGCAACTGGCGCTTGTGGTGTCCAAATTTGTCCGTGGGCTATGATAACAAATTGAAAATACTATTTAAAAATGTCCTTACACAGCCAAAAATGGCCAAAAAAATGTCCATTGGACACCAACAGGGACAAACGCATTTCGCATGATTTTCGCTGAACAAACCCCGCCCTTCGGAAAATGGTTTCCACTCCACGCGGATGAAGGTGTGGTCGGCAAGAGCGTCATCGGCTACCCGGTAATCTACGCAATGCGCACATTCCATTCGGCCATACTTAACCGCGACGCGTCGAGAACAGTTTTCCTAGGACAAAGGCTGCGAAACCGGTGACAGCCATTGCTTCGAGCGGGTTAGCCTTGGCATAGTTGGTGATCTTGTCGACGTACGGCTTTGCCTGGTTGAGGTACGGCTTGGCGCTATCAGAAAACTCGTTCGCCTTGTCGACCAGCTGCTTCTTGTTCTGTTCCAGGATATCGGTGGTGTCCATGGGCCGTGCTCCTTTGCTTTCGAACCCCGCTCAAGTTATGTTTGTTCCCAAACTCCGGTGGCATGCAAAGTGCGTACGAGGCGGAGCGGAACCAATGCCCAGATAAGGCGCGCAGCTTGACGATGAGACTTGCACCGCCCTGCTCGCGTCAGGATGTCCGTGGCAGGCGAGAGATGCCGATTACCCTTCACGTATCGTTTAACAAAAAAGCGGGAGCAATGAAGCTCCCGCCGGAGTTTTTCTCTTATTGGCTGGCGCCACTCGGATTTGTGCCGCTGGAGCTTGTGCCGCTTGCGCCCGAACTCGTGCCGGAACTCGCTGAGCCTTTGACATTGCCATTGTTACAGCCGGTCATGAACTCCGTTTGCGAGATCGAACCGTCGCTATCGGTATCGACGCTCTTGAAATTCGTGACGTACGTCTGAGCCTGGCTTTGCGACAAGGTCGAACCCTTTGTGGGGTTTGCCTGGTTCCACAACGTTTCACATTCCGCCTGAGAGAGCTTCATATTTGAACCCGCAGGTTCTGCTGCGAGGGTGGGCCCACTAAACAGAGCGATGAAGGCTAGGGCACTACCATAGACGGCCGCGGTGCGTAACATGTGTTTCCTCCATTTTTAACACCGATGGTAATCGAACTATTGTTGGGCTCGGCAGTTCCACGAATGAGAGAGGCGTTCTTTGATGGGCGGACTCGCGCGCGATCTGCAGCGCGCGCATGCGTCTCAAACGAGATGTTCGCCTGGAGCGAAACATGTTTGGCAGACCGTCTTTCCGCATCGTCAACAACGACCCTCCACGGTTTTGGAATATCAGCCGTCTACTGAGTTTCTGCTGCTCTGTAAGCGATCCCCCTACCGCGAGCCAAAGGTCACTCATCCCGGCCGGCTACCCTTGCTCACAAATCATAACAGGCTTGGGAGACGACGGCAGATTCCTGCACAATCGATGACGCCCATCCAAGCGGCGAGCGGGTCGGAACCGCGTTTTTGCTCCTGCAATCATCGCAGCAATAGCAAGTCGAATGTGCAAACAACGTTTTGACGCTGATGGAAGTGGCCGCCAAAGACGAAAACATTACCGTTTGAGTAGCTATAACCTGAGCGGCATGTTCATCGCGGCAACACCTTTTTCACGCCCTCGATGAGGTCGGACATCCGTACCGGCTTCGTGAAGATGCCGTCGTATCGTTCAGTTTCGCGTGTGCCCGGGCATATTCCGGCCCAAAAGCCAAGCACGCCTGAGAGGCTGCCAGGATCTACCCGTCCGAAGTTGCGGCGAAGCAGTCAGTGGCCTGGATCGGCGTGGCGTTCGCC
>Ga0256783_1000365_pt1 | contig 11555 bp, 12 predicted proteins | sample MC6MC0934MT_FD_189995 | JGI IMG/M metagenome (GOLD analysis project Ga0256783, IMG submission 189995) | Metatranscriptome of enriched soil aggregate microbial communities from Iowa State University, Ames, United States - MC6-MC0934-MT... | ecosystem: Environmental > Terrestrial > Soil >... | reverse complement strand
TTCGGCTTTCCGAACATCAGCGACAACGCGGAAATCGGCGAACTGATAGCGTGCGGCGCGCATGTCATTCTGTTCACGACCGGACGCGGTTCGGTGGTCGGCTCGGCAATTTCGCCGGTCATCAAGATATGCGCCAATCCCGCCACGTATCGCAACCTGGCTGGGGACATGGACGTGGACGCAGGCCGTATTCTGGAAGGCCGCGGCACGCTCGACGAAGTGGGACGCGAAGTGTTCGAGCAGACGGTGGCGGTGTCGCAGGGCGCGCCTTCCAAATCTGAAATGCTGGGTCATCAGGAATTCATTCTTACGTACAAGACGTTCGAGCCGGTCGGGCCGGCATGCTTGCCGTCGAACACCGCCGCGCCTCGACGCGTGGTTACTGTGGCGCCGCACTGAGCGTTGCCTTGCCGTGTGATAAAAAGAGCATGCAACAGCAACCACTTGCATGCGACTGGCGCAAGAAGGAGACACGCTCAATGACAGCAACGAACGGTTCGAAAATCCAGCAACGCCGCCGCGTTGGCCGCAGCGCATTGCAAGTAACCGGATTGAGTCTCGGCACCGCGCCGCTCGGCGGCCTCTACCGCGATCTGTCCGAAGAAGAAGCACACGCCACCGTCGCGGCCGCCTGGAACGCCGGCGTGCGCTACTTCGACACCGCGCCGCATTACGGCCACACCAAAGCGGAGCATCGTCTTGGCGACGCTTTGCGCCGCTATCCACGCAGCGAATATGTGTTGTCGACGAAAGTGGGCCGCCGTTTCGTACCGCGCACCCACCCCTACGACGGCAGCGAAGGCTGGCAGGATCCGCTGCCCTTCGAAGCGATTTACGACTACACGCACGACGGTATTCTGCGTTCGTTCGAAGACAGCCAGCAGCGCCTCGGCATCGTCGATATCGACATTCTGCTGGTCCACGACATTGGCCGGGTCACGCACGGCGAGAACAATCCTCACTACTGGCGGCAACTGACCGAAGGCGGTGGTTTTCGCGCGCTCGACGAACTGCGCTCGGCCGGCGCGGTCAAGGCCGTTGGGCTCGGCGTCAACGAAGGCGCCGTAATACTCGACGCGATGGCCGAGTTCGATATCGATTGCGCGTTGCTCGCGGGCCGTTATACGCTTCTCGAACAGGCGACTCTCGACGACCTCTTGCCGGCGTGCGAAAAGCGCGGCGTCAGCATCCTGTTAGGCGGTGCGTTCAACTCGGGCATTTTGGCGCGCGGCGTCGAAGGCGATCTGAAATTCAATTACGGCGAGGCGCCGCGCGAAGTCATTGAGCGAGTGGCGCGACTGGAGACGGTTTGCCGAAACCTCGGCGTGCCGCTCGCCGCCGCAGCCTTGCAGTTTCCGTATGCGCATCCGGCGGTCGCCACCGTGTTGACCGGCGCGCGCAGTGCCGACGAATTGCGTGAGAACGCTGCGTCGTTCGAGTTGCCGATTCCCGCGGCCTTGTGGTCCGCGTTGCGCGAGGAAGGCTTGCTCGACCCTCGCGCGCCCGCGCCACAGAACTGAACGTGAAGATGCATATCGACGCTCATCAGCACTATTGGGACCCCGCTCGCGGCGACTATGAATGGCTTACGCCGGAGCTCAAAATTCTGTACCGCCCTTTCGGTCCCGCGGATCTGAAACCGTTGCGAGAGAGGGCGGGCATCGAGAGAACGGTCGTGGTGCAGGCGGCGCCGACCATCGACGAAACGCGTTATCTGCTCGACATTGCGCGCGAGGAGCCGTCCATTGCCGGCGTGGTCGGCTGGGTGCCGCTCCTGCTGCCTACGGCTCCGGCTTTGATCGGAGCGCTCGCGCAAGAGCCCAAGTTCAAGGGCGTGCGGCCCATGCTGCAAGACCTGCCCGACGATACATGGATTGCGAATCCCGATCTCGCGCCTGCCATCGAAGCGCTGATCGCGCACGACCTCGCCTTCGACGCGCTGATCTACGCACGGCATGTCGACCACGTGGAAACGTTCGCGCGGCGTTTTCCGTCGCTGCGCATCGTGGTCGATCACGGCGCCAAGCCGCCCATCCGCTACGGTCCGGCCGGCTGGCAAACATGGGCCGATGCGATCGCGCGGCTCGCGAAGCTGCCGGGCGTGCACTGCAAGCTGTCGGGGCTCGCAACCGAGGCGTCGCCGGGCTGGACCGAAGAGACACTACGCCCATACGTCGAGCACCTGCTTGCTACGTTCGGCCCCGCGCGGCTGATGTGGGGCAGCGACTGGCCCGTGCTCGAACTGAACGGCGATTATCTGCTGTGGCATTCGGTGGCCAACACGCTGCTTGCGTCGCTTGACGACGGCGAGCGCGAAGCGGTTTTCGGCGGCAACGCCGCCGCGTTTTATCGACTGTGACGTGACGAACACGTTTAGCCCATTCAACTGGAGTCGTAGATGACACAAAGACTGGCCGGCAAGACAGCATTGATCACCGCGGCGGGACAGGGCATCGGCCTCGCAACCGCCGAAATGTTCGCGCGCGAAGGCGCGCGCGTGATCGCCACCGACATCCGCATTGACGGGCTCGCGGGCAAGCCCGTCGAGGCGCGCAAGCTGGACGTGCTCGATGGCGAGGCGATCAAGGCGCTGGCCGCAGAAGTCGGCCCGATCGACGTGCTGTTCAATTGCGCAGGCTTCGTGCACGCCGGCTCGATCCTGGAATGCAGCGAGGAAGACTGGGACTTTGCGTTCGACCTCAATGCGAAGGCAATGTACCGGATGATTCGCGCATTCCTGCCCGCCATGCTGGAGCGCGGCGGCGGCTCGATCATCAATATGTCGTCGGCGGCGTCGAGCGTGAAGGGCGTGCCGAATCGCTTTGCGTACAGCGCGTCGAAGGCGGCGGTGATCGGGCTGACCAAGTCGGTTGCCGCGGATTTCGTCACGCGTGGTGTACGCTGTAACGCGATCTGCCCGGGCACAGTGTCGTCGCCGTCGCTCGAACAGCGGATCGCGGCGCAGGCCGCGGCGCAAGGTGCAACGCTCGAAGCTGTGCAGGCGGCGTTCGTCGCGCGCCAGCCGATGGGCCGAATCGGCAAGGCCGAAGAGATTGCTGCGCTGGCGCTCTATCTCGCGTCGGACGAATCGGCGTTCACCACGGGCCACGCACATGTGATCGACGGGGGCTGGTCGAACTGACGCATAGATACAGGGCGTCGCAAGCCGGCGCACTGACGTAACAACCGAACACCACTGAACCCAGAGGAAAGTGCAACGATGAAACTGCTTCGTTACGGGCCGAAAGGCCAGGAAAAGCCGGGCTTGCTCGACGCGCAAGGCAAGATCCGCGATCTGTCCGGCGTAGTTGCCGACATCGACGGTGCGGCGCTGACCGACGAGGGCCTCGCCCGCCTGCGCGCGCTGGACCCGGCTTCGCTGCCGGTTGTTGACGGCAATCCGCGCATGGGCCCGTGCGTCGGCAAGATCGGCAAGTTCATCTGCATCGGTTTGAATTACGCGGATCACGCGGCCGAGTCGAATCTGCCCGTGCCCGCTGAGCCGGTCATCTTCAACAAGTGGACGAGCGCGATCTCCGGTCCAAATGACGACGTGGAAATTCCGCGCGGCTCGAAGAAGACCGATTGGGAAGTGGAACTTGGCGTGGTGATCGGCAAACCGGCCAAGTATGTGGACGAAGCGAACGCGCTCGATTACGTCGCAGGCTATTGCGTGATCAACGACGTGTCGGAGCGCGAATGGCAGATCGAACGCGGTGGCACCTGGGACAAGGGCAAGGGCTTCGATACGTTCGGCCCGATCGGCCCGTGGATGGTCACGCGCGACGAAGTCGCCGATCCGCAGAACCTCAGCCTGTGGCTCGAAGTGGACGGACACCGCTATCAGAACGGCAGCACGAAGACGATGGTGTTCGGTGTTGCCAAGCTGGTCTCGTATGTGTCGCAGTGCATGAGCCTGCAACCGGGCGACGTCATTTCCACGGGAACGCCGCCGGGCGTCGGCATGGGCGTCAAGCCGAATCCGGTGTATCTGAAGCCCGGCCAGACGATTCGTCTCGGCATTGAAGGTCTCGGCGAACAAACGCAGAAGACCTACGCAGCGGAGTAAGTCACCGGGAGCCGGCGGCGAGCGTTTGAAGCTTTAGCGTTAATTCGCCGGTTCGTGATCGCCGTTCTCGCCGATCCGGTTGACCGTGCCTTGCGCAACCGCGACGAGTCTTTCGCGGTTGCCGTCCATCACAAAGATGTTGCATTGGCAGGTCGCCTGATGGCGGCCCGCATACACCACCTTCGCCCGCGCGATCAGCGTGCCGTTCACCGCGGGGCGCAAATAATTGATCTTGTATTCCCCCGTCACGACCTTGGGCCCGAGCGATAGTGCGCCGGCAAAGGTCAGCGCGTTGTCGGCGAGATAGCTGACTACACCGCCATGCACGAAGCCGTGCTGCTGCCGCAACTCGTCGCGGATCGGCAGGCTCAGCGTCAGTTCGTCGGTGCCCGTGTGCATCAGCTCTGCGCCTAACAGCATGCTGAACGGCTGGGCGTGCAGTGCGCCGCGCGCCCGGTCGAGTAGGTCGGTCATTGTGATTCCTTCGAGGAAGGCCTGCGGTGGCAGTGCGCACTGGCGTACGCGCGTCAGTCCCTACCCACTCTAGGAAGCGCCAACGCGCGCCGTCAAGGTGAATCGGAAATATCTGCCCAGCATTGTTGCTTGCGACGGTAGGAATTCAGACGTTGGCCGACGTAAACGCGACGTAAGGCGATCTTTAGAGTTTTTGACCTTAAGCAAAGAAGGGTGCTGCCGTTAACCCTGAGGTACTCCCCGTCATTCTCTGCTTTCAGGTGTTCACGATGTTCAGCAAGATCAAGGTCGCATCCGGCCTGTTGTGTGTCCTGGCCGCATTCTGCGTTTTCCAGCTTGTCACGGTAGGTCTCGGTTTCTGGTCGCTCACGCGTACCCATGACGACGTTGGCGACCTTTCGAACATCGCGCTCAAGCAGGTGGATGCCGTCAACGAAACCACGCAGCATCTGATGGACGCCCGCATCAACCTGTCCCGGGCCGGTACGCGCATGGTGCGCGGCGGCGCGGAGCCGACCGAAATCGTTCAGCATGCGCGCGAGCAGCTGACGGCCGCCGAGCAATCGTTCAACGCGTTCATGAGCGCCCCGAAAACGAGCGACGAAAACGGCGCCCGTGCCGCAGCCCTCGCCGAGCGCTACAAGAAGCTGCACGGCGCGCTCACGGAACTGGCGCAGTTTCTGGACGCAAACAACATTCAGGCGTTTCTCGACCAGCCGACGCAATCGTTCCAGGACGGCTATCTGACCGAGTTGCATAACTTCACGCAGTTCGGCAATGCGGCGAGCCGCGCGTCGCTCGATTCCATCGACGCGCGCATGGCCGCGTTCCGGGTCGTCAGCATTGTGATTCTGCTGGCGCTGGTCGGCGGGACGTTCGCGGTGCATATGGCGTTGCGCCGTGGCGTAGTCGCACCGCTGGAGGAAGCGGGCCGTCACTTCGACCGGATCGCCCAAGGGCGTCTCGATCAGCCGATCGCGGCCCGGGGCACCAACGAAATTGGCCGGCTGTTCTCAGGCCTTGCCAAGATGCAGGCGAGCGTCGCGCGCACCGTGCAGACCGTTCGCGAGTCGGCCGACTCCATTCACCTCGGCGCCGATGAAATCGCGACCGGCAACGCCGATCTTTCCGCACGCACTGAAAACCAGGCCGCATCGCTCGAAGAAACGGCGTCGAGCATGGAAGAATTGACTGCCACAGTGCGTCAGAACGCCGATCACGCGCGCGAAGCAAACGCGCTCGCCGAAACGGCCCTCGAGGCAACCTCGCGCGGCAGCGAAGTGGTCGACAAGGTGGTGGACAAGATGCGCGGCATTGCGCAGAGCTCGGACAAGATCGCCGAGATTATTTCGGTGATCGACGGCATTGCGTTCCAGACCAATATTCTCGCGCTGAACGCGGCCGTCGAGGCGGCGCGCGCAGGCGAACAGGGCCGCGGCTTTGCGGTCGTGGCAGGCGAGGTTCGCGGACTGGCCCAGCGCAGCGCGCAGTCGGCCAAGGAAATCAAGACGCTGATCAGCGAATCGGTCGCGGAGATCCAGGGCGGATCGGCGCTCGTCGAGCATGCCGGCGAAGCGATGAGCAACGTGTCCGCCTCGATCTCGCGCGTGACGCAGATGATGGCTGAAATCAGCGCGTCGTCGCTCGAGCAAAGCACGGGCATCGAGCAGGTGAACCAGGCGGTCGTGCAAATGGACGAGATGACGCAGCAAAACGCGGCGCTCGTCGAGCAGGCTGCGGCAGCGGCGGCTTCGCTGCATCAACAGACTCAGCAATTGAAGCAGGCGGTTTCCGTGTTCGAAATTTCGGCGGCTGTGTTGCGCACACAACAGATCGACGAAACGCCGGCGGAATTCGGGCAATTTGCGGTGTCGGGAATGCGCGCGATTTAAACGGTTCGCGCTCAAAAATCGGGCAGCCGGAAAAGAAAAATGGCCCGCGGAAGCGGGCCATTCTTGTATTAGGCGCAAGCGCCTACGCGTGCCTCAATGTACCGTTGGTACTTAGGCCGGCGTGATGTTCGCAGCTTGCTTGCCCTTCGGGCCCTGCTTCACTTCGAACGACACTTTCTGGTTTTCCTGCAGGGACTTAAAGCCGCTGCCTTGAACTTCAGAAAAGTGTGCAAACAGGTCTTCGCCGCCGTCGTCCGGCGTGATGAAACCAAAGCCCTTTGCATCGTTAAACCACTTCACAGTACCTGTTGCCATTTTTGATCCAGTAAATGTTGTGTATTGCATTCGCGACCGCTATTTCTCAAATCGAGATCGAGCGCGAAGTACGAGTTGTATCACGTCTTTATGATGGACGCCAATCAACCAGTATTCGGGTATTCCCCGGCTTCGGCCTTTTCGAGGCGTCGAGGGCACAAAAAAGGACGTGCCTCCGCGTAGGGTAAACTGCTTGTATTACTCTTCCAGGAAAAACATTGACACATTATTTGCAAGAAGAACTTACGTCGTTCTGGAGCCGTTTGACCCCCTATCTCGCGGTATTGGAGTCTAAATCACCTCAAGACGACGCACCGGACCCTGTCGGCCGAATCACCGTGGATGCCGACGACCGCCAGGCTTTTGCCCTCCACACCACCGACCGCAAGCCGCAAGGCGGCACGTCCGACACGCCTACTGGCCAAAGCGCAACGTATATGCGGACCAGATCGGCCGGCGCCGATTGGGGCCCTTGGCAGCGCGAAGAGTATTGAGCGACCGGGCGGCGGGAGTGAGTCGCGCCGCGGCGAATGTTTGGCGGATCTCGACTGAGGGCGAGGCCGCTAAAAAGAGCGTTCGCCTCGCTTGTACGTCGGCCTGCCGTGTCAGGCCGGCAACGCGTTGAAAGCCGTTGCGAGGTGATAAGGCGTGGTCGACGGCATGTCGGCGCGCGCTACTTCACCCGTTGAAGTTTTGCATTCGAACCAGCCTTGCGGCCGCAAGAAACGTTGCTGGAACAGTTCGATTTGCCGCGGCAGATCGGCCCGCACGACGGCTTCGTCGTGGCTCGCTAGTGCTCGCAAATACTCCGTTTGCGCCCAGATGCGCTGAGTCGGATCTTTGATCCGACCGTTTTCATCGAGCGACGCACAGACGCCGCCCGTTTCCTGATCCACACCATTGCGTTGCGCGAAATCGAACGCGCGCGTCAGTGTTTCCATCAGATCTGATCCCTCGAATAGCGCGCCTGCCCGCTTGGCCAGCCAGAACCATTCAAACTGATGCCCCGGCTCGAGGCGATTGTCGTCGGTGCCAATCGGCAATTCGGCGATGCAGCCCGACGGCGCATGCACGAAGTGACGAGCGACCGCGCCGGCCAGGCGCCTTAGTGCGGCGTCGAAAGCGTTGTCGCGCGTAGCTTCGCGGGCCGCGAGCCAAGCCTCCGTTAGATGCATCAACGGGTTCTGAACCGGTGTGCCGGTTACTCCGGTGAAGTCGGCCGTGAGCGCGGCATTGAAGAGATTGTCTTCAGCGGAAAAATGCGACTGGATCAGCGCGGACGTGCGATGCACGATCTCCAGCGCGTCGCGGTTGCCGGAGCGTCGGCCATATTCCGCACAGGCGAAGACGACGAACGCATGTGTGTACAGGTCTTTCGCGGTGTCGAGCGGAGCGCCTTGCTCATCGACGCTGTAGAACCAACCGCCGTGTTCCGTGTCCTGAAAAGTGTGCGTAAGGGAGTCGAACAGGACTTGCGCGTGAGCTGCGTCGCCGGCTTCGGCGAATACAAAGAGTTGGCGCGCGCAGGCCATTGCCCGATAGCGTTGCGCGGGCTCTGGAAGGTGATGTTCCGCGCTGAGCGCTTCGTACGGCAGTTTGAGCGCTCCGTTGAAACCGGGCCCGCGCCACATCGGCAGGATCACGTTGTTGAAGTGCTCGCGCAGTCCCGCGGCGAGCGCGATGGCCGGGGCGGCGTCAGGGTTCTTGCTGGGCATAGTTATGTTTCAAACGCGGTGTTTCAAAGCGCTCGTGTCAGCGAGCGTGCGTCAAGCGGTAGTGCAATTGCCGGCCGCACGGACACACGTGCCGGGGTTGCAGACGCGGGGCAAGCATGGGACACGCATGGGACAAGCGTGGGGCAGCGGCGGCCTGCGGCTTAGCATAATGGAAACCGAACGCATCCGGCGCCCAAAATCGACGAGGAAAACGCTCAAATAATTTCAAGAAGGAGAGAACGCGATGCTGGGTAACCTCGAACTCGTCTCCCGCCTGGTGTTGGCCGCGGCGCTCGGCAGCGTCATCGGTTTCGAGCGCGAACGTCTTTCGTGGGCGGCCGGATTGCGCACGCATATGCTGGTATGCGTGGGTTCGGCGCTGATCATGATCGTATCGGCGTATGGTTTCGCCGAAGTGCTCACAGGCGAGCATGTCGTGCTGGATCCCTCGCGGATGGCGGCTCAGGTTGTTTCGGGCATTGGCTTTCTCGGCGCCGGTTCGATCCTGCTGCGCGGCGAAATCGTCCGCGGACTGACGACGGCGGCAAGCCTGTGGTCGGTCGCCGCAATCGGGCTGGCGGTCGGCGGCGGGCTCTACACGGCGTCGATCGCGGCGACCATCATCATTCTGATCATCCTCGCGGGCATCAAGCCCCTTGAGCGGCGGTTCATCACGGTCAAGCAGCGACGCCAGGTGACCATGCTCGTCGAGCGCGGCGCCATGACGTTTCACTCGCTGCATGACGAGCTTGGCGCAGCGAGCCCGCGCGTCAAACAGTTCGTCATGCAGCAAAGCGACGAAACACCCGAATGCGACGAGGTCATGATTACGCTGAATCGCGTGTCGAATGTGGAGTACGAGGCGATCTGCACGCGCTTGCGCCAACTGCGCGGTGTCAGGGAGTTCAGGCAGGACGACGCGTCGTCTTGAAACCGGAAAAACGTCGGCGAATGGCTTCGGTGGCGGAGGGCACCATGCGACAATGCGGTCTCGAAAAATTCCAATGGCATTGACGAGCGGTGCCAGCGCCCGCTCCCCGCGACGACCGCTCTTTTCTCTATGGCAGATTCCGCAGTATCCACGCAATCCCGGCCTCGGCGCGACGCTTCCACGAAGAAGCGGCGCGAGGCCACGGTCTCGACCGAAACCGAAAAAAAGCTGGCGCGCGCCGCGCGCTCGGCACAACGCCTTGCACAACTGAGCGACGTCTCGCGCGACGACAGCACGCTCGACCTGTTCCCCGACGATCCGACGCGTGCCACGCTGGAAGCGATGAACATCGACGTTCGCCAGGGCACGCTGCACGGCTTCGAACTGCCCGATGTCGTGCTGGCCGCCGTGGGCGCGCTCGATACGCCGAGCGACAGCACGTCAGCCGACGCAAAAGCGGCGCGCCGTGCGCCTCGAGCAGCCCGGGCCGATGAACCGGCCCGGATAGACGCGCAATTGAGCGGTCTCGAAACCGAGCCCTCGACAGTGACCGGGCCAGACGCTGCGCATCCGGTGCCGGCTGCCGGTTTGAATGACCAGAATGACGCAGTAGTATCGCCGCGCGAGGCTATTCCTCCGCTGTCCCCCGCGATGGCCGCCGCGACGGTGGCGCACAGTGTCACCGCGCTGCGTCAGGCAGCCGAGCGGGAGGTCGAGACGGTGGGATCCGCGGTGGGCAACCGGTTGGAGGCTGGCGGCAAATCTTCGCAGCGTTCGGCTTCGGGCAGGAAGATGGGAGCGGCGGTTTCAGATCAGGCGCACTTAGCTAAAGGGTCCGCCGCGAGCGCACAGGGTGAAGTCAGTGCATCGGCATCGGCGCGCAACGCGAACGAATCGGCGGAGGCGGACCGCTCAACGCGTGAGACGTCGGCCACGGCTTCATCCGCCGACGTGGGCTCAGCGTTCGCCACACCCTGGCAAGAAGCGCAACGAGCGGAAGCCGCTGCGACTGCCGCTGCCGTGCAGCGCGCAGCCCCGGAACTCGATCGTGCGCGGGCAACGGCCTTTGCCGACACCGTCGACGCGCTGTACGGCGTGATCTCCGACCAGCGCCGTGCAGCGACGGACCATTCGCGTCGGATGAAATGGATGCTGTCGATCGTGGTCGGCGCGCTGCTCATGACGGTCGCGATCGGCATTACGCAGACCATGCTGCTTATGCGCCTCACCCGCGAAACCACCGTGCAACAACATCGGATCGAACAGATGTTGCAAAGCCAGCAGAGCGCGATGGCCAGCGTGCTCGACACACAAATGGCGATGGCCAATGCAGCCGCCCATGCCGCCCCGCCCACGCTCACACCGGCGCCCGCACCGCAGCAGGCGCTCATGGTTCCGGAATCCGCGAACGGCCAGCGCGCCGTGCACGCGCGGCACATCAGAAAGCCGAAAACGGCGAATTCGCACTGACAACCTGCGAACAACTGCCTGCCGTGCCGGCGAAACGCCGGCCGCGGCGGCAGCTTCCATCCCCTCGCCCCACGCGGTCCGCAGCGAAAGGCGTGCGAACGCCTCGGGAATCCTCAAGAGCGCGCTAGCCGGGCGCCACGTAGCCATCACGAAGCCAAGCCCCCGCCCGCGTCCCTGTCCATCGCCGCCCACTGAAGCCGTCGATAAACCAGGGACGTTGTAATGCTGCAACGCAATATCACTGTCCAAAGGCCGCGACAGCGCGTGGCATCGAAAAAATGTTGCATTGCACTAGCTTTTGCCTAGGGAAAACCCTATAATTCATCTTAAGGGAAAACCCTAGCAAATGCAGTACTAACCGGGAGTCGCCATGAGCTTCATCTTTGCATTGTTCCAAAAGGTCAGCGACCTCTTTGCGTCGCCCCACTTGCCGCTTGACTCGGACTACTCGTACGCAGCGCGTTCGCGGGAAGCTGAGCGTCAGCGCAAGGCGCAAGCCACGCTGTTCGGCATCAAGCTGTCCGACTAATAACAGGTCTGAAAACCGGGCGCGGTCGTCGCGCCGGGTGCGCATGTCAATGCGCGTGCGTCATTCAAGCCACGGTCCGCGAAGGCGCACCGTGGCTTTGTTTCATCTGGGCATTCGTTCGGGCGTCGATCTATCTTTGGCGACGCTGTTTTCGTCGCCG
>Ga0256783_1000358_pt1 | contig 11646 bp, 10 predicted proteins | sample MC6MC0934MT_FD_189995 | JGI IMG/M metagenome (GOLD analysis project Ga0256783, IMG submission 189995) | Metatranscriptome of enriched soil aggregate microbial communities from Iowa State University, Ames, United States - MC6-MC0934-MT... | ecosystem: Environmental > Terrestrial > Soil >... | reverse complement strand
CGGCGAACTGATCGACCGCGTCGTGGACGGCACCGCCGAGCAGGTCGGCCCGCGCTCCATCAAGCAACTGGAGCGTTATCGCGACGACTGCATCACGAGTGTGCTGGCCGCAATCGGCGAAGCCAAGGCGCGGCACGGATTGACGCCGGCGGATTGACGCGAGTCGCGCAATGCGCGGCACCGCACCGTGCCGCGTCGCTTCCGCCATGTACGCCGCAAAGCGCGAAGCAGGCGAGGCATCAGACAAGGAGACTCCGCAACATGCTGCAAACCGCTTCCCTGCCCTGCTATCGCGACACGGTGCGCGCGGATTGGGTCGATTACAACGGCCATTTACGCGACGCGTTCTACATGCTCATTTTCAGCTTCGCGACCGACCAACTGATCGACCAGATCGGTTTGCCGGACGCCGTGCGCAAGGAGCGTGGCCGCTCGATCTACACACTCGAAGCGCACATCAACTATTTGCACGAAATCAAGGAAGGCACGCGCGTGCGGGTCGATATGCGCGTGCTCGGGTGCGACGCCAAGCGGCTGCAACTCTACCTGGAGATGTTCGCCGAGGGCAGCGACACGCCGGTCGCGGCGGGCGAGCAGATGCTGTTGCACGTCGACACGAGCGGGCCGCGCTCGGTCGCGTTCGATGCCGACGTGGCCGCTCACGTGCAGGAATTGGCCGACGCTCATGCCGCGTTGCCGCCCGCGACCTACGCGGGCCGCATGATCGGCCTGCCCGCCGCCGCACAACGTAGCCGGAGCCAACATGCTTGAGCCGCAGATGGCTGAATTTATCGCGCGAGCCGCCGCGGTCTATCCAGGGCATAGCACCTCGTTGACGCCGCGCGAGCAGCGCGAAATCTACGACCGCTACGCCGCAGCGCTGACTCCGCCTTTGCCGGCAGAGATCGTCACCGAAGACGCGCAATTCCTGTCCGCGGCAGGCCATTCGATTGCGCTAAGGCTGTATCGCAACGGTGCGAATGCGGGCGCGATGCCCCGCGGCACTGTGTTGTACTTCCACGGTGGCGGCTTCGTGCTCGGATCGCTCGACAGTCATCAGGTCATCACGGCGCGCCTTGCGGCGGATACCGGCCTCGATGTAATCGCCGTCGATTACCGGCTCGCGCCCGAACACCGCGCACCGGCCGCGCATGACGACTGCATGGAGGTCACGCTCGCCGCGCTGAAACGGCGGCTGCCCTTCGATTCGCCTGCCGGCGCCACGCTGCAACTCGCGGGAGATAGCGCCGGCGCCACGCTCGCTGCCAGCGTGGCGATGCGATTGGGCGACGAGGGCATCGAAGGAATAAGCGGTCTCGCGCTGATTTATCCGATGCTCGGCACCGACCCGCAGCCGCCCTCACGCGATACCGAAGCGCAAGCGCCCATGCTCACGCTCACCGACGTCCATGCGTTTCGCGACATGTATTGGGGCGAAGCGGCGCCATACCCCAAGTGGACCATCCCGCTCGACGCCACGCGTTATGACGGACTTCCGCCCACGCTTGCGATAGGCGCCGAACACGATCCGCTGAGAGACGACGCGCGTGTGTTCACCGAACGCATTCAGGCTGCAGGCGGAGAAGCGCACCTGTGGATCGGCACAGGACTCGTACATGGATGCTGGCGCGCTATCGAATCGAGCCCTGGCGTGCAGGCGATGCATGGCGAAATCTGCCGCTTTCTGTCCGCTAATGCCCACGCGGTGTGAACGGCAATCGCCGCGTCATTTATGCGCTTTCGATAAACGCCGTTTGTCAATCGATCATTAAACCTGAAACGCGCTGCATAGCGGGCGTCCTTCCCGCTGATACCCATTTCCGCATTCGGCATCGCAGTTCGATTTGTTCTGTTGGCTGACCCACTGAATAAAAGAATCGCTGCATCAACACTGTCGTCGGACTGATGGTCCGTTCACCAGGGCCCCGTCGTGCGAGCCGCGCACGAATTGCGGGCTCTTGTTGCGCGCGAATAGCCATATCAGCCATTTCCCCAAGAGAATGGGATGTGCCCGCCGTGCTGGCCGGCATGTGTGGCTGCCACAAGCAGCCGTTCCTGTAAAAGGAAAATCGTATGTTGATGCGAGAAGCTATCCCTCACGCTTTGAATCGTGGCAATGCTCATCTTTCGGACAGCCCGCTGGTAATGGATTCGCCGAAAACCTTTGTCCATTCTTTCGACATCTATCTAAAAGATTCGAATGCGTTCATGAACACGTATTTCGCCCGCTATTTCGAGTGGCAAGGCGTTTGCCGCGAGCGGTGGTTCCACGAGTGCATTCACGACAACCTGCTCGGCTCGGACGGCATGTTCGTGACCAAGCGCGCGCACCAGGAATACGTGCATGAAACCTTTCCGTTCCAGCGGGTCGATTGCTACCTGAACACGGTGCAAGTGAGGCAATGCTCGGCGTACTTGCTGTTCCGCTTTTGCGTCGATGGACGCAAGGTGTCGCAAGGCTATCAGCAGATTCTGTATGCCGGGCGCGACCGGAAGATCCGCCGCTTTCCGGATGGAATCGTCGACCGTGTGAAGGAGTATGAGTTGCCGTTGTCGGCGCTGACGGAATAAGCCACAGCGCTCAACCGAAGTCTCAACGCCGGCGCGCTTCGCGTACCGGCGACCTGGACAATGCCCTGTCCGCTGCCGAGCCCGGCAGCGGCAGCCGCACGATAAAAGTGGTGTGCGCACCGCGCACCGACGTGCATTCGATACTGCCGCCCAGCAGTTCCGTCGCGCGGCGGCAGAACGCCAGTCCCATGCCCGCGCCGCTGCCGTGCCGCTTGGTCGAGAAGAATGCGTCGAAGATGTGCGGCAGAACGTCCGGCGCAATGCCTGGTCCCGTGTCGCGGAATTGCAGCATGCAGAAATCCTGGTCTTCCAGCGCGCTGATCGTGATCTGCCCTTCGCCGTTCACATGAATCGCATGCAATGCGTTTTTCAGCAGATTGAACAACACGAAGACCACCACCGTATCGGAGCCGGAAAAGCGCAGCATTGGATCGATCGGCAAGATCGTGATGCGCTCGCGTTCGTCGGCGCGAAACGGGTAGCGTTCCAGCGCGGAGTCCACGCACTGCCGTACCGGATGGGCGCTGAAACGGCTGCGGTCGAGCCGGTCGAGCGTGTACGAAGCCAGCGCCATTTCGACCATCGCGCTCGTGCCGGACACCTCGCGTCTGATTGCCGTGGCAAGCTGGCTGATGCGCTCGGACTGGCCGGAATGTTCTTCATCGTCATACAGGCCGTGCGCGACGGCGAGGCGATAGCCTTTGAAAACATGACTCCAGACGCTCGCGATCTCGTCGGCGTGCATGCCGATCGTGGCCAGCGGGGTGGCGATCTCGTGCGCGATGGTAGCTGCAAGCGCATACGGGTGAATCAGGTGGTAGCGGACAATCGTGATGGCAAGCAGCCCCAGACTCAGCGCGATGAACAACACGCCAGGCGGATAGAACGGGTAGCCATAGTTGACCGCATAGTCGACGGCTGCAAACGAGTAGAGGCCAAGCGCCGCGAGACACAGGTCCAGACGCCGGCGCGCCTGCCCGCCTGCATTTTTTCGCGCGCCAAGCAGAAGCTGGCCGCTGCGCGCGGCAAGCAGCACCGTCTGCACGACATGCAGCGGATGCAGCGGCCCGGCAATCGGATAGTAGCCAAAGAAATAATGCTGATAACCGGCAACGACTTCATTGCCTGGCAGCAACACCGCGAGCACGAAACACAGACCATACGACGCCAGCAGCAGCGGCCGCTCCCGGCGCCGCGCCGCAACTTCGGTGACGAAGTGATAGAACGTGGTCGGCAGAAAGAGAATGAAGAGATAGCCGACGCGAACCAGCAAGCCGGCGACTTCCGTATCTTTGGTCTGGAACAGCAGCGTCCATGTGCCCTGCCATGCGAAAGTCGCCGCGCACATCAGGAGGAAAGGCGCCGAGAGCCGCGTCACCCCTTGCGTGATGACCACGTAGAGGCCGAACACGACGAACATGGCCGACACGAAGGCAGTGGGGATGGCGTACATGTTGCTCGACGTGCCGGCAGACGTTAGCGTGCCCGGTCGCTCCGCCACTGCGCGAACGTGAGCGGCCTGACGCCGGCCTGGACCACTTCGGGCGTCTCGATCGGGCTCCAGCAGTAGAACGCGTCGCCCCAGCCGGGAATGGGTTGCGGCTTGAGCATTCTGAATTCGACGCCCGAGCGGTAGGCGAGATGCGGCCAGAAAAGCGGCATGACTTCGCGCACTGCCATCTGTTTGAGCAACTCGGCGGGGCCGCTTTCGTCTGCGACGATCTCGCCCTGAGATATCCAGTCGTGCTCGGCCCACGCGACGAAGACACTGCCCCTTCCCTCGCGATCGAACATGAGAATCGCATTCTGCTCGGGCCGCCAGTAATACTCGACGATGCCTTTGTCCTTCACCACTTCGTCCAGCACCTTGCGCGTGCGCGGGTCGCAATACGTCATGCCGTTCTCGCCCAACGCGAGCCAGCCCATTTCGGAACAGTGGCGGTTCTTCGCGTCTTTGAGGAAGTGGACGAGCCGGTTCGCCGAATCGGCGTCGGTCTTGCGCAGATATAAATCGACAATGCCGGCGTTGAACGCTTTCACAGCGACAGTTTCGTCCGCGACGCCCGTGAGCAGAATCTTCGCGCAATGCAGGTTGGATATGGAGGACAGAAACTCGACACCGCTCACGCCCGGCATGTCGTAGTCCACTACGACGGCTGCCACTTCGGAGAAACGTGTTGCGCGCGCGAGCACATCTCGCTGCGGCGATGACTCGACGAAGCGATCAAAACCGGTCTCGCTCAAGCATGCCGAAGCCGGCGCGAATTCCAGCGAGTTCTCACGCGCATGCTGGCGTATGAAAGCAAGCCCCGCCTGCGGACGCGAGAAGAACAGATTGGTGGAAACGTCCGGAAAGAAGCGGCGCAGGGCGTCGAGGTAGTTGTCGTTGTCGTCGACGAAAACAACCGTTGTCGGATAGGAGACCGGTGGTCGAATAAACTTGTTCATGTTTTTAGCGTGGTTCGTCGGGCCGCCGCAGAGCGTTACCGTGACAGGCTCGCCGGCCACCGCATGAGCTCAAGGAACATACCGGCGCGCCGCCATATGCGTACACGCCGGTCAACTATTGCAGGTTGCAGGGCCGGCCCCGTTTCACCATATAGTACAGGGCTCTTGGCGCGAACAGTACAAAGTTACGCGTGGCGCCGGCAGCCTATGCGCGTTGAATCAACCGGATGAGCATGGGTGGAACGAGCCACCGCAGCCGCGTTGATTGCGGTCGCGGGATGCTCGTGATTAGGGCCGCGAGGCGACTTCGTCGAGATGGTCGAGCAGAGCCGCGGGGTCGTCGTAGACGCGCAGCGCGCCGGAACGCTCCAACTCTTCAGTGCCGTAGCCGCCCGACAGCAACCCGACACCGAGCGCGCGGCAGCGCCGCGCCGCGAGCATGTCCCAGATGCTGTCGCCTACCACGACCGAGTGTTCAATCTCAACGCCAAGGCGTTCGGCCGCCGCGAGGAAAAGGTCGGGGTCGGGCTTCGCATACTTAACGTCGTCGCGCGTCACGACGACCGCTTTTGCCGGATCGACGCCGAGCGCTTCGAGATTCACCGCAGCGGTTTCCATGCGCCCGCTGGTCGCCACCGCCCAGGGCGTGCCCGCTTGCGTCAAGGCATCGAGCAGTTCGCGCGCACCCGGCAGCGGACATACTTGCGCGCGCAGGTTTTGATAGGCAGCCGCGTGCGCATGACGAAGACGCTCGCTGCGCTCGGCGCTGATCTCTCCGTGGGTCTCACGCAGAAGCTGATTGGTGAAGAGTCCCCCGCTCATGCCGATCTTTCGATGAATCCGCCAGACCGACAGGGGAATGCCTTCGCTGTCGAGCGCTTCTTTCCACGCCAGCACGTGTTGATAAACACTGTCGACGAGCGTGCCGTCGAGATCGAATAAAAATGACGTCTGGATTCGCATGGTGGGCTCCTTTCGATGGCTACCCCACCAATATGCCACGGCCCACGCCGTCCGGCATCAGCGGGACTTGCTGCGAGTGCCTTTGGCGGACGCCCCGGCGCGCGGCGCATCCTTGCTGGCCGGGACGCCGCCGCTCAATTGCTCCATCCAGGACAGCGCGTCGACATACGACAAAAACTGTTTCAGATAGCCCGGCGACAGCTCGCGCATCAGCGACAGCGAACGGTGCACGAGGCTGCTCGAATTGAGCGGACCGGCATTGCCGGGCGCCGGCTGCAGCGACTGCCGCAACTGCTTTTCAGTGCGGACCTTGGCCCAGGTTTCCCTGAAATAGTGGAGAGCGGGAAGCTCCGGGTAGGGGGCCCCTTCGCTTGCAAGGTGCCGCGGCTCGTCTTGCATGTAGCCGACGAGTTCGGCAAGCGTGCCGCGTGCATGTCCATCCGGAGACGACGAATGACCGGCGGTGGCCGCCGCCTGGTCGACTTTGCGCGCATAGGTTTCTAGCAGCGCGGCAAGCTTCTCGTCGAGCACGCGGCGCGCAGCGCCGGTGTGCGCGGCGGTACGTCGCTCGAACGCGTCGATGAAAGCGAAACGCAGCGGATCAAGGCGGTCGGCGCCGCGCTCGCGCCACGCGTCGAGGGTGGCGCGCGGGGTTTGCACGGCGGAATTCGTCGGCGCGGTCCCGGGTGGGTGGTTTGCCTCGGCCGCGTGCACCGTTTCACCCGTGCATCCGGCCTGCGGCACACCCGGCGTCGGCCTTGCGTCGACGTTCGCGCTGTCACTCATGGGGCTTGCCTGCCGCAGCCGACGGCCTCGGAACCGGCGCTATTTCCACGCGACGGTTGCGCGCCCGTCCCGGTTCGTCGGCATTCGAGCTCACGGGTTGTCCGGAGCCGAATGCCGCCGCGAATACCGACGACGCCGGCACGCCCGCATCGATTAGCGCGCGGGTCACTGTCAGCGCGCGCTGCGCCGACAATTCCCAGTTGTCCGCGAAACGGCGGTTGCCTTCGCGCAGCCGCTGGTCGTCGGTAAAGCCGCTCACCATCAGGATCTGGTCGTTCGCGCGCAGATACGCAGACAACGGCCCGGCGAGGCTCTTCAACAGATCGCGCCCTTGCGGCTGCAACTGGTCGGAGTTCAGCGCAAACAGCACGTTGCCGCTGATGCCGATACGTCCGTTCACCAGCGTCACGCGGCCGGCCGCGAGCGGCCCCGCCAGCGCCTGCTCGAGCGTCTTGCGGCGCTGCGTTTCAAGCTGACGCTGCTTGACCTCCTGGTCGAGCTTGTTCGACAGTTCGAGCTGCACGCCGATGACAGCCACCAGAATCAGCATGAACGCGCCGAGCAGCACCGACATCAGGTCGCCGAACGCCGCCCAGATCGGCGTGCCCTGCTCCACGCCGCCGTCGATGTCCTCGCTCATCCCGCTCATGCTGCCTCGGCTCCATCCGCGGCGCGCTGGGCAGCGAGCAGCTGCAGATCTTCGACGATCTGCTTTTGCGACATCACGCTAAGATCGACCACCTCGCGTGCTTGTGCGACGTAATATGCAAGCTGCTCGTCGCTGCGAGCGAGCGACTTGTCGAGCGCGGCCTCGATTCTTTCCAGATGCGCGACGAGCTTGTCGTTCGACTCGCCGAAACGCTGAACGGCCGAGCCGAACGCTTCACCGAGGCTCGCCACTTCGACGGCGCCGCCGGTGATCTGCGCGGCAATCGCGCCGATCCGGTCCGCCTCGGTTTCGACCTTGTCGGTGAACCTTGTTCCGACGCGCTCAAGAAGATCCGCCGACGTCGCGACGAGCGCATCCACCGCCGTGCGCTGCTCCGTCGATGCATGGTTGACAGCATCGAGCAGCGTTTCGAGCGTTTCCATCAAGCGGCTGCGCTCCTGCAACATGGCGGTGTCGCGCACCATGCTGTCCGAGAGCTTCTGACGAAGTTCCGCGACCACTTCGGCGGCGGCCTTCGGTGCCTCCGACGCTGCCTGCACGAGCCGCGATATTTCGGCGATGGTCTCGCTCGCATGCGCCTGAGTTTGCGCAGCGATATCGCTCGCGGTCCGCGCAAGCGTGTCGCATGTTTCCTGCTGACGGCTCGCCGTGCGCTCGCCCGCCTGCTGCCATTCCTTGCCGAGCGTGGCGGCCATTGAATCGAGCTTGGAGGTCCACGCCGTCAACCGCTCTTCATTACGCTCGCCTGCCTGCTGCCACTCCTTGCCGAGCATGGCCGCCATTGAATCGAGCTTCGAGGTCCACGCCGTGAGCCGCTCTTCATCACGCTCGCCTGCCTGCTGCCACTCCTTGCCGAGGCTGGCCGCCATCGAATCGAGCTTCGAGGTCCACGCCGTCAACCGCTCTTCATCACGCTCGCCTGCTTGCTGCCACTCCTTGCCGAGCGTGGCCGCCATTGAATCGAGCTTCGAGGTCCACGCCGTTAATCGCTCTTCGCTGCGCTCGCTTGCTAGCTGCCACTCCTTGCCGAGGCTGGCCGCCATCGAGGCCAGCGTCGTCGTCCACGCCGTGAGCCGCGCTTCGTCTTGAGAAGCCAGTTCAGTCCGCAGATCCGCATGCGACTGCCCGACGGTCCGCACCAACGACGCCGAACGCTCTTCGAAGCTCGCCGCCGCGGCAGCGAGCGCCTGCTCGTGCCGCACTGCAAGCGTCTCGCCGGCCTGCTCCTGACGCGAAAGCGCTTCCTTCCACGCCTGCGAGACGTTGCCCGCCGCGACTTCCAGCCGACCGGACACGCCGTCGACCAAGCCGGCCGAGCGCTCGTCGAAAGTCTGCGTAAAGCGCTCCAGCGACGCGCGGAACTGCTGCGTCATGTCCTCGTTCGAACGCTGCTGGCCCGCAAGCGCCTTGCTCCAGATGTCGGCGACCGTCGCAGCGGCTGATTCGAACCCGCGCGACAGGCCATCCAGTTGCTGCTGAACCGCTTGCCCCACGCTCGCGTGCAACGCCGCGGACTCGCGCGCGAGGCCGGCCATCGTTGCTTGCATGACGGGCTCCAGCGCCTCGCCGGCCGCGCGCGTGCTGTCCGCGATACTCCGCTTCAGCGACTGCTCGACCGACGCCGCGAGCCGCGTATAGGCGACCTGCGCATTGCTGTGGAATGCCTCCTGACTCGCAAGCTGGCGCTCGTTGAAAGCGAGGCTGTGCTGCTCCATCGCCGCCATCATGGTTTGCAGGCGATCGACGAGCGTCGGCATCAATTCGGCCTGCGTTTGCAAGAGCCGGAAGCTTTCGTCGCGCTGATGAGCCTGCGAGTAGATGCGCAAGCTCGTCGCGATCTTGACGTCGAGACGTTGCGCCGCTTCGAGCCGCTCGCGGCGGCAGAGCGCCGACAACAGGCCGAGCATCGCCGAGCTGGCGACGCCCGCGATAGACGTGCCGAATGCGAAGCCGAGCCCCTTGACCGGCGCGGCCAGCGAAGCGCGGATCGCTGCAAGGTCGGTCGCGCTTTCGAGCGCCATGCCCGTGCCTCGCAGCGTCACGACCATGCCCAGCAGTGTGCCGAGCATGCCGAGCAGCACCAGCAAGCCAACCAGGTAAGGCGTCAGTGCAGGGCCCGGCAACGCAACGCGCTCGCCTTCGATACGCAGCCGCGCCGTGTTACGCAGACCCGGATGCAGCAGTTCGAGCCACGCGCCTAGCTGCGGCGGCGGCTCGGACAAACCGGCCACGGCACGCGCGAGCGTCCCAGTGGCCTGGCTATAGCGACGCAATTCGAGCGCGCCCGCCAGATAGCAGGCGCCGATCAGCAACGTGACCGCCAGCGCCAGCCAGTTCGAACCGACATAGCCGATAGCGATGCCGCACACCGCGGCGAGACCTGCCGCGAACACAACGAATTCAATACGAAATCTGGACATAGTGTCCCAGTTAGCGAGTACGAAGGGCGGCGAGCAGCCCTTCGACCGGTTGTAAACGAACATCCAGCTCAGCAAGCAACACGCTCTGCATGTCCTTGCGGAAAACGTCGAGCCACGCATTGGACGCGACCGCTTGGGCGGGCATCGGCGCAGCGTCAAGAGCGGGCGCTTGCAGCTGGGGCTGGGGCTGAGCCTGGACGTGGACCTTCGGCTCAACGCTGCCCTCAGCGGCACTGCGGGCTGCGGCAGCGGCGTTGCCTGCCGCCGTGCTTGCGGCGCGGCTCGCTGCACCATCCGCTTGCGTACCGTCGTCCAGTGCCGGCGCCGGCTCCTGGTCTTGCGCCTGCTGCGCGGCCTCGCGAAGCCGCTCGAAGTGCCCGGCGAGCAGCACGGGCACGCTCGCCAGCAGATTCCGCTCACGCTCGCCGAGCGCGCGCTCCATCACGGCGTCCAGCAGCGCAAGGCGGCCCATTGCGGGAGTTTTCGCGGCGAGCAGCGCCCGCAGCCGGCCGCGCAAATTGCCGACACCCGTTTCCATCGACTGCTGCATGGCCTGGTAGCGTTGGCGAAACAATGCGTAGTCCGCCGGCATGGCCTGCGGCTCGACGTACCCGGCACCGCGGCGCCTCGCGGCGGCAAAGGCGCTGTCGCCCGTAATGATCTTGACTAGCGACGCACGCACGCGCGCGCATTCCGCCTCCTCCGCGCTGCCGAACGCTCGCGCGGTCGCAGGCACCGAGGGCGGCGCGCCAGTAAGCGCCGAAGACAGCGCAATCGCGTCCGTCCAGCCGAGCCACTGGCTCAGCCTGTCGGACAGCGATTGCCGGGGTTCGGGGACGTCGGCATCGGCGAAACGCGCCAGCAGGCGGATGAGCGCCGGGCCGCTGGGAGCTGTGCGCTGAAGGGCTTGCAACATACCACCGGATGCAAAAAAGTCAGCAGTTTACACGCTGACGCGGACGACGGCTTCCGTCCCCAGAAGATCGGTCCGCAACAGGGACATTTCGCGGCCCCGCATATTGCGTTCGGTAGAGCTGCGCGTCTGGCCCGCGGCCCCGTGGTCACGCGACGCACGAGCGCAAACGCATTCGTTCAGATAGCCCCGCGGGGACGATGCTCGTCCGTATCGACGCAGCACACGAGCGCATCGGCGTCTTCGTCGCCGACGCTCAGATAGATGTGCCCGACCGAGCTATCGAAGTAAAGACTGTCGCCCGGCATCAGCCTGAACGACTTGCCGTTCTCGAAGCGCAGTTCGAGTTTGCCGCTCAGCAGAAAAACGAATTCTTCGCCCGAGTGCCGGATGTATTCGGGAAAGTCGGACACGGCGCGGGCGTGAATGTGTGCGCGCATCGGCATCATGCGTTTGCCGGTCAGACTGTTCGCCAGCATCCCGTACTCGTAGTTCGGCGTGTCGTAAATCTGCTGCTTGCCCGCCGCCGTAAACGAGGGCTTCATCGCACCGGCGGCCGGCTTGCGACGCCGCCCGAAGATCGCGTCGAATTCGAGTTCCAGCGAATGCGCGAGCGCCGCAAATTTGTCGTAGGTCAGCGCAATGTCGCCGCGCTCCGCCTTCGAGATCGTCGATACCGCAATACCCGAGCGCTCCGACAGTTCGGCCAGCGTCAGTGCGCGCGCTTTGCGCGCCTGCCGCAAATGCGCGCCCACCAGCTTGTGATCGAGCAAGGGCGGCGCTTCATGTCCTAACGCCGCCTGTTGTTTCACTGCTACTTTGGCCATCTCACCGGATTCCGCTTGCAAGGAAAATTTCTCGTATGTGAGAAATTT
>Ga0256783_1000354_pt1 | contig 11731 bp, 13 predicted proteins | sample MC6MC0934MT_FD_189995 | JGI IMG/M metagenome (GOLD analysis project Ga0256783, IMG submission 189995) | Metatranscriptome of enriched soil aggregate microbial communities from Iowa State University, Ames, United States - MC6-MC0934-MT... | ecosystem: Environmental > Terrestrial > Soil >... | reverse complement strand
CATGGAACATCTCGTCAGTTCGCTGTCGGAGCTGTGGGTCCAGTGCCCGATGGCGTTGATGGAAAGCCTTGCCGCCGCCGAATAAGAAAGCGTGGGCGGACCGTAAAGAGCGAAATGAGCACGTTTCCTATTTCCGCACTCTAGTGCAGATCCATGAAGTCTGTTCCCAAATAGGTAACAGACGAAGACAAGCAAGCCGTGGCGCCGTCCAGTGGCTGCGAAGAGCCCTCACTGCGGCGTCAATGTGATCGTCAGCGTATCTGAATAGCTGCCGGCGACCAGCGGCTGCACATTGAGCTGCGGAATAATCGTTATTCCTAGCGAACCGGTCGGCGTATTACCTGTAGTGGACGCCACGGTTCCGGATTCCGGTCCGCTCGCGCCTGGTACGGTTGCTGTGTTGAGAGATGCCATAGCTCCGGAGAACGTGGCTGAGGCACTGTAATCAATCAGATGCTGCAGGCCACCAACGGTCGCTCCGGTAATCAACGCCCCATTCTGCGAAATTAACTGCACGTTGGTTGGCGTGTTGCAAACGGCGTTCGGATAACTCCGACTGATCGGCGATGTGTTCACTGCGCCACTCGCAGTGATCGGAATCGTTGCCGTGTCGGCTACCGGATGCGTGACGCCTCCAATCGTGCAGGATTTCGCAACCGTTCCGGTCACCGTAAAGGCCTGACTGGATACCTTTGTTTGAAGGATGCCGGCCAGGGTGCTCGTAAAAACGTTGATCGTGATTTGATCAGCGTAACTTCCAGCCTGCTGCAGCACACCGGGCTGGGCTTGCGCCCAAACGGTCACCGTTACGTTAAAATTATCCAACGACAAAATGGATGCCGGAAACGAGAATGGTAACACGTTTGCAGTGTTGGGCAGTCCACCTCCCGTATAGAGCAATGTGTTCCCGCCGCCGCTCGATGTTTGCAGCGTATAGGGCAGTGTTGCCGTCCCCCCTGAGATTAACATCGAAGCCGGCAGGGACGTTCGATTGAACGCAATAGCAGCGCGGCAGCCTCCTGCTAAATCCCCGACGGCTGCGAGAAAAGTTCCGCTGATCGTAATGCTTACGGGCTGGGCGCTCGGCGGCGTTGGCGGCGTCGAGATTCCGGTATTGGCACTCAACGGTGTCGCGCTTGCAGATAGAATGGCGCAAAGGGCATTTGCTTTGTCCAAGCTAAGCCCGGTGAATGGAATGGCGAATAGCATCACCGCAGCGATACGGGCGAAGTTCATGGTGCAGCCCCCACCGGATGCAGTGTACCAGCCTTGAACAGGCCTTCCACGTTTGCAGGAATATCCAATACGAAGCGTGTTGGAGCACCATCGGTCGCCATCTCGATGATCCATCGTCCCGGCGCCAGGCCGTCTGCACCAAATCGGCCTGCAGCGTTCGTGAAAATCGTCGTTGTCTTATCCGGATGCTCAACAGAGTGCGCGGTGCCGGTGAGGAGCGATACCGGCTTCTCATCGGCAAAAAGCAGCGTTCCATACGCCGAAACCGAGTAGCTTGACCCCACTTCGAGAGCATAACCGGCCTTCAGTGGCGCGAACGTATCGAATGCAGCCGCGCCCAAACTGTAGCCGACAGGGAGATCGTCGGCATCGACTGGAATAGTCGATGGTGCGTAGGCCGGAAGGTTCGTTACGACCGCCGGGCCCCATCCATCGGCAATCGCGCGCACGTTATCGCCGCTGCCGACAGTGACGATCTTGTCGGCAATGCTTTCGTGCGGATAGACGATCGCAAAGGCATCGCCCGTGATCGGTGCCCCTACCGCGACGTGCCCATCGGCAAAAGCGATCGACGTACCAACTTGCAACGTCGTACGCTGCTGTCCGGGCTGCAGCCTAAAATCAGTAAGAGAAACGCCATCAAATCCGGAATTATGGATGAGCCGAACCTGCCCACGATTGCCGTAGTAACCGATCGTGCCATTCACGGAAGCACGATCGTCGAATTCATTTTGCTGTACATCCACGCTTGTATCCCAACGGCCAATCCCGTTGCCTGCCGTGCGATACGCCGACACGTCCGACTGCTCGTTGAGCGTATCGAATCCGGCACTGATGTTGGTGTGCTCATCAGGGCGTCCGAACAAACGCACCCCGATGCGAAACTCCGAACCTGTCGGCTCGCGCGGATCGAGCACGGAAAGATAAGATTCGTTGGAAACGCCGAGAGTTAAGCTGCCCGACAACGCCGCTGTCAGCGGTCGCGAAAGTGTAACGTCAACGCCATACCGATTGCCCGAGGCAAAGAAAGTGTTCCCGAATTCCTCATCGTTGACGAACTCGTAGCGACCGGACAGCGATGCTGTCGTGTCGTACCCGATGGGAGCGGAGTAGGTCGCATTGAGATTGAGCCAATAGTTCCATTGCGGAAAAATGATGCCGGTCGCGACCGTGTCGATCTCTCCAGCAGTGTGAAAATTTGGGCTTCGGTACTCCGCAGCAAAGCGGAAACTTTCCCCACCCGCCTGAGTGAGCCCGTGAAAATTGACGGTGGTCCAGTCGACGCCCGCGGCCATTCCAGCGCCGGCCTCTCCCACGGATATCGCTCCTCGTAATCCGACCAGACCCCAGCCAGAATCCGTTGTGATCCCCGCGCCAGCCATGGCGACGCGATTATCGGCCTGAAGATCGACCTCACCCAAAAGGGTGTCCCGCAAACCGTAACGATAGAATGTGCTGGCCATATAGAGGTCTGAAATATAGTCGCGCGCCTCGTCTCGCAAATATGAAGGCAGCCCAGCTGTCAGACCCCACTCACTTTTTCCCTCTGCGAGAAGGCTCGTATCGAAGAAGGACGTAAAGGAGACGTGCTGCTGTTTGCCGGTGTCGTCGATAATCGCGATATCGACGTCATTAGCGCCCGTCACCAGAGGCAGGTCGCGGATGTTATAGGTGCCGGGTCGAAGCTGGAGTCGTCGCTGCACAATACCGTTGATGCGGATTTCGACGCTGGAAGGTCGGTTAATCACAAACGATCCACCGCCTGTTGGCGCGAACGTATCACCGGGACTCAATTTGCGGGCCGACTTCTCGATGGAGACGCCAAGCAAATCGGGCGTGCTCTGAAAGCTTGTTCCCAAGGGTTCCACGTCGCCCACCTCCATGCGCACGCGCGAGGGCGGCATATCGTAGATGAGCCTCGAGGTTTGCCGTTTGAACCCTGGTGAATGTGTATAGGAGCAGACCGCGACCGTCGGACAAACGTTGACATCGACATCTCCCGCCAGAACGCCGGTGTTTTCAAACACGAAGTTGCCTGCACGGATGGCGGAATCGAACTCGAGCCTGCCGCTGGTTGCCGAGTCGAAATTCTCTTCCCCGGTGTGCATTCCCCATTCGTGATCTATATTGGCAAAGAGATTGACGTAACCGGACAACTTGGCGGGAGGCGATAATACGGAGCTGACAGGAGACCTCCGATTGCCGGACAGTGAAAGATCGGACGATTTACGTTGATCGGCCGCCACATTGAACGTGAGCTCTTGCAGCGCGTGATCAAATCGGATGTAGAACCCGGCTGCCCCAAAATCCTTGAGCGCGACGAAAGGCGTCTTGCCTCCGATCGCCGCCAATCGTTCGCGAGCCGAGGGATCCAGGCTCGTCGCAAGCATCCGAATGAGCGCGCCACGGTTGATCAGTATCGAATCGTCCGGATTAATCCGGATCGGAATGTCGCCGAGTTCTCGCCCGCCATCCTTCATGGGCACATCCATATCGATCGGCCTGCCGGTGGTATTCAAACGGTTCGAAATCGGCGTCGCGTACTCCACACCTGCGAGAGACGCTGAGACACTTAACAACCAAATCCCCATCGCAACGATTGTCAGGCACACGATTTGCGCACAAGGTCTCGAAAACATCGGCTTGTCTAATAAAAGCAAGCCAACGACGCTGGTTTCACAACCTTCGAGCTTCCCTTGGTGCTGTGCCCCCGTGAGCAAAGCACGTCGCCTAGGGCTTTGGCCTGAACTCGAGGCTCGATTGCACGGACCTCGCATCCGGTGGCAACGTGACGGGCAATATGAAACGACGCCGATGCCCAGGCTGCACCAGTCCGATGCCGATGATCTGCGCAAGTTCGCCGCTTGAGAGAGTTTCCGACCAACCGGCGCCCGAGATTCGCACGGTTGATTGCGGGAAGAGCGCGTGGACGTTGGTCGGGTTTAAAACGGTGAGCGTCGGATGCCGGCGTCCGCGCGCATCCGTCACGATGCCGCTCCTTACAACCTCGAGAGCCGGTTCGCCAGTTGGCGGCGCTACGTTGACCATGACACCCATGCCGAACACCACTTGCACACCCCGAGCACGCTTCGGCAGTTTGACCGGAATCTGATTGACGTAGATCAGAAACGTCTCGCTTTTGGCGAGTAGAGGTTCGCCGAGCCACTGGATGCGAAAATTCTGGGTCGCTCCGGGAGCGATCAGCGCCTGCGGCGGCATGATCAAAAATTCTTCGCCTGCGGGATTGGTTTTCGGAACGCCTACCTCGTCCAATGTGGCTGTCTTGACGACGAGCTCGACAGCAAGTGCATTCTCCCCATTATTGACGACGGTGATGGCACTGCGACTGCTACGACCAATCGATCTCATCTCGATTTGCGTTGGCGTCACCGTCATGGCGCTCGCTGTAGGCGCCAGGATAAGCTGACAGAAAAGAAGCACAAAGAGAGTCACGCGAGGAAGCGACATGGCGAGCCTCACAAATTCGAGTTTTCGTTTTTTGAAGACGCGACGCCCTGAACGTGGCTGTTACTGCGGTGTAAGAAGGACAAAAAGCGAATCGGAGTAATTGCCGCCGACGAGCGGTTGAGAATTCGCTTCGGGGGTAATCGTAACGTCAAGATCGCCGGAGCCAGCCGATACGGGTTCGGCAGTACCGGTTTCCTGTCCTGTCGCTGCGGCAATCGTCGCGGTATCGATCGTCGCGGTTTGGCCGTTCCAGTTCGCGGATGCCTGATAGTTGATGATGTTGGTGAAACCGCTTCCCGTCGCCGCGTTCTTGACTGCTCCCTGGGTCGATTTCAACTGAATGGTCGAAGGTGCGTTGCAGACGACGTTGATGTAGGGGGCGTTGGTAGGGGTGATCGGCGAGACGATCACGTCACCCGAAGCATCGATGCCAATCGTCGCCGTATCCACTACGCCGGTCGAGGCGCCGTTGATGGTGCATGAGCTCGTAACCGTCGCGGAAATTTGGATTTCTTGCTGCGCCGCCTGCCCATACGCGCCGCCAGCAAGTGCGGTGCAGAAGATGGCTCCGAGGAATAGCCTTCCAGCAATAATCATGGTCCCGTGCCTTCACCTCTAAAATTCGAATGACGCTTACATTCGGCTGCGACACATGTGTTCGGAGGATCCGCTGGGTTGGTTAACGCTTCATTAAATTCCGCCGTACTCGGACCAAAGTAGTGCCTCTACTCTCGTTCCTGAAACGAATCCATTCAGTGAACGCAGGAGTTGATCGCAGCTTTTCGGCCCGCGGCTTTTTTATGACCCCAAGCAGACATTCACAGGCGATGCAGCGCCCGGCATTCGAAAGTTGATGGCGGCGGTGCTGTCGACCGATCCTCACGCAATACCAATTCTATGATGGCGTTTGACCTGCGCATTTCGTGGCGGTTGCCATGCCGTGGGGTATCGGTGGGGACCGGTTCACGGCTTTGGTGTAGCCGGCGGGATCAACACGCCAATATAGCCCGGCGACGACGATGGCGCAGGCCAGCTGCAATAGCCAGCCGGCCGTAAAGCTGCCCGTGACGTCGTGCAGCATCGCGACAATCCATGGCGGCAGCGCCGTAATCAGGAAGCCACCGCCCTGCATCAGCGCCGATAGCGTCCCGGCATCAACCGGATCGGACAGGTGATCGAGCGCCACGATCATTGAGATGGCGAAACAGCCGCCTAGTCCCGCGCCGAGCAGCATCGCCGAAGCGATCGGCGCCCTCTCGGGCCAGAATGCAACCGCCTCGCGCACGATCTGCGACGCGATTCGCTCTTATGCGCCCGGCTTCATCTTTACGACCTCGATCGCCCCGGCCATCGCAGCCGGTGCTCTGGCGTCAATCCGGCATCTGAAAAAGAGTTCCGTCGAGCGCGAGCGCCATCAGGAGCGCGCGCGCGCCCTGAAGACCCGATTTACCGTCGCCGATATCCCGGTCATGTCCGGTCCGAGCCATATCGTGCCGGTGCTGGTTGCCGATCCGGTCCGCTGCAAAGCCCTGACAAACGTTCTGCTTGACCGCTACGGCATTTACGTCCAGCCGATCAACTATCCGACCGTGCCGCGCGGCACCGAGCGCTTGCGCTTGACGCCGTCTCCGCAGCACTCGGACGCCGACATGGAACATCTCGTCAGTTCGCTGTCGGAGCTGTGGGTCCAGTGCCCGATGGCCTTGATGGAAAGCCTTGCCGCTGCCGAATAACAAAGCGTGGATTTTTTATCGAGCTGGCGAGGGAATTTTTCGACCGTATTGAACGCTCATTCGCGATGATTGAGGCGATCAAGTTGAATCGCTTCGCGATCAGGATCGACCCGTCAACGGACAGGTGAGCATTATCCTTGTAGAGAACGATACCGTCCTCTTGCGTTTGGCAAAGCTTATCAGTGCACATCATCTTGTCGAGTCGGAGTGTCGGGCGTCTGCAAAGCCGGGCAAGCGCTCAAGTATTGCCAGGGCGCATGTTGTCGTCGATCCGGTGCGGGACGCAGAGGGAAAGCTGATCGGGTTTGCGAAAATGACCCGGTATCTCACCGAGAGGCGCGAGGCCCAGATCGAATCGAGAAAGCGAAAGAAGCCCTGTTTCAATGGCAAAAATGGAAGCCATCGGCAGGCTTGACCGGCGGTATCGCGCACAACTTCAATAATCTTCTGGCGGCGATTTCGGGCAGCATGGAACATATCCGAAGTTTGCACGCTGTTCTCTCTGGTCGCCTCAGTAGCTTTCTGGAACTTTTGCAGAACAAAACTGTTGGAAGCAAAGACCGCAGGATGAAAAGAGTATTGAGCATGACCGGCAACAGAGAGCATCTTCATGAGCTGATTAAGGATTTCCAGACCGGCATGCTGACGACACGGTCGGGCGACGGAGGTGTGCACATCCGCCCGATGCGCGTGGCGAAACTGGAAAGCGATCAAGAGCTGCTGTTCGCTACCGGACTTGCAACGCCGAAGGTCGCGGAGATTGAAAAAATCAACCAGGTCGCCGTCGTGTTCCAAAGTAGCTCAGAGTTCGCCGTGCTTTATGGCACAGCGCACGTTCTCAAAGACCGTGCACTGATCGACGAACTTTGGTCCGAGGCGTGGCGAATCTGGTTTCCCGGCGGCAAAGACGATCCGAATCTCTGCCTGCTCGCGGTGACCCCAGTCAGCGCTGAGTATTGGGATAGCTCCGGAACCGAGGGTTTGAAGTATCTTTACGAAGGGCTGAAGGCGATTTGGCAAAAGCGGACTCCCAATTCCGATGACACCCAGCACGGCAAGGTTTCTCTTTGATGCGGGGAACAAACTGCAGAGCGGCAATCTTACCCGAGCGCGCCTAAGTTGCGTCGCGACTGCTAATTTGACACTTTTTATTTGCCGTTCCGAACCGGGGACGGCCTTTTTTGTTAACGCCGCAGGAACGGAGAATTTTTCGCCATGCAAGGCAAGTGTCCAAAATGCGACGCAGCACCCAACGTAGTCGTCGTACCTCTTCGCGCTCGTGACGAGGTCTCGAAGACAACCGTGCCCGTTCTCCAGTTCTGTTGCGACCAATGCCGCACAATCTTGTCCGTGGCGCTCGATCCCGAATGGCAGGCACAAGTTATGGCGGGTCAGCTCCGGACGGTGGGCGAACGATTAGACAGTAGCCATTGAACCAGCTTGGAGATGGCCGATAAAAATTTCAGGAGCCTCAACAATGACCACTGCATCACATCAGGAAGCGCAACTGTTAGCCAGGGTGACAGTCTTGGAGCACGTCCTCGCGGTTATGGTGCGGGACAACCTGATTCGATCGGGCCAAGGGGCCGCGGATATTCTTGCTTTGGGCGAGAAAGTGAAAACTTACCTTACGAACCAAAGGCCTTCGGGCGCGACGACGAAAGAGCTTAACGAGGCTGCCGATCAGTTCTTCTCTGCCATAGCCTCCGACGTCGGAAACCAAGGAAGCTAGTATGACTTGCTGGGCGGGTTCTTCACGGCAACTACATTTTCGACTCCTTATGCTCTCCCAAGAAAATCTTCCTTTTCTGTCGACGAACACGACGACCATGTATCGAACTGATCTCTTCACTCGATAACCGCACTGGCATGCATCCATTATTGATCGAAATATGAGTAGACATCGATCTCAAGGGCGGGGCCGTCCTTCTTGGTCGGACGGTCAACCTTTGCCAAATGCCGGGGAACGCGAACAGCTCCCGATCGAGCTCGTCGTTGACTAACCCATGCTGTTTGCCCGATCGGGTTCGCAATAGGATGACGCCGGTACGAGGCGGCGCCGTACCTCGGATGACGGCCTCCAAAACTTCGACGTCAGCACCTTATCATCGCGAACGTTCGTCACCCGGCGCTAGGTTTCTCCGTCAGCTGGCTTGAAAACGAATCCCCATGACACATGTTGACCAGCTCGCAAGCTACCGCTTTGCGCACGATTGGGGCAGTGTAGCGGGGAAGGTCGCCCGTTGGATCGACGTGATGGTTGTGAGCGACCTTGAAGATCGGGCGGATAGCTTCGATGTCACGCGTTTGCGAATGCAAATTACACACTGGGCATCACTTAATAAGTGTCGGCCGCTCAATTCTTCCCAGATACTCTAGATGGGAAAGCTGCTTTTTTAGTCAAACCGGGAAACCCCTGCGGTCATTGGGTGTTTACTGTTTAGGTCGCGCGGGTCTGTCGAACGGGTGTCCGATGTATGGGATAACCGACGCTATCAAGCTAGCGGTCTTCACGCTTCAATACGCATGTGCCTTGATGGGTGTCCTGATTGCTATTCAATTTGTGATCATCGGCGCCGATGTCGGAATTGTTTCCTCGGCTTCGACATCAACTGCTGTAGAACAACAGGGTACATGGGGGCCTGGCCGCAGCCAACATTTGGCCCAAGGGAGCCTGTCCCCGCGCGAACAAGAAGCCGTTCAAACGAGATAATCAGGCATCTATTTGTTTTCAACGTTGCGCCGCCCTTGCTACGATCCAGATACACTTCAGTTGCTCCAAAATGCTTACGGACGGGGCGCCAAGCTTCTCGAAAGAGACGATGACTTCGACGCCGAAGTTTTCGCAGACCGCAAAGATGACGCGGAGAATTGTCCTAAGCAAAGCCCTTCCGCGTCCGCGAGGTGCGACCGCTATCGGCGTGACCGTCGAGGCGATTTCGACCCTGAGGTCAGACAGCTTTGGCTTCTCGCAATTACCGCAGAGGGCCCGGTTATGCGCACTTCTGGATCCGGAGGATGCCGCAGGCCCCAGGGCGCGCATGTCGATCCCCTCGCCGCAGCCGGGGCATTCACGCGCACGCCACAGAGACGGGAGCACCCCAGGGGGGGCCGGGGTGCTCAACCTGCCGCAGCGCCGAGGAACGCTGCTTCATGCGACCGGCCAAGTACGCGAGCTACGCAGCCGGATGCGTGCACAACGTGGAATCTCAGCGGTGGTTCCGCCCGTGTCGCACCGTTTTTGTCGAAGTGAAATGAAAACTCCCGGCTGTGGATGGCGCCGGCGCAAGAAAAACCGTGGGCAATCACCGAGTTCTGCTAGAGCTATCTCCAGCTGATGATCCCGAGTTAGTGTCTGAGTCCGGCCCAGCGGATTTTTGATGCCCTGACGCATACTCCGAATGCGATTGGCCTACCGCTCAAGCGGGCCACGCCATTCGCGAACTCGCCAAATATTTTGTTGATGTTTTTCACGTTGAGGCTCTGCACTTATCTTATGGGAACGCCCCCGGGCAAGAGCGCCATGAGAATGAGCAGGATCAGGACGATGCCCAAGACGCCTGACGGGCCATATCCCCAATCGCGGCTGTAACCCCAGCTCGGAAGCGCCCCGACGAGAGCGAGAAGGATCAGGATCAGAAGAATCGTGCTCATGATTTTCTCCTCAGACGATCAGCTTCTGGTCGCGATGGCGGCCACCAATGACGCCGGCGTACCAGGCTAGAATTGCCGCCAGCAGCGAAACGATGACAAACCAGGTCGTGATCGAGGCGGTGATTTTCCGCGCTTTGTCGGTTGCCTCCTTCACCGCGTCCGCCGCTTTGTTGTAGGCTTCATTTGCCTCAGTCATCATCTGATTGACGCGAACTTTGGCATCGGCGTCGCTGATGCCGGCCTGGCGTGCGATGATCCTTTCGAGATCGCCCCGGTCAGCATCCGAGAGCCCTCCCGAAGCCAGGCTGCGGGTCAGTATGCGGGCCACTTCGGCTTTGGAATCATTGGGCGCCGTTGACGGTGCGCCAGGATTTGCGGCATTAGCGGGAGCACGTAGAGCGCGATCCACATAGTAGCCGACAAAATCTCCTGCCTGGTTCGAAGACGCCTTTATTGTCTCAGACAAAGCCGGTCCCGCAGCCTTGCTTGCCGCGGTCACGGCCGTTCCCGCTGCGGAACTCAGTATCGATGTCGTTAATGCGGCCGTCAGCAGGAGGCCCAAACCCCAGGTGACGAGCGCATTTAAGCCATCGCGGTTTGAGCGCTCATCCGCCGTCGTATCGAGGGCGGGTTTACGCAGCCGTCCTACGATATAGCCACCGACCGCGCCGGCATAGAGCGCGCTCAGCGCAAACCAAGCCGCACCAGCAACGGTCATCGCAGTCGGAGACGGGTTATTATAGCTCCACGGCGAGACCGCCGCGAGACCGAGCGCAACGCCGATGGCTCCAAGGAGCAAAGTGCTGGCGGAAGAAACGATGACCGCGCCAAAGATCGCCGGCCAGTCGACATATTTAATATCTTCGTCAATGACGGCCGTTGGACCGTCGAGGGGGGAAAGTGCCATTGCGAACCTCAATGCGACAGAAGGAAAAGAAGAAGGATGATCGGTATCGGGATGCCGATGAGCCAAAGCAGGATGGGCATGGGATTAGTCCTTGGCTGGTATTTTTGATTTCAGGCTGTTCGCCCTTTCGGGAAGAATGCCGTTGTTGCCATAAGGCAGACGCAGACAGCGAGAAGTCGATGCGTGCGGTAACCGTTTGATAGATCGCGGATGAAAACCGCGAACCGGTCGTCTTTGTTCCGTCAACTCACATATTGTGTGGCCGAACGAGCTCACCGCTCAACGGAGGCTGGTAATTATCGTCCTCCGGAACGGCGGATGACCGCCGCACAGTCTGCCGAAGACCAGAACGTGACGGGCGGAACGCAACATCCAGGCACGTCGCAGCCCGGCACGACGGCCGCGCCGACTGCGAACCGGATGCAGGAAGTGACTCTGTGAAGCAAACCAGAGCGAGCCGGGAGTGAATTTAAATTCCGGAGCAACGGCGAATCCCGCCGCCAAGCCTGGCGACGGCAGTCGCTTTCCAAGAGCCAGAAAGAGTCTACCGGTCAGGAGTAACAAAGGCCGGGCGCGAGCCCGGCCGCCTTTTACTCAGATAATGGCGTCGGGCATCTTTGCCGACGACATCAATGGCCGCGCGAGCTGATTGAGCAGCTGATCGGCGTTCTCCTCTTCTGACAGGGAGAGCTGCAAAAGATGGACGACGGCCGTCTCATTTAATTGTTGCGCT
>Ga0256783_1000353_pt1 | contig 11752 bp, 10 predicted proteins | sample MC6MC0934MT_FD_189995 | JGI IMG/M metagenome (GOLD analysis project Ga0256783, IMG submission 189995) | Metatranscriptome of enriched soil aggregate microbial communities from Iowa State University, Ames, United States - MC6-MC0934-MT... | ecosystem: Environmental > Terrestrial > Soil >... | reverse complement strand
CTCACCGCGATAATCCGCAGCACTGCGACCACTTTCTTCTCCCTCGATGAGACCTCCGCGCCTCGACCAACTCGACGATCTCGACCGCAACCTGGTAGCGCTGCTTCAGGCGAACGCGCGCGAGAGCGTCGCCAATCTCGCGCGCCAACTCGACGTGGCGCGCACCACAGTGATCGCGAGAATTGCGCGGCTCGAGCGCAGTAACGTGATTGCGGGCTACAGCGTGCGGCTCGGCCAGGACGTGCTCGATTCGAGCATCTACGCTTACGTGGGCATCATCATTGCGCCGAAGCATGGGCCGGCCGTGCAGAAGCGCCTCGGCAAGATGCCCGAGGTGCAACTGTTATGCGCGGTGAGCGGCGAGTTCGATTACGTGGCCTGGCTGCGCGCGGATTCGCCAGATCGTCTGAACGATCTGCTCGACCAGATCGGCGGGCTGGAAGGCGTGGAGCGGACTACGACCTCGATCATTCTCGCGCGCAAGATCGACCGCGGGATGGTGTGAAGTGCTCCGTGTTTTTACGCCGTTTTGATGCGTTTTCGACGTTTCGTCGGCCTAGTTCGTCAAAACGTCGAAGTTGGTAGTCATTGCGCAGCATTTTGCGTGTATGAACTGTTTTTGCTTCTCCCTAAACTGTCGCTCAAGGGTTCAGCCCGCCGCGCGCCGCGCCTTCATGGGCGGTGCATTCTGAAACTGGAGACAGCGCACAGAAAAGGCCGGACAGGCGCGGAAGCGCTGGCTTCGGTCAATAGAGGAGAAGAATATGAAGGTTGCCATCGTTGGTGCAGGTCTGATCGGTCACACCATCGCCCATATGCTGCGCGAAACCGGCGACTACGACGTCGTCGCATTCGACCGCGATCAGCATGCGCTCGACAAACTAGCCGCGCAGGGAATTTCGACCCGCCGCGTGGATTCCGCCGATGCAGCCGCGCTGCGTGCCGCGGTTCATGGCTTCGACGCGCTCATCAACGCGCTGCCGTATTACCTCGCGGTGAACGTGGCCGCTGCCGCGAAGGGCGCAGGCGTCCATTACTTCGACCTGACCGAAGACGTGCGCGCCACTCACGCAATCCGCGCAATCGCCGACGACGCCGATCACGCGTTCATGCCGCAGTGCGGTCTCGCGCCGGGTTTCATCGGCATCGCCGCGCACGAACTCGCGAACCGCTTTACCGAAATTCGCGACGTCAAGATGCGCGTCGGCGCGCTGCCGCAGTTCCCGACCAATGCGCTGAAGTACAACCTCACGTGGAGCGTGGACGGCCTCATCAACGAATACTGCCAGCCCTGCGAAGCGATCCGCGACAGCCGCACGCAGTGGGTGCAGCCGCTCGAAGGTCTCGAACATTTTTCGCTCGACGGCACCGAGTACGAAGCGTTCAACACGTCGGGCGGTCTCGGCACGCTGTGCGAGACGCTGTCGGGCCGCGTCGAGTCGCTCGATTACAAGTCGGTACGCTATCCGGGCCACCGCAACCTGATGCAATTTCTGCTCGAGGACCTGCGTCTTTCGAGCGACCGCGACACGCTGAAGACGATCATGCGCCGCTCGGTGCCGTCGACAGCACAGGACGTGGTGCTCGTGTTCATCACGGTGAGCGGCATGCGTGATGGCCAACTCGTTCAGGAAGTGTTCACGCGCAAGATCTTCGCAAAGACGATTTGCGGCGTGCCGATGAGCGCGATTCAAATCACCACGGCGGGCGCAATGTGCGCAGTGCTGGATCTGTTCCGCGAAAAGAAGCTGCCGCAACGCGGTTTCGTGCGTCAGGAGCAGGTCTCGCTGCGCGAGTTCCTTGGTAACCGCTTCGGCCAGTTGTATGAAGGTCAGGCGTTGGAATCGCTGCAAAGCGCGGCGACCGTTTAACAAGCTGCGTCTGTCGACAGAAACGAACGCCCCGCATGCGGGGCGTTTTTTCGTTTGCTTCGCCACGCTGCGCTTGCCTGACGTTGCGCTTGCCTGACGTTGCGCCTGCTTGACGTTGCGCCGCGGCACGGCCATCAGACAGGCAGCGGAGGCACCGTTGCCGACGCCACATGCGGTTCGCCGAGAATGCGCGCGAGCAGGGCGTCGTAATCCGCAGCGCTCGGCGCAGTGTTGTCGAACATCAGCAGATCGCGGCACATGTCGCCGGACGGCACGAAGCGCCGCTGACGGTACTCGTCCCAATGCGCGAGCTTATATGCGTCGTTCGGATTGGCGCGTGCCATGATCCGCTGATGCGCCGTCTCCTCCGACACCTGTACCCAGACGACCCGCACAGTGACGTCTTCGCCGATACCGAGCCAGGCGCGATCGAAAAGCCGCCGCTCGCGGACTTCCCGCGAAAGCGGCGCGACTACCAGCGCGCTCACGCAGAGTTCCAGATTGTCGCGCGCGGTTTCGACGAGACCCCGATACTCCGGCTCACGCAGATGCTCGAGGAAAAGCGGGCTGTCCCGATCGTTCGCGTTGCCGGTCAGCATGTGCATTGCGGCTGCGCTATAGCTGCCGTACAACGTGTCTTTGTCGAGCAGACAGAACGGCGAACCCGTTGCTTTCATCAGTGGGCCGATCAGTTTCTTTGCGAGCGTGGTCTTGCCCGTGCCTGCGTGACCGCAAATAAAGATCAGACGGCTCACGAAAATTGACCCTGCGCTTCGATTGCCGTGCGTTGCGACTCGCGCGCAAACTTGCTATTAGCTTGCAGCAAGATTGCATTGGCGACGCCAACGCCCAACGCCGGATCCATGCCGGCAATCCAGCTGATGTAGCTCATTGCGGTCTCCTTGGGTTTCGCTGTTCGCAACGATCATGAAGAAGAACGCGGCGGCACGCAAGGTCGGATGCGCGCGCCCATGCACGGTATTTGCGGCGCTTAACAATTCGATACATGAGAGCCGCCGCCAGCCCTTAACATGGCGGCTATCGCACTCCATTCATGCAGATCGGGCTACGCATACGCAACGCGCTGCAACGCCGTTCTGTTCGCTTTCAGGGTAATCAAAATGCTGATCAATTGTGCGGCCTATCAGGACGGCCGGAAGCTGGCAGACATCGACATCGATAGCATCAGCGACTATGTGGCTCGCCCCGAATGCTTCGTCTGGGTCGCGCTAAAAGACCCGGGCCCCGGCGAACTCGCGGTGATGAAGCACGAATTCGGCTTGCACGACCTCGCGATCGAAGACGCGCAGAACGGTCATCAGCGTCCGAAGATCGAAGAGTACGGCGAGTCACTGTTCGCCGTGATGCATACCTTGGAGATGGACGAGGATTGCGAACTGCTGATCGGCGAAGTAGACGTATTCGTCGGAGCTAACTACGTGCTGTCGGTGCGACGCGGCACCCGCGCGGGCTTTCAGAATGTGCGCGCGCGCTGCGAGCGCGAGCCGCAGTTGCTCAAGGCGGGCGCGGCGTTCGTGCTGTATGCGCTCGCCGACGACATTGTCGACCGCTATTTTCCGATCGTCGAGGCGATGAACACCGAAATCGAAGCGATTGAAGACCGCATCTTCGAGCGTAACGACTCGGCGGGCTCGCGCGCGATCATCCAGGATCTGTATTCGTTAAAGCGGCGCCTCGTGATTCTTCAGCATCACATCGCGCCGTTGCAGGAGGCGATCAGCAAGCTGACCGGCGGTCGCATTCCGAGCGTGTGCGAAGGCATGCAAGCTTACTTTCGCGATGTTTACGATCACCTTGACCGGATCGTGCGCATCATCGACGGACGGCGGGAAATGGTCGTGACCGCCGTGCAGGTGAACCTCGGCATGATCTCGCTGGCGGAGAACGAAGTGACCAAACGGCTCGGTTCGTTCGCCGCGCTGTTCGCCGTGCCGACCATGATCGCCGGTATCTACGGCATGAACTTCCAGAACATCCCCGAACTACATTTCCGCTACGGCTATCCGCTGTGCCTCGCGATCATGCTGACCGTCGACGTCATCCTTTACTTGCGTTTCCGTAAGGCCGGCTGGCTCTGATCCGACTCACGCCAATGTGTGGTCCCCGCTTGCATGCGGCGCAATAAAAGTCCAGCATAGGCGGCCCGCCGACTGCCGAAGTTGCAGCCGGCGGCAAAACCGTCACGCGCGGACCGAGCGAGGACCTATTGCTACACACCATCAGTACAGACGCACGGCTCACGCTTCGGCGCGAGGCGAGGGGCCGACTGCGTCTGGCTGGCAGCACACTGCAGTTTGTGCGTGCCGGTGCACTGCAACACCACGATTCGTTGACAATCCAGTCGCAGTGCGCTGAGAATGAGTCCCGCAAACGTTTGCGCGTAACTAAAAATACGGTTCGACCTTGAACCGACAAACCCAGGAGATATGCATGAGCAACCGCATTCGCCGCCGCATCGTCGCGGCCGCAATCCTCGCCACCGCTACTACCGCCTTGCCGTTTTCCGCCGCTTATGCCCAGAACGCACCCGCGCATAAGCCGAAAGTCGCGCTGGTGATGAAGTCGCTCGCCAACGAGTTCTTCCTGACCATGGAAACCGGCGCGAAGGATTACCAGAAGCACAACTCGTCGCAGTTCGACCTGATCACGAACGGCATCAAGGACGAGACCGATACGGCGAACCAGATTCGCATCGTCGAACAGATGATCGTCTCGAAGGTGGACGCGATCGTGCTGGCTCCGGCCGATTCGAAGGCGCTCGTGCCGGTCGTCAAGAAGGCCGTGGACGCGGGCATCATCGTCGTGAATATCGACAACCGGCTGGACCCGGACGTGTTGAAGTCGAAGGACCTGAACGTGCCGTTCGTCGGACCGGATAACCGCAAGGGCGCGCAAAAGGTCGGCGACTACCTCGCGAAGAAGCTGAAGGCGGGCGACGAGGTCGGCATCATCGAGGGCGTGTCGACCACCACCAATGCGCAGCAGCGCACCGCGGGCTTCAAGGACGCGATGCAGACCGTCGGCGCGAAGGTCGTCTCGGTGCAGTCGGGCGAATGGGAAATCGACAAGGGCAATGCAGTTGCGTCGGCCATGCTCAACGAGTACCCGAACCTGAAGGCGCTGCTCGCAGGCAACGACAATATGGCGATCGGCGCGGTCTCCGCGGTGCGCGCGGCGGGTAAGCAAGGCAAGGTGATGGTAGTCGGTTACGACAACATCAACGCGATCAAGCCGATGCTGAAAGACGGCCGCGTGCTCGCCACCGCCGACCAGTACGCCGCGAAGCAGGCCGTGTTCGGTATCGATACCGCGCTGAAAGCCTTGAGCGAGCACAAGAAGCAATCGCAGTTGTCGGGCGTGGTGGAAACGCCGTGCGATCTGGTGACGAAGTAAGCGTCGCCGACCGCGACCCTGATCGACTGGCAGGGCGCGCGGAGTCGCGCCGTTGAGGCGACGCAAACGCGGGTGGAATCTCGGCGTGAACGGGTCGGGTAGTGGCTGTAGTGGTGGCTGCGAATGACGACAGTCAAGCGGGCGGCGGGTGTGCCAGGTCTCAGTGAAAGCCGAGGCGTAAGCAAAGCCGATGGCAGAGCAAGGCCGAAGCAAAGACCGCAGCTGCGCCACCACGAAGCTACATCCACGCCACGACCAAGCCCCAACCAGGCCAAACCACGCCACCAGCGCCGCCAAAAACAACGACTCCGCGCTTACTTTTCAATAGACGCTCAATAGCCGCTCAAGAAACCTGCCGGGCCGCCGTTAATTCAGAGGTAAGCGTCATGACGGCGGCTGCGCGGCGGAGGGAGCTCAGCCTTAGCGCCTGCGCATTCCGCGCACTGGGCCGGCATTGACCACACGGCGCCGGACGCGCTCTCGTCGAGCCAATCGTACGAGGCACGCCTGACGCGGTGAAACAGGATCGCGATGGATTCAACCGACCACGACGCCTTGCCTGCCATTCTGTCCGTTAGCGGCATTGGCAAGACTTACGCCGAACCCGTGCTCGCCGACGTGTCATTGTCGTTGCGCGCCGGCGAGGTATTGGCGCTCACCGGCGAGAACGGCGCCGGCAAGAGCACGCTGTCCAAGATTATCGGCGGTCTCTTCGAGCCGACTGCCGGCACCATGCGCCTCGCCGGCCAGCCTTACGCGCCGGCCAGCCGGACCGAAGCCGAAGCGCTCGGCGTGCGGATGGTGATGCAGGAGTTGAACCTGCTGCCCACGTTGTCGGTGGCGGAAAACCTGTTTTTGAACCGCTTGCCGCGCGCGGGCGCGTTCAGCTTCGGCTGGATCGACCGGCGCAAGCTGCGTGAAGACGCGCGGCACGCGATGGCGCAGGTCGGGCTCGACGCGATCCATCCGGATACGCTAGTGGGCGAGCTGGGTATCGGCCATCAGCAGATGGTGGAGATCGCCCGCAATCTGATCGACGATTGCCGCGTGCTGATCCTCGACGAGCCAACGGCGATGCTGACCGCGCGCGAAGTCGATCTGCTGTTCGAGCAGATCGACAGGCTCAAGGCACGCGGCGTCGCGCTGGTCTATATCTCGCACCGGCTCGAGGAGCTGGCGCGAGTCGCCGAGCAGATCGCGGTGCTGCGCGACGGCCGCCTCGTGCACGTCGACGCGATGGCCAATCTGACGAGCGACGAAATCGTCACGTGGATGGTCGGCCGCGAACTGGGCGAGCAGATCGACCTCGGCGTGCGCAATATCGGCGCGCCGCTGCTGAAAGTGGATCGGCTCACGCGCGGCAAGGTCGTGCGCGACGTGTCGTTCGAAGTCCGCGCGGGCGAGATTTTTGGCGTCAGCGGTCTGATCGGCGCGGGCCGCACGGAGTTGATGCGGCTGATTTATGGCGCCGATCCGAAAGACGGCGGCACGGTGGCGCTGGCCGCCACGCCGGGTGCGCCGCCCACGCCGGTACGGATCGATTCGCCGTCGGACGCGGTGCGCGCGGGGATCGCGCTCATCACCGAAGACCGCAAGGGCGAGGGCCTGCTGTTGCCGCAGCCGATTGCGGCCAACGTGTCGCTCGGCAATATCGGCAGCGTGGCGCGGCACGGCATCGTCGATGCGAAGCGCGAAAACGCGCTGGCGAAAAAGCAGATCGACGCAATGCGGATCCGCAGCTCCGGACCGGGGCAGATTGTCGGCGAGCTGTCGGGCGGCAATCAGCAGAAGGTCGTGATCGGCCGCTGGCTCGCGCGCGATTGCCGCGTGCTGTTATTCGACGAACCTACGCGCGGCATCGACGTCGGCGCGAAGTTCGATATTTATGGCTTGATGGGCGCGCTGGCTCGTGAAGGACGCGCGCTCGTCGTGGTGTCGAGCGACCTGCGTGAGCTGATGCTGATCTGCGACCGGATCGGCGTGATGTCCGCAGGAAGCCTGACAGGTGTGTTCGAACGCGATACATGGTCGCAGGACGCGTTGCTGGCGGCCGCTTTTGCCGGCTACCGCAGCCGCGAGGCGCTGTTGCACACACTCGATACCAATGAAGCAGGGAGTTTGTCATGACCGATCAATCGTTGCGCGAAACGTCGGGCGCAAAGCAGGGCGGAGCGGCTGCAAACGGCGACACCAATGCAAGTGGGAACGTGAACGCGGTCCCGGCCGATCCATCCGCGCCTCTCGCGAGCGGCAAGCCGGCCGGCACGCGGCTGGGATTTTCTAATTACCTCGGTCTTGCCGGCGCATTGCTCGGCATGATCGTGTTGTTCTCGCTGCTCAGTTCGCACTTTCTGACGTACGACACGTTCAGCACGATCGCCAATCAGATTCCGGATCTGGTCGTGATGTCGGTGGGCATGACCTTTGTGCTGATCATTGCAGGCATCGATCTGTCGGTCGGTTCCGTGCTCGCACTTGGCGCGTCGGTGGTGAGTGTGGCGGCGCTGAAGTGGGGCTGGGGCCCGTTGCCGTCGGCGCTGCTCGGCGTCGCCGCCGCGGCGCTGACCGGCACGATTACCGGCGCGGTCACGGTCGGCTGGCGGATTCCGTCGTTCATCGTATCGCTCGGCGTGCTCGAAGCCGCGCGCGGCCTCGCCTATCAGATGACGAATTCGCGCACCGCGTACATCGGCGACGCGTTCGATTTCCTGTCGAACCCGATCGCGGTCGGCATCTCGCCGGCGTTCCTGATCGCGGTGGCGGTGATGGTGATCGCGCAACTCGTGCTGACGCGCACGGTGTTTGGCCGCTATCTGGTCGGCATCGGCACCAACGAAGAGGCCGTGCGGCTCGCGGGCGTCAATCCGCGGCCTTACAAGGTGATCGTGTTCGCCCTGATGGGCGCGCTCGCCGGCCTTGCGTCGCTATTCCAGATTTCGCGTCTGGAGGCGGCCGATCCGAACGCGGGTGTCGGCGTGGAACTCCAGGTGATCGCGGCGGTCGTGATTGGCGGAACCAGTCTGATGGGCGGGCGTGGTTCGGTTATCAGTACATTTTTTGGCGTGTTGATCATTTCGGTGCTGGCGGCCGGGCTCGCGCAGATCGGCGCGAACGAGCCGACCAAACGCATGATTACGGGCGCGGTGATCGTGGTGGCAGTGGTGCTGGATACATACCGCAGCCGCCGGAAGCGTGCCTGACACCGGAAGATTAGCGCGTGTTGGGCGGTTGCAGGGCTGTTTGCAGTAAAGCGTAAGAATTGACGAGTGTGACGTGCCTTCGATAAGGGTGTCTTGCAGGTCGGCAGTAAGCATGACCGGCGGGAAAAACAGGCGGGAGAGCAACAGGTTATGGCGACGATCAAGGATGTAGCGGCCGTGGCGGGCGTGTCCTTCACCACGGTGTCCCACGTGGTGAACAACTCGCGTCCCGTGTCGGCAGACGTGCGCGCGAAGGTCGAGCACGCCATTCGCCAGCTTCACTATGTGCCGTCGGCGGTGGCCCGTTCGCTGAAGGCGCGCGCTACCGCGACCATCGGACTCGTCGTGCCGAACAGTACGAACCCGTATTTTGCGGAGCTCGCGCGCGGCATCGAGGACGGTTGCGCCCGCAACGGCTACTGCGTGTTCTTCTGCAATTCCGACGACGACCCAGCGAAGCAGCGCAATTATCTGCGCGTGCTTCAGGAAAAGCGGATCGACGGACTGATCGTCGCGTCTGCCGGCGACGACGCGGTACTCGCACAGACTCTCGCCGACGCGCGCGAGCCGCTCGTGATCGTCGACCGCAATATTGAAGGCGTGAATGCCGATCTCGTGCAGATCGACCATGAAAAGGGTGCGTATCTGGCTACACGTCATCTGCTCGAACTTGGACATGTGCAGATCGGCTGCATCAGCGGGCCGGTCGAGACGGCGGTGAGCGCCATGCGGGTGCACGGCTTTATCCGCGCAATGACCGAGCGCGGCATCGAGATTCCGCCCAATGCGATCGTCGAAAGCGATTTTTCGGGCACCGGCGGGCATCGCGCGGCCGCGCAGCTGTTCGACACGCTCAAGCCGTCGGCTATTTTTGCGTGCAACGACATGATGGGCATCGGCGCGTTGCGCGCCGCGGCGGAGCGCAATATCAGCGTGCCGCGCGACTGTTCGATCATCGGTTTCGACGACATCGAACTCGGACGCTTCACGTATCCGGCGCTGTCGACAGTCGGGCAATCGGTGCGCGCGCTCGGCGACATGGCCGCTCAGACGCTGATCGAACGCATCGCGGGCAAGTCATCGGCGAGCGCGCGGCCAGCCGGTCGTCGACGTGTGGTCTCGCCGCGGCTCATCGTGCGTGAATCGACGTCGGCATGGGCTGGCGCGGGAAAACGCGATCTCGCGGCTTGAGCGCGGGTTGCCGGCTTGGACGTGTGTCGAGCCGCCATGTACTTCGGCAGGTTAGAAAGCTGGATTTCGGGAGAAGCGAGTGTCAAGTAACGAAACGCGTGCACGCGTGGCAGTAGTCGGCAGTCTGAACATGGATCTCGTCGCGCGCGCGCCGCGTTTGCCGCATCCCGGCGAAACGCTGGCCGGCCGCACGTTCGCGCAGGTCGCGGGCGGCAAGGGCGGCAACCAGGCGGTGGCCGCGGCCAGACTCGGCGCGCAGGTGTCGATGCTCGGCTGTGTCGGCGCGGACGCGAACGGCGCCCAGTTGCGTGCGGGGCTCGAAGCGGAAGGCATCGACTGCGCGGCGGTCGAGACCGGCCGCGAGGCGACGGGCGTCGCGCTGATCGTCGTCGACGATGCGAGTCAGAACGCGATTGTGATCGTAGCGGGCAGCAATGGCGAAGTGACGCCTGAAACTATTGCGCGTCATCAAGCGGTTCTGGCCGCCGCTGACGTGGTGATCTGCCAGCTCGAAACACCACTCGACACGGTGCAAGCGGCGCTGGCCACGGCGCGGCGGCTCGGCAAGACGGTCATTCTGAATCCGGCGCCGGCCACAGGTCCGCTTCCCGCCGAGTGGCTGCCGCTCATCGACTATCTGATACCGAACGAACTGGAAGCGGCGACGTTGACCGGCTTGCCCGTCGGCTCGCCCGAAGAAGCGGCCACTGCGGCTGCCGTGTTGCGCGCGGCCGGCGCGCGCAACGTGCTGGTGACGCTCGGCCCGCGCGGTGTGCAGGCGGCGCTGGAAGGCGCGGCGCCGGCCTTGTACGACGCGCCGAAGGTCAAAGCCGTCGATACGACGGCGGCTGGCGACACGTTCATCGGCGGTTTCGCCGCGCAACTCGCGCAGGGTGCGAGCGTGGATGCGGCGATCCGCTTCGCGCAGCGCGCGGCGGCGCTGTCGGTCACGCGGGCGGGCGCGCAGCCGTCGATTCCCACGTGGGCCGAGGTGGAAGGCTGAGTGTTGGGATGAGGGCGGCGCCGGGCTGCTGGCGTCGATCCTTGCATGCCATGCTGCGATGTTCGGCGCGTGCGGCGCTTGTTGAGTATGCCGTGCACCCGCGCTTGGCACGCTTTCACGCCGCCCCGGTTTCTTGCTCGCGCGGATCTGCTAATCCGCCGAGCGGCCGAATCAGCGAGGGCCAAAAGCCGAGTGCCGAGCCCGTCGGCCAATTAAATGATTAGCAGCTAGCCAGTCGCCACTTCACCATTCCCTGCTTCAACGCTAAACCCCAGCCTCGGTCAACCCGGCTGCACGCACCGCGTCTCATCTCCTGCACCACGCCCCCGCGCGATCTTCCTTGCATTTCTTGCTAACTTCCGGCAACCGCCTTTCTTCATACTAGAAGCGCTTCAAGTATCCCACTTACGTGCCGTAAACGAGGCTAATAGAGCAACGCGTCTAAGCGCGCGCTCTCATCCGTCTACTACAGGAACAAGCATGTTGAACAAAGGAATTTCGATCAAGGCGCGGATCGGCCTGACGATGGCTTTTCTCGCGGCGCTGCTCGTCGGCATCGGCGCGTTCGGTCTATTCGGCATGGGCCGTTCTAACGACGCGTACAAGGATACCTTCATGAACTCGATGCCGAGCGCGGTCAACATCGGCAACGCCGAGTTGTTCGCGGCGCGCGAGCGTCTCGCGCTCGACCGCGCAGCGTTCATGATGGGTACGCCGGAAGTCACGGCGACGCTGGAGCGCGCGCGCGGCATGCGTGCCACGTCCGACATGTGGTGGAAAAAGTACATGGACCTGCCGCGTGAGCCGGAGGAAGAACGCCTCACGCAAGTCGTGGTCGGCAAGCGCGATGCACTGCATCAACAAGCCGAAGCGTTCTCAGCCATCGTTACGGCTGGCGATCAGAGCAAGTTGATCGACGGCGCGAAACGCATGCAGGTGGCCTACAACGAACTCGCGACTGCCGACGAGGCGCTCAGCAAATATCAGTTCGATCAGGCCCGGCAGGGTTTCGAGTCCGCGCAGTCGAGCTTTGAGATGTTCCGCATGGTCAGCCTCGGCGCGCTCGTCGCCGG
>Ga0256783_1000352_pt1 | contig 11774 bp, 10 predicted proteins | sample MC6MC0934MT_FD_189995 | JGI IMG/M metagenome (GOLD analysis project Ga0256783, IMG submission 189995) | Metatranscriptome of enriched soil aggregate microbial communities from Iowa State University, Ames, United States - MC6-MC0934-MT... | ecosystem: Environmental > Terrestrial > Soil >... | reverse complement strand
GGTGAACATTGGCAGCTGAAATCATCGCGGTAACTCAGCAAAAAGGTGGAGTCGGGAAGAGCACAATCGCGATGCACCTCGGGGCGGCTTTTCACGAGAAAGGAAAGCGAGTCCTGGTCGTGGATGCCGACGGTCAGAACACATTGATCCACTGGGCCAGCGCATCCTCCGACGGTGACACCGGCATACCGTTCCCCGTCGTCAATCTTTCCGAAGCCGGTAGCCAGATTCACCGTGAGATTAAGAAGTTCGTTGGCGACTACGACATCATCGTCGTCGACTGCCCACCTTCCATTACGGAAAAAGTCTCGGGCGTCGTTCTGCTCGCGGCGAGCGTTGCGGTCATCCCGACGTCGTCGTCGCCCGCTGATTATTGGTCGAGCATTGGCTTAGTCAAACTCGTCCAGCAAGCGCAAGTCATGAACGAAGACCTGCGCGCAGTCTTCCTGCTCAACAAGACGGAAGAAAAGCGCATGCTGACGCGCGAGCTTAAGCGTGCGTTAGAAGAGCTCGGATTTCCTCTCCTCAAGACCCAGATTCCTACCCGCGAAGCCTACAAGCAGGCAATGGCATTGGGTCAAACAGTGCTACAGATGAGCGATCGCGGCGCCAAGCTCGCCGCCATCGAAGTACGGGCGTGCGCGAATGAGATCGCCGCCTTGCTCCCGTAAATTTATGCGCATAAAGGACCCTGAATGAAACCCTCCCAATTTGCCAAAGGCTTTCAAGCACGTCCTGATACGACCAGTAGCGAGAAGCGAACGGCGCTAGATCGACTGAACGCGATTGATGGGCTGGTCAAGAACAATGCATCGAAGGCCCCCGACGGTTCCGTGCGACCGCTTCCGGGCATAGTCCCGCAAACCGATTCGGGCCTCGACATCGTCGATTCCGAAAACGAGTCCGCCGCCTACCGTGCATGGAGAATTGAACACGGATATCGCCCGGGTCAGGTCATCGAGCTTGCGCTGAAAACGATCAAGCCGAGCCCCTTCAATCCGCGGCACTTCTACGTGAAGTCATCGATTGCCGAGCTCGCCGTGAATCTGGCGAAGCAAGGGCAACAGCAGGCGATCCACGTCATTCCTGACTACGACAATCCCGGCACCTACTTCGTCAGCGACGGCGGTAGACGTGTGCGGGCGTTGAAGGAAGCAAACAAGGAATCAGTGAAGGCGATCGTTATCGATCTGCCAATTGGAATCCAGAGCTACAAGCTCGGCTACGATCTCAACGTCCAGCGAGATTCGCAGACAGTCTTCGACAATGCGGTGGTCTGGAAACGCTTTCTGGACGACCGCCATTTCCAGAGCCAGAAGGAACTGGCTGAGCATCTTGGTTTGGACGAGTCGACGGTGGCCGTGGCGTTGTCGATTGCCAAGTTGCCCGAAGCAGTCATGCATGAGATGGTTGCGCGGCCTGACCGTTTCGGCTCCAACATGGCGTATCAGGTAGGCCGCTATCACGCGGCTCGCGGTGCCGACGCGACGCTGCGTCTGATCAACAAGATCCTCTCTGACGACCTCAGCACGCGGCAGGTCGCCGACATCGTCAAGGGCAGAGCGACTGCGCAGGAAAGCACCAAGCCGACAGGTCGCCAGCGCTATGCGCAGCGGCTCGAAGTAAGGCTCGACGGAGTGTCGGTCGGCGACCTGAAGACATACGGGGAGGACCGCATCGAATTGCGCCTGAAGGGTCTCACGCGTGAAAAGCGGGACGACATTCTTCGACAGATCGAAAAGATGTTGAAGTAATAGTCGCTCAATAAGCGGTCTGGCGGCGGCCGCCGTCAGATGCGCCGCCGCGTCCAGAATTGCCGGCAGCGTGCCGACTGATCAGGCAGCGCGCGACTGACTAAGTGTGAAAGCGAGCAGATCGCCGTCGGTCGGCTCGCCCCACGTCTTGCGAGCCAGCCAATCGAAGAACGCCGTCTCGACGATCTTCGAATCGAGTCCCCGGCGACGCCAGTCGTCGCGCATATGGGCGCCGAGCCCCGGCAACTCTTCTTCCTCAAACGACTGCCGTGCGATGTCCCGTTCGGACTCACCCTGCTCGTCGTAGAGCTCGCGTGCCTCCCTGCGACGATACGCGGAATACTCGCCCAACAGGCGCGCCTTCAGATCGTCCGCGGGAGCCGCGACGGCCTTAGCGCTACCACCGGATGCCGCGGTCTCGACAGGCGGTGCGTACCCTTTCTTCAGCGCGTCCTTGAACAGCGCCGGCGCACTGCGTACCGGCGGCAGCGACGTGCTACGCATCCGTTGCTCGGTCATCTGCAAAGCCGCGCGGATGCGGTTTTCCTCGCTGTCCGCGTAAAGCGTTTGCGCCTCTTTCAGCGGAATGCCGATCTTGACCATCCGATCCACAAGCGTGCTATCGAACACGTTCGGATGCTCGTCGAGAGCCAGCATCGGCTGCTTGCGCTCGGTCACGCGAAACTGGATCTCGGCGACACGCCGGCCCTCGCGGTGCTCGATCAGCTCCACGAAGATATTTGTGACTGCGTTCACCTCGGCGATTGCCGGCCGCAAATAATCGCGCTTGAAATATTTGTATTCGCGCTTTGCTTCGTCGCCCGCTTCCGTGTCCGGCGTGCCGGAGAGGATAGGGCGCCACCATTCCCACGACTCGCGCATCGTCAGATGGCTTGGATTGGTCAGATAGCGCACGCAGATTTCGTACAGCGCGAGGCCGGCGCTGCTGCGCAACTGGCTTTGGAACTGCAGGCTCAGACGCGCATACTGAACCGGATCGAGCAGCTTCTTCTTGATCTTCGGGGCGAACGAAAATTCCACCCAGACCCGGCGCGTGGTCGGATCCTCGAGAATTTCCGCATCTGCGATCAGCGTGGAGATGCCCCACTTCCGGCCCGGCTTCTGGCTGGACGTGCCAGTGCTCCATTCGACCTGAACCGAAACCATCCGGCGCAGGTGCTCTTTGACGAGAGCGGTGTCGTTGGAATCAAACGCAGAGTTGGCGACGATGTCCGACAGTAACGCGCGATAGGTATCGCCCGATTCGTCGGCTTGCTGCGCGACAGCGAGCAGCACATTGAACAGCTTGCGCGTCAGCAGCGTGATTTTGCCGCTCTTCGGCTGAATAGCGATCGCCTCGACGGCCTTGCGCAATTCCGCCGAGCTGGGGCTGACTACATCGGTTTTCTTGGCGCGCTTCGTGGCCATGCGTATGGTCAAGGAGGGATTTGGCGAGAGCATACCGACTGTGGTGATACCCGTCTATAGCGTGATTCTCACCATTGCGGGTGAAGCGAGTTTACGCGACGCGACTCACCTCCGCAGACTCCCGAAAACTCTCACCTTTCTCTTTCGGCGCCAGGTTCGGCAATCCTTTTAGTGTCGCGGGCCGCGGAAAATCGGGAGGTTCGTAGCGTCGGCTCGACGGGGTGCGCGATATCCCGAACCTCCTCACCTCAAAATTTTTTTCGCCCTTTTACCTTAACGGGCATGCAGGTCACAAGGGCTGTGATCCCCTCGCCATATAGAGGGACCGGGGTGTGCGTGACCATGTGCGTTGCGCATCTTCGACAGAATTGCCGCGCAGAGGGGCCGAAATAGCGTCGTCAATCGCAACCCGCTTCATGAGTCCCCGAAAAAGCTCACCTTAGGATCGGTTCAATGCTCCAAACGGCGCGGCTTCCCCCGTGTCGAAGCGATAAAAGTGCTTCAAAATCGTCCCGGAAAGCCTCACCTTGGAATGCGGCGCCATGTTCGCAAGTCTTCCAGATGCACCTCCCGAAAAGCCTCACCTTTGCGGGAATATCGATATTTATGCTTTATTTTCAACAGGTTATGTCGAACAAAAATGGGTTCAACGTTGAACTTTGCCGGCGTAGCGGCTCCCGTAAAATCTCACCTTTAGGCCAGATTGCAATTTCCCTCGATGTGCAATGGTGACCTGGACGCTCCCGAAAACTCTCACCGTCGGCATCCCAACGCCACCGCTCAACTACCGGCCAAAGTCCGCAGGTAGGACTTTTCCAGCCGATGAGCAGCCTGTTGCCCCCGAATTCCCTCACCTTTACCGTTAAAACCGCCCGAAACGCGCCCCGAAAACTCTCACCTTTCACGTCATCTCGGTCGACTTAGGAGATGATTGGTCGCCATGGCGACCAACTCCCGGATTTGCTCACCTTTACATCGCCGCTGCCTGGCAATTTCACTGTCATGCGGAAAAAGATGCGCCGGAAGCGGGAGCAGCTCCCGCAAAAGCTCACCTTGGGCTTCAAATGCCTAAAATGAAGGCAAAAAGGCCAGCCAAGCCCCGTAAAGCCTCACCTTTCATCTGCGTTTTCTCCCGTCTTCGCTCACCACGAGGTTTTTCGCGGCTCGAACAGGGTCAAAAAGAGGGCGTCGCAACCCTCCCGAAAGTGCTCACCTCGATCCTGACGGCTTAACGAGTCGCTGGCGAGGCCTGCCGGGCGCTCCCGACCGAAGCGCTCCCGCAAAAACTCACCTTGGCCTGACGTCTCATTCAGTGTGGTCCCCTGAACCCGCTCACGATACCTCCCGGACCTGCTCACCACGCTTCCCGAACCCCATCACTCCCAATTCCCGCATAACCTCACCAACTCTCCCGGAAAGCTTCACCTTGCTGCTCGGAAAGCCCCGCCAGGTAAGGCTTTGCTTTGGCGTTAACGTTTTTAACTTGGGTTCAAAGGTGTTTACTTTTATTACTCTCTAGCCAAAAACCACGTGAGCTCTCGGATAGAAACAATCGTCGATCGCTTGTAGTGATTCGTATCGTGAAACAGTGCGCTATCAAACCGCGGCTGACAAACCGTCTTTGTTTACAATAAGTTATGCGTGGTTCTTAGTTTTGTTTCACGAAGAATTGCTGCACATGTGACTCTATGTCTGCAAAATAAGCCCTCCTCGACTAAGAACGGCCTCCACACAGTCCAACCTCACAAACACGTATCGTTTGCTACGTAAATTGTTATTATTCGTCCAGTCAGCACAACAGTGAGCCCAAATATGAACGTGGACGACGAACGTCAAGCCATCCGCGAAGAGCTTGACGCCATGCGATCTCGCGGCAGCCGCCGCCAGGAGTTGTCGCTACATGCATGCAAGCGACTATTTTTCGATCTGGGCATACGGCCGTCCATGGCAGCTGTACGCGATCTCACTCAGACCGGGAGCGCGAGCGACATACCAAAGGACATCGACCACTTCTGGGAACGCATTCGTAATGTGTCGCGCGTCAAAGTCGGCGCGGGTGCCATCCCGAAAGCTCTGGAAGAGCGCGCCGGCGAATTGCTAGGCGCGCTCTTCGAAGAAGCCGTCGCCCACGCGCGCACCACATTGGACGCCGAGCGGGAAGAGTCGCGCTCGCAAATTGCCGCGGCGGAACAACGCGCACGCGAGGCGGAAATCCGTCGCGACGCCTCGGAAGACGCAATCAAGCGCAGTGAACAACGGGCGGAAGCTGCATGGGAACGCGTTCGCGCGCTGGAGGCGGAGTTGTCCACCGTCACTACCCACGGCACTGCCCACCATGAAGGTCTGCAAACAACGGTGCGCCGGCTCGAACACGAAAACGAAACGCTCCGCCAACGCCTGGACACGGAACAGGCCACGAACGCGACGCTGCGCGATCGCATCGACGCGCTTCACGTGGAATTGCGCCAAAGCACCGAACACTACGCGCAGCAGATCAAAGATGCGGTCGCCGAGGCCGAGCGCCGGGTGAAGCCGATGCTTGTCGAACTGGATTCGCTGCGCAGCATGGCCGCGACCTATCAGTCCGGCGTACGCGATGCGAGTCGGAAGGAATTCGAGTTCATTCAGCAACTTGCGGCGGCCAAGGCGCGGGGCGACCGGCTCGACGCACAACTACGCGAGCAGTCGAACGAGGTCGACGCGCTGACAAAAGAACTTGCGGCTCTGCGCGGCCAGCAGGGCATCGACCCGGAAATCGGCAGTTTGCTGTGCTCGCTAGTTGAAGGCGGCCGGCTCTCGAGCGATGAATTGCGAACTATTGGAACCGCAGCGGACGGCCACGTGCGCTTGCCGCTGCGCTGCCCGAAGTGCGACGAAGGTGAGCCCGAACTCTCGCAGGTCGATCACCGGTTCGAACTGCAGTGTCCGGAGTGCGAGCATTCTTCGGGGCTCGGCGATTCGCGACTGGAAGCGGTAAGCCGATTCTTATCCAGCAACTCGCTTTCTGCACAGGCATGAAACGAAGGCGCCGCCTACGTCAAAGGTGAGGAAATTCGGGAGGCCAAACGTGAGAGGTTTCAGGACTCCGCCGCACCCGGCGTCCTCGTGAAACGCCCGTTCATGCGAGGTTCTGGCAACAGCGGCGCGGCAGGATCCGGTTCGAGTATGGCGTCTGGATTCTGCTGTTTCGTCCATGTTTGCCAGGCTCGATAGAGACGATTCGCAGACACGGCCTGCACAAATCCGAGCCATTGTCCGACGAGTTCCGCCTCTACTCCGCTTTCGAACAGATCAGCAGCGAACGTGTTGCGCAAGGTTTGCGGACTGGCGCGCGATGTACGCGACGCCGCAATGCCTGCCGCTTCGACGAGTGCATCGACGGCACGAAGCATGGTTGCCTTGTGCATCGGCCTGCCTGAAGGCGACGCAGGAAAAATCAGATCGCCGGCGAGGTCCGCCAGGCGCCGCTCGGCGAGCCATGCTTCGAGTATCGCCGACGCGAAAGGCGCTAGCCGAGTGCGCCGCATGAGCGCGGGGTTTGTCGGGTCAATCGTCAACCACGGCGAGCCGGGTGCCGCGCAACTAACCGCCAAGGCGGCGGCCTCGCCGGTTTTCAGTCCACCGCCGAGAAACACTGCGATCAATGCGCGGTCGCGCCGTTCTTTCCAGCGCTGCGCTTTAGACAGTCCCTGTAGCGGCGAAAACAGATGCGCGATCAATGCAGCCCGTTCGGCATGATGGAGAAAACCGGTCGGCTCGTTCTCGCGTGCGTTGCGCCACGCGGCTTCGCCATCCTGAGCGATGAAGCGAGCCGGATTGGTCGACGATGCTTCGACTTCACGCACATGATCCAGCACGCGCTCGATCAAACGTAGGTAACGCACACGCTGAGGCTTGCGAATATCCAGGCCGGCGACAAAGTCCGCGATGCTCTGCGTATCGACAGTAACCAGCGTCTTTTGACGCGCGGCCAACCACTCGAGAAAAAGTCCCCACTGCGCCTGATAAACCTGCGCTGACGAACGCCTGAAATGCTGCTTCGCAAGCCACGCGTCGAACGCGATTTGTGGATCGCGACGCCAGTCTTCGCGTTGCTGATCGAAAAGATCGGTGGATGGATCCGGGCGCGGAACCGGATCGGATAAATGAGGAGGCGACATGCGCGATCGTTCAGTTAGTTGCGCACATTGTAGACTCGCCTGTCGAGACTGACGGTCAGTCGCCCCAAGCTCTTGCCCGTTTATGTGCGGCAGGTTGAGATGCGCGCGTCGCGGCGCTGTGAGCCGCATGCTCATAAGCGGAGACTGCAAATGCAAACACCGCGGGCAGCGCGGTGGACGTGCCGAAGTCCACGCCTTCGTCGGTTTCGGGATAAGGAAGATCCGACGGACGTTGAAACAGACCGAGCATGATCGCGTCATGGCGGCTGGCAAATCCAAGATCAGCCAGCGCCTCCGCCTCGATTGCATGCAGCAGGCGCCAGGTGAGCGGCACTTGCTGCGCGATATAGCGCGCAGCGATATTGCGGACGATATATTCGAGATCGCGCGCCGCGGTCTGATAGCGCAGCGCGGCCAGAGCGCGGTCAGTTGTCTCGGTCGTCAGGTCGTTCATTATCGGCTCCAATCGATACCCTGTACTGTACAAATATACAGTGTTCGACGCAACCTTTCACACTTCCCGACTCAGCCGGCGACCCCCTCACGGTTGAAAAGACTCTGACGGTGAGTCAGCCGCTCAGCCGTGTATTACCACCAGCAGCGCTTTTGCCTCGCCCTTGCCCACATTGCGGATCGCGTGCGGCTCGTCCGCCACATAGCGCGCAGTGTCCGCAGCTTTCAGGCGCCTGGCGGTGCCGGCTGCCTCGATTTCAATCGATCCCTGCAGCACCGTCAGATGTTCACGCGTGCCAGGCTCGTGCGCATTGGACACCAGCGCCCCGCCCGGTTGAAGCGTCAACTCGTACCACTCGAATTTGCCGGCCAATTCGATCGGCCCCCACACCCGCAGTTGATACTTCGCATCGTGCCCGCTCAACGTGGGGATGTCGTGCGGACCGGCAACGGCGATCGCTTCCGGCGTCTTTTGCGGCGCGAACAGCGAATCGAGGCTCACTCCCAGCGCGTTGGTCAACCGCCAGGCCACCGCGATTGTCGGATTGGCCTTGTCGCGTTCAATCTCCGAAAGCATCGACTTCGATACGCCAGCCGCACGCGACAGATCGTCGAGCGTCATGCGCCGTTCTGCGCGCAAGCGCTGAATTTGGTCCCCGACGCGCGGCGGCGCCGCGATCGCGGGAGCCGCGACTGCATGGGGAGCGGACGCCGCGCCTGCCGCCGCACGGCGATTACCCGAGCTTGCCATTTCCAGATCCATCGTTTAGAGTTGTTCGACATACCGGATTTTAGTTCGGAAAAACGAAAAAATCCGATAAAACTGACAGCCGACTATAGCAGGTCGCTTCGTGGCCGCCCATGTCGCGCGTGCCAAAGCGGTAGAAGTCTCGCACTCGCCTATCACCCATTCAGGAGCCCGGTTCATGCGTGAACAATATCTCGCCCATCTGCGCGGCACTTTGGAGCAGATCCGCGCCGACGGTTTTTACAAGAGCGAGCGCGTGATCGCCAGCCCGCAATCGGCCGACATTCGTCTTGCCAACGGCACAGGCGTGCTGAATTTTTGCGCGAACAATTATTTGGGACTCGCCGACGACGCACGGCTCATCGAGGCGGCAAAGCAAGGCCTGGACAACGACGGCTTCGGCATGGCGTCGGTGCGTTTCATTTGCGGCACTCAGACCGTGCACAAGCAACTCGAAAGCGCGCTCGCCGAATTTCTGCAAACCGACGACTGCATTCTCTATTCGAGCTGTTTCGATGCCAACGGCGGTCTCTTCGAAACGCTGCTCGACGAAAACGACGCCATTATCAGCGACGAGTTGAATCACGCGAGCATCATCGACGGCGTGCGGCTTTCGAAGGCGAAGCGCTTCCGCTACAAGAACAACGATCTCGCCGATCTCGAAGCGAAACTACAAGAGGCAGACGCCGCAGGCGCGCGCTACAAGCTGATCGCCACCGACGGCGTGTTTTCAATGGACGGCATCATCGCCGACCTCGCCGGCATATGCGATCTCGCGGACCGTTACGGCGCGCTCGTGATGGTCGACGACTCGCACGCCGTTGGGTTTGTCGGTGAACACGGACGCGGCACACCAGAGCATTGCGGAGTGCTGTCGCGCGTCGACATCATTACCGGCACGCTCGGAAAGGCACTCGGCGGTGCTTCGGGCGGCTATGTTGCCGCGCGCAAGGAAATTGTGTACTTGCTGCGGCAGCGTTCGCGCCCCTATCTGTTCTCCAACACGCTGACGCCGAGCATCGCGGCGGCATCGCTGAAAGTGCTCGAACTACTCGCAAGCGACGAAGGCGCACAACTACGCGAGCGCGTGCGCAAGAACGGCGCACACTTTCGCGACAAGATGAGCGCGCTCGGATTCACGCTCGTGCCTGGGGAACACCCAATCATTCCAGTGATGCTCGGCGACGCACAACTCGCTTCGAAAATGGCCGATGCATTGCTGAACGAAGGCGTCTACGTGATCGGCTTTTCGTTCCCGGTCGTACCGAAGGGCCGCGCGCGCATCCGAACGCAAATGAGCGCGGCGCATACAACAGAACAGATCGACCGCGCGGTGGATGCATTCGCGCGCGTCGGCCGCGAACTTGGTGTCATCTGAAACGGGACGCATATGAAAGCATTGGCAAAACTCGAGCGCGCGCCCGGTCTCACGCTCACTGACGTCAAAGTGCCCGAAGTCGGCCATAACGACGTGATGATCCGCATCAAGCGCACCGCTATTTGCGGCACCGACATTCATATCTGGAAGTGGGACGACTGGGCGCAGAAAACCATTCCGGTGCCGATGCATGTCGGTCATGAGTATGTCGGCGAGATCGTCGAAATGGGCGCGGAAGTGCGCGGCTTTTCGATTGGTGACCGCGTGTCGGGCGAAGGTCACATTACCTGCGGGTTCTGCCGCAACTGTCGCGCCGGGCGTCGGCATCTGTGTCGTAACACGGTGGGCGTCGGCGTAAATCGCGAGGGCGCGTTCGCCGAATATCTGGTGATTCCGGCGTTCAACGCGTTCAAGATTCCGCCGGAGATCTCCGACGACCTCGCGGCGATCTTCGACCCGTTCGGCAATGCCACGCACACCGCGCTATCGTTCAATCTGGTCGGCGAAGACGTGCTGATCACGGGTGCCGGGCCGATCGGCATCATGGCTGTGGCGATTGCGAAGCACGTGGGAGCGCGCAACGTCGTGATTACCGATATCAACGATTATCGGCTCGGACTCGCTCGTAAGATGGGCGCGACGCGTGCCGTGAACGTCTCTCGTGAATCGTTGCGCGACGTGATGGCCGATTTGCACATGGCCGAAGGTTTCGACGTTGGCCTCGAAATGTCCGGCGTTCCAGGCGCGTTCACCGGCATGCTCGAAGCAATGAACCACGGCGGCAAGATCGCGCTGCTCGGTATTCCGCCCGCTCAAACAGCGATCGACTGGAACCAGGTGATTTTCAAAGGCCTTGAAATCAAGGGCATTTACGGACGTGAGATGTTCGAGACCTGGTACAAGATGGTCGCGATGCTGCAAAGCGGTCTCGATCTGTCGCCGATCCTCACGCACCATTTCAAGGTCGACGACTATCAGCAAGCGTTCGCGACCATGCTGTCCGGCGAAAGCGGCAAGGTCATTCTCGACTGGACCTCGGCATAACACACACGTGGCGCCATGCGCGCCGCGTCAGACACGCCCGCAGCGTGCTCAAGCGCCTGCGGGCGTTTTGTCGAACTCGGCCTGAATGCGCACGTGAATGTCGTCGCCGACCGCTGGATACCATGTCGCGAGCCCAAACTTCGCGCGGCTGATATGCCCTTCTGCGGAAAAACCCAGCGTGTCTTTTTTCGTTAGCGGGTCGGGTGCAAAACCGTTGAAGGTGACGTCGAGCGTGACGGGTTGCGTTACGCCATGAATGGTCAGATCGCCCGTCAACGTGCCGCGAGCTTCGCCGGTGCGCTCGAATTTCGTACTGACGAAACGGATCTCCGGATAGCGCTCCACGTCTAGCAGGCTCGGGCTTTTCACCATTTTGTCGAGCAGCGGCACATTCGTGTCAATGCTCGCGGCGTCGATCGTAACGGACACGCTACTCCGCTCCAGCCCGCCTTCATTCCAGTCCAACTGCCCCGTCTTGCGATCAAAGCGCATCGTAAAGCGCGAATACTTGAAGTGTTCGACGTCGAACGTGATGCTGCAATGGTCATGGTCGAGATCGTAGCGCCCAACCGGTACGCGCGCCTCATTCTGGCTGACGGAATGTGTGAGCACTTGCAATGGCGTGCAAGCCGTTGCAAAGAGAAAGCTTGCAGCGAGCAAAGCGCGCACGACAACGGCGCGGCCGATAAATGTCTTCATCAATAGCTTCCGGTTGACTCATCTCGCCCAAGATAACAGTTCGCGGTAGCCGCACGCAAAATGGGGAAAAACTTGACGAGGGAGAATGATCGTTCTACCCTTCGTGCATG
>Ga0256783_1000350_pt1 | contig 11893 bp, 10 predicted proteins | sample MC6MC0934MT_FD_189995 | JGI IMG/M metagenome (GOLD analysis project Ga0256783, IMG submission 189995) | Metatranscriptome of enriched soil aggregate microbial communities from Iowa State University, Ames, United States - MC6-MC0934-MT... | ecosystem: Environmental > Terrestrial > Soil >... | reverse complement strand
TTCCGGGGAAAGCACGTCGTCCTGGGAATCATCCTGGCGGCGTCGATGTTCCCGGGTGTCGCCGTCCTGACACCGCTGTTCCAGCTGTTCACGTCGATGGGCTGGTTCGGCACGTACCAGGCGCTGATCATCCCGAACATCTCGTTCGTGCTACCCCTCACCATCTACACCCTCACGGCGTTCTTCAAGGAACTCCCGTGGGAACTCGAGGAGGCGGCCCGGATCGACGGGGCCAGCAGGCGGCAGGCATTCCGAATGGTGCTGCTGCCCTTGGCCGCACCGGGACTGTTCACCACCGCGATCCTCGCGTTCATCGCGTCGTGGAACGAATACCTGATCTCCAGCCAGCTGTCCAACGACGTGACCCAGCCGGCCACCGTCGCCATCGCACAGTTCGCGGGAAGCAAGCCGCACGAGGAGCCGTTCACGTCCGTGATGGCGGCGGGAACGGTCGTGACCATCCCGCTCGTCATCATCGTGCTGCTGTTGCAGCGCCGCATCGTGTCCGGCCTGACCGCCGGTGGCGTCAAATAGCCCGTGCGGCTCCGCCGCCCGTGAGTACTTGTTAACCGCCCGACGTTAACAAGTACTCACGGGTCTGCTGCTCCGCGATCGAGACGAGGCGGTCGTACCCGAGGTTGATGTCGACGAGATGGCCACCGAACAGCGGCAACTCGTTGACCCGCTGTCCACGTGGATCCGTGATGCGGAACTGGTAGGTGCGGTAGCCGTTCACGTCGGTGCAACTCCCGACCGCCCGCTCGGCGCTCGTGGTCCACGTCGACGTGGAGGTGGGACTGCCCTTCGGGAACGCGGTGTAGTCCAGGAGAACCGAGATGATGCCGAACGCAAACGGCGCACTCGGCACGGTCAGGCCGACCGGCTCGGAGTTGCCGCTCAGCACAGCGGGGTCGGTGCACGCGACCTGGTACTGCGGGCCGCTCGGCAGCCCCATCCCAGGCGACAGAATGTCGATCGCGCTGTTACCGAACAGCGACGCGGTCGGATCCGCGACAGCGGTGGAGTAGGCGACGACACAGCCTGCTTCCCCCGGCTCGGTGCACAGGGGAATGTTCTGGAAGTCTCCGCCGGTGGCGCTGCCGGGGGCCGTTTCGACATTGGCGCCCATGAGAAATGCGCCCACCAACTTGTCGCGGAGCGCCGGATTCGGGTCGATCTGCTCGCGGATGAGTTTGCGCAGCATCATCGTGCCCTGTGAGTGGCCGATGAAGATCACGCCGCGGCCGTCGTTGTCGTTGGCGAGGTAGTCGTTCCACGCCGCGAGGACGTCGCCGTACGCGGTGTGGGCGAGCGGCGCCGCCCCGGCGAGGTAGCCCCCGATTCCCGGTGTCAGGGTCATCTGACGGTAGGTCGGGGCGAAGATCCGGCACTGGCTCCCGAACCGGGCGGCCTGGAAGCTGGCGATGGACTGCACTTCGGGTTGGGGAGTGAGGTCGGCGTTGAGCGCGACCTGGTCGCTCACGGTGGGATAGACGTAGAAGCAGTCGACGGGCTTGTCCGATTCGGACACCGGTGTGGCCGGGGTGACTTCTCCGGTCAGCAGATCGGTCGTGTCATCGGGCAGATCGCAGGGGTCCGTGTCCGTCTCGGGGCTGCACAGCCACTGGACCGGTGCACTCGCCGCGGGTTGCGCCGCCGCCGGCGCCGACAGTCCCCCGGCCGCCAGCCCCACGAGCAGCAGCGCACCCATCAAGCGCGCGATCCCTCTCCCACCGAACACAGGCATCCCCTGACGTGATCCAGATAACATTCCAACCGAGTCGAGTATGTATACCAGCCGGTAACACACAATGGAATCCCCCCGCCGCCATCCACAGCTGCGCGGACATTGGTCACCTTCCGCCGCAATTGCGCGCGCAGGTGACCACTGTCTGTGCGGATGCCGGCGGGTTACCGGCGGCCGAAGACGGACGTCATCGCGTCGTCACCCAACGCCGAATCTGCTCCGCCAACGGTCTCGGTTCGGGTGCGGAGGGTGCCGCCGCCGGCGTGCGCGAGAACCGGGGCGCGGGCATCGGCTGATCGACCCCGTCGACAGCGCCGAAGGTGGTCCGCGCGACCATGTGGGGATGTTCGAGGGCTTCGTCGTAGGTCAGGACCGGGGTCACGCACGCGTCGGTGGTCGCGAAGACCCGGGCCCACTCGTCGCGGGTGCGTGACTTGAACGCGATCTCGAACTCCGCGCGCAGTGCCGTCCACCGGGTGCGTTCCCATTGGCCGGGCAGGCGACCCGGGTCGAGCTGCAACCCCTCGATGAGCTCGGCGTAGAACTGCGGTTCGATCGCGCCGACCGCGACGTGCTTCCCGTCCGCGCAGACGTAGGTGTCGTAGAAGGGATAGGACCCGTCGAGCAGGTTCTCCCCGCGACCGGTGGCCCAGGTCCCGTTGCCCCGCATCGACCACATCATCTGCGCGAGGACACCGGCACCATCCACCATGGCCGCGTCGACGACCTGCCCGCGACCGGATACTTCCCGCTCCCACAGTGCGGCCAGCACACCGAAGACGAGGAACATCGAACCCCCGCCGAAGTCACCGACGAGGTTCAGCGGCGGCACCGGCCGGTCGCCGGCGCGGCCGATGTTGTCGAGGACACCGGTGAGGGAGATGTAGTTGATGTCGTGGCCGGCGCGGTCGGCGAACGGACCGCTCTGCCCCCAGCCGGTCATTCGCCCGTAGATCAATCGGGGATTGACGGACAGGCACTCGTCCGGTCCGAGACCGAGCCGTTCGGTGACACCGGGCCGGAATCCCTCCACGAGGACGTCGGCGTGCTCGATCAACTCGAGAATTCCGTCGCGATCTTCCGGACGCTTCAGGTCGGCCTCCACCGTGCGACGGTTCCGCAGGGTCGCGTCGGCCTCGATCGCGATGCCGGGATTCGCGCCCGCCCTGCGTTCGACACGGACGACGTCGGCGCCGAGGTCGGCAAGGAGCATGCAGGCGTGCGGGCCGGGGCCGATTCCGGCGAATTCGACGACGCGGAGTCCGGTGAGTGGGCCGGTCATGGTGTGAGTTCCCTTCGTTGAGCGGCCGCGCGGATGACGTCCGCGCCGGCCGGGTGCACGATCTGACCGTGCTGGGCGAGGTTGTGGGCGTGGCCGAGGTTGTGAAGCGCGAGTGCCGAATCGAGGGCGGTGGACTGGCCTTGCGCGTCGAGGCTGCGGTTGATGCTCTCCTTGGCCAGCCGTAACCCGAACGCGGGACGCGCGGCGACGGTGGCGGCGAGCTCGACGGTGAAGGCGTCCAGCTCGGTGGCGTCGACGACATGATTGACCATGCCCACATCGCGCGCTTCGGCCGCTGTCATCGCCCGGCCGGTGAACAGGATCTCCTTCGCCTTACGAGCTCCGAGTTCCCAGGCGTGGGTGAAGTATTCGATGCCGTTGACACCGAACGCGGTGACCGGGTCGGAGAACGTCGCGTCGTCGGCGGCGACGATGATGTCCATGGGCCACAGCAACATCAGGCCGCCGGCGATCGTCCGCCCCTGAGCCTGGGCGATGGTCGGTTTCGGAATGTCGCGCCACCGCTTGCACAGACCCAGATACGCCTCGCATTCGAAGGCGTAGTGTCCCTCGGCACCGCCCGCGTCGAGCCCCGACTGCAGCGTCGCGACCGGCGCACAGGGCAGGGTGAACCCGGCCTTCAGGTCGTGGCCGGACGAGAAGTCGGGTCCGTCGGAGGCGAGGACGATGACCTTGACGTCGCTGTCGGCGGTCGCGTGAGCGAATGCCGCATCGAGTTCATAGAGCAGTTCGGGGCTCTGTGCGTTCCGCATTTCCGGGCGTGCCAGCACGATTCGGGCGATGCCGGGTGCAGGGTCTTCACGCCGGATGAAGTCCCCCATCACACGTACTGCTTCCGGAGTTCGCGCTTGAGGATCTTCCCGGCGCCGGACATCGGGAAGGTGTCGACGACGGTGAGACTGCGGGGGACCTTGTAGCCGGCGATGTCCTTCTTGCTGTGCTCGCGCAGTTCGTCGAGGGTCAGGGTGGCGCCGGGAAGCAGGGCGACGACGGCGTGGACGCGTTCGCCCCATTGATCGTCGGGTACGGCGATCACGGCGCACTGGGTGACTGCGGGGTGCTTCGCGACGACGTTCTCGACCTCGATGGAGTACACGTTCTCGCCGCCGGAAATGATCATGTCCTTGATCCGGTCCGCGACGAACACGTAACCGTCCTCGTCCATGTAGCCGCCGTCTCCGGTGTGCATCCACCCGTCCCGCACGGCGTCGGCCGTTTCGGCGGGCTTGTTCCAATAGCCGAGCATCACGTGGTCTCCGGTGACGACGATCTCACCGAATTCTCCTCGTGGGACTTCGTTTCCGTCCGGGCCGACGACCTTGACGAGGGCGTGCGGGGCGGCGCGCCCCGCGGATCGGCGCCGTACCGGGTCGTCGTGGTCCTTGTCGAGGAGCAGCGTCGCGACCGGCGACAGTTCGGTCATGCCGTAGCCCTGCACGAACGCGGCGGACGGGAACGCGGCCCGGGCTCGCCCGAGAAGCGCCTCGGAGATCGGCGACGCGCCGTACATGACGTTCCGCAGGCTCGACAGGTCGAAGTCGGCGAGCTGCGGGTGATCGGCGATCATCTGAATCATGGTGGGGACCAGCAACGTGTCGGTGACCCGGTGTTCGGCGATCGTGGCCAGCATCGAAACGGGGTCGAACACCGGGAGCATGATGTGTGTTCCCCCCAGCAGCGAATGAGCGATCATCGACGCGAGATCGGCCAGGTGAAACATCGGGGCGACGTGCAGCACTGTGCCCTCCGCCGACCATGCGCCCGTCGCCGCGCACGCGGTGGCCGACACGAACAGGTTGCGATGACTGAGCATCACGCCCTTGGGAAATCCCGTGGTTCCACCGGTGTAGAAGATTCCGGCGAGCGCGTCACCGCGTCGGTGCGCATCCGGGACCGCGGTCGCCCCCGCGATCAATTCCTCGTACGCGAGCATCCCGTCCGGAGTGGCGCCGTCGCCGCAATGGATCACCGCCTCGAGGCGGGGACACTGTTCGCGGAGCTGGTCGGCGAGTGCACTGAATGCGTCGTCGACGAAGATCACCCGGACACCCGCCTCTTCGAGCGAGTACGCGATCTCCTTCACGCTCCAGCGAGTGTTGACGGGGACGATGACGGCGTCGGCCCACGCCACGGCCATGATGATCTGGAAGTAGCGATCCGAGTTCAGGGCGAGAACAGCGACGCGGTCGTCGCCGGCCACGCCCACTCCCCGCAACGCACCGGCAAGCCTGCCGACGCGGTCGAAGGTCTCGGCGTGCGTGACGATGCGGCCGTCGCAGATGGTGGCGACCTCGTGGGGCCGCTGCTGCAGGCTGCGGTGAAGCGGTTGGGTGAGATACATTCTCGATCCTTCGAGTGCGGGGGTCGCGGGGAGGTCAGGGGCGGTTTTCGTGCGCGGCCCGGGGTCGTGCGGAGAAGGCGCGGACGGCGTCGGCGTGATCGAGGGTGGTCAGGCCGATGACTTGCGAGCGCAATTCGAGTTCCAGATGTTCGCGGAACCCGCTCGCGCCGATGCTGGTGTCGAGGAGTTCCTTGGTGATCTGCACTCCCATCGGCGGCATCGCGGCGATGGTCGATGCGAGCTCGACGGCCTCGTGCAGCGGATCGTCGACGACGTGTTGTACGAGGCCCAACCGCTCCGCCTCGACGCCGGACAGGGCACCACCGGTGTAGAAGAGTTCCGCGGTACGGCCGGGTCCGATCAGGCGGGGAAGCAGGAACGACAGGCCCAGATCGCCGGCACTCATGCCGAGTTTGACGAAGACGGCGTCGAATCGGGAGTCCTCGGCGCAGATGCGGATGTCCGCTGCTGCGGCCAGGGCGAAGCCTGCCCCGACCGCATGCCCCCGGACCGCGGCGACGACGGGTTGCGGGATCTCGCGCATGGCCGCGACGACCGACACTGCCTGACGCATTGCGGCGTAGGCGGCCCGGGTCGGGTCCGCCCCGTCTCGGGCGAGTCCGATGTTCAGGTCCATTCCGGCACAGAACGCTCTGCCCGCGCCGTGGAGCACGACCGCCCGGCAGTCGGCGGCGCCACCCAACTCGCGCAGAGCCCTCTCCAGGTCGGCGAGGAAGTCGGCGGTGAGGGCGTTCAACTTCTCCGGACGGTTGAGCGTGACGATGCCGACCCCGTCGCCGCGCAGTTCGACGAGTACTTTCCCGAATACCTCGAGACGCTCAGGCATCGACCCTGGCCTTCCAGTACGGCTCCTTCAGCCTGCGCTTGAACAACTTTCCGGTGTCTTCCCTCGGCAGCGTCTCGTCGAAGACGATGACCTTGGGGATCTTGTACTTCGCGAGGTGGCGGCCGACGTGCGCTCGGACGTCCTCGTCACCGAGTGTCGCTCCCGGTGCGAGTTCGATGTGGGCGGCGAGGGCCTCGCCGAATTCCTGGTCGGGGATGCCGAATACGGCGACGTCGTGCACACCGTCGATGCCGATGATGCAGGCCTCGACCTCCGCCGGGTAGATGTTGACCCCGCCCGAGATCACCATGTCGTTGCGGCGATCGCTCAGGTACAGATAGCCGTCGGCGTCGAGGTAGCCGAGGTCACCGACGGACAGGAAGCCGTCACGCTCCATGTCCCGGCGCTTGGCGTCGTTCCCGAGGTACGTGAAATCCGGCCACACTGTGAACGGCTTGATGTAGATGTCGCCGACGACGCCGGCCGGCAACTCCTCCCCCTCGTCTCCGAGGATCTTCACGTCGACGTCGCCGAACGGCCGGCCGACGGTGCCGGGGTGGTGCAGCCATTCTTCGCTGGTGCACGCGACGGCGGCACCCGTCTCGGAGCCACCGTAGTACTCGTGCACGATCGGCCCGAGCCAGTCGATGAGGGCGCGCTTGACTTCCTGCGGGCAGGGTGCGGCCGCGTGGACGATGGATTTCAGCGACGACAGGTCGTACCGGTTGCGCACGTGCGGAGGTAGTTTGAGCAGTCGAACGAACATGGTCGGCACCATCTGGACGTGCTCGATCCGCCGATCCTGAACGAGCCGGAGCAGATCCTCGGCATCGAATCGGGGCATGATGTCGAGGTCCATTCCCAGGGCCACCGCGAACACCGCGTGTGTGTTGGGTGCGGTGTGATACAGCGGAGCCGGGACGAGCGTGGACATGGACGGGTCGAACGCGAACCCCTCGACCACCATGTCCGCGAGTCGCGCCGAGTTCTCCTCCGCGACTGGTTGTCTCAGGATTCCTTTGGGCCTGCCGGTCGTTCCCGACGTGTAGATGACACCGAGCGGTGGATCCGTGACGGGTGAGGTGATCGGTTCGCTGTCGCGTATCAACCCCTCGACGTCCGGATGCCGGCCGGTCAGCTGCGGGGCGGGGAAGCCGTAGGCGTCCGCCACCTCTGGCGGCACCGCGACCTCGATCACCGTGACGCCCACAGGCAGCACCGCCTCCACCGCGGGCAGCAGATCGGTGTGGACCAGGACCACCTTGCTGCCGCTGTCGGCGAGCAGGTATTCGAGGTCGTCCCCGGTCCAGTGCCAATTGACCGGGACCGGGACTGCGCCGATCGCGGCACCCGCGAGAGTGGCCTCGACGAATGCGATCTCGTTGCGCATGACGATGGCGTAGCGATCGCCGTGTGCAAGTCCTTTCTGCGCGAGTGCGGCGGCCAGCCGGGCCGCTCGCGTTCTCACCGCCGCGTGCGTACGTACTGCGACGCCGCACCTGATGACCGGGGACGAGCTCATTCCTGCCTCCGTACCGAGTTGTCGTGTGTTCAGAGCGATCGAGCGATGAGGTCCTTCATGATTTCGTTGGATCCGCCGTAGATCTTCTGGACCCGGGCGTCGGCGTACATGCGGGCGATCGGGTATTCGCGCATGTAGCCGTAACCGCCGAAGAGCTGCACACACCGGTCGATCACCTGACACTGCTGTTCGGTGAGCCACCACTTCGCCATCGCGGCCGTGGTCGTGTCGAGGTTTCCGCTCATGTGGCGCTCGATGCACGAATCGATGAACACCCGCGCCGCGTGCGCGACCGTGTCACATTCCGCGAGAACGAACTTCGTGTTCTGGAAGTCGAAGATCGTCTGGCCGAACGCGCTCCGGGACTTGGTGTAGGACACGGTCTCCGCGACAGCAGCCTCCATCGTCGCGACCGCGGTCACTCCGATCAGGAGCCGCTCCTGCGCCAGTTGCGTCATCAACTGGCCGAACCCGCGACCTTCCTCGCCACCGAGCACATTCGCAACGGGCACCCGGACGTCCTCGAACGACAGCTCCGATGTGTCCGCGCCGTGCTGTCCGACCTTGTCGAGGATGCGTCCGCGGGTGAATCCGGGGCAGTCGGCGGTCTCGACGACGATCAGCGACACCCCCTTCGCGCCTGCCGCGGGATCGGTCTTGGCGACCACGACGATCAGATCCCCCTGTGATCCGTTGGAGATGAACGTCTTCGCGCCGTTGATCACGTAGTGGTCGCCGTCGCGGAGGGCCGTCGTCTTGATGTTCTTCAGGTCCGAACCGGCACCCGGCTCGGTCATGGCGACCGCGGTGATGGTCTGCCCGGTTGCCATGCCGGGAAGCCAGCGGCGACGCTGTTCCTCGGTGCCGTACGCGAGGATGTAATGCGCGACGATACCGCTGTGGACGGTGTTGCCGAAGCCGGTGTCCAGGGCGCGGGCCTGGGCCTCGACGACGGCGAGGTCGTGGGCGAACGTCCCTCCACCACCCCCGTATTCCTCGGGGATGGAGCAGCACAGCAGCCCGAGTTCGCCGGCCTTGGTCCAGACGTCACGGTCGACGTAGTGCTGCTGCTCGAACTTGTCGCGGTGGGGTGTGAGCTCTCTCGCGAAGAACTTGTCGGCAAGTTCGCCGAGCGCGGTGGTGTCGGAGTCGCGCCAGGACGAGGTGTAGGTGGTGGAGGGCATCCGCGTCGTCCTATCCTTCGTATCCGCCGCCGGTGACCATGATCTGGCCGCTGACGTAGTCGGACTCGGGGTAGGTCAGCATCACGACGGAGCCCGCGGCCTCGTCGGGGGTGCCGGGGCGGCCGAGCGGGATCATCGCCTTCATCGCCGTGAGCAGATGCGGGTTGACCCCGACCTTGATCTCACGGCCCTCGATGTCGATGGTCGCGTCGCCGTCGGCGGCGACCTCGGTGAGCCTGGTCTCGATGAAACCGAACGCGACCGCGTTGACGTTCACGTTGTAGCGGCCCCACTCCTTGGCCAGGGTGCGGGTCATGCCGATGATCCCGGACTTCGCCGACGAGTAGTTGACCTGGCCGGCGTTGCCGTAGAGACCGGCGATGGAGGAGATGTTGACGACCTTGCGGTGCACCGGGGTCCCGGCTTCCTTCTCCGCCTTGGCTGCCTTGCTGATCACCGGCTGCGCGGCCCGCAGGATCCGGAACGGCGCCTTGAGGTGCACGTCGAGGATGGCGTCCCATTGGTCGTCGCCCATCTTCTGGATGACCGTGTCCCAGGTGTAGCCGGCGTTGTTGATGATGATGTCGAGCCCGCCGAACTCGCCGGTGGCGGTGCCGACGAAGCGCTCGCCGAAGTCGGGGGCGGTGACGTTGCCCGCGCAGATGACGGCGTTGCCACCGGCGGCGGTGATCTCGTCGACGACCGCCTGTGCGGGCGCGGTGTCGAGGTCGTTGACGACGACGTTGGCGCCTTCACGCGCGAGGGTGAGAGCGATGGAGCGTCCGATGCCGCGTCCGGATCCGCTGACGACGGCGGTCTTTCCTTCGAGCTTTCCCATGATGATTCGGTGTTCCTTTTCGAGAGTGGTGTGTTCGTGTGGTCAGTCGAGTGCGATGACGGCGTCGCCGAGGAGGGTGACGGTGCCGTCGGCGAGCGCGACCTTCAGTTCGACGGTGGCGAGGCGTTCGCCGCCGACCTCGTCGATCGAGGTGACGGTGCCTGTGCAGGTGGGCTGACCGTGCACCGGGGTGATGGACGCGAAGCGCACCTTGTAGGAGCGAAGCTGCTGCTGCGGAACGAGATCGGTGAGCAGGCGGCCGAGATACGCCATCGACAGCATGCCGTGCGCGAAGACGTCGTCGAGCCCGGCGCTCTTCGCCACGTCGAGGTCGATGTGAATCGGGTTGTGGTCACCCGACGCACCGGCGAACAGGGCGAGCGTCGTGCGGGAGATCGGGTCGATGCGCAGAGGCTGCACGCCGGCGCCGACCTCGGGTGTGAAGACGGTCATGACGCGTCCTTTCCTGGCCGGTTCTGCACGACGGTGACGCCGCGCATCACCGCGACGCGGGCACCGTCCTGGTTGGTCACGGTGGTCTCGCGGACGATGAATTCCAGCAGGCCACCTTTCTTCTCGTAGATGTCGGTGATCCGGCTCGCGGCGGTCAATTCGTCACCGGCGTAGGCCATCCGGTGGTAGTCGAACTGCTGCTCGCCGTGGAGGACGGTGCGCAGATCGACGTCCAGGTCCTCGAGGAACGCGAAGGGGTTCGGGGCCTCGAGTTCGATGCCGAACACGAACGTCGGCGGCACCGGCAAGTCGCGGTGACCGGCCTGCTTGGCGGCGTCGGGGTCGAGGTAGACGGGGTCGTGCTGCCCGGTGGCCTTCGCGAAGTTCTGCAGCCGGCTGCGCGTGATCAGCAGGGACACCGCGGGGAATTCGCGGCCGATGACGGAGCGGTCGAGGCTCATCGCGCGTCCACCTTCTGGTAGAGCGTGACGACGCAGGCGCCGCCGAGACCGAGGTTGTGCTGCAGCGCGAGATTCACGCCCTCGACCTGACGGGCTCCGGCCTGGCCACGCAGCTGCCACACCAACTCGGCGCACTGGGCCAGGCCCGTCGCGCCCAGCGGATGGCCCTTGGACAGCAGCCCACCCGACGGGTTGGTGACGACTCGTCCGCCGTAGGTGTTGTCGCCGTCGCGGATGAACTTCTCCGCAGTCCCGGCCGGGGTGAGTCCGAGCGCCTCGTAGGTGAGGAACTCGTTGGTGGTGAAGCAGTCGTGGAGTTCGACGACGCGGATGTCCTCCGGGCCGACGCCGGCGGTCTCGTACACGTTGTGCGCGGCCGCGGCGGCCATGTCGTATCCGATGACCTTGCGCATGTCCTTGGACTCGAACGTGCTCGGGGTATCGGTGGTCAGGCTCTGCGCGCGGATCACCACGTCGGCGTTCAGTCCGTGCTTGCGGGCGAATTCGGGGGTGCAGACCACCGCGGCGGCGGCGCCGCACGTCGGCGGGCAGCACTGCAGCCGGGTGAGCGGCCCGTAGATCTTCGGGGACGCGAGCACCTCCTCGACGGTCACCAGGTTGCGGAACACCGCGTTGGGATTGTTCGCGGCGTGCTTGCGGGCCTTCACCGAGATCTCGGCGAAGATCGCCGGATCGATCCCGAACTCGTCCACGTACGCCTGACCGGCTCCGCCGAAGAACTGCGCCGCCATCGGTGCCTGCGGATCGACGCCCTGCACCTCGTCCCGGATCGCTTCCTGCCGCACCATCGGCCCCGGACGATCGGTGAAGACCGAACCCAGGGCGCCGGGCACCATCTGCTCGAATCCGAGCGCGAGGGCGCAGTCGACGGTGCCACTGGCCACCGCCTGCCGCGCCAGCCACAGCGCCGACGATCCCGTCGAACAGTTGTTGTTGACGTTGACGATCGGGATCCCCGACTGACCCAGGCCATACAGCGCGGCCTGACCCGAGGTTGAGTCACCGTATACATAGCCGACATACGCCTGCTGGACGAGCGCGTAGTCGATTCCCGCATCGGCGAGCGCAGCCCTCGCCGCAGCCTCCCCCATGTCGGCGTAGTTGCCGCTCTTTCCCGGTTTCGTGAAGGGGATCATTCCTACCCCGGCCACGTGGACATCGTTGACCATTTCCGTC
>Ga0256783_1000347_pt1 | contig 11924 bp, 8 predicted proteins | sample MC6MC0934MT_FD_189995 | JGI IMG/M metagenome (GOLD analysis project Ga0256783, IMG submission 189995) | Metatranscriptome of enriched soil aggregate microbial communities from Iowa State University, Ames, United States - MC6-MC0934-MT... | ecosystem: Environmental > Terrestrial > Soil >... | reverse complement strand
TTTGCATTCTCCAGCGTGCAACAGACTCAAACCAGCCGGAGATAGATCAACTCGCGCTTGATATACGCGTAGAAGATCGGCGCCGCGACCACGCCGGGCAGACCGAACGCGGCTTCCATGACGAGCATTGCCACGAGCAGTTCCCAGGCGCGCGCCTCGATCTGTCCGCCGACGATCCGCGCGTTCAGGAAGTACTCGAGCTTGTGAATCAAAATCAGAAACGCGAGCGACATGACCGCCGCCGGAAAGCTCACCGACAGCGCCACCGCAACGATGATCGTGTTCGAGATCAGATTGCCGATGACCGGCAGCAAGCCGACGATGAACGTGACCAGTACCAGCGTTTTCGAAAGCGGCAACTGATCGTGGAAGATCGGCAGAAACAGCAGCAGGAAGATGCCGGTGAACACCGCGTTGATCGCAGAAATTTTCACCTGCGCGAATACGATGCGGCGGAACGCGTCGGCAAAACGGGTCACGCGCGTGACGAACGCGGTGGACAACGGCAGCCGGTGCATGTGCTGTTGCGCACTCACCGCGATAATCGCACCAATGATCATGCCGATCAGAATGTGCGTGAACGCGCGCGCAGCGCTCTTGCCGCTTTGCTGCAGCATGTTGGCGTGGGTCTGCATCAGCTCGGCGGCTTTGGTTTTCATCTGCTCGGTGTCGACCGGCAGCGAACTCGCGATGAATTGCGGAATCCGCCCGCGCGCCTGATCGATCAACTGCATGGCCTGGTCGAGCAGCCTCTGCACACTGGGCACGTCGTTCTCGAAGTGCTCGATGATGCCCAGCGTGAGGCCCGTGAGCGCGCCTACGATCACAGCCGACAGAAACACCACCGCGAGCCAGCGCGCCCGCTTGCTGGACATATGACGCTCGATGCGCGGCGCGATCGTATGCACCAGCTGAAACACCAGCAGCCCGGCGAGCAGGGCGCCGAGCAGCCGGAGTTCGATCACCGCCCACATGCCGAACAGCATCAGCACGTAACTGCCGATCTCGACTGCCGAGAGCTTCGGCAGGCTCATGTTGCTGGTCAGCCTGACCGGGCGTGGACGTAGGTCCTCAACTTGCCCGTCTTCGCGCGCCTGATTCCGCTTGGCCATGGCTTATCCGTCTCCAACCCGTGTTGTGCAGCGTTACTTTTTACTGGCCGCGCGCTTGAGCAGGGGCGCCAGATATCTACCGGTAAAACTTGCTTTGGACTTCGCGATCTGCTCGGGCGTGCCTTGCGCGATGATCTGGCCACCGCCCGCGCCGCCTTCCGGACCCATGTCGATGACCCAGTCGGCAGTTTTAATTACATCGAGATTATGCTCGATGATCACGACGGTATTACCCTGGTCGCGTAACCGATGAATAACTTCGAGCAGCAGCGCAATGTCATGAAAGTGCAACCCGGTCGTGGGTTCGTCGAGAATGTATAGCGTGCGACCCGTATCGCGCTTGCTCAGTTCCAAAGATAGTTTGACCCGCTGCGCCTCGCCGCCCGACAAAGTGGTGGCGGACTGGCCCAGCCGGATATAGCCGAGGCCGACGTCGAGCAGGGTTTTCAGCTTGCGCGCGACGACCGGCACCGGCTTGAAGAACTCGTACGCATGCTCGACCGTCATGTCGAGCACCTCGCTGATGTTCTTGCCTTTGTACTGCACGTCCAGTGTTTCGCGGTTGTAGCGCTTGCCATGGCAGACGTCGCACGGCACGTAGACGTCCGGCAAAAAGTGCATCTCGACCTTCAGCACGCCGTCGCCCTGACAGGACTCGCAGCGGCCGCCCTTCACGTTGAACGAGAAGCGGCCCGGGTCGTAGCCGCGCTCCTTGGCGGCGGGAACGCCCGCGAACAGTTCGCGGATCGGCGTGAAAAGGCCCGTATAAGTGGCCGGATTCGAGCGCGGCGTGCGGCCGATCGGCGACTGGTCGACGTTGATGACCTTGTCGAAGTGCTCGAGACCCTCGATCGACTCATACGGCGCCGGCTCCGTGGAAGAGCCGTACAAATGATGCGAGACCGCGTGATACAGCGTGTCGTTGATTAGCGTCGACTTGCCCGAGCCCGAAACGCCGGTCACGCACGTGAGCAGGCCGACCGGCAGGTCGAGTGTGACGTGCCGCAGGTTGTTGCCGTGCGCCTCGACGATGCGCAAATGCCGCTCGTCCGGGTCCTTGCGCTCGTCGGGATACTCGATGGTGCGCGCGCCGGACATGTACTGCCCCGTCATGGAGGCGGGGTTGCCCTGCACCTGTTTGGGCGTGCCCTCGGCGATCACCATGCCGCCGTGCTCGCCGGCGCCCGGACCCATGTCGACCACGTAGTCGGCCATGCGGATCATGTCTTCGTCGTGTTCGACGACGATCACCGAGTTGCCCAGGTCGCGCAGATGCTTGAGCGTGGCGATGAGGCGGTCGTTGTCGCGCTGGTGCAGGCCGATGGACGGCTCGTCGAGCACGTACATCACGCCGGTCAGACCCGAGCCGATCTGCGACGCGAGGCGAATGCGTTGCGCCTCGCCACCCGACAGCGTTTCGGCGCTGCGTTCCAGCGACAGGTAATCGAGCCCGACGTTGTTCAGGAACATGAGCCGTGCGACGATCTCTTTCACGACCTTGTCGGCAATCTCGCGCTTCGAGCCTTCGAGCCGCAGCGTCTGAAAGTAGCCGAGCGCGTCGCGCAATGGCCAGCCGCTGATTTCGTAGATGCCGCGCGCGTCGCCGTCCGTGCCGATGCGCACAAAGCGCGCTTCCCGGCGCAACCGCGTGCCCGCGCAGGCGGGGCACGGCTGATTGTTCTGATACTTCGCAAGCTCTTCACGCACTGCGGCTGAATCCGTCTCGCGATAACGCCGCTCCAGATTCGGGATGATGCCTTCGAACACATGCTCGCGGACCGACGTGCGGCCGCGCTCGTTGATGTACGAGAATGGAATTTCCTGCTTGCCCGAGCCGAACAGCAGGATTTTGCGGACTTTTTCAGGCAGGTCTTCGACGGCAGTGTCGATGTCGAAGTCGTAAAACGCCGCGAGGCTTTGCAGCATCTGGAAGTAAAACTGGTTGCGCCGGTCCCAGCCCTTCACCGCGCCTGCCGCGAGCGACAGCGACGGATGCGCGACCACCCGCTTCGGATCGAAGAAGGTGATCTGGCCGAGGCCGTCGCATTCCGGACACGCGCCCATCGGATTGTTGAACGAGAAGAGCCGCGGCTCCAGCTCCTGCAGCGAGTACGAGCAGATCGGACACGCGAACTTCGAGCTGAACAGGTGCTGCTTGTCGGTGTCCATTTCGAGCGCGATGGCGCGGCCGTCGGCGAGACGCAGTGCGGTTTCGAACGATTCCGCGAGGCGCTGCTTCATGTCGGGCCGCACCTTGAGGCGGTCGACCACGACGTCGATAGTGTGCTTGTCGTTCTTCTTCAGCTTGGGCAGGGAGTCGACTTCATAGATCTTCGCCGCGCCTTCATTGGCCGTGCCGCCGCCCGAGCGCACGCGAAACCGGATGAAGCCCTGCGCCTGCATCTCCTCGAACAGTTCGACGTGCTCGCCCTTGCGGTCGGCGACGACCGGCGCGAGGATCATCAGCCTGGTTTCTTCCGGCAGCGCGAGCGCCGCGTCGACCATTTGCGACACGCTTTGCGCTTCGAGCGGGATTTCGTGATCCGGACAGTAAGGCGTGCCGACCCGTGCGAACAATAGCCGCAGGTAGTCGTGAATTTCGGTGACGGTACCCACCGTGGAGCGTGGATTGTGCGACGTGGCCTTCTGCTCGATCGAGATCGCCGGCGACAGGCCTTCGATCAGATCGACGTCGGGTTTTTCCATCAACTGCAGGAACTGGCGTGCGTAAGCGGACAGGCTTTCGACGTAGCGCCGCTGTCCTTCCGCATACAGCGTGTCGAACGCGAGCGACGATTTTCCCGAGCCGGAAAGACCGGTAATTACGACGAGCTTGTGACGTGGTAGGTCGAGATTGACGTTCTTCAGGTTGTGGGTGCGAGCCCCACGAATACGGATTTGTTCCACGGATTTATTCCATGAACTGCGGAAAGAGGAAGAGGCTAAACCTGCTACTATAACGACTTTTCAAGGCCGCCGTTACGGCTGCCTGACGGCCCGAACAGGCCTGAACAGCGCCTCAGGCAAGCTGTAAGAACGCGGTTCAGCGCTAGCGGGAAAAGGTCTAACTGGGGCCGTTTCCGGCAAGTACAAGGCGCCGCAAAGCGCGCCGCGGCCGCAAAGGCGCGAGAGCCGAAGGGTCAGGAGTGCGGTCAGCGCGGAGCGGGAACGCTGCAGGCTGCCCGGTTGGCTCGAGCGGCAGTGCCGCACCGTCTGCAGGCCGTCCCATGGAAAGCCGTCCGGTCGTGGTGCCCCGGTGCCCCCGGTGCGTCACCCAGCTCATTCAAAGAACGCTTCCGATGTCCAATCCGTCTGCCACCTCTTCACGCATGAGCGCGCCTGAACTGCGCGCGACCGTGTCGCTTGCCGCCATCTTCGCGCTGCGCATGCTCGGGCTCTTCATGATCATGCCGGTGTTCTCGATCTACGCGAAGACCATTCCCGGCGGCGAAAACGTGCTGCTCGTCGGCATCGCGCTGGGCGCTTATGGCGTGACGCAGTCCATGCTCTACATTTTCTACGGCTGGGTCTCCGACAAGATCGGCCGCAAGCCGGTCATTGCTGCGGGCCTGCTGATCTTCGCGCTCGGCAGCTTTGTCGCGGCGGGCGCGCACGACATGACGTGGATTATCGTCGGCCGGGTGATTCAAGGCATGGGCGCGGTGTCGTCAGCAGTGATTGCCTTCATCGCCGACCTGACCGCCGAAGAGCACCGCACGAAGGCGATGGCCATGGTCGGCGGCAGCATCGGCATTTCCTTTGCGGTGGCGATTGTCGGCGCGCCGATTGTTTTCCAATGGGTCGGCATGAGCGGTCTTTTCACGCTGGTGGGCGTCTTCTCGATTCTCGCCGTCGGCGTGGTGCTGTGGGTCGTGCCCGATGCGCCGAAGCCCGTGCATGTGCGGGCGCCGTTCGCCGAAGTACTGCACAACGTCGAACTGCTGCGTTTGAACTTCGGCGTGCTGGTGCTGCACGCCACGCAGACGGCGTTGTTCCTCGTCGTGCCGCGCATTCTCGAAGCCGGCGGCCTGCCGGTCGCATCGCACTGGAAAGTGTATTTGCCGGTCATGGGCTTGTCGTTCGTGATGATGGTGCCCGCGATCATCGCCGCTGAAAAGCGCGGCAAGATGAAGATCGTACTGCTGTCCGCCATCGCTCTTATCCTGATCGGACAGTTGTTATTGGGCGTGGCTCCGCATACGATTCTGAGTGTGGCGGCCATCCTTTTTGTGTACTTTCTGGGCTTCAACATTCTGGAGGCGTCGCAGCCTTCGCTGGTGTCGAAACTGGCGCCGGGCAACCGCAAGGGCGCGGCAGCCGGCGTGTACAACACCACGCAGTCCATCGGTCTTGCGCTGGGTGGCATGATCGGCGGCTGGTTGCTCAAAGCGGACGGTCAGAGCGCGGTCTTCTTTACTTGCTCGGGGCTCGTCTTTTGCTGGCTTATAATCGCCGCAAAGATGAAACAGCCGCCGCGTAAAGCGTCCTCGTGACACGCGCGGAACACTCGCAGAACATACGCGGCGACTCGGGCGTGTCCCGTGTCCCGGCATCACCCAGAACTCACCCGGCGGCGGGCAGAGGCGCACTTCTGATCTCGGGCCGGCCAGGCGCGAGACGCGAACTGTGTTGCCGGGCCGCCCGAAATGGAATCAACAGGAGAAACTCATGGCATCCGTGAACAAGGTCATTCTCGTCGGCAATCTCGGAGCCGATCCGGAAGTCCGTTATCTTCCGAGCGGCGACGCAGTGGCGAATATCCGCCTTGCAACGACGGATCGGTACAAGGACAAGGCGTCCGGTGAAATGAAGGAAGCGACCGAATGGCACCGCGTGTCGTTCTTCGGCCGCCTCGCCGAGATCGTCTCCGAATACCTGAAGAAGGGCTCGTCGGTTTACCTCGAAGGGCGCATTCGCACCCGTAAGTGGCAGGCGCAGGACGGCACCGACCGTTACTCCACGGAAATCGTCGCCGAACAGATGCAAATGTTAGGCGGTCGTGGCGGTTCCATGGGCGGCGGCGACGAAGGCGGCTACAGCCGTGGCGAGCCGTCGGAGCGCAGCGGCGGCGGTGGCGGTGGCGGCGGTCGTGCTATGTCGGGTGGCGGTTCGCGCGGCGGCAGCGGTGGCGGCGCGAGCGGTGGTGGCTCCAGCCGTCCGAGCGCACCGGCCGGCGGCGGCTTTGACGAGATGGATGACGATATTCCGTTCTAAATCACCCGTACCAGAAGACCAGCAAAAAACCCCGCGTCCTCAGCGGGGTTTTTTCTTTTCAGCAGTCGTCACCGCCTCAAATGCTCCAGCGCGTCTCGCATCGGCAAGCTGGAGATCATGATCGGCCCGGTGAGCGGTGTATCAAGATCGACGATTACATAGATCGCCGACGCAATCGACACAGCCCCAAGCGAAATGGTCACGAGCGCCAGCGCATTGCGAGGCGCGATGAGCCCGAAGCTCAGAAATATCACGCACAGCCAGAACGTCAGCGTCTTGAGGAAGGGCTGCGAGATGGAGCTGTGCGCTTCCTCGATAATCTTCCAGCGCGCATCCACCACGCGGCGAAATTGCGTCAGGCCGTCGTCGAGCGCGTGCTGTTGCAGCGGATCACGCGCGCGCAACTGCCGCAATTGCCGGCCTACCGACGTCAGCATTTCGCCGAGCCGCACGTTTTCCAGCTTCTGCGAGTTGTCCGGCGAGCCGAGGTGGGTGGGGTAGTCGCCCGTAGGAGCCGGTTCGTTCGGCCACGTCGATGCAATTGCCGCGGCCGTGTAGACGCGCAAGAGGTTGCGCGCCGGTTCGGTGTCGCTGCCGTAATCCCTCAACGTCGTGTCCAGTTCGATGATGTCGGCGGCAAAGGTGCGCAAGTCATTTGACGCCGTGTCGAAGCTGGATTTCGCCGACGCGGTCATCAAACCGAGCACCAGTGCGGCAAACGTCACGAGCATGCCGATCACCAGTTGCACGAGTTGCACTGTCTCGTGTGCCTTGTGCTCCTCGGGCAGGAGCGGGCGCACCCACACGCCGATGCCGGTGGTCGCGAGCAGGAGAATGAAAACCACCAGAGCCGAGCCTATTTCGGACATAGAAGTGCTCCTATGACATTTGCATCGACTGCCAACCGGCTTAGGTAGGACGCCTGAAACTCGGCAGTCCCGCTATCGCCGGCGTTCGGGCGGCTTCGCGCCGCTTGTAATTTGATGTGACGCAAAAGCGTACGCCATCCACCATAAAGTTTTTAGCGATTCAGCCGTAGTCCCTATCTGTGGCATTCGCTTAATTTTTGACAAAAACGGTTGCGGACCATGCCGAATGGGCTGGGCGCAGCATGCATGGCCGACGCGTATTTCACTGAACATTCGGTCAGGCGGCCCAAATGGAGACTAGCCCGATGCTGAAAAATCTGTCGATTCGCAGTTGCCTTACCCTGATGATCGCGTTCTTTGCCGCCGCCCTGCTGCTGGGCGCTGCAGCCGGGCTTCTGTCGCTGCGCTCGAGCAACGCGTCCCTGCAACAGATGTACACCGTGGACACGCCCGCCGTCGCCGATCTCGAAGGCAGCGCCGGCCAGCTGTTGCGTCTGCGCCTCGCACTGGCCACTTATGCGTCGCTCGTCGATCTCAACGACCAGGACGGCGCAAACGCTGTGCTCAAGCGTTTTGATCAGTACCAGAAAGCATCGAATGAACGGCTTGCCCACTATGTGAGCCGCGCGAGCGCCGAGGCCGACGAGCAGCGCCTCATCAAGGATATGCAGGACAAGCGCGACACGTTCCTTCGCGAGGGTGTCGAGCCGGCGTTGGCCGCACTCAAGGCGGGCGACCGCACCGCGTTCCAGCAATTGCAGGCGAAGAAGCTGCCGTCTCTGTACAGTTCGTTCGAAAAGGCGATGCTCGCGCTCGAACAGTTGCAGCTCGACCACGCCGAACAGCGCTATCAGAGCGCACAGGCCCTCTTTTACGCGATCTGCGTAACGGTGGCGATCGGCATCGGCATCTCGCTGCTTGGTTCGTTGCTCGGTCGCGCGGTGCTGGTGCGCGCAATCGTGAGTCCGGTCGATGCCACCATCGCCCAGTTCCAGCGGATCGCCAACGGCGACCTGACCGGGCAGATCGTCGTCACGAGCAGCAACGAAATGGGACGCCTCGCCGCCGCGCTGCGCAAGATGCAGGAGTCGCTGATCGCGACCGTGAATTCGGTGCGTCAGGGCACCGAATCGATCGACAGCGGCGTAAGCGAAATCGCCGCGGGCAATACGGATCTGTCACAACGTACCGAAGAACAGGCGGCGTCGCTGGAAGAAACGGCAGCGAGCATCGAGCAGCTTACGTCGACGGTGAAACAGACCGCGGACAACGCGAAGCAGGCGAGTTCGCTCGCGCAAGGCGCGTCGACGCTTGCCGCTCAGGGCGGCGAATTGACCGAGCAGGTGGTAGGCACGATGCACGAGATCGTCGACGACTCGCGGCGCATTGCGGATATTGTCGGCGTGATCGAAGGAATCGCATTTCAGACGAACATTCTCGCGTTGAACGCTGCGGTCGAGGCGGCGCGCGCCGGCGAGCAGGGCCGAGGCTTTGCGGTCGTCGCGAGCGAAGTGCGTTCGCTGGCCCAGCGAAGCGCTGCAGCCGCGAAGGAAATCAAGGCGTTGATCGAAGCGTCGACTACGCGCGTCGAGAACGGCTCACAACTGGTCGAGCGGTCCGGCTCGACGATGACCGAAATCGTTCAGGCCATTTCGCGAGTCAGCTCGATCATGAGCGAGATCGCCGCAGCCGCGACCGAGCAGAGCACCGGCATCGACCAGGTCAATCTGGCCGTCGCGCAAATGGACGAAGTGACGCAACAGAACGCCGCGCTGGTCGAACAAGCCGCAGCCGCGGCAAGCTCGCTGGAGGAGCAGGCGAGAAGGCTCACCTCGGCCGTGGCAGTGTTCCAGACGGAAGGCGGTTCGTCGTCGCGGGGCCTGGCCGGCTCGCGCAACGGTCAGAGCGCTGCAACGAAACGTGCAGCGAACAGCTCGGACGAGCTGGTGGTTGCTTGATACATGCGCGGGCGGCGTTGCGTTAGGTTCGTGGCGCGTGTAGTTAGGCGGCAGCGCGCTGCATATCAACGCGGGGCCGGGGGCGTCGCGCCCTGCCTGGAGCATCGCACTTCACGGTCGCGCGCCAAGCGAACCACAGTGCGCCGCAATCGCCCAAATCGTTCGCTCTACTGCATACCCGCGTAGTACTTCGCGACACTATCAATCTCCGCCGATGTCATCTGCCGGGTGACATTGCGCATCTGCTCGTTGATGTCGTTGCGGCGTGCGCCAGAAGCAAACGCCCGCATCTGCGCCGCAAGGTAAATCGACGACTGGCCGCCAAGCCACGGCGCCGACCCCTTGCGATCGAGCTGCCCGTGACACGCCGCACATGGCGCGATGTTGCGCTGCGGATCGCCCTGCATGGCCAGCCGCACGGCGTTCGCATCGGGCGTGCTGCCGGTGGGCGCAACTTCCGCGGCGGGACCGCGTGGCAGCGACGCGTAGTAAGCCGCGAGATCGTGCAGGTCCTGATCGCTGCGAGCGGCGACGATCGGCTGCATTACCGCGTTCTGCCGCACGCCCTGTTGGTAATCGCGCAACTCCTTGTAGACGGCGTCCGCATATTGACCGGCCAGCGCGGGCGCCGTGACCTGCACCGTACCGAGTACGCCGTGACACATTGAGCATTTCTGCGTGGCGAGGGTTGCTCCGCGCCCGACCGAATCGGCGTCGGCCCGCACGCGACGCAGCGGCGGCAGGACGACCACGTCGCTCGGTGCCCGGCCCGCGATGTTGGTACCGCTGTACCAGCTCGACGGCGCGCCCGCAGCGCTGCAGATCGTCGCCCATAAGCTGCGGTTCGCGAATGCGCTATTCGCCGAAGGCAGCCAGATGAAACCTATCAGCATCGACACGATGGCCAGCGCGAGCGTGCCGGCCACGCTTACCGTGAACCACGGATTTCGCAAGCTGAAGACGCGTTCCTGATTCATCGCTGTGCTCCAACCACCACCGCGGGCACGGACGTTTGCGGCAGCTTGAGCAATTGGACGATGGGCACGCTGTAGTTGACGACGGTCAGGCCGATCATCAACGCGACCCACAAGCCGAAGCTATTGAGCGCGGCGGGCACGCGTTCGACCGGATGCACCGCGCTCGCGAAACGGAAGCCTTGCTGCGGAACCGCCGGCCCGAACTGCGACTTCGCCAGAATGTAGATGAAGAGCGCACCCGATATGGCGAGAACCATTCCGCCGACCGCCGACATGCTGACCCAGAACGCCTGCGATTCGAGGCCAGGCATCTTGTAGTCGTAGTAAGCCATGCGGCGCGGCGCGCCGAGCAGGCCGACGTAATGCCACGGCAGCGTGACCACCAGCATGCCAATGAACCACAGCCACAGTTGCGTGCGCACCAGCTTCATCGACACGATTGCGCGGCCGGTGAGTTGCGGCCACAGTTCATAAGCAATCGCAAAATACATGATGACGATTGCGCCGCCGAAGATCAGATGGAAGTGTCCGGTCACCCACTGCGTGTTGTGCACGGTGGTATTCAACTGATAGCTCATGTTGATCAGACCGCCGGCGCCGCCGAGCCCCAGCATCACGAACGAAAACGCCACGACGAGCATCATCGGGTTCTGCCAGGGCAAAGCGGTGAGCCAGCCGAACGCACCCTTACCGCCGCGCAGCCTGCCGGCAATTTCCACCGACGCGCAAATCGTGAACACCGTCAGCAGCGTGGGCACGGACACCATCCCTGTGAACACTGCGTGCAGGAACTTGAAACCGGAGCCGATCTGCGGATCGGCAAACAGGTGGTGGATGCCGATCGGCATAGCGAAAACGAGGAACAGGATGAACGATACGCGCGCCATCGAATCGCTATAGAGCCACCCGCCGATGGCTCGCGGCACGAGCGTGTAGTACGCGATATACGCGGGAATCAGCCAGAAGTAGACGATGGCATGCAGCGTCCACGAGAACAGGACACGTGACAGGCCGGCGTCGATCGTATTCTTGAGACCGAAAGCAACCGGCAGAATCTGAAGCAGGATTTCGAGCGCCGCGCCGACGGCCGTCCATGCCCATAGATATGCGCCGGCGACATTGGCGAACATCGCGAGCGGCACCGGCTTTCCGGGGTTCGCGCGCCGCCATATGGCGAGGTTCACGTGCATCAACGCGACCCAGATCCACGAGCCGACTACCACTAGCACCACGCCGAGATAATAGAAGGGACTGCCGATCATCGGCGGATAGAACGTGTAGAGCACCGAGGCCCTGCCGAGTGCGACGGGCACCATCGCCATCACCGCGCCGACCGCCAACATGATGAATGCGGCCCATGCCCACTTCAGGCCCGCGAGGCGCTGCGCGAGCGCAAGCTCGACGATTGCGTAGCCAAAGCCCATCGACACCAGAGTCGGCATCACGTAGGCCATTACTGAACCGTGAGCGGTGACTGAGCGGTAGTACAGCTCGGGGTCGCCAATCCACGGCGCGAGTGGACTGCGCACGAGCATCTGCCAGGCGCCGAGAAACAGCGCGACGATAAACGCGATGAAGGCGAGCCAGAAATGCGCGAGAACGAGTCGCTTAGCGTGAAACACAGCTCAGCCTCCGTGATTGTCGGGCCTGCTCGAAGAAGGCGGCTTTGTCGATCACTTTCACATGCGCCCACATGGCCTGATGGCCGAAGCCGCAGAACTCGTGACAGGGCATGGTGTGATCGGCGGGCGCGTCGAAGCGCGTGTTCAACGTGGCCACGTAGCCGGGCACGAC
>Ga0256783_1000339_pt1 | contig 12023 bp, 8 predicted proteins | sample MC6MC0934MT_FD_189995 | JGI IMG/M metagenome (GOLD analysis project Ga0256783, IMG submission 189995) | Metatranscriptome of enriched soil aggregate microbial communities from Iowa State University, Ames, United States - MC6-MC0934-MT... | ecosystem: Environmental > Terrestrial > Soil >... | reverse complement strand
TTCTTTAGCATCTTGGGGTTCAACAACTTTATTCGCGTCAAGAACATAACCATAATCGGCAATTCAAACAACAGGGAGATAGGCAACAATAGATTAAACATGAAGCTCAAATATTGGCCTATCCCGTAGGTTTCTTGCAGCCCCATCTCTCTTGATAAACGGGATGCGAAGTAAAATGCCATCGGAAACACGATATAATAGGCAAAAGCCAATCCCAGCACAAAGAAAATCACTCCGAAGGGAATGTATTTCATGGTTGCTTTCTGCTCCGAGCGGTGCAGGCCGGGCTTCACGAATGCCCATACGTGATACATAATGATTGGCAAGGATACGATCAGCCCAATGAGCAGGGCGAATTTCATCCATATCCCGATCGCGTCCCAAGGTGAAAATGCGTTCATCTTCATCCCGTTGGCCGGGGGTTTAGCCAGCAGAAATTGAAACATAGGTTTGGCTAAAAACATTCCCCCGATCACAGTCAGGGTAAAGCAAGCGCATATCCAGATCAGACGCCTGCGCAATTCATTCATATGCGCCAACAAAGTTAAGGTCTTTTTCTCAATACCCGGCATCTTGATGAACTCGCTCCCCTCTCCGTCGTACGAAAAGGAAACTGCTATTTCTCAATTTGTGGTATTTCTTTGCTCTCAGACTTAAGTTCATTGTCCGATGCAAGATCCTTGGCACCATTCTTAAACTCCTTCAGCGTTCGGCCGAATGCCTTTCCCAATTCGGGCAATTTACTTGGACCGAACAAAAGCAAGGCCACGAAGATGATGATGATCAAACCTGTCGTCCCAATTCCCGCCATGAAGCTTCCTCCTTTCCCATTGAATATCCGGTTTTCAGCGATCAAACGCGATCATTGGGGCATCACCGCCTTTCCCGACAGCGCCACCTTAAATTTCAGTTCTCGACAGGGAGCGGCCAAACTCAGCGCATTCGCGCTCAGGCTTCCGCTCCACTCCGCTGCCTGACCATCCATGCTTAACGCTTCTACCGCTTGTATGACATACTCGTCTTTCGTAAATAGATTTATGATCATTTCCTTGATTCCGGCAGGCAGGTGAAGCTCCACATCAATCGAAAGCTGCGAACTTCTTTCCACGCGGAACGAAAGTTCTCCGTAAAATGTAGCCATTCCTCTGACTTGCACGGCTTTACCCACATCCAACCAATCCGCAGGAATACAGGGCAGAAGATGAAGCTTATTTCCCTCCAATACATAGAGGGAGTTCAATATCATCTCCATGATCCGGCCATTCCCGCTGCCGTTCGGCTGCCACGGAGACAGCCATTGCAATTGCGGGCTAAATCGTTCATGCACGTGCATCGTATCCAGCGTCGTGGAAAAAGCCATCGTCGCATAGAAATAGCGCAGCGCTTTTTCCCTCTCGCCCCGTAAGCTCCAGACGCGGTGCCATATCTTTTCCGTATTGTTCACGTAATACAGATCAATTGGCGCCCCGGCCCATGTCTTCTGCAGCTCACCCAGCTCCGCATCCTCCATCTCCGGCAGCTTAACGGCAAACAAATCGCTCATGGCATAGCGCTTGCGCATCACGTATTCGATCTCCGGAACGATCTCATCTGAAGGAGCGATAAGTCCGGTGTCCATTAAATAGGTCGGACCGTCGATCGCATAGACCGCTGCCCGGATATCGGGCTTCGTGTACACTTCGTTGGATATCCACCTAACGTGCCCCTCCTCGGGCAATTCGTAGGTTGCTTGCTGCACGGAAGCAAGAATGCATTGCTTGTAATCGTTAGCCTCGGCGGTATAGCGGGCGGCAGCCGGATGGTCGATATCGGCCAAAGCCGCAGCCATGAGGTCCAAGCCCTGCCACGTCGCCGCATTAGATAAGAAGAAATAGCCGCTATCCGGCCAATCATGAACGCGCCCTTTGGGCAGCAAACCGTAGTGGGCCACTTTCGTGCCGTCTGCTTCGTACTTTTTTGTGGCATTGCGCTCTTGACTGACCCAGTCGCAGGCTTTAAGAATGATGGACAGATTGGCTTCCAACCATTCCCGATCTTTGGTCATCGAATAATAATCCGCCAGCAATCCTAGCACCGAGCCCGTCTCGCACATCCAGAAGATATGCGCGCGGAACGAACCTTCCGGCGACAGGATGTCCCCCTCAGGGCCGATACTGCCGGCTTGCGTGCTTAAGAAGTATTGCATCGTTTTCTTGACGGTATCCGTGGCGCCTAACCGGCTAAGTATCCGTAAATAGTTGGACACTTCCCACGTGTACACGACCGTATAGTCATTAAAGCCCCCTTGCCCCGGAAGTGCCGATCCGTCGTTCTGCTGGGCGATCAGCTGCAGGGTATTCGTCTTGGCCGTATCGAATATCGACTGAATCACCTGTTCAGGAACTTGAATGCCTGCCATTCCCGATAAGGCATTTCTCCAGATTTCCTGGCTTTGCCGAATCGCGGATGGCTCATCAAGGAAGCGGTCATTCCCGCTTGCTTCCGGATTGCCCCTCTTGTGAATAAACGTGTCGAAAATCTCGATCTGGATTTGCTTGCTCTCACCTGGAGCGAGTTGCATTTGGAATTTAAGGACGTTCCGGTAATCGCCGGCTTCCGCTGCAACCTCCACGTGGGAGGTCGGATCGGCTTTGTAACGAAGGATCGTTTCGCCCTCCCCATCGATCAAGCAACCGGACGTTTCGTTGATCGAACGCTGCGCTAAAGGCATTCCGTTAAACCAAGCCTCAGCCCTACTTTCGTAGGGCACGTAGTCCTCGTTTACATGGCGATAGAAATCGCGATGGCTAGCCTCGACGTTCAGGAAGTGCCACTCGCCTGTTCTCGCTTGTGTCGGGTGCAGGTTCGTTATCGTCAAAAATTGATAGATGCGAAGGCCGCCATCCGAAGCTTTTAACGTTAAGCTGGTCAGGTTATGGTCAAAATCCGCTTGCTTGATCGAAGAATGCAGAATCGGCTCCTGGGGCGCCAATAGCGATTGCTCGACGTTCCGAAAATCGAAAAATCGCGGCTTTGCTCCCTGCTCTTCGCCGATAAAGAAACCGTGTCCGCGCCGTAAATCTCCTCTGCGGCCAAGTGCATCCTTAATCAACAAGGTGAAATCCGGCCGAACTTCAACCAAAGTGTCCGACAGGGGAGGATGAATATAGATGCGTTTGGATCGAGTTCGCGGAAACAAGCCTGAAATGCGGCTCCAATTGGGTTCGGTTTGACGGGATTCTATCATTTCTTTATGCAGCTCCTTCTACGATCTAACCAGCGGCAAGGAAACTTTCCGTCCGCTCGCTAGGGATTCGTCAATGGCGAAACACGCCTCCATCGTTTGCATCGCATCGAAAAAATCGCAGCGCGACCGGGTTTTTCCTCGAAGCGATTGCATGAAATCGTCGATTTCTTCAGCGAAAGGGTGATGCGAAACGTCCCCGCTGTCCGGCAGAATCGTCGGGATCGTCGCGTAGTCCGTCTGCCCCGGCAGCTTGTGGCTATACAGTTGGTTGTTCATAATAGCGCCTTTCTCGCCGAGCAGGTGAATGTTGAACTTGTACGTCGTCTTGCATTCCAGCGACGAAGACACTTTGCCGATGCCGCCGTTTCTAAGCTTGAATATGGCAATTGCGTTCGAATCGAATTCGTATTCCGAATCCGCCCAGGTCCGGCAGCCGTACGCGGTCACTTCTTCGATTTCTCCTGCGAAGTAGCGGACGGCGTCAACCGCATGGCAGCCAGCGGACAGCATGCTGCTGCCGCCGAGCGCCTTCGTCTTGCTCCATCGATACTGCGGATAATGCGGGCCGATGTTATGCCAGTAATCGATCTGCGCCATGAACACCCGGCCGATCGCATCGTCTTCGATCAGCGCTTTCGTGTTGTTGAAGGAGGGGTTCCACCTCAAGACAAAGCCGGCGACCGTATGCACCGGATTCGCTTCAAGCGCCTCCGCAATTGCCCATAAGCCTTCCCGATTCATGGCCAGCGGCTTCTCGAAGACGATGTGTTTGCCCTGACGCGCAGCCAGCACCGCTTGCTCCGGACGGATGCCGGGCGTGGAACAGAGAACGACGGCATCCACCTGCGAATCCGCTACCGCATCCTCGTAACGTTCGAAGACTCGCGCATCTATGCCTAGCTCGGCAAGCCGCTGCTGAGCATGCGCCTGATGGGCGCTGACGACGGCATACACCTCCGCATCTTGGCGGGCATGTATCGCTTTCAAATATTCACCCGCCACCCAACCGGTTCCCACTACCGCAAATCGCAAAATAGACATCGTAACTCCTCCTCGTTAAGGTTTAATCCGATTTTGTTCGGATTTGTTTGCGGCCAGCGTGACCTCCAACGTCCGAAGCGCATCGGCATAGTCGCATAAGATCAAGCTCGGATTGCCGGACTTCACGGCGTCGACCAACGTTCTGCACTGCTCATAGCCGGGATCCCGCTCAGCCGTTACCGTCAGGTTCTGCTCATTGTCGATCAGCGTTAACTGGCTGCCGTTCTGACTCAAATGGACAAAGAAATCGGCCCCGAAAAACTTAATGTCCGACCCGGCATGGAACGGCGACAAACAGGATTCCGTGAGCGAACCTACGGCCCCGCTGTCCATCACGAAGTTCATCGCTCCGGCATCGGGAATCGTGCTGTCCGGCTCGATTTGTTCGAACGACACGCGTCCGAACACAGCCTGCACCTCGCGAATTTCGCCGCCGACATAACGAATCATATCGACCTGATGGGTGGCGGTATCTACCAAATGTCCGCCTGACCTATCGAACTGCTTCCACCACTTGGCTGGATGTGATCCGCCTATCCGGACGCCTTGAATGAGATGAGGGCGTCTTCCCTGCAAATAGCGCTTCGCTTGCTGAACCGTATCGTAATAGCGCAGCACATAACCAACCGCATGGATAATTCCCGTCTCGCGGATGAGCTTTTCTTTCTGCCGGACCACCTCCGCGTCAACGCCAAGCGGCTTCTCGACGAAGAACGGAATTCCCCGGCGAGCCGCAACGATCTCCAAGTCTCCCCTGGCAAACTGCGGCGTACAAATGAAGACAAGATCGATTCGCTGCTTATCCAGCACGTGATCCGCACTGTCCATGATCTGGGCTCCGGTCGTTTCGGCTGCTTGCCTTGCGTTGTCCGCATTCGGATCAAATAGGCTCACAATCTCTGTATCTTCCATTTTCTTAAGCACGCGAATATGGTCTTGGGCAATGCCGCCCACGCCGATAAATCCGATTCTGATCCTCATCTCTAGCTCCATCCCTCTCTTAATCCACTAAGTTTATACTTCCGCCCAAATCCGCTTCAGATTGTCCAGCCCCACTCTAGTGCCAGTCAGGCTATCCTCCACGCCTTCGAATTCCAATGACAAGTAGCCGTCATAACCGGAAGACTTGATTATGCGCAAGATTTCCCTTACGTTAACGTCTCCATTGCCCAAAATAGCGCCCCGAAGAGCGTTGCCTCCCACGGATTGGCCCCACCCTTCTCCATAATCGAAGCCTGACGGACGCACGTAGAAATCTTTGACATGAACCATCGATGCGTACGGCGCGTTTCGCTTGCAAGCTTCGACCGGATCTTCGTCCACACACATAAAATTGGCGATATCCACGGTCGTTCTGAAATTAGTCCGATCGACATGGCGAAGCAGTCGTTCCACCCGTTCGCTTGCCTGAACGTAGTGGCCGTGATTTTCAACGCTTGTTGTTATACCGTATTGCACGGCATAATCGGCAATCCGGCGACACGCATCCGCCATTCGATCCAGATCGGCAGCGAAGTAAGCCTCGGTCATTTCCCCGACGGGGCGGAACGCTACATCATGGCGCATCAGCTTCGCGCCGAGCCGATCGGCGATATCGACATGCTTCATGACGCGCGCGATTTCAGCTTCGCAAGCCCGTTCATCCCCCGCGACGAAGTTGGCTGTGATCGCATAGTTGGAGATGTCCAGCTTCAATTCCTCCGCCTTGCCGCGAATGGCATCGACAAGCTCCATGTTGTTTTCCAAGTCGTACCCCGCAGGAACAATCTCGACATGCTCGCCGCCTTGATCGGCTATCCATTGGATAACGTCCAGTACGCTCATCTGCCTGGATGCAATTTTATCTACCAAACTGTAAGTGCTCACACCCGACTTCATTCCCGCATCTCCTCCTCGTTCTTCCAATCATCCTCTTCCCTCATTCCACAATACCCGTACGTTCAATGCCTTCGACAAAGTATCTTTGCGCGAACATATATAGGATTAGAGGCGGAGCAACAATCAAGAAAGCTGCCGCCATCGTAATCGACTCGTTCAAACTGAAATAACTTCCGCCCATCGAAGAACCCGTAGCGGCAGCCGCATTCAAGTTTCCCTGCAGGAACTGCATGCTTTGGGCCAACAAAGTGAAATCTCCGTTTTTCAAATACAGGGCCGGCTCGTAATAATCGTTCCAATGCCATACGAAGGAAAACAGGAAGACGATCAGCAGAGCGGGTCTGGCCAAAGGCAGCATAATTCGCCAGAACGTCTTTAGCGGACCCGCTCCGTCCATACGGGCCGATTCTTCCAGTTCCTTCGGCAAAGTCGCGAAAAACTGGCGAAAAATAATAATAAATATCGCGCCCTTCAACCCTTGCGCAAACAGACCGGGAATGAGCAGGGGCAGCGGCGTATTCAGCCAACCCAGCTTGGAATAAAGCACATATAGCGGAATCGACAACGTCTGCGGCGGGATCAGAAAGGTCATCAATACGATAAAGAAGAAGATAGACTTTCCCGGAATCTTCATTCTGGCAAAGGCATAACCCGCGATCGCGCACGACCCCATTTGCAAGAACGAAGCAGCGATCGAAATCCATCCCGTCTGCACGATGGACTTCCAGTAATGCAAGCCGATGATAGCCGAGGCATAATTGGACCACTCCAGCTTGCTCGGAATCCACTGAATCATCGGGTTCACGAGGTCGGTTCCTTGCTTCAAGGAAGTCGTCAGCATATAGACGACGGGGTTCAGATACAGCAACGCGGCTGCGGATAGGATGATGTAGATCGCCAGCTTGAATAGCCATCCGTCATTAAAATGCCTTCCGAATATCAGCATGCGGCCTTTCTGCATTCCCGCGCTTGACCTCAGCCTAATGCGCCAATCCGCCATTCGCTTTACGGTTGAATGCCCCATTCTTCTTTTTTCGCTAGTCGGTATCTGTCCAGCATTCATCTCGTCACCCCCGTTCTCTTGCTTTGGCGTCTTGCAATAAACACAAGTACTAATATGGGCAACATCATGAACGCAAAGTAAATCCACCCTAAAGCGCTCGCATAACCGTATCCCGTATTGGCATCCGTCGTGTTTTTCAGAATATGGCTTAAAACGGGATTAAACGGGTTGGAAGACTGCTCCACCAACGTATAAATGAGATTCAAAATAATAAACGGAGAAATGGCGGGAAACGTAATCTTCCAAAAGGATTCCCATGGCGTCGCCCCGTCGATCTGCGCTGCTTCGTAAGTCGTTCTGGGGATGGTCTGGAATGCCGCCAAAAACAAAATGATCTGCACGCCGGAGAACCAGAGAATAATGACGAACTTGCCCAATAAGTCCATAACGGTTCCGGCAGCGGTTATCGGCAGTACATCGTAGATCACATCCGCCAGGTTGTATCTCTCCACAAGAGGCAATGTGCCCTGCCCTTGATTGAACAGTTCGAGCAGCACCTGCCCGGAAGCGAAAATAACGGGCAAGAAAAAAAACGGCTCGGAACAGCATTCTCCCCTTGAACTTCTGGTTCAGCAGGATGGAGATCAGAAGAGCGAATAAGACGGTAATAGGCACGACCAGCATTACTTCTCGCATAAAGAGAAACATTTCGACCGGAAAGACGTTATCGACGACAAAAGCATGTTTATAATTGTCCATCCCTACGAAATCGTATTTCAAGCCTGATCCGTCATTTTTGACGCCTACTTTTTGAAAGCTGATAAAGAAGGAATAAATGAGCGGGTAGGCGACGAACATAACGATCCCCAGCATCCAGGGCAGGAGGAATAGATAGCCGCGCAAGGCGTCCTTAAACGACTGCAGTCTTTTTTGTCGCGCATGATCTTGTTTGGTCATTACGGAACCCATGTTCATTCGGCTCATCTCCCCCCCTCCTCCGCAACTTGATAGAACATGGGCTCAATCGTAAAGCCTTCTCCTTGATAGGGGAGTTCATTGTAGTTCACCCGAACTTTTCGCCCATTCTCGTAGGAGGTCTCAAATACGCCCTCGGCCAGCTTATGATGTCCGGTAATGAAGCTGTCCCTGACTCCCGTCTTCGATAACGCCTCGTATTCAGCCAAAATTTGTTGTTTAAGCACTTCGTATTGGGAACTGAACAAGTTTTCGTACGATGTCCTCTTGAGCAACCGCGGATCCTCGTAAGTCAGCGTAAACCGTGGAACCGCCCCATATTCGATATCCCGCAAAAATTGTACGGCTTGATCTTCTCTCAGATTGGCAGGGCCTGAAGAATAAGGCACTAGACCATGTACGGCTATTGGATAAAACGGGACCTGCTCATCCACGATCAGATCGTAATTATATTCAAGGGGAAAGTCGAACATATGATCCACGTGACCCAATAAGTAATCGAACCCTCCCGATACTTTGACATTTCCTAACGCTTGGCGTACGGTATCCGTCATTTGAAGGGAGTAAGAGAGGGATTGCTCCCTGCTGATCTTACGCTTCGGATGAAAGTCGCTATTCAGATCGGTCCCCATGTTAACCAGATTGACGCTCTCAACCCCGAGCCCCTTCCAATTCTCGATCAGGTCAGGCAAGTATTTCTGCACATTCCTTACCGGACTGATCTTGTAAATGATTTCGTCTGCGGCATTAGAATAGATTAGCGGCGTGCCTACAATGGATTGAATCCCATCCTCGTCGGGAGAAAACCCATTATTACGCGAGCTCGAGGCTGAATCCAGACGATCGTTAAGATTTACTTGAATGCCTTGCTCACGCAAATCGGCTATTAGATTCCGAAGCCCCTCTTCTCCTCCCGCCTTCTCCTCCATCGGGAATCGCTTCGGCAAGTTCCCGGGATCTCCGCCGCTCTGCCAGCCTGCCAATCCGACTTCGACGTTGGTGACGCCTTGACTAGCAAGGCTTCGAACGATTTCCTCCACCTGCTTGAACGACGTTGCGATCCTCAGCTTCTCGCCCAGTGGATTAGATTCGCCTGCGCCTATAATGAACTGAAGCTGCAATGGCGACTGCTTGACATTCGGATTGAGCCTCTCTATTTTTCGATGCGACATCAAGTAGTCCCGGTAGGCTTGTGCCATTCCCACATAGTCGGCATCCTTCTGATCGAGGAAAATATAACGCACCGAAACAGCTTCGTACGGCTTCGTTTTTTCATAAGATAGGATGCTCGATGTTAGACCTGTCGGCTGATTGTACATTCGCCGGTACACGAATTTCGCATGCGTTTCGTTGAATTGCGTTGAGATACCGGCCGGTGTTGCTATGATATTCGCTCGGGCGACCCCTTCCTCGATAACGGCAACATACCCCCCCTGCCCCGAATTGAGGCCGAATACCGGATAGGAAACGGACGTTCTTCTCGTTGAAGGAGTACTGACGGGAATCGACCAGTCATATCCGTATACCGGGTAATTATAGGCATTCATTAGGTCGAGACCTTCTTTGTTAAAGCGAATCAAGCCGCCCGGACCGTCCGGCACCAGCAAATAGCCTTCGGTCCCATTCAGGGATGCCCCCATAAACGGAAGGAGATGAAGCTCCATCAACAAGCTCTCTTTCGTTTCTAATATCCCTAGTTCCGGGATACGGGCAACCAATTGATCGTCTTCCAGACGGTATTCGACGTAAAACTGGAAGCCGAGCTCCTCGACAACGTACATCAAGGCTACACCTTCGTCGATGCTTTGCCATGTTACGGTAGCCGGAAATTCTTTCAGATTGGTATCTTTGATTAATGTCCGCTCGGCGTTGAAGTAACTCAGAACGAGGGGAGACTCCAGATGAGAGCGCCATAGTCCTTTGGTTGTATCCTTCGCCAAAGCTGCCGAATCCGGATTGCTGCGCCACATCTTTCCGTTGCTCTTATCCTCGACGGCTACTTGCCCACTCTTCGGATCGAACCATAGAGCTGTCTTCTTATGCTCATACGCTTTGAACCATGGCACGCCATCGAAGTTACGGGACTCTCCTTTAGGCAAATCCGCTGTCACGTCCAAGCCGGAGAAAAAGGCCGCGGCATCCGCCTCGTCATGAATGTCCGGATTTAAGGCAACCGATGCGGGACGGTTCATCCACCAGACAGTTCCAACAACGATAAGAATCAGAATGACGGCCGCCGCAACCCCTTTTTTCCAATATTTCCGATCGAATATCTTCTTCGCTTTATCGAACACGCAACCACACCTCCCGCCCAAAACCAGCTACAAAGTCGGCCGCCTGATAGATCAATCCGATCAGGACGAAACCGAATACCCACAGGCAGAGAAACGTGACAACGGAAACCGACATCATGCCGATTGCTTCTTTCAAATTGTAATTATGCGCATTCTGAGTACCGACAAAGATCAGGATCAAAACCCATAATACAATCACATAATTAGCCGCAGTGTAAAAAATCCCCTCTTGCAAAGTCAGCACATTAGACAACCATTGAATCGGTAAAATAAATAGAATATAAGGCGCCAACGCGTAGCTGTTCACGACAAATACTTTGCCGAACGAGCCTTCTCCGCGCATGACCGATCCCGTCAAATAATTGGCAATGATCCAGGATAGCCAGGGCAGGAAGTATTTCATTGCCTCCATAGTCAAATTCAAGGTCTCAAACCGCTGGGCGGCGAACAGCATGCTTACGACCGCTTTGCCGGCAATGAGGAGAATAAACCCGAGTACGACGAAGAACAGTGCGAATCGCCATCTTACCTGCGTCGAAACGGCTATGTCGTACATCCCGTTCATCGGATGCCTCAGCATGCCGAGCATCATCTTCCACGGCTCTGCCAAAATTCGAGCCCGATGCGCCCATCGCCTATTTTCCTGCGGAAGGATTTGCGACGGATCCTCGCTCTGATCACGGATAAGCCCGCGTTTCTTGCGGCTTCGGATGATTCTCCGATAAAGGAAAAAGCCGATAAGCGAACTAGCCAGTACCGTCATTCCTGTACCGAAATACCGCAGCAGAAAATTCATTCGCACCTGCCAGAACGATTCCGAATAGCCTTCCTTATCTTTCGCTTGTTCGAAATACGTCATAGCCTGTTCATAATCCCCTGTTTTGAACTTGGCTTTGGCTATGCCCAAGTAGGCCCTGTCGTACATCCCGTTCAGGCGATGAATTTCTTCCCACAGCTCCCGAGCCTCTTCGTACTTTCCCTGGTTATCCATATAAGAGGCCTGATGGACCAGTTCTCCGAAATGCGTGCGTTTCATGATTTGGATGCGATTCAGTTCCCCGTCGGCGATATATAAGGTGCCGTGCGAGTCCGCCACGATACTCGTCATCCGTTTGAACATCCCCAGCCGCTGCTCCGAGCCGACGGAAGCCGTTCCGAATACGAACAGTAGCTCGCCGTATTTATCATACTGATATATTTTTCCCTCGGTCGTTTCCGCCGCCGACATAACCCCATGGGAATCCACGTGTACATCTTGAAAAGAAAACTTGTCCAGAGGCTTCACCCAAGGCGCGAAATTACGATTCATCAGAAGATCGACTCCGCCGAAATTAAGGCGCTTCAACTGACCGCTCTTCAAGTCTTTGTTAACCGTGAACATAAAGCCTTGGGCGTCAAGAGTGACATTCGTAACCGCACCCGGCAAGCGCGATAGCTCTTCCTTCAGCTGCTCCTCGGTGAAAAATTTTCTCTTCAAGCTGTCCAACCAACTGGTCGGAACTTTATTAGCCCCGTAGAAACCCGCGAAGGATCCATCGGGAGCCAACTGCAACAGCCCCTGATATCCGCCTTTCGTAACCATGTAAATATAACCGCGCTGATCGAC
>Ga0256783_1000337_pt1 | contig 12111 bp, 7 predicted proteins | sample MC6MC0934MT_FD_189995 | JGI IMG/M metagenome (GOLD analysis project Ga0256783, IMG submission 189995) | Metatranscriptome of enriched soil aggregate microbial communities from Iowa State University, Ames, United States - MC6-MC0934-MT... | ecosystem: Environmental > Terrestrial > Soil >... | reverse complement strand
GGAGCGGCGATGGCATGTGCCTGCTGATATTGGCAGGACGAAAATAACGGCCAAATTTCGGCGCGCCCCATTCCAAGGAGTTTGACGAGAGAAGCGGGGTCGAAGGTTGTCCGGTCGTCGCGATGCAGATGCCGCCAACCCCTGACCAGCATCAATTCTATGCGGGCTTACTGTTCGAACGAGGTGCCCCGCACAATGCCGCTTCCGGCTTGGCAGCCCTTGACCGTTTAGCTCGCGAGGTTCTCAAGCGGATGTCGCCGCGCGTGCTCGTCGTTGATGAGGTCATCAGCGACTTGCGGGCTCTTATCGCGGGCAGCGCGCATCGTTGAATTTCTCGAAATTTCTGGCTAACGACCTTCAGATCAGCATGGTTCTGGTCGGCACCCGCGATACGGTGCTGGCGCTTCAAACGGATACCCAGATGATGAGTCGTTATGCGCCGTTCGAAATTCCACGGTGCGGGAGAGCGATGGTCTGCGGCGGCTTCTCGCGGCCTTCGAACGCATGCTGCCACTGCCCAAGCCATCAGATCTCGCACGACGCGAGATCGTTTAGTTTGTTCTGAGCGCGAGTGGCGGACTGACCAGCGAGGTATCCACGTTGCTGAACAATGCCCCTGAGCTATCAATTCGCAACGGCGACGAATTCATCGTCATTACGCATCTTGAGCATGTCTGCCGAGTCGCGTACTAACGTCGTCCCATGGCGATTGCCCCCAGGCCCTTCTACGAGGAGGCCTTTGGTGGCTGGTTAGGCCGTGTCGCGGCGCGATATCAGGTGAGCGTTGCGATGCTGTGGCAGATGAGCGCGAGCGAGCCGCTGCACTCGCCTGGAACTGCCGGGTGGATTCCTTCCCGTCCGATTTCTCAGTTAGCGCTTCAACGGTTCTCAACGCTCGCACGCCTTGACGAAGACAGATTGAGGCACATCCAGACGCCATGGGCCCGGCGCTTCAACTGGCGCTGCGTGCCGTACTGCTTCAGATGCCTCGTACTGAACGACGCGGACGCTTCAGCACCTCGCTGGAAACGCGAGTGGCTCGACCCGACAGCCGAATTCTGTAGCGTACATCACACGCCTTTGGAGACAGTCCCCGCCTCTGTATTTCGACTGTCGGGTCACTTTGCTGTCGCGCTGCGCTGGATCAGCCGTTATCGCGAGGAGCGAATGTTCAAGGACGGCCACAGGCTGCGTTAGCGAAATAATGGACACGAGCAGCGTTTCACCGGATGCGATCAACACAAACTTCAACACCAACCGCACATTCATTCTGCGATATCCCGATAAAGGACTGACACGGTTTCCGCTCGGCGCGAAATACCTCTGACATGGTCTCACGGGCTTCGAGGTCTGCATTCTCGATCCTTGCGGCCCCTTGGACATCATATTGAGCGGATCGAAAATATCGCGGCGAAAGGTGCGTGCCGAGCTCCTCGACGATCCGAAACGTTGAGCTCGCAGATCGTGGTCGGTGGCGGTCACCATCATTGAGGAATCTGGGAACACATCGCGTTCCAGCCGGAGAACGGCTGGTTGGCCTTAATCAGAAGACTGCGCCGTTCATACCGCTCGGCGATTTCCGATCAAATTCAGCGCGGGCGACGGCTAGGGTGCGAGCAGATTCGGTTGTGCTGATCGTACTTCGTCAGAACGCGCTCAGTAACCAATCGCGAAAAGCGATCAAGGAGGGCAATGTCTCATTGCCGGAAGGGTAGACGAGATAGTAGCTGCGTTGACTAATGATCGCGTCGCCAATCGAAACCAATTCTTTTCGGTTCAACTCGTCTTCAATAAGTACCTTCGGTACAAGCCCGATCCCCATCCCTGCCCGAACTGCCTGTATCAAGTGTGAAGTCAGTTCGAAGCTCGGCCCAATGCGCATTTGGCGATGATCTAGTTGGTAGTGCGAGAACCATTCGGTCCAAGCTTTTTGATTGCTAGTCACGCCGAGCAAGGTCTGCTTCACCGCCCAAGCTGGCGCAGCTGTGTCAATCGATCCACCGTTTGCTTCCGGACTCGCGATCGCAACGAGAAACTCGTTGCACAGGCGATGAGCGATCAATTCCCCCCAATTTCCGGTACCTACTGTAATCGCCGCGTCGATGCCTCCGCCATGGAAATCGATATTTCCGATCCGCGAGTGGATGTGTACGTTCACGCCTGGATGCACTGCATAGAACTCGTGGAGATGCGGGAGAAGCCATTTCGAGCCGAAAGTGGGCAATGTTGCGAGTTGAAGTGTTCCGGCGCCCGTCTTGTGGGACATCGCTTGCAAAGTGGCACCGCGAATGCGTCCGAGCGCACCAGTCATTTCGGCAAAGTAGCGGCGTCCCACCTCCGTCAATTTGACGGAGCGGCCGTCGCGCCGGAAGAGCTGCACGCCGAGCTGGTTTTCGAGAGTCTGGACCTGTCGGCTGATAGCGCTCTGGCTGAGCGACAGATCCTCCGCGGCACGCGCATAGTTCTCGTGACGTGCTGCCGCCTCGAATACCAGCAGCAAGGACATGGAGGGTGTGAGGCGGCGGGAATTCATGAGTATCATGCAAGTTTTGCGGGATGAAAATTCGTTTGTTTCGAGCGTAGGCGCGATGGATACTAAGATTATTGCACGGCGAAGTCTTGCGAAAAACTCACGTTTCCAGCAGGAGCGCGAACTTTTATCTTCAGAGCGACCCATGCCCATGTCGATTGCCCCCTTGCCCCATCCCGTCGACGCTCCATTGGGCATGTATCGGGACTTTCTCTCTGCCCTTCAGGAGGCAGGATTCGAAGGAAACATTTCCTCCGACTACGCAAACCGGACGGTCCTGTCCACGGACAACTCGATCTATCAGAGGCTTCCACAAGCGGTTATCTGTCCGGCGAACGTTCACGATGTGCAGCGTGTGGCCAGCCTCCTGGCAGAACCCGCTCACCGTAGCGTGACCGTAGCGCCGCGTGGTGGGGGCACCGGTACCAACGGGCAGTCGTTGACCGATGGCATTGTCGTCGACCTTTCGCGAAATATGGATCGGATTTTGGAAATCAACGTCGGCGAACGATGGGTGCGCGTGCAGGCAGGGGTTGTTAAGGATCAACTTAATGCTGCTTTGAAGAAGCATGGTTTATTTTTCGCGCCGGAACTGTCGACGTCGAACCGCGCCACCATTGGTGGCATGATCAATACGGATGCAAGCGGCCAAGGTAGTTGCACGTACGGGAAGACCCGTGATCATGTACTCGGGCTGGACTTCGTACTATTTGGCGGAGAGCGGTTGAACAGCGTTCCGCTCTCGGCCGACGAATTGGACGACAAGTGCGCCCGGAAGGATCGCATCGGGAAGGTCTATCGCACGGCGCGCCGGATTATTGATAATAAAGCCGATCTGATCCGCGCAAAGTTCCCTAAGCTCAATCGTTGCCTGACGGGCTACGACCTCGCACATCTGCGCGAATTGGATGGGCAATTCAATCTCAACAGTGTGCTCTGCGGTGCAGAGGGGTCCTTGGGCTTCGTCGTGGAGGCGAAACTCAATGTGCTGCCGATCCCGAAATATTCCGTGCTTGTCAACGTGCGCTACGCCAGCTTCATGGACGCGCTTCGCGATGCGCGCGCGATAATCACGCATCAGCCACTATCGATCGAGACCGTCGACTCAAAGGTTCTGCTTTTGGCAATGAAAGACTTTGTCTGGAACAGCGTGGGCGAGTATTTCCCGCAAGATGAAGAGCGACCAACGCTCGGAATCAACCTAATCGAGTTCAGTGGCGATGATGTGGATGACGTCGATGCGCGAGTGCGCGCTTTCACCGACCAGCTGCAAACCGACAAGAGCGTCGAACGACAGGGCCACACGCTTGCAGTCGGTGACGATGCGGTCACGCGGGTCTACGCGATGCGCAAGCGTGCTGTGGGGCTGCTGGGGAACGTGGACGGCGAGGCCCGTCCTCAGCCCTTTGTCGAGGATACGGCAGTCCCGCCGGAAAATCTGGCGGATTATATCGAAGAATTTCGCGCGCTACTCGATAGCCATGGGCTGCAGTATGGCATGTTCGGCCATGTCGACGCAGGCGTTCTTCATGTCCGGCCGGCGCTTGATATGAAAGACCCGCAGCAGGCCGCGCTGGTGCGTCCTATCTCTGATGCCGTGGCAGCACTGACGCAGCGTTATGGCGGCTTGCTATGGGGCGAGCATGGTAAAGGAGTGCGCTCCGAATATGCGCCTGCTTTTTTCGGTGAACTGTACCCGTCGTTGCAGCAATTGAAAGCGGCATTCGACCCGTACAACCAGTTCAATCCAGGCAAGATTGCAACACCTGCGAAAACCACGCTGCGCTTGCTTAAAATCGACGAAGTTTCCACGCGGGGCGAGCACGACCGACAGATCGACGAGCGCGTCTGGCAGAGCTATGGCACGGCGATGCATTGCAATGGCAATGGTGCGTGCTACAACTTTGACCCGGAAGATGCTATGTGCCCTTCTTGGAAGGCGACACGCGAACGCGTGCATTCGCCGAAAGGACGCGCTTCGCTCATGCGCGAATGGCTGCGTCTGCAAGGACAGGCGGGCATTGATGTCGTTGCGGTTGCACAATCACGCCAGCCACTTTTCGGCAGCTTTGTCTCTCGTTGGCGCAACAACCGCGCCACGCGCCACCGCGAGTCCGACTTCTCGCATGAAGTGTATGACGCAATGTCTGGGTGCCTTGCCTGCAAGTCATGCGCCGGACAGTGCCCTGTGAAGGTCAATGTGCCTGAGTTTCGCTCTCGTTTTCTTGAGCTCTACCATCGTCGCTATCTGCGGCCGTTTCGGGATTATTTGATCGGATCGCTGGAATTCACGATGCCTTGGATGGCACGGATTCCTGCGCTATATAACGGGATGATGCGTACGGGATGGGTCCGAGGAGCTCTAGAGCGGCATATCGGCATGGTGGATAGTCCTCTGTTGAGTAGCTATGATTTGGCCGCAGTACTTCGACGATGGCAGGTCCGGCCCGCTGAGCCACATGCGTTGGCTACCCTCAGTCAGGCACAGCGCCAACGCAGTGTGGTGATTGTCCAGGATACGTTCACACGGTATTTTGAGACAGAACAGCTTGGAAATTTGATCGAATTTGCAAGCCGTCTCGGCTTCCAGGTCTGGCTGGCGCCGCTACTCCCGAATGGCAAGCCGCTGCACGTCCAGGGCTTTCTTACGGCGTTTTCCCGAGCAGCAATGCGGAATGCAGCGCAACTGAATCAGTTGGCAAAGTCTGGCATTTCGCTTGTTGGTCTCGATCCTGCAATGACACTCACATATCGTCAGGAGTACAGGAAGGTTACAGGATTAGTCGATGCACCGAAAGTAGCGCTGCCGCAGGAATGGCTGTTACAGGTCCTTCCCGAAAGGAGTTCCGATAGATCATCCGAGGCCTTCCGACTACTACCACATTGCACTGAGAAGACGAACGCGCCTGATAGCGTCAAGCAGTGGATGGATTTGTTCAAACGCCGCGGACTGCGCCTGGAAATCGAGGCGACCGGTTGCTGCGGTATGTCTGGCACGTATGGTCACGAGGCCAGAAATGTTGCCACGTCGAGGACAATCTATTCGCAGTCTTGGGCCGCGCAAATTGACGCTCCCGCGTACCGCGGAGAAGCGCTGGCGACAGGATACTCTTGCCGCTCTCAGGTCAAGCGCTTTTCCGGTACGCAATTGCGTCATCCACTGCAGGTCTTGCTCGATGACGTCCGTCGCGGTAAATGATCTCATCCGCGAACTCGCACGCGTTGCGGCGCCGGTGCCTTTTGGGAACAGGGAACCGGAATAACCTGTGCAATCTAGTTTTGCCGTTGACAAACGACGCGTGGAGGATTCTTCTGCCGCAGAACGTGCATAAGAGGACGGTTGTGCTCGGGCCACTATGCTCAACGGTGCTCCGTGCACGGGGAAGAGGAGGGCCGTGCGCTTGCTATGGTGTCGGTAAGGTGAATCCAGCTAGGAAGTAACGCTTTGATCCGCGATTCAGTGCGTTGTATACGCTACTCCATTTCTTGCCGGCTTTCTGACCAACTTTAGGCACCGAGACACTCATCTGCCGGTCAGGATATTCAGAAACGCCACGGACGTAATGCCCATAAGGACGGTGGGCAGCATCGACACCCGCGTTGCCGCAACGATCGTGAGGGCAAGGGCAACGCGTTCGGCCGGGTTCGTCGAGACGAAGTGAGGCGCGATCGCCGAGATGGGGCACAGGTCGTTTCGAGAAACGATTGGACGTGGTCGTCGCCGTTGCCTTACTTCCCCGGGGGAAATCGGGTTGATGACATTTTGACTTCGGCGTTGGCGACCGGCTTCAGAGGAAAAAGGCCCGCGTTGGGAAAAGGTTGATGGTCCGGCGTAGGCGGACGCTGGTTCAGTTGGTGGTTCCGAAAACTCATCAGGTCACAAATTTCTCTCGCTTTACGAGATCGAGGAACATTTCAATAATGGGTCTTACGCGAACCTGGATTCAAAACGAAGACCAGCGATAGACAATCAATCCGCCTGTGGCGGTCGTGCTCTGTGAGATTTGTGATGCGCAATGCGAACGTGGAATGCCTGTTGACGAAGCTGCTTGGCCGCGAGAAGTCAGAATTTTTGTTTTTAACCCTCAATTTCCCGACGGTCTTGCAGGACTGGGAAGCTGGAACGGTTACGCGAGCGGAGCTAGCGCAGGCCATGAATATGGCGCTTTTTGAAGACCTCCTGAATCGCTCGGCGAACGGTCGCATCTATACGAACGACGCGACAGCCAAAGGCGGCTCGGTGTACTTCGACCACGGAGCGCTGCGCACTGTCCGCTGGCTGCACAACGGAGCGCTGCCCCCAGGTGAGGCGGCTTTTACGCGGATCCTGCGCCCGCTTGGCTTTCGACTTAACGGCCGCTATCCGCTGGACCAGCTCGGCATGACGGGCAGGGCCTACGCCCATGAAGATGCGCCGGACGAAATCGCACAGTTCTTTCTGAGTGAACTTCATCCCGAGCGCTTCTCGAAAGAATTCCAGAGCGCCGTCACTAACGTAGTGAGTTCGTCGAAAGACCCATTGAGTCCCTTGGCCATTACTCAGCTGTCAGATCTCGAGCGGGACGGATCGCTACCGCTTGATGCGGCTCACGAATTGCTGCCCGTCGTCGTTGGAGCCTTCGCGCGACAGCACGACCTTCCATCAGAAGCTGACTACGAAGCACTGCTTCTTGAGTCGGCGGAAATGGCATGGATCGCAACGGAAGGTAACGCATTCAATCATGCTACTGATCGAGTAGATGACGTTTACGCTCTGTCGGAGAAAGAGAAGGCGAAAGGTCGGCCGATGAAGCCCGATGTGGAGCGGTCGCGTTCGGGGCGTGTTTTCCAGACGGCCTATCGAGCGGACTCCGTGCTGCGTCAATTCAGATCCGCCGACGGCGGGATCGTCACCCGCGACGTGCCGGGCTCGTTCTACGAGTTCATCACGCGCAAGCGGACGTTTGATCAGGCTACACGCAGTTGGAAGACAGACCTGCGTTTCGACGCGGGCAATGCGACTGGAATCTTCAAGATGACCGCCAATGCAGCAAATTGACGACGCAGTCTACTACGCACTTAGTGAGCAGCAATTTCAAGACGGTCGATCGAACCGATGCAGGAGATGCACATAGAGGTACTCGCAGTGCTTTTGTAATGCGCCGGCGCCTTGTTTTCGGAAAAATATGGCGCGATTGTCGGCTTCAATAGATGACTTCGCGGGGTAACTTGGAAGCTTTGGCCCAACTTTATGTTGGGCCATTTTTTTCATGTCCGCTGCCCTTCACCATGCGTCGGGTACAACGTCCTATGCAAAGAGTATAGCGTGCTAAGTGTGCCGGCTCAGGACTAACAATATAGACGCCGTCGTCGCATGAGAAAACTGCATTACCTAGTGCGTACAAGTTGTTTGATGGCGGAGCCCTGTCTGGACACAATCAGGGTGCACATCAGTTGATTGGCACTGAGGTACCCGGCGGATGCTATTTCTTGAGGCAATGAGAGCAACACTCTTGTGTTGTTGCTACCTAGAGACTGCAAATCGAACTCACGACTTCTCCGCGCTCTGCCTCAAAGCTCGCGTGTCGGCTAATTTGGATGTGAATGGCGCGATTTGTCCGGTACATCGACGTAGCGGGGCGTTGAAGATCCGCGCTTCGAATAGTTGCGGGCGGCCCTATGCCGCTTTGATAAGTCAGACGATGGAAGATCATCGAAGCGAAATGTCAGTTTGGAAGGGCGCTTGTCGGTTTATGCGATGACTGATTGGATCCAAAATCCGACAGCGACATTGTCTTTGCGCGATGCCTCGTTCTCCCAACGTACGCTTTTACCAGCTGAGCAGGTTATGCAGCTCGACTCTTTGACGATTGGAGGTAGCAAACGATTTCGACGCAAAGAGTCGTCATGTAGAACGACCTACACACCGCGTCATGCAGGCGGCTGAACGACTTAGGGAACATAGGGGCACGTTCCTCCGAGCTAAGCCGAATCCGATGCATTGATTGCGGAATTATAAGGCGGGTGCAATCTCGCGCCGTCTTGGAGATGAAGGAGGCACACGGATGTACGAGACATCAGAGAAACATTGTATTAGCGACCCAACGGTCCGACGGCAGCGGAGCCATGACGGAAAGTACGCTCACGATATCGCAGACGGTCCACATAGGTCAGTGCTAGGTAGCGGCCTAAAGCAGCGCCACGTCGTCATGCTGTCAATTGGAGGCAGCATTGGTGCCGGCTTATTCGTGGGTTCGGGCCGTGCCATTGCAGAGGCGGGTCCCGCTGCTGTTGTCGCGTACGTTTTTGCCAGTCTCCTTGTTGTACTCGTGATGCGGATGCTCGGCGAGATGGCGTGCGCTCTACCAGATTCTGGATCGTTCTCCACCTATGCAAGCAAGGCGATCGGTCCGTGGGCCGGATTCACGATCGGCTGGATGTACTGGTGGTTTTGGGTGCTCGTGGTCCCTCTCGAAGCGACGGCAGCCGCAAACATCCTATCCAGTTGGTTTCCTGATATTGCGGTCTGGAAGTTTTGCCTTTTCGTAACGTCTGCATTGACGATCGCAAATCTTACAAGCGTGAAAAACTATGGCGAGCTCGAATTCTGGTTTGCCGTTATCAAGGTTACCGCGATATTGCTGTTCGTCGCGGCGGGAGCCGCAGCAATTACCGGGCTGATACCCGGGATACACATCGATCCGATAAAAAACATCTTCGAAACCGGCGGATTCGCGCCGCGGGGCTGGACCCCAGTTGCCGGAGCGATGCTGACCACGATGTTTACTTTTCTCGGAACGGAGATCGTGACAATTGCTGCGGCTGAGTCAGCGGACCCCGCGAGAGAGATTTCGAAAGCCATCACTTCTGTCGTGTGGCGTATCTCGCTGTTTTACGTTGGTTCGATTATCGTGATTATTTCTGTGCTCCCATGGAATGCGTCGTCTCTAACTTCCATCGGATCATATCAAGCCGTTTTACAGGTGCTACACGTTCCGTATGCGAAGCTGATCGTAGATGCCCTGATATTGGTAGCGGTGGGAAGTTGCTTGAATTCCGCGCTGTACACGGCCTCTCGAATGTTGTTCTCTCTTGGCGCGAGAGGTCAGGCTCCCACAATCGTGACAAAGACGAATCGGGCAGAGGTTCCTATTGCCGCGGTTCTCGCATCGACCGTAGTCGCGTTCGGTGGATGTGCGGCCAATTACCTCGCTCCAAAAAGTGTGTTCGAGGCGTTACTTTCGACGACCGGCGCTATCGCATTGCTGGTATATCTGGTGATAGCGGTAAGCCAGTTGCGCCTCCATTCGACCCTGCGTCAAACGCACAAGCTGAAGATACGTATGTGGCTGCATCCGTTTCTTGGACTCTTTGTGGTGTTTCTGATAGTGGCCGCGTTTGTGATGATGTTGCTAGGAGATGCCCATCGCGAGGAGGTGATAGCGACCCTCGGATTCAGTGCGGCGCTTTCTCTTGCTGGCCTCGTTCATCAAAATCTTTCGCGGCGGTAGCCTATGTTCCGGCCGCGCATTAGCGGCCCGACCTGCTGATTCTCGCGCGCTCGTCTTCGACGTCGACAGCGCAAGATAGTCGCCGCAGTGATGGTGGCGAGTAAACCAGCGCCGCGTTCCACGATGCATTCCAATGCTGGACCTGCGCCGCGCAGGAAGGCTTATACAGTCTTCCCTGCGCCGGAGGCAAACCCCTGTTCCCGGACAATCCACTCCCGACCGAATGCCCAGCGGTCCAAGAGAAAACCTTGCGGTCGGGGATCAACCCCCTCATAAATCCGGGTCGATCGGCCGTATGGCCATTTGATAAAAAGGGGCATAACAGCGGAGTGCTACCGGTTGGAGACTGCTGGATCGCGGTTTCGCGGCCAGTCCCCGTCTGCCCGTCGATCTTCGATAGGTCAATTTGAACTGACGGGAGCATTCCCGAATGTCATGAAGACGTGCGAATCCGTCGCTTTCAGCACAAAAGGCGCTTGTGTATTCTCGGATCAAGGTAACCGAGGAAGTCCAGTGGAAGTTCCCTGAAAAAGCTGAAGAGCCCTTCGACCGGCGAAGGAGAGAGCGTCGGTCTTGGCAACAGATTGAACGCGTCGCCTGCTCCCATCGGTCAATAGCAGTTTCAAGCATGCGGACGACGTAACTAACCTCAGGAAGCGAAACGTCGCGACAGAGTGACTCAACGCGAGCCATGCGAAGTGCGCTTCAGTCCTAATTCAACAACAGCATCAAGACCGTATCATGAAATCAGATAAATGGCAGTTCTGGGTAGACCGTGGAGGCACATTTACGGACATCGTGGCGAAGCGACCCGATGGGACGCTGGTCACGCACAAGTTGCTTTCGGAGAATCCGGAGCAATATCGCGATGCCGCCGTCGCGGGCATTCGTAAGCTATTGGGACTTCAACCGGGTGATCTTATCTCTTCCGAGATGGTTGAATGCGTGAAGATGGGGACGACGGTTGCTACGAACGCATTGCTGGAGCGAAAGGGTGAGCCTACCGTGCTAGTCACGACTGGCGGTTTCAAGGACGCGCTTCGGATCGCATACCAGAATCGGCCGCGACTGTTCGACCGTCATATCGTTCTGCCCGAACTTCTGTACAGCTCGGTCGTTGAAGCCGACGAACGGGTCGGTCAGGACGGCGAGGTCGTTCGAGAATTGGATAGGGACGCGCTGCGTCAGGATCTCATTCGGGAATACGACAGTGGACTCCGTAGCGTAGCGATCGTATTTATGCACGGCTATCGATATCCTGAGCATGAAAAAGCGGCCGCAGATATCGCGCGCGATATCGGCTTTACTCAGGTGAGCATTTCGTACGAGACAAGCCCGATGATGAAGTTTGTGAGTCGTGGAGACACGACCGTCGTCGACGCCTATCTTTCACCGATTTTGCGGCGGTACGTTGATCAGGTCGCACAAGAGATGCCTGGGGTCCGGCTGTTCTTCATGCAATCGTCGGGCGGCCTTACTGATGCAAACTCCTTCCAGGGCAAGGACGCCATTCTGTCCGGTCCGGCAGGCGGCATTGTCGGCATGGCCCGGACGGCACAGCTTGGCGGGCACCCCAAGGTTATTGGCTTCGACATGGGTGGGACGTCAACGGATGTATCACATTACGTCGGGGAATTTGAGCGCGAGTTTGAGACGCAAGTCGCCGGGGTGCGCGTTCGGGCACCGATGATGAGCATCCATACGGTTGCGGCTGGTGGCGGATCGGTACTTGCTTTCGACGGCGCACGATTCCGGGTTGGTCCCGACAGCGCGGGTGCAAATCCCGGCCCGGCCAGCTACAAGCGTGGTGGCCCGTTGGCGGTGACCGATGCGAACGTGTTCCTCGGCAAAATTCAACCGCACTATTTCCCGCAGGTGTTCGGCCCCGGGGCGGACGAGGCACTCGGCGTTGACGTCGTGAAGGAGAAGTTCGAAGAGCTGGCCCGTCAGACCGGGCGTACGGCCGAGTCAGTCGCGGAAGGTTTCCTTGAGATCGCTGTGCAACAGATGGCGAATGCGATCAAGAAAATTTCTGTTGCGCGAGGCTACGATGTGACGGGATATGCGCTTCAATGTTTCGGGGGCGCCGAG
>Ga0256783_1000334_pt1 | contig 12235 bp, 10 predicted proteins | sample MC6MC0934MT_FD_189995 | JGI IMG/M metagenome (GOLD analysis project Ga0256783, IMG submission 189995) | Metatranscriptome of enriched soil aggregate microbial communities from Iowa State University, Ames, United States - MC6-MC0934-MT... | ecosystem: Environmental > Terrestrial > Soil >... | reverse complement strand
GTTAAAAGGCTTCGCCATTGAACAGAGCGGCCGTGAAGGCCGGGTTGGAGGGCCAGTAAGCGTGCATGTAAGTCGCGACAACCGAGCCGACGCGGTATATCGCCTCGCCGGGTGCATCGCCTTGAGGCCGCGTGGCTGAGCGTAACGGCGAAAGCGGCGTGCCGAGCTTCGAGTAGTGAAACGTGTGGCCGGTCACGGGCCCATGCGTGCTGTCGATCTGTTGCATGCCGAGCGCGGTGAAGCGTGTTTGCATCGTCGCGTGACCGGGCAGCAAGCCGAGCATCGACGTGCTGACACCTTGCGTGTCAGTGAGCTTATCGAGCAGATAAAGCATGCCGCCGCATTCAGCGACGAGCGGTTTGCCGGCCGCCGCATGTGCGCGGATCGCCGCGGCGCTGCGGGCATTCGCGGCGAGCGCCGCGGCGTGCAGTTCGGGATATCCGCCGGGCAGATACAGCGCATCGGTGTCGGAGGGCGGCGCTTCGTCAGCGAGCGGCGAAAAGTAGTGAACGTGGGCGCCGAGCGCTTCGAGCAGCGCGACATTGGCCGGGTAGATGAACGAAAACGCGGCATCGCGCGCGATGGCGATTTTTTTGTTGTGCAGAAGGTGGGGAAGCACTTGTGGCGTAGCCGCGCCAAACTCCACCGCGGGCGGCAGCCCGGCCAGCGCTGTATGACTGAGCGCATCGGCGGCGCGATCCAGACGCGCGTCGAGATCGTCGATTTCCGCGGCCTGATGCAAGCCGAGGTGGCGATCGGGCAATTCGATTTCGTCGCTGGCGGTAATGTGCCCGCACCAGCGCAGAGTCGCCGGCAACGCCTCTTCGAGCATCTGCGCGTGACGCGAGGAACCGACGCGGTTCGCGAGCACGCCATGAAACGGGACCTGAGGCCGGAAATTCGCGAGGCCGAACGCGACCGCGCCGAAGGTTTGCGCCATCGCCTTCGCCGAAATCACCGCGAGTACCGGCACACCGAACTCGGTCGCGAGATCGGCGCTGCTCGGCGTGCCGTCGAAGAGGCCCATCACACCTTCGATCAGGATCAGATCGGCTTCGTCCGCCGCCTGCGCGAGAAGATTGCGGCAGGCGTCCTTGCCGACCATCCACAGATCCAGCGACAGCACGGGCGCGCCGCTTGCGCGCGCAAGGATCATCGGATCGAGAAAGTCGGGCCCGGTCTTGAACACGCGCACACGCCGCCCCAGTCGCCGATGGTAGCGCGCGAGGCCCGCGGTGATCGTGGTCTTGCCTTGACCCGACGCGGGCGCGCTGATGAAGAGCGCAGGGCAGGCGGACACGTTCAGAACTCCACGCCGCGCTGCGCTTTCACGCCTTGCTCGCGATACGGATGCTTGACGATGCGCATCTCGGTGACGAGGTCGGCCGCTTCGATCAGTGCATCGGGCGCGTGGCGGCCGGTCACGACCACATGCAGCATCGCCGGACGCGCGTTGATGACGGACAGCACTTCGTCGAGCGGCAGATATTCGTACTTGAGCACGGTGTTCAGTTCGTCGAGGATGACCATCTGATAGTCGCCGCTTTCGATCATCCTGCGTGCTTCGTCCCAGCCTTTGCGTGCGGTGGCCATGTCGGCGTCGCGGTTCTGCGTGTTCCAGGTGTAGCCGTCGCCCATCGTCACGAAGTCACAGTTGGCGATACCGCCGAGGAAGTCGCGCTCCGACGTATGCAGCGCGCCCTTGATGAACTGCACGACGCCAAGCCGCATGCCGTGGCCGAGCACACGCACGGCCATGCCGAAAGCGGCGGTTGTCTTGCCCTTGCCGGTGCCGGTGTTGACGATCAGCAGGCCCTTTTCGACGGTCGCGTTGGCCTGCTTCTTTTCGTGGCCTTCACGCCGGCGTTCGGTCATGCGTTGATGCGATTCGGGATCGGTCTTCATGGAAGGTCCTGTTGGCTGGTGGTGACACTGTGTGCTGGCGCTGGCGCTGGTGCGGTCGATGCGATCGCCACGGTGACATCAGCGTAAACGGTTTTGCGAGCGATCAGATGTGCGGTGCAACCGGCGGCCACGCCAAGCAACGCGCACGGTTCGCATACGCCGTCCACGCCGAGATGCTCGCGTGCGGCGGCCGACGGTTCGTGAACACCAATCGCGAGAATCTGCTCGCGGCTGAACACTTGCAGCGTGAACCCGTGACGCGCGCAGAACTCCAGCAGGCCGGGTTCGTCGGCTTTCGTTTCAATAGAGGCTACCGTTGCAATCTGTTCGAACGTGTGCGAACCGAGCGCGGCGCGCACCGCCGTATCGATCTCGTCCGCCGATGTATGCAGGCGGCAACCGATGCCCACGCTGAGCGTTTTCATTTCGCGTCCGGCGAAGATGCCGCATCTGATGAGCTTGCTGCGGCGGCACGCGCGAGCGCGAGCGACGCCACGCCACCTATCACCACGATCGCAGGCGAGCCGAGTCCCGCGCGCGCGACGGCATCGGCGAATTCGCCAAGCGTCGAAAGCGCATGGCGTTGCTCGGGACGCGTAGCCGATTCGATCGCCGCACACGGCGTGTCGGCGCGCATGCCGGCTGCGAGCAATGCGCCGACGATATCGTTCAGCCGCCGCATGCCCATGTAGATGACGAGCGTCATGTGGGTGGCGGCGAGCGCTCCCCAATCCGGCTCGCTGCTGCCCGCACCGTGGCCGGTCACGAAGATCACGCCTTGCGCATGATCGCGGTGTGTAACCGGAATGCCGATAGCTGCGGGCGCCGCGATTCCGGCTGTGATCCCGCTGACGATCTCCACCTCGATTCCGGCCGCATGCAGCGCCTGCTGCTCTTCGCCGCCTCTGCCGAATACGAACGGATCGCCGCCCTTGAGTCGCGCGACGCTGCGCCCAGCATGCAGATGATCGAGCATTTGCGCGACGATGCCTTCTTGCGGCGTCGACGGATGACCGCCGCGTTTGCCGACATAAACAATGGACGCGTCGGCCCGCGCGAATCGCAGCACGTCGGGATTCACTAGATCGTCGACGAGTATCACGTCGGCTTGTGCGAGGGCGCGCGTTGCCTTCAACGTCATCAGTTCGACGTCGCCCGGCCCTGCGCCGATCAGCCACGCGCGTGTCATCGCGCCTCGCTAACCGTGCACGGCAAAGACGTTGCGCGCCCCGCCGGCGTACGCCATGCAGTGCGGCACGCGAACGGGCCCAGGTGATTGGAGATCGAAGTCATTCAAGCGGTGTCTTCACGCACGACGGCACGCGCGGGTGCGAACCCGGTTGCCACATCGTGCTTCAGCGCCTTCACATCCGTCCCTCGCGGATTCCGGCTGCCGGCGGCGTGACGCCCAGAAACGCACGGCCGCCTCCGCATCTGGCCGGTATCCGGGCTGGCGGCCTCACGCGCTTTGCCTTCCCGCCCGCATTCATTCGAATGTATCGGACAGTGGCATCGAAAACGCATGCGCGGTGCAGCATGAACATTTGCACCGCAGGTCGCTTACCGTTGCGGGGACAGCACAGATTGAGCGCGGGAGCGCTGCCTGTTTCCCGTTTAACTGCACACGCGAATGCATGTGCGGGCACCAAACGCGCGCATACGATAGCACACGAGAAGCCCGTGCGATAAGCGCGCCGGGCCCGCGTTTCCTTGACGGCGCCAGACGGTCGGCCTAAACTCGCACGCACTTCTGGTGCTCGTGTGCGCGCTCGTGCGCATGCAGTTAAACGGGAAACAGGGCGCCCGCCTGTCACGGTTTGGGTCAACCTGTGCTGCCCCCGCAACGGTAAGCGAAAAGTGACGTCACGGCGGTTTGCGTGGCGTCGCAGTGCCGGCTTCGGTGTCCACGCGCAAGGCCGCGTGGGCATATCACCACTGGGCGAGAAATCACTCGTCCGGGAAGGGGAAGCGGCGCTTTCGCCAGCCCGGATACCGGCCGGAACACGAAGGGCGAACGTCGCGGGGATGCGGCGCTGCGCTCATGCCCTCACACCCGTTTTCTGCGTTTTTCCTGTTGTAGCAAGGCCGTCGTTCATGCCCGAGGCACGCGCTGGACCTCATGCGTGCGGACTACGCCGGCCGGCGCCTGCAACTCCTGGGATGGACCTCACGATGCAAACTCAAATGCGCAAGATCCCCGTCACCATCGTCACGGGCTTTCTCGGCAGCGGCAAAACCACTCTGTTGCGGCACATTCTTCAGCACGCGGGCGGCAAGCGCATCGCGGTGATCGTCAACGAGTTCGGCGAACTCGGTATTGACGGCGAAATCCTGAAGGGTTGCGGCATCGGTTGCGACGAGAATGGCGTCGAAACGGAAGGGCAATTGTATGAACTCGCGAACGGTTGCCTCTGCTGCACGGTGCAGGAGGAGTTCTTTCCGGTGATGGAAAAGCTCGTCGAGCGCCGTGAGCAGATCGACCATGTGCTGATCGAAACATCGGGTCTCGCGTTGCCGAAGCCTCTCGTACAGGCGTTCAACTGGCCGCAGATCAAAAACAGTTTCACCGTCGATGCAGTGATTACCGTGGTCGACGGCCCCGCTGCCGCGAGCGGCCAGTTCGCGGAAAATCCGCTCGCTGTCGATGCGCAGCGCAAAGCCGATCCGAATCTGGATCATGAATCGCCGCTGCACGAATTGTTCGAAGATCAGTTGGCTTCAGCCGATCTGGTGATTCTGAACAAAACAGATCTGCTCGATGAGGCTCGTCAGAATGCGGTCGAAGCCGTGATCCGCGAGGAGATTCCGCCGCAAGTGAAGGTCGTGCGCGCGCAGATGGGGCAGCTCGATCTACACACGTTGTTCGGGCTCGAAGCCGCATCGGAAGAAACGATTCACTTGCGCCACGACCATCACGGTTCGGCGGACGATGCGGATCATCACCACGATGAATTCGATTCGGTAGTGGTGCATGCAAACGTGCTGTCGCGTGAAGCAGTAATCGCCGCACTGCAAGCGCTTGTCCAGAGCAACACGATCTACCGTGTAAAGGGTTTCGCGGCATTGCCGGGCGCAGCAATGCGTCTCGTGATTCAGGGCGTGGGCCGGCGCTTCGACAGCTATTTCGACCGGCGCTGGCAACCCGGCGAGGCGGGCGAAAGCCGCTTCGTGCTGATCGGTGAAGGCCTCGATCAAGCCGCGCTGCAGCGCGCGTTCGACGCGGCGCTGGGCGTGTCGAACGCCCAGGTGCCGGGCGTCGCAGCGCAACAGGCGTAAGCGCACATGCATCTGCTGCGCACCACGCCGGGCGGTTTCGTCGACGATACGCAAGGCGTGATCCGTATCGATCAGCGGCCTGCGGATATCGTCGTGCTCAGTTCTGCGGACACCACGTTGTCGCTGCTGGCAAGCGTGTTTCCTCGTCTCGGCGACGGCTTTCCGAGCGTGCGCCTCGCGAACGTGACGTATCTGCGGCAACCGGCGTCGGTGGATTTCTACGTCGAAGATGTGCTGCAACACGCGCGCGTCGTCGTAGTCGATCATCTTGGCGGCGAAGCGTATTGGCCGTACGGCATCGAACAGGTCGTCGCGCTAGCGGAGCGCAAACAGCAAACGCTCGCGATGTTTTCGGGCGATCTGCAGGAAGATCCCAATCTGCTTGCGCGCAGCACCGCGGACGCGGATCTGTGCCATCAGTTGTGGCGTTATTTGCGGGAAGGCGGTCCCCAGAATGCCGAGGCGTTTCTACGCTGCATTGCGCATCGCGCGCTCGGTTGGGGACACGAGCCTGCGCCGCCCCGCGCGTTGCCGGCCGCGTCGCTTTACCATCCACAACGCGACACGCCGACAATCGCCGACTGGCAAGCGCGCTGGCGGCACGGTGCGCCCGTCGCGGCGATACTGTTCTACAAGGCGCATCTTCAGGCGGCCAACACAGCGGTGTTCGACGCGCTGATCGAAGCGCTCGACGCACAAGGCGTGAACCCGCTGCCAATTGCGATTACGTCGTTGAAAGACGCGGTGAGTCGCGAAGTCGTACAGTCGTTGTGCGCGCAACATAACGCGGCGCTCGTACTCAACACGACTGCGTTCGCCGCGTCCGCGATCGATGATCCCGAACCGCTCGCGCTCGCTGGCGACGCGCCTGTGCTTCAGGTGATTCTGAGCGGCGGCAACCGCGAGGACTGGCTCAAGGACAATCAGGGCCTGAATTCGCGCGACATCGCCATGCATATCGCGCTGCCCGAAGTGGACGGGCGCATCATCACGCGCGCGATCAGTTTCAAGGGACTTGCGTATCGCTGCCCGCATACGGAAGTCGACGTGGTGCGTTATCAGCCCGATCGCGAACGCGTCGACTTTATCGCCGAGTTGAGCCGCCGCTGGTGCCGCCTGCGCTCGCTCGACAACGCGGACAAGAAACTCGCGCTGATTCTCGCCAACTATCCGATGAGCGAGGGTCGCATTGGGAATGGCGTCGGACTGGATACGCCGGCGTCGGTGGTCGGCATTCTGACGATGTTGCGCGACGAAGGCTATCGCGTGGCAACCGTGCCCGATAACGGCGACGCGCTATTGCAGAAGCTGACCGAGGGCGTGACGAACGATCCGGTGGTGCGCGATCTGCGGCCCGCTTTGCAAAGCTTTGCGCTGGCCGATTACCTCACCCATTTCAACGCGCTGCCCGCCGAAGCGCGCAATGCGCTGAATGCGCGTTGGGGCTCGCCAGAGCACGACCCGAGCGTGCGGCGCGGCCGTTTCATGATTGCGGGTTGGCGGTGCGGCCACGTATTCGTCGGCATTCAGCCGTCGCGTTCGCGCGAGCAGGGCGATTACGCGAGCTATCACGACGCCGAACTCGTGCCGCCGCATGCGTATCTCGCGTTCTATTTCTGGCTGCGTCATCAGTTCGGCATCGACGCGGTCGTGCATGTCGGCAAGCATGGCAACCTCGAATGGCTGCCCGGCAAGAGTGTTGCGTTGAGCGATACCTGCTGGCCAGATCTGATTCTCGGGCCCATGCCGCATCTATATCCGTTCATTGTCAACGATCCGGGCGAGGGCAGTCAGGCCAAGCGCCGCGCGCAAGCTGTGATCGTCGATCATCTGATGCCGCCGCTCACGCGCGCCGAAAGTTACGGCCCGTTGCAGGACCTCGAGCGCCAGGTCGACGAATACTATGAAGCGCTGATGGTCGACCCGCGCCGCTCGAAACTATTACGGCGCACGATTCTCGCGACTATCGTCGAACATAAGCTCCATGAAGAATTGAGCCTGTCCGAGCCGAAGGGTGAAGACGACGAAGATGCGTTGCTCACGCGCGTCGATGCGTGGCTGTGTGAATTGAAAGAAGCGCAGATTCGCGATGGTTTGCACACGTTCGGCCAATCGCCGCAAGCAGTGCAACGACGCGATACGCTGCTGGCGTTAGCGCGCTTTCCCGTCGGCGATGGGCAAGGTGGCAACGCAGGGTTGATCGATGCGTTGGCGCGCGATCTGCAGATCGATCACTTTTTCGACCCGCTATCGGTGGATTGGTCCGCGGCCTGGACAGGCCCGCGTCCTGACATTCTGCAACAGGTCAGCGATGCGCCCTGGCGGCATTGCGGCGATACGCGCGAGCGTCTGGAACTGTTCGCAGCGGAAATGCTGCGGAGCCTATGCGAGCCGCAAGCGCACACGAATACAGATACGGCGAACCCCTTGGCGAAGGCGCCGCTGCCGCAGGCAGGACGCGTGATCGAGCGCTTGCGCAACGACGTGCTGCCGCGGCTCGACGCATGCGGTACGCAGGAGATGACGCATCTCAGGCGCGGTCTCGAAGGGCGATTCGTGCCGCCGGGCCCGAGCGGTTCGCCATCGCGTGGCAGACCCGATGTCCTGCCGACCGGCCGAAATTTCTATTCGGTCGACACGCGTGCGGTCCCAACGCAAGCGGCCTGGTCGTTGGGGCTCAAGTCGGCGCAGCAGTTGATCGAGCGGCATTTGCAGGAACACGGCGATTACCCGCGTGCGATCGGTCTGTCCGTGTGGGGCACTGCGACGATGCGCACCGGCGGCGACGACATTGCGCAAGCGCTCGCACTACTTGGGGTGCGACCGAAGTGGGCGCCGGGCAGCCATCGCGTGACCGACTTCGAAATCATGCCGATCGAAGCGTTCGACCGGCCGCGCATCGACGTCACGCTACGTGTGTCCGGTTTTTTCCGCGACGCATTTGCGAACGTCATGCATCTGTTCGATGCTGCGGTGCAAGCCGTCGCCGAACTGGACGAACCTGCAGAACTGAACCCGATTCGCGAGCGTGTGCTGCGGGAACGCGATGCGTTGATCGCACACGGTATGGACGCGACCGAGGCACGCAAGCGCGCCGGCTGGCGCGTATTCAGTGCGCGTCCGGGCGCTTACGGCGCCGGTTTGCAGGACATGATCGACTCGCAGCAATGGCAGACCGACGCCGATCTCGCGAATGCATATCAGGCTTGGGGCGGTTATGCGTACACGCAGAAAAACGCCGGCGAAGAAGCGCGTAACGCATTCGGCACACGCCTCGCCGCGATGGATGTCGTATTGCAGAATCAGGACAACCGCGAACACGATCTGCTCGATTCGAACGACTACTATCAGTTTCAGGGCGGTATGGTCGCGGCCGTACGCCATCTTGCAGGTAATCAGCCGAGCGTTTATCACGCCGACCATAGCAACCCCGCCGCGCCTCGCGTTCGCACGCTTCATGAGGAAATCGCGCGCGTAGTGCGCTCGCGCGTGGTCAACCCGAAATGGATCGACGGTGTAAAGCGCCATGGTTATAAAGGCGCTTCTGAAATTGCAGCAACGGTCGACTATCTCTATGGCTATGATGCGACCGCGCGTGTGGTCGCGGACCATCAATATGCGCTCGTCACCGATGCTTATCTGAACGATGCGGATACGCGAGAGTTCTTGCAGCGGCACAATCCGCATGCGTTACATTCGATTTGCGAGCGCCTGCTGGAAGCGATGCAGCGAGGTCTGTGGCAGACGCCCGGCGACTATCGCGCGCAGGTCGAACAGCATCTGCTCGCGAGCGAACAGCAGATTGAAGGAATGCAATCATGAATGCAGGCACGCAAAATGCGCGGCCGAATCCTGCGCAAAACCCCGCGCAAAGGCCGGCGTTTCCTTTCTCCGCATTGATCGGTCAGGCGCCGTTGCAGCAAGCGCTGTTGCTCGCCGCGATCGATCCGGGGCTGGGTGGCGTGCTGGTGAGCGGGCCGCGAGGCACGGCTAAATCGACAGCCGCGCGCGCGCTCGCCGAACTGCTGCCCGAAGGGCAACTGGTTAATCTGCCGCTGGGCGCGAGCGAAGATCGTCTGATCGGCACACTCGATATCGAAACCGTACTGCGCGACGGCTCCGTGCGCTTTTCGCCGGGGCTGCTAGCGAAGGCGCATCGCGGCGTGCTGTATGTGGATGAGGTGAATCTGTTGCCCGATGCGCTCGTCGACGCGTTGCTCGACGTCGCAGCGAGCGGTGTGAACACCGTTGAGCGCGACGGCGTATCGCATAGTCACGAGGCGAGCTTCGTGCTGATCGGCACCATGAATCCCGAAGAGGGCGAGTTGCGACCGCAATTGATCGACCGCTTCGGCTTGATGGTCGAGTTGCAGAACTGTTTCGAGCCGCGCGTGCGTGAAGAGATCGTGAAGGCGCGGCTCGCATACGATCTCGACCCGGTGGCCTTTCGTGCCGGTTACGCTCGTGAGCAGGCGCATTACGTCGAGCGGATCCGTGCGGCACGCAACAAGCTCGCGCAGCTTTCTTTCGACGACGCGGTGCATGCGCATGTCAGCGCGTTGTGTATCGACGCCGCAGTAGACGGCTTGCGCGCCGACCTGGTGATGCTCCGCGCCGCGCGAGCGCTCGCGGCACTGGAGCAGAGCGATGCTGTAACGTCGCAGCACGTGGATAGCGTCGCCGAAGCGGTGCTCGTGCACAGGCGGCGTCAGCGGGACACATCGACCGCTAACGATGCGACTGGCGGCGAAGCAATGTCACGCGATTTGGCGCACAGTTCGACTACGCCCTCATCTTCCGATGTCGAGGCCGGCGATGGCGATTGGGGTTATCTGCCGCCGCAGCCATCCGCGACGACGCACGTCAAAGGCGTCATACCGCTTAACGTAAAAAAACGCTGAGCCATCGGAAGGGCGCCGCCGCTGACTCGCGCAGCGGTTTCCGATGGCGGCGACGGGCGCAGACGCACTCGCGTTCGTGCAGCAATGTGCGTGCAGATCCGCGTGGCGAGCTAACGCGCCGTATCGCATGGCCGCAGACGTTTGCTGCGAGTGGGCAGCGACGAGCGAAAGAGCAGCGGCAAGAGCGCGGCCAACCCGCGCTGCGTGCCGAAGATCTGCGTTTCGTGCGCGAGACGCCCCCCGGCGGTGTGCTGCACTGCTTCGTGCTCGACTGCTCCGGTTCGATGCTGGCCGGTCAGCGCCTCGCACTCGCGAAAGGTCTGTTGATTGCGCTGTTCGATCGCGCGAGTGCAATGCGCGCCGAGGCTGCGCTGATCTGCTTCGGCGGCGCCGGCGCAGACCTGCGCTTTGGCCCCGCAGTGCCGCGCTGGTGGAACGAGCGTTGGCTTGAGCCCGTCGGCGGTGGCGGCGGGACGCCGTTCGCAGCGGGCATTCGACACGCAACGCAATTGCTCGGGCGAAGCGCGCGCCGCAACCCGGCGCAACAGCGCTGGCTTTGGGTTCTGACCGACGGCCGCACGACTGATCAAGCGACGCGTCCCTTGGATGCAGACGAAGTCGTATTCGTCGACTTCGAGCGTGGCGCGATACGGCTGGGCCGCTGCGAGCGGATGGCGAGCGCATGGGGCGCACGCCGCGTCACGCCGGAAGAACTGATTGGTTGATAGGCAAGCGAGCTTCGCAGACTGCTTGCTGCGGGTTTATTTGAAGCCGTGCGACCACTGCTGCACATCGTCCTGACGATCGAACACAAAGACCTTCAACGCTATCTGCTGCGCCGGTTCGAGTTGATCGAATTCGAGTCCATGTACCGAAGAACTATCGGCGCCAGTGCTTTTCTGCAGGTTTCGGATCACGGCCGTGGTCTGTATCTCTGTGTCCATCTCCGCCGATCCGAGCCGGAAAGCCACGCGCAACCGGTCGCCGACGGCACCCAGGGCCCACGGCGCCATCAGCGACATGCCAAGCGCGCTGAGGCTCTTCGCTACGCCAAGACCGTCGTACGTGTCCCCGGTTTCGCCGACGCCGAAGCGCACCGCGAAATGCGTTTCAACGCGTATCGACTTGCGTTCGCGCAGACGCCGGATTGGGCCTGGGCGGGATAGGACCACGTAATCGAACGGAGAGCGGCAGATGGCTTCGACGGTGCATACGAATCGGAACACCGCTTGACTTGCAATCGCGACGATGTCGATGTTTTCACCGAGGCCGAGCGCAAGCATGCGCCCCTGCTGAAGCGGCGGAGTGATGAACAGCGAATGATTCGGTGCAAAACCGATGATGCGGCATGGATGCATTGGCGCGCCGCTGCCCATTTGCAGGCGTACGCCAACCAACGCACCGATTTCGACGTGCATGTCGGCGAGCGTCAACGGTGTTTGCGCTTCGGCATGCGTATCCGCTACGGCTGCTGGCTGTGCTGTCACGTCCGCCAGGTCGCCGCGGCGCGGCTCGAAGTGCTTGAAGAGAAAGGCTTTTTCGTCGGCAGTCGCGAGAACTGTGCCGCTTGCAAAAAGCAGCGAGCCGTCTGCATCGACGATTGGCCATTCGAGCGGTGTGCCTACCGGTACCGCGTCGGCGCTGAGGACCGACGAAGGCGCTGCTGGCGCGGGATTCGGGACTTGCTGGTCGGCTGATTCGTCCATTGAGCAGCGATCGTTTGAGTGGCGGGATATCCAGTTTAACGGCGGCCGGCGAGAGAGCTTTAATTGATGCGAGACGGCGGCGGCAGTTCTTTCGTGTGTTCGTAGTCGGGGCAGGTCGGCAAATTGTGTTGGATACCTAACTATTTGCGGGTACGGTGAAAAAGTACTGCTCGTTCCGTTTCTCAACTTTTTGAAAATAATTGCAGGTGAGGGGTTGACGGGCTGCGGGCTGCATCGCATAATTCGCCTCCCGTTTGATGACGGACGCGAAGAAAGCAGAGCTTCTTCACGAATGATCTTTAAAAACTAACAGCCGATAAGTGTGGGCGCTTGATGCGCGACGCGGGTGGATCTCCGGATTCACATAAAGCGAAAGTATCAAGTCTCACACAGTAATGAAAGGAAGGTTTGGTCATCGAGAGATGGTTGAACACTTCGTCAGTACGT
>Ga0256783_1000333_pt1 | contig 12259 bp, 19 predicted proteins | sample MC6MC0934MT_FD_189995 | JGI IMG/M metagenome (GOLD analysis project Ga0256783, IMG submission 189995) | Metatranscriptome of enriched soil aggregate microbial communities from Iowa State University, Ames, United States - MC6-MC0934-MT... | ecosystem: Environmental > Terrestrial > Soil >... | reverse complement strand
TATCACCATGTGGGAACCCGCGAACTGCTCGGGATCACCATCCGCGCCGCGCAGACGTGAATTGAAGAAAACGGGGCTCGATTCTGGAAGACACCGGGGGTCATCGGCGCGTCCGACGCGGCGCGGTGACGGACCTTAAAGTGCGGCCCATGCCACACAGCGCTAGCTGACCAAGGTCTTGCGCCTGCGATTCATGGTTATCGCGTCTGTAAAGAAGGCTGCCCTCTGCCAGGAAACCTCACGCATCACCCAAACAATACAAACCGATCATGAACAGGATCGTCAGAACGGCAGCGACGGTCGTTCCCGCCAGGATGAGCCAGTCGCTGAAAGTCGAAATGGCAAAGATACGGGTGAAGTGGCGCTTGCCGTTACCGCCCGATCTGGCTTCCCTACCTTGATCTGCCATCTGCGATTTACTTAGCGCTGCGGAGCAATGTTGTTGACACTGGAGGGCTCAGCTACCTCCAGTCACCGGAGTTCGGGAAGAGCTTTCTCAGGTCCCGGACGGCTTGAGCTCGGTGATGGCCGTTTCCAGAGCCTGTACAGGATCGACGTCCAGGCCGGGAAAAGTCACCCGTATCACCTGGGTGAGTTGGGCGACGCATTGACGTGCTTCGATTGGAGCGTTCAGCTCGAGGACCTCCAGCAGCATGACGAATACTGGCAGGAAAGCGTCAGACACCGGCGTCGCCCTGGCGTGCTCGCGCAGATAAGCGGAATAGCCGAACAAATGACGAATGAATTCAATCCGACGCGCTGAGAACTGGTCGTCGTCCATAGGCTCGGACGCAACAGTTAGCGGATTTACGGAGTCGTGCCCATGCGGCAGCCGCACGTACGATGTCAAATCGTTCAAGCGAAGACTCCGGTTATAACGGAAGGCAATGTCGAGGGGGTGGGGACGTTTCATTCGTTGTCCGCACGCGATGTGCTATAACGCCCGAATACACTTTACGTCGTAGTTTGCGGAGTTTGTATCGCGGCAGTATTTCATACCACCATACTCGCGTCAAACTCATTTGACAAACCCTTTCGCCCTTACTGAATGACATTCGATTGGCATGCGCTGTACGACGACGTGAAACGGTTCGGCGAGTTTGGCAGCGATGCACAATTGGCCGAGAGCCTGGGACTCACACGCGCGCAGATTTCGGCGTGGCGCACGGGCAAAAGCGATCTGGGAACGCTTACCAAACTCAAAATCCTCGACGCGCTCGGGCATGACACGTTGCGTTCGGCTGTGCTCAGCCTGTTGCCAGAACAGAACCGGAAGGAACTGGAGCGGCAACACATCAATCTGACTGCGCGGGTGTCGCGTGGCATGCAGGCAAGGGATTTGGGTCGCAACTCGTTGTACGACGGGGAGCCGGTGCAGGACGAAAACCAGTTGCTTGCAGGTCTGCCCGCGGAAGAACGGGCGCGCATCTTGCCGAACCTGTCTCCCGTCGCCATGTCTCTCGGAAAGGTCGTATATGAACCGGGGGATCGCCTGACGCACGTTTATCTGCCCACCACAGCAATTATCTCCCTGCTTCATGTGATGGAAAACGGGCAGTCAGCCGAGATTGCGGTCGTCGGTAAAGATGGAATTCTTGGCGTAGCGCTTTTTATGGGCGGGGACACGATCTCCAATCGTGCCGTCGTGCAAAGCGCGGGTAAAGCCTATAGGCTGAGCGCCCAGTTCGCCGTCGAGGAGTTTGCGCGCGGGGGCTATGTCCAGCGTCTGTTTCTGCGTTACACGCAGGCACTCATTACTCAGATGGCCCAGACTGCAGTGTGCAACCGGCATCATTCGATCGCACAACAGTTTTGCCGATGGCTGTTGCTGAGTCTGGATCGCCTTCAGGGCAACGAGTTGCAGATGACGCAGGACCTGATAGCGAATATGCTGGGTGTGCGGCGTGCCAGCGTGACCGAGGTGGCGCAACAACTCCAGGCGAGCGGCGCGATTCGTTATAACCGTGGACGGATAGAAGTGATCGACCGCTCCTCGCTCGAGTCTCACGTTTGCGAGTGCTACGGTGTCGTGCGCCGCGAATGCGAACGGCTTTTCCGCAACCTCTGAAGCGGCGACGAACCCCAAAGAATAACCCCTGCATCACACGCCCGTGCGCAGTTATCCATGCGCAGCTTTTTCTATCGGCGCTAGCGCCGCACGGCTGAGAAGCCGTTTTCATTCCTCCTCTCAGTCGCAGCATTGCGTCGGAACGCCCTGACGAGCCGTACGACAGCGTACCGACAACCACAACGATCCCCAGGATAATCGTCTAGCGTTTGGCTGATGCCGGCGCGTGTGTTTCCAAAGGCCGCGGCAAACGCTGCGGCTTCTTTTTCTTCAAGGGATCGCGATTGATGCGACAAAAACATATCGCCAAATGCGAACGCGCCTGAAAGCGTCGGCATGCCATTTTGTAAAAGCCGGGCTCAGGCGCTCTGGGGGTGTTTCATGATGCATGTTTTTCTCGCAACCAATCGCGATGCGTTGATAGAACGGTGCCGCGCGAAGGTGGCTCAGAGGCCGGCGCGTCAGGCTACGGCGCAACAACTGCAAAATGGCATCCCGCTTTTCCTGGATCAGCTCATCAGGACCCTCAGGACGGAGCAGACGTCGCAGCCCATGGACAGTCGCAAGATTTCGGGTCCCTCGGGCGGAGGAGCGTCCCAATCTGAAATCGGTGAGTCAGCGGCAGAGCACGGACGGACGTTACTGACACTCGGCTTCTCGGTCGATCAGGTCGTTCACGACTACGGCGACCTGTGCCAGGCGATCACGGACCTCGCGTTTGAGCGCGATGCTCCATTTCTGACAGACGAATTTCGCACGCTCAACCGATGCCTGGACAATGCCATTGCCGATGCGGTCACTGAATTCAGCTATCAACGCGATTTTGCCATCGCGGATCGTCAAGCTATCGAAATGCATCAAAGGCTCGGGTCCTTCGCGCACGAACTGCGTAACTTCCTGCAAACCGCAACACTGGCATTCACAGCCGCAAAAACCGGAAATCTGAACCTGTCCGGAGCTACTGGCGCAGTTCTGGAGCGTAGCCTGGACGGATTGCGCGATCTGATCAGTCACTCGCTGGACGAGGTTCGAAAGGCAAGCGGGATTTCAGGGCAATCCGGACTGTTCTCTGTCACTGATTTCATAGCTGAAGTGAAGTATGCCGCTGACCTTGCGGCTAAGGTTCGCGGTTGCGCGCTCACGGTTTCGGCGGTGGATGCACGGCTTGCCATTAGCGGAGACCGTGATCAGCTCTATTCGGCATTAGCAAATCTGCTGCAAAACGCCTTCAAATTCACACGCCCTCACACAGAGGTGACGTTGGAAGCTTATGCGCTGTCTGACCGGATCCTGATCGACGTCAAGGATCATTGCGGTGGTCTGCCGCCCGGAGATGCAGAAAGAATGTTTGTGCCGTTTACCCAGAACAGCGAGGACAGGACAGGCTTGGGACTAGGTCTTGCCATATCGCGGCGTAACGTGGAAGCAAATGCGGGTACTCTCAGCGTCCGCGACCTACCGGGCGTCGGCTGCGTCTTCACCATTACCCTACCGCGATTCGCTTTGGGAGGGTGATGAGTATGTCCAACTGTTGTTCGCCACACAAGAAGCGCGGGAAATCGGCAGACTGACAGGCGCCCAGGACTTTGAATCTTTAATTTGCTGTGCGTTAAAGCGATTTAGGGCGCGTGAATGGAACCTATGGCCGCGCGCCCTTTTGTTGGTCGCGAAGATCCAGAAATGGTGGCACGTTACGCAGTCTTCTTCTGTACCAGTGCAGTAACCGTAACCAGCCTCATATCGCAATCAAAATAAGCGGGTGGATCGATGCGCACCGGATTCGATCACCCTTTCGGGAAGCCAGCTTCAATGCCGGTCATTTCGCCGCCATCAACGTCGCGGTGCAGGAGTGGCGAAATGGGGTCTACTCCCGATGTCGGCCCAAGTGATTTCCGCCCGCATCGCATCGACGAGGCCCTATCACTCCTTCCCCCCACCGTTGATCCCGCTTCCACTTCGCCATACCTGCTTGCCACGCTCGGAGAGCTCGCCGCAACTATGCCCCGCGTCGGCCTCCGTTCCTTCTATCGCCATTTCGCCGCCGGCCTGTTCCTGTGCCTTTTGCTTCTGCATGTGCCGCGCTGCCACTGCTTCATCGTGCGACTTGCCTGCGTAATTCATGGTCATTTCGCCACTCCTCCAAAAAGTAGTCTTTGCAACTCTCCATCTGCCGAGCGCGTGTCATTCCTGGAGCGACAATCCCAATTGCTTGCGTAGCCTGTCCAATACATGGTTGTCAGCCATCCAACGGATTTCCCGCTTGCGCAGAAGGCTACGCCTGTACCGCTGCAGCGACACGCCGAAGATCAGCGCCAGGCCAACCACGATTCCCCAAATTGCGTACGTCATATCGTCCTTTCAATCTATTCCCGCTTTACATCAGGCGATAGACCGCACGATAGAGAAATAGCACGCGCGCGGCCCAGCGTTTCGAAAAATCATCTTCAACCACTCAGTGCTTATGGGGCAGCCACTCCTTTATCGGATGCGCGTCTAGCCGACGGGTAACCGGCTCGTCCTTGCGTCCTTGCCTGTCCCGTGCCGCGGCGAATATCGCGACGCATAGCAGCACCACGATCCCCACTACAAAACTGATCATGGTCTGGTTGATGGCAACCCTCTTCGAGGTCACACGCACTCTTATATTTTAGGTGGACAGAGAAATGGCAGGAGCCATCTTCGTTCAACGCTCCCTGTTTCGCGTGCGAACCGCGCAGCTTCATTGTGCGAGCCAGGTTTTCTCGGTGGCGGCCGCTGGCGCCTCATCCACGTCAGAAACAATCCGGAGACGGTGGCGAGCCGGCACATGCCCGGGCGCTGCACCATGCGGGCCGGCGCGAACCCTCGGTACGAGTCTAATTGCAGGTGGGGCGTTGGCCCACTACGGCGTCGAATCCATGCTCGCTTCGCCATCCGGCCGGAACGATGGCACGCATGACCGCTGCACCTGCGACACTGCCATTGAGGAGGCGCCTGGACGAAAGGCCGATTCAGGCTACCTTGCTCTTGAACGCAGCACAGGCGATAGTGGCACTTCTTATCGCTGTCAGAAGCCAAGCGGCGTTGCACCCTTTAGAGGAGGACAGGGCGCTGCGCGAGGCCGGGAGCTGACAGATCAGGAAGCATTGTCGCGGTAGAGCGGTAGCTCATGAAATCGAATACCGATTCTGTGGCCCGGCGACATACTGCTTGTTGGCGAGTTGGAGGACCTTTTCACGGAACTCGTCGAAGGCGCCAAGCACCGAGCGCTCGTCGGTTCCAAGACCAGGCTGCAGAGTTCTGAGCAACGTGTCGTCGACCATGAAGGTGATTTCACGCGAATTGTCATACCCCCAGAAACACACGCAATGTCGGGCGGTATCGTAGCTACGGCTGGGGTTGGGAAAGTTAAGCACCGCGATCAGCTTTTTCCGTACACGGCCGAGTACCGCCATTTAGTGGCGTTGGAGTCAATCGTGGCGTAACTGGCGCGTCTTTTCTCCGCTCTCGCAGCGTCCGCAGTGCCGAGTATGTGGGCACGTGCCCTGCGTTCTACGGCGTCTGGACTCTCGCTGCGAATTGCACCCGACGTACGTTTAATTTGCGATTGCATGATAGCGTCCTGAAGCTGTAGGCCACGAATGGGCGGCCGGTATCCTCACTGTATACCCTTTAACGCGCCATAACGTCTTTATCTACCTGGGCTGGTTGAGGTTCAGTTTCGGTTATGCAGGCGCTGATTCCTGGACGGTGACAAATGGCCATAGGTCTGAAGATTTTTTCAGAAGCTGATCCGCAAGGTGAATAGCATGAGCCGATCAGGTATCGTCGGGGCCGTACTGGTCACCGGTAACAGCAACATGAAATTCCTGAGTTCGATGCTTCCGTCAATGCTGTTGGTATCAGGCATCTCAGGCATTAGACGGACCGTCGGCGCAAATACGCGCAGGCCGCTCCGGGCTTCTGAGCGGAAGCGTATCGCAAATTCGGATATCGGTGGTTCAGCGAAGCGGAAGTCGATCCGCTCGACCAGGTCGGCCTGGTCGAGGCTGATGTCGCCAATGCTTGCCGTTAACCATCCTGTACGCACCGGACATTCCGGGCCCGGCAAGAATCACTGAGCCTGGAAATCGACAAGCCGACGCCAATATTCGTCCTGTCGCCCTTCGGGACTTCCTTCCTGCTGCCACAGAACATAGGCCCGCTCCCGAAGATGCTGGTCGAGAGCGCGATGCCAGTACTCGTCCGCGTGCCCATCAGGGCATCCCTCTTTCTCCCAGAGCAGATAGGCGCGTTCCCGAACAGCCTGGTCCAAACCCAGTTTCGTTTCTGAATTTTTTTCCAGGTCATCGCCGTATGGAGCCATCTGACCGCCCCGACCCGTGTGCAGCCTGGCTGTCAGAGTGCAGAGCTCAGCGTCCGGGACAAGTCGGCTGTGCGCTGCCGCTTCCAGCGCCTTCGCCTGGAATTCGGCGTCGCCGGGGACATTGCTCGACTCGCCCAGCGTAATCGGGTACGTGTGCAGCACGGTGCCGCTACTATCTATGACGTCAACCAGTCGTTCGCTCATGGCTGTCTTCCTGTGTTTGTCGTTTGATGAGGGGGCCCATAGCTGACCACCGGACCTGTCAGCCAGGCAGAGGCCAAAACCGGCCGGCGCGATCCGAGCATGCGGACGCGCTAGCTCGCCGTCACGAACCGGCGAGCAGCTCGCTGCCAGGCAACCCCATGACCGGTTACAAACAGGCCTCGGAGAATGTGCGGCGAACCGTTTGCCACGGATACACTGCCAACGAAATCGTTGTCCTCACTCTGCGTTGGGAGCGAGCAAGCGACCCTGCCTGCTGGGCCAAGGGCACCGACTGCGCCGTCTTCATGCTGTCGCAGGCCGGCGAGATGACCGACGAGATGCCGGCGCAAAGCGCATCAAGGGTTATACCCGCCGTAAAATCGTCGGGAGAGATCTTTCGGGCTCCTTTGTGTCGGGCGCAGACGGTCTTGTTGTCGGGATGCATGCCGCGGTGCAGACGCTTCCGATGACCTGTGTGACTTCAACGGAACCCGGCTTGGTCCAAGTATAAGCATAGCGCTGGCCGACGCTGACCTTGCAGCTTTTTTGCCGATACAGAGTCAGGAAACAAAAGCGGAATCAGTCGACCGGCCCGAGTAACACGTCGATTGCGGCTTGACCTGCAATTTCAGCCACCAGGTAGGCCCATCGCTCGGTAAAAGGGCCGTTGCGCAACCTTACGCGGCCTCCCCGCGCGCCGAGCACTTCGAGGTTGGTACCGCCTTTGATCAGAAAAGTCACGTCAAACGTTTGCTCTGCAGCCGGAGTCAATTCGACGTGAATCTCGAAGCCGCGGTATGTGATGATTCGCTGCATGGAAGCCTCCCCTCTGTCGACGGAGACTAACATGTGACCCATTTCAGATGTTACTGCCGGAACGAGAATGTATCCCTTTGCGCCGGTCCTTCCAGCGTCGCTGTTGCCGAGTCGAGCGCCAGTCGCGTGGTTACCGTCGATGGCCGCGCGCAAACGGTGTAAGCGGTACCCGCCTTTGCGTAAGCGATTGTGGTGTGCGGCTCACGTGCGGCAGCAGAACCACGTGCATGAGCAGGTCGTCTTTGCGATGCCAGTACGACGCAAGCCGTCACATTCACCACGTCACGATTTAGTTTGCTTTTCGATGGCATTGAGCGCATGGTGAAAACATCCAGATGACCTGACCGTCCTTTTTCGCATCCGGACAGGCATGGCTTCATGACGGTCGGTATAGCTTAAGGAGCGCGCCATCATGACCATCCCCACCATCGAATACAGAGGGTACGAGCTACGTGCGTACTCTCACCAGGTATTCCCGCTGCACCGTGACCCGTATGCCAAAGGTCCGCGCCAGTTCTCATCCGTCGTGCGAATCGACACCATTCCCTTCAGCGAGGTCAAGGCCCGGCGCTTCGCAACGTTGTTCGACGCGGGAAGTCCAACCAGCGCGGGCGACGCCATCGAGGTCGCGATGCAATACGGCAAAGACATCGTCGATGGCAAGGTTGAGGCGACCCGACTCTGACACATCGAATGTCAGTCCAAGGCTTGAGTGGAGCAGGTCATGCAATATCCGCTTTATGTGCACCGTGATGGAGCTGCCGGCTTTCGTGCCAGTTTTCCGGATCTTCCCCGAGCAGTTGCGCGTGGCCATTCGTTCGATGAACTGAAACGCATGACACAGGAGGTTGTCGAACAGATGTATGACCGCAGCGAGCAACTCATACCCGCTCCCACCTGCAGTACATCGGAACTGCAATCGCTCGACATGGACGATGGGCAAGGAATCTGGATTTTCATCGAGATCAATCTGATGCGGGTTACCTCGAAAGCCGTGAGCGTCCAGTTCAGTCTGCCCGAGAGTTTGCTGCAGAGAGTAGATGCTGCAACAAAAGAGCGACACTCGACGCGCTCTACGTTCTTTACGCTTGCTGCTATACACGAACTTGGAAACCGAGACGAAGGGCAATTGTCCTAGGTGCCGTTTTTTCCCGTGGGTATTCGCCGACGGCTTACATCCCACGCCGCGAGCGCGTCAGTGTCCAAAACCCTTACGATGTGTCGCGTCGTCCCGGCTATCGGGGGCGACGCCAACCGCCTGTTGGCGAACCAGTTTTTCCATAGCAGGAGTGCATCATGATTGATGACCAGGTAAATGCCGAAGAACTGGCAGAAAGCAGGAAGCAGAGAGAAGCCGCGGCGAATGCGACGGATGATGGCATGCCAGTGGCCCCCGAAGATGAAGGGCGGGCCGTCGACAAGACTCAGTACAGACGGCCGAAGCAATGGGTCAGGCACGCAAGGAAATTGCTGGGTGCTGGAAGCGGCTTTGTGCGACCCTGAACGTGGAAGAATCGGCGAAGAGCCGGTTTTTTCCGGTGACGCGTGCATCGTCCCGGTAGGAGAATCATAAAAGGGCTCTGATGTCGGGTCTGCTGGCGCAGACATAACAAGAACGGGTACGGTTCCATACCGCCATCCAGTTCGAGGCCGAATGAATTTCGACGTGAAGCCGTGGGCGACCGTGGCGCTGCGCCGACTTCAAAAACTCGTGGCCGTCCCAGGTTAGCCGCCAGTCGCTACCCATCGAGCGGACGAGATCTGCGTCGGCCAGCACGTTCAACTGATACCACACACCCCGGTTCGGAACATCGAACGCATCCTTGAGCGCGCTTTCCCTCCTCGAGAGTCTTCAATGTTGCGAGTGCAAGATGCATATCGCCTTTCACGATCTCCTCCTGATGCAGATAGGACGTACATCGAAAGGATGTCTCAGGGGAGCAGGCCCCGAAGTAAACGGCGAGGACCGTCTTCTCGCCGTTGGGGGACGCTGATTGCAAAGATGAACGGCGGAGCCGCAGTCGATGTGTTTCCGGGTTCCCAACAGGCTCATGCCACGGGCCGAACGCGTAGGTTAATTCACCGCCAGTCGCGAGCACTGCCTGCGACTCAACGCTTCGGTCCCCTCTACCCTCGGTTTCCATCGCAGCATTCCGCTCTTCGCAGGCTTCAATGGGTTCCATGGTCTCGTCGATGGAAGCTGTCGCGCGTTCTGTGGCCGCCTTCGTTTCGTCGACGGTGGAACCGAGTCCTCCATCGTCGTCGCCCGGGGGCTCGAGCATGTCTCGAAGCATGGCATCCAACTCCGGAGTGTCCCACGGCACGCCATGCTGCCCTTTCTTCTTTATGTAGTGCCTGACTTCCGCGTCCTGCTCCGGCGTCAGGGGAAGACCGCGAAATGTGCTCTGGGGGGTGGAGTCGGTCATGGCACTGCTCCGGAATTTATCCCATTTTGAGTGTAGCGCTGTTTTGGCCAACGAGCCTCAACTATCGGTCTGCGCATGGACTGATCCGTCCATTCGCATCGCCTCGTCCAGCGGGCGGACGTTGCTATCGGCACAGATAGAGCCCGGGCGCTTTCCGCAATTGCTGCTGATAGCGGCACTGTGCAAACAATCGTCGGACGGGACAACGTCACGCGATGACGTGGTTCAGCGCCGGGGCCTTCCGCAAAGTCGACATTGGTGAGCGAGTAGCAACCGTGTACGGCGGCCGGGAACAGCCGAGGGACAGGCCACCCAAGCGGATTTCCGGGATGTCTGCTCACGCCTGTGAGCGGACAACTGCGAGTTGGACGTTGGATGTCGCTTCAGGGTCGACGAGCGACTGCCGCGTTCGGCACAGAACTACCATGAACGCGCAATGTCTTAGCTCACGCTCATCGCAGCTGACTCGCCAAGTGCGGACCTTTGAGCCGCATCGAGCGCTCGCGCTCCGAAATACCAGTTACTGCCTTTCTGCGTCGAAGGCATGTCCGGGTCACGGCGTCCCGGCGTTGTTCGTCGTTGAACCTGGACTGAAATCAACGTGGCGTCGACCACCGAACCGACTTTCAGCATCAGGCCCTTCGCAATCAGGACCTAGTTGACTGGTGCGAGCACCTGCGTCGCTAGGCCGTGCGTTTCGAGCAGCTGGCAAAACCGCAGGATGGCCCTCTCATCAGGCAAAAGTGCCATGCCGCTGCCCGCGATCGTCAAGCATGACTCCCATGGCGTGGCCACGACGATAGCAGCCCTCGGTAATCTCGATCACCCCGTCGGACGCGCGTACCTTTTGGGCGAGGTCTTAGTTGCTGGAAACAGGAGCAACGAACGACGTCGCGGCGATTTACTGTGACGCGACGGTTGGCCTCAGCAGGGTTTACGAGATTGAAGCTGCGTCCAGCCGCAGCACTAAAATCAGTCATAAGACGACGATCGATGCGGCTGCGTCCGTTGAAGTAAGTACCTTGTGTGATTCCGCTTCAGCAGCCGGTTCAAGAGGGCTCGCCTAGTGTCACTCCGATGAACCGTGACTCGAGAAAAACGGCGACTGGATTCGCAATGCCGCAAACCAACAACGAAGAGGCCCATTGCATATCGGGTCCCCTTTTCCTTGATCACTCGATCGAGGAACCGATATGTCGAATCTCAAAGCATCACCTCATCTACGCGGGATCCCGCATCGCGCGGTCCGCATCGCATGTGAAAGCGCCGTTTCCGTTGCCGCGTTGGTTTCGCTGTCAGCGGGTGCGCCGCAAGCGGCAAGTGGGCCGCCGTGGATGAATACGGCTCTTGCTCCCGAGCAGCGAGCGGCATTGCTGGTTGGTGCGATGACATTGGATCAGAAAGCCGCCCAGTTGCATGGTCAAAGCGGCACGATAGCCGAGGTGCCGGCGTGTGGAAACAGTATCCGTCACATCCCGGGGATACCGGCACTGAGCATCCCGACGTTCCGGATTACGAATGGCCCGGTTGGCATTGGGGCGGGCGACTGCGTGCCGCAGGACCGGGCGACCGCATTGCCGATGTCGATGGCGCTGGCCGCGAGCTTCGATCCCACCCTTGCCCGAGCGTACGGCGACGTGTTGGGCCGTGAAGCACGCATGCTGGGCCTGCACGTGGTCGAAGCGCCCGGCATGAACGCGGTCCGCGTTGGACAAGGTGGCCGAAACTTCGAGTACCTCAGTGAAGACCCCGTACTCGCCGGTGTCGTAGCCGAAAACGAGATCCGCGGTGCGCAGGCGACCGGCGTCATTGCGATGGCCAAGCATTTCATACTCAACGAACAGGAGGCGAATCGGAACACCGTGAGTGTGGTCGTCGATGACCGTACGCTTCACGAAATCTATTTGTTGCCATTCGGCGTGTCCGTCAGAAGGGGCAATGTCGCTTCGGTGATGTGTTCTTATAACCGGATCGGCTCGACGTACGCGTGTGAAACGCCGCGAGCGCTAAATGCAATCTTGCGCGGTGAACTGGGTTTCATGGGCTACGTCCAGTCTGACTTCGGCGCAACGCATTCGACTGCACCGGCGCTGAATGCCGGTCTGGACCTCGAGATGCAGTCGGGTATCTGGTTCACGCCGCCAAACCTCAACGCGGCCTTGGCGACAGGCCAGTTGACCATGGCGACGGTCAACCAGGCGCTGACCCGTCGTTACACGCAGATGTTCAAAGCCGGTATTTTCGATCGTCCGGTAGCCCGTACGCCGCTCGATTCCACGACGATCCAGAATGACGGAACCGAGGCCCGTGTGATTGGAGAACAGTCCGCGGTGCTATTGAAGAACAGCGGCAATCTGCTGCCGCTGTCGGGCGCGGTCAAATCGATTGCGATTGTTGGCC
>Ga0256783_1000325_pt1 | contig 12492 bp, 9 predicted proteins | sample MC6MC0934MT_FD_189995 | JGI IMG/M metagenome (GOLD analysis project Ga0256783, IMG submission 189995) | Metatranscriptome of enriched soil aggregate microbial communities from Iowa State University, Ames, United States - MC6-MC0934-MT... | ecosystem: Environmental > Terrestrial > Soil >... | reverse complement strand
GCTGTGTGCAAAGGCATCGAGCGCCGCGGCAGCGGCTTCGGCCGAAGCAGCCTGATAGATCGGCTTGAGCGCGGCGGCCAACGGCTTACGGTCCTTCCAGCCCGCCAGATTGAGCGAATTGCGGATCAAATGCACGATGCAGGTCTGGATCTGGGCAGCCGGAAACACTGCTTCAATCGCCTCAGGAAAGCCGCGCAAGCCGTCGACAACCGCAATCAGAATGTCGTGCAGGCCGCGGTTTCTCAGCTCGTTAAAGACCTTCAGCCAGAACTTGGCGCCTTCGGTTTGCTCGATCCATAGGCCCAGCACTTCCTTGCGCCCGTCGGCGCGAATACCGAGCGCCAGATACACCGCCTTGTTCCTGACCGTGCCTTCGTCGCGGATCTTCAAGCGCAGGGCGTCGAAACAGACGATCGGATACATCGCCTCGAGCGGCCGTTGCTGCCATTGCTCGACTTCGGCCAGCACTTCGTCCGTGACGGTGGAAATCAAATCGGGCGACACCTGCAAGCCGTACAGCTCCAGCAAATGGCCCTGAATCTCGCGCACGCTCATGCCGCGCGCGTACATGCTGATAACGTGGTCGTCAAAGCCCGGCAGCCGGCGTTGATATTTGCCCACTAATTGCGGCTCAAACGTGGCCTGCCGGTCACGCGGAATATCGAGCTTTAACTCGCCATTGGGCGTGATCACCGTCTTGGCGCTCGTGCCGTTGCGGTGATTGCCGCTTTGGCCTTGCTCGGCTTCCGTTTGCAGGTGGTGCGTGAGCTCCGCTGCCAGCATGCGCTCGGCCAGTTGCTTCTTCAGTTGCCCGGCCAGGCCCGATTCGCCGAGGATCGACTCGGCATCCTTGTTCTGCACCTGCGCCAGCAGTTGATCGATCAGTTCATCGGGGAACAGCTTCGGCGCCTTCGGGTTCTTGCTCTTCTTGGTCACGTTTGTGTCGGTCATTGGACGTTATTTCCGTTATCGTCTCATGACCTCTTCACACGAAATATCTGACAGGCTCGCAAGCACCCGCTCGCCGGTCATGGTCTTCTAAACCTCCGTTTGCTCGGCCATCTCGAGCGCATCGTCCACCTCAATCCCGAGGTAACGCACCGTACTTTCAAGTTTGGTATGACCTAGGAGGAGCTGAACTGCACGCAGGTTCTTCGTGCGCCGATAGATCAACGATGCCTTCGTGCGGCGCATCGTGTGAGTGCCGTACGCAGCATCGTCGAGTCCGATTGACGCGACCCATCGATGCACGATGCGAGCGTACTGGCGCGTCGACACGTGCGCTGACGCGTGCAGCCGACTCGGGAACAAGTAATCGGCTGGCTTGAGCCCCCGCGCCGAAATCCACGCCGCGACGCTTTGCCGAGTCTGTTCAGTGATTTCGAACTGTACCGGTCGTTGCGTTTTTTGCTGCATGAAGGTCGCTCGCGAGACCACGTGGCTTCCCATACAGATGTCCTGCACCTGAAGTCGCGTCAGATCACATGCTCGGAGCTTGCTGTCGATTGCGAGATTGAACAGTGCCAGCTCGCGAACGTTCGATGACATCTGAAGCCTCGTCCGAATCGCCCAAATTTCGCGCAGCTTCAACGGCGGCTTCTGCCCAGTCAGCTTCCCTTTGTTCCACGGCACCCGACGAGTGCCGGAAGAATTAAGCGTTTCCATGTCAACCTCCTCTTCAATGAAGGGAGATCGATTGTGCGCGCCGCGCAGCGGTCGCTCTTCGACCCGTTACTGCCGTTCCCCACCCGGTGGCCCGGATGTCTCTTCTGTTCGGCCGAACGGTCATTCGGCGGGCACGGCAGTTCAACCGTATTTGAGATAGGTAGAGTTCGAACAGCACTCTGTCGAGATACTCGCCTGCGTTAGCTGTTACATGATCGCTCCGATAACATGCAGTAACGCATTCAAGGTTACCGGTTTGCCGAGATGCGCATCGAACCCCGCGCGTAGCGCCCGCGCAGCATCCTGCTCACGTCCGAACCCTGTCAACGCGATGGCAGGAACCTTGGCCATGGTCGGTTGCTTGCGCAGCGCCTCGATCAGGTCGTACCCGCTCATGCCAGGCATGGCGATGTCTGAGAGGATCAGATCAAACTGGTGGTCCCCAGCCAGGACGAGTGCCTTTTCTGCGCTGGACTCGGCCGTGACCTCCGCACCTTCGGTTTCGAGCAGCGCGCCAAACGCTTCGAGACCTTCGATCGAATCGTCGACCAGCAGGACCTTCAGTCCCTTAAGAATGCTAGCGTCGACAACACGTGGGGACGTTGAGCGCATGGCAAAAGGAGAATGCTTTGGCAACAACAACCGGAAACAGGCTCCGCGACCGGTTCCGGCCGATTCCGCTTCGATCCTGCCGCCATGCATTTCCGCCAGTTGCTTTGTAAGCGACAGCCCAATTCCAAGTCCACCGCTATCACGTTTGACGCTTCCTTCCGCCTGACTGAACATGTCGAAGACCTTTGGCAGGAACTCCGGCGCAATGCCTTTGCCCGAGTCTTTCACTTCAATGCAGGCGAAGCGACTGTCTTCAGACAAAGTAACCGTGACACTGCCGCCACGAGGCGTGAACTTGAGCGCGTTGCGAAGCAGATTCCATAGCATCTGTTCGACGCGTACGGAATCGGCCTGAATGACCAGTGCAGTGTCGGTCCGGGACGTATTCAACGCGACGCCGCCATTTTCCGCGTCGATCGCGCAGGCTTCGGTTACGGAGCGAATAACGGCCGCGAGGTCCACGTCGGCGAAATTCAGGGCGAGCTTTCCGGTGCGTACCCGGGAAAGGTCAAGAAGATCGTCGATGATCTTTGCCTGACCGATGACAGAGCGCTGGATGGCCTGTGCCGCGTCCCGAACCAGCGGAATATGCCGTGCGTCAGGAGCCCGACTGAGCAGTTCGGCCTTCACATGAATGAGGTTCAGCGGATTCTTGAGCTCATGTGACAGTACGGCGAAGAACTCGTCCTTCTGGCGATTGACGGATTCGGCCTGCGCACGGGTCGCGCGCTCCAGTTCGAGTTGCATCTGCTGCTGACTCTCCACGCTCTTCCTGTCGGTCATGTCACGGACAATCTTGGCCAATCCGGTGAAGCCCTCGCTGCTGATTCTGGTCATCACCCCACTGCAGTAGATCCTTCTGCCATCTTTGCGTTGATGCCATCGTTCATCTTCCGCCCGACCTATCGCCTTTGCGGTCTCGCGTTCGCGAAGAGCAACGTTTTGGGCACGATCCTCTGGCGTATAAATCATATCGACGGCCTTGCCCAGTACTTCCCGTTCGTCATAACCGAACACGCGTTGCGCGCCCCTGTTCCAGGTCACGATCCTGCCGTCCAGATCCTGGACGATGATCGCGTAGTCGTCGGTAGCGAGTGCGGCAAGCTTGAGGCGCTCCTCTCCCTGACGAACCTCCTGCTGGGCAAGACGCCGCTCGGTGATATCAATCAGCGTCAGCACCGCGCCGTCGATGCGGTCTTCGCCGGTCCGGTACGGCAGCAGCCGGACCAGGTACCATTCGCCGCTTGTCGTGCTGACCTCGCGTTGCGTGATCTGCAGGCTTTGGAAAGTAGCGCTCGCGTCGGCGGCCAGCTCCGGATAGATCAGGCGATGTGCCAGGTCGAACAGTGAACGGCCAATGTCCGTTTCGATCAGGTTGAACAATCCGACGGCGGGCGCGGTATATCGCTTGATGCGCATCTCGCTGTCGACGAAAATCGTGGCGATGCCCGTCGAGGCGATGAGGTTTTGCAAGTCGTCGTTGGCCTTCGCAGTTTCTTCAACCGTCGCCTGAAGCGCACTATTGACGGTGACAAGTTCCTCGTTGACCGACTGCAGCTCTTCCTTGCTCGTTTCGAGCTCCTCGGTCGCTGAGCGCATCTCTTCGTTGATGGCCTGAAGTTCTTCGTTTGAAGCCTTAAGTTCCTCATTCGAAGCATTAGACTGCTCAATGCTCAGTCGCAGGAGTTCCTTGGTGCGATGCAATTCGCTCTCAAGATGTGCGACGAGCGGATTCTGATCCGCGTTGGTCTGCTTTGCTTCGTCAGGGCGGGTCGTCTCCTCGACTTCATCGAAGAAAACCGTACAGTACACCGCCGAGTTTGTCGCGTCGTTGAACGGACGAACCGTCATGTTCACGTAGGAATGAGTGGCGCCATGCGGGAAGCGCACCCGCTCGGCGTCGACGCTCCTGCCGTTGTGCAGTGCCTGAAAGAGCGCAGTGCGCAATTCAAGCCCCAGATCCGGGTTAATGAGTGTGAGCAGATTGTGCGAGGGCTCACCCCCGACATAGCGCAGGAAACGCCCGACGTCGTCGGACATGTGCAGGATTTCTGCGTTACGGTCGATCAACACGCTGGGCGGTGCGTACCGTTCGATCGCCTGCTGATGAAGAGTCGCAAAAGTCAGGCTTGCGGGGTCGCGCATCGGGGCCGGCGCGAACGGGCGCGGCGCGGGGGGCTGATTGGCGGTCCCAGCCGGTGACGAGATCGAGGGGACCTTCGTGGCTAATGCTCTTGCCCGATAAATGCGGTTCTTCTTGTCGACCGTGCTGAAAAGATCGTCTGCGATGTCGACCGACTCGGAGGTCCCCAGGAACAGGAAACCACCTGGCTGGAGCGCGAAGTGGAAGGTTTCGAACACCTGACGTTGTACGCTCCGGTCAAGATAGATCAGCAGGTTGCGGCACGACACGAGATCGAGATGAGAGAACGGCGGATCGCGCAGCACATTGTGAGGCGCGAACAGAACGCCTTCCCGCAGCGCCTTGTTGATCACATATCGGCCGCGCTCGAGCGCAAAGAAACGCCGCAGGCGCGCAGGCGCAACGTCGGTCAGAATCGATTCCGGGTAGCTCCCCGTGCGCGCGAGTTCTATCGCCTGCTGATCGAGGTCAGTTGCAAAGATCTGCAGCTTCGGTAACTCGGTCCCTTCTGTCTTGCCCTCGCTGAACAGCATGGCGAGCGAGTAAGCTTCTTCGCCCGTAGAACAGCCGGCCACCCACGCGCGAACGGACTCACCCTCCGCCTTGCTCCCGATGATGGCCGGAACCACTTCGCGCTCGACCGCCTCGAACGCCTCACGGTCACGGAAAAAGTTCGTCACGCCGATCAGCATGTCGCGAAGCAGCGCGCCTGTTTCGTCTGGATGGGTTTCGACAAAGCGCTGATAGGCAGGCAGGTCCGGCAGGCTGTTGACCTGCAATCGGCGCTCGATCCGCCTCAGTACGGTCGCGCGCTTGTAGTGCTGGAAGTCATGACCAGTACGGACGCGCAGCGCCTTGAGTATGTGTTGCAGTGCCTGTTCTGCCGAAATCGTGCCGCCTTCGGCCTTTCGCGCCGCCGTCCCGCTCGGGTCGGCGTCGGCGTCGGCGTCGGGCAGCGTTATCGAACGGGCGTTCGAGCTCAATTCAATCAGCTTCTGCGGGATGTCGACTACGGGCAGCACAATGTCGACCTGCCCGGTCGCCATCGCGTTGGCCGGCATCTCTGCGTACTCGGCGTCCTCCGGCGACTGGGCCAGCGTGATCCCACCGCATTCCTTGATACGGCCGATGCCGACTGCTCCGTCGCTGCCAGTGCCTGACAGGACGACGCTGATCGCGCGTTCGCCGTGTGCTTCGGCGAGGCTGCGAAAAAACAGGTCGATCGCGACAGGCGCGCCTCGTCCCCGTTCGGCCGGTGTAACGGACAGATAGCCATCGGTCATCGAGAGCGCGGTTGCCGGAGAAATCAGATAGACGTGGTTTTTCTCGACCGGTGTGGCCTCGGTCACCTGCTGGACCGGCATCCGGGTGACGCGCCGCAGAACGTTGTCGGCCTGGCTTTCGTGAGAAGGCGAAAGATGAAGAACAACCACGAACGCCATGCCTGGGTCCCGCGGCAGGTGTTCGAAAAAACGGATTAGCGCTTGAACGCCGCCGGCCGATGCACCGATCCCGACGATCGGAAAGTCGAGCGCAGAAGTTTTGCGAAGCGCTGCCGCCCGGTCGTCGGCAGCACGATCTGATTTTTCCATCTGACAAGACAACCTTGAGTAAGTATGGTCCAGTTTAATCTGATCTGTGGCAGCAAGGCAGCACGCACTGGCTTCTTCAGGAACGGCGTCGGGCAAAACGGGGAGCGCCAGATTCCGGCCGCTCTGGCAGTCGTGTGACGGCAAGCGACAGGCTCGTCGTTTGCTGCGCTTTGCGATGGAGCGCGACACATGGATCAAGGACGCAACGCGGGCCATGTCGTGGTAGTGGCGGCGTCGCTGGGCGGGCTGCAGGCGCTGCAAGCGATCGTCTCCACACTGCCGGCCGATTTCCCGGCGAGTATGTTCATCGTCATGCATATTGGCACGTGGCCAAGCCGACTGCCCGAGTTGCTCGCCCCCGGAAGCCGCCTGCCGGTCGTCCATGGCTCCCACGGTGCGGTCATCACCGCGGGGACTGTTTATATCGCTCCGCCGGATCAGCACATGCTTCTTGCTGACGGCAGCATTGTTCTGTCGAGCGCGCCGAAGGAAAACACTACGCGTCCCGCCGCTGACCCGCTTTTTCGCTCCGCAGCACTCAACTATGGGAACCGCGCAGTCGGCGTTGTACTCACCGGAAAGCTGGATGACGGCGCAGCGGGGTTGAAGGCCATCCATGCCTGCGGCGGCTTTACGATCGTTCAGGATCCGTCGACGTGCGTTGCTCCGGACCTGGTCGCTCCGGTCGAGGACATCGGCCCGGCCATCGTCAAAGCGTTGACAGACCATTCGTCCAGGGGCTTTGACATGAACGAGAGGGAGCGCGCCGCGCTTGAAGTGAAAATTGCCGCCACCGGCCATTCGACACCAGCCGAGCTGGAACGACTCGGACATCGAACGAGTATGGCCTGCCCGGACTGTGGCGGCGTCATCTGGCGCATCGGAGTGGGTTATCCGCTGAGATATCGGTGTCATGCAGGCCACGCATTTTCCGCAATGTCGCTGGAGGCAGAGCAACGCGCAGGTGCGGAGAATGCGCTGTGGTCAGCGGTTCGACGCCTGGAGGAAAAGCTGCTTCTTGCGCAACAACAACTTCATCTGGCGGAGACTGAGCACAGTGCCGACGCATCAGCGTTTTTCGCCGAGATAGCTCCGTTGGAGGTCGCGATTGAGACGGTCAGACGCCTGGCGATCGAATCGGCCGCCACCATCCCGAATCACAGTATTGAATAACGCAGCGGCCGGACTTCCCATCGTCGGCACCTTCCCGCAGGACTGTCGTGTCTGGTCGAGCACAAGTGAGACCGGGGTACTCCAAGGCCGCTTCGGATTCTCTGAGTGTTTCCGATGTTCCTTGCCGACAGGCACACCGGGGGCCACGAACGCATTGACGTCCGAGCCCTCGCACTGCGCGGCTGCGCTGACATCAAGCGGGTTGCCGACTCGATGAATGTGCAATCGAGATCGGATATCCGCAAGGGGATCGTAGCGCCGTCGTTACGATTCATTGTGGAACTCCTGCACAACCGTCCGCGATGCGTGGGCAGCGTTGTTGCTTGCAAACTCCGATGGCGGCTTCGCTCGCCCATTCGATACGCGGTGCCTGACGCAAGGCCGTCATTCGTCTTTGCGGCCATAGCCCGAGTCGAGGCGTCACCGGCAGCTCCGTTGGAACCGCGACGCCTCTGCGCGGCATGTGAATTGCGCAGGGAAGAACACGCGAATTGGAGCGCCATTCCTCTTAAGAGCACATTCATGACCGAATCTGCTGAACACCTGCTTGACTGGCTGCGCGACGCTCACGCAATGGAGCAACAGGCGGAGCAGATGCTTCGCGCGCAGTCAGGAAGGCTCGAACACTATCCGGAACTGAAGACACGTATTGACCAGCACCTGGAAGAAACACTCGGCCGGTCAGCTGGGCCTGCTCGGGATGCTCGCGACTCAGCCCAATGCGTCTTCCGCGCAGAGTTATCGAAACGCACGGCACCCATTGGCCACGCCAATTTGTCAATGCCGTTGACGAAATGACGTACCCGCGGTATTCGGCCTGCCGCGACGTCAGTTCTGTGCTCTCCCGGTCTTCCATGATGCCTCCGTCGCCCGTTCTGTGGACAGGTCGATACAGTGCGGAAGCGAGCAAGGCCCGTACCGTGCGGCATTGGTCTACCATTACTCGGCTCGACAGGGGACAGCGAACGACGCGGTGGGCGTTGACCAACGTGGCGAGCGGCCTGCACATCGATGTGCTATCGCGAACAGGATGACGCCGGGCGCCGGCGCGGTCCCAGAATGGCCGGAGCGCAGTTACGAGGTTGCTGGGGGGCGATCAAAAAGGGGGAAACCGGCAACCGGGCGGATAACCAGCCAGGAGCCACCGGAAATAGCCCTGCCTGCGCGTTCTGCGCGTAAAGAAGCCGCTGCGTCTGTCGAGGCAACCTGCGAACTTCCTGGGCTGGGCAAGGTGGGTTGCAGCGTCGCCCTATGCGCCCAATCAGGCTGCCGGTAAATCGGTGAATAGCGTGGTGGCAGTTATTCCGGGTTGTGCAAATCCGCTTTGACCACTTCTTGCCCCTTGCTGCTGGCGGCCTCCCTGGCCGCGGACGCCTCCTCAAGTGGGCCGATCGTCGGTGCTCCGTCAAAGGGGTATAGCAGCGGGTCATCATCGCACCACCTTCAACTCGCCCACGTATGCACCGGTGGACGTGCGCCGGCACGTGGCATAGATACGATAACCGCCCGCGCCACCAGGACAGCCGTCGTGCGGTGGTCTCGGCGGCCTCGCGAAGATCAGTTTTGGTCTCGTCACGTTGGTCCTCCGTCTGATTGCAAGCATCGTGCGGCACTATGTGCTATCCATTGCGGCAGACGCAGCGGCGCCGGGGATGCATAACTACTTTTCGGGGCTGTTGCCACCATTGACATCCGGTGACTGCTCCCGGCTGGCAATCTCCTTTTCGACCAATGCACGAGCGATATGCCAGTATTCATCAGCGCATCCTTCAAGGCTGCCGTCCTCTTGCCATAGTTCGTACGCTCGGGCCCTGATCCGTTCCTCCACGGTCTTTTGATCCATAGCATATCCTCCCGGGTCAATGACGAAGCAGTGTGTCGATGGGGAAACGCTACACCTCATGCCGGCGCTTGACAAAGTACCCACACACGCGAGTTGGATGTTGCTGGCAACATCGCGGCACCGATCGTGGGCCTCTCGCCTGCCGCACCTTTTTGTTCAATGGAGGAGGTCAACATGCAACCCGTGGCGGAAGTCTCGCGCAGTGGCTGAGCGACACGCACGCGATCGAAAATCAATCCCATCTGGTCTGTGCTGAACGCTTCATAGAATCCATCGCGGGTAGTTCGGGGCGCGGAGATGAGCAAGCCATCGCATTACTGCGTTGCGCCCTTAATCGACCGCAGCAGCGTGCCCCACTCAAATCGCCAGATCATCGCAGCGAACTTGGTCCGTCGTGGAACTGTTGTCTATCCAAGGTTCTGTGCTAAGTTCGATGGGAGGCAATTCGCCCGGCAGGTGACGATGCACGAAACGAATTCTGGCCTGCGTGTCCTCTGATAGCGCCGCCCGACATCGGCGTTGACATACCGACGCTCGGACGTCCACAGGGCAAGGTGGGCGACCTTCATGGGCGGTTGGGTGGCCCGCGCCGCGTTACCAGATGCGCGCATGCCGGAACGAGACAGAGCAGCGCGGCCAGTGTCCAGAAGGCAGCGGGCAGACCGATCGCCTTCGCAATAAAGCCCACGCCCGCCGGTCCGGCGAGATGCCCCGCGTAACCGGTCGTCGTAATCGCGGCAACCGCGAGCGTGGAAGGCATTGCGCGTTGCGACCCGGCGCGCCGGAACAACACCGGCACGACGTTCGATGCACCGAGTCCGATGAACACGAATCCGCTCATCGCAAGCGCCGCGCTCGGTGCAGTCAGCAGCACCACGAAACCGGCGGTTGCGAGCACTCCGCCGCAGGACATAGTGGCCCGGTCGCCGATGCGCGCGGTGAGTGCGTCGCCGCCGAACCGGCCTGCGGTCATGGCGATCGAGAAGAAGATATAGCCAAGTCCCCCATGCGCGTTGGCAACCAGCCCTTTGCCGGTAAGCAGCAGCGCACTCCAGTCGAGCAATGCGCCTTCGACGAGAAAAGTGATTGCGGCGAGCCCGGCAAGTACGAGCACAATGCCGCGCGGCCAGGCGAACAGCGGTCCATCGCTCGCGAGCGTCGACACGGTCAGACGAGGGCGCGCCACCGCGATCGCAATGAGCATCAGAACGGTGCAGGCCAATGCGCTGGCGAGCGTTCCGACGTGCAGCGAAAGCAGAAAGGTCATCGCCGTTGCTCCGGCGAATCCACCGACGCTGAAAAGCGTGTGGAAGCCTGACATGAGTGGCCGGCCTTCCGCCCGTTCGACATCGACCGCATGAATGTTCATGGCGACATCGAGGGAGCCGAGGCACGCGCCGAACGCAAGCAACGCAGTTCCCGGCGTGGCCGGAGTGCTGGCGATGGACAGGAGAGGCAGACCGATGGCCAGCCCGAAGCCGCCTGCAACGATGATCGGCTTGGCTCCGTACCGCGCACTACCACCCCGGTGACCGACATCGCCATGACAGAACCGACTCCGATGCAAAGCAGCAGCAGCAGCCCGAGCACGTCGTTGTCGACGCCTAGCCGCTGCTTGGCGAAGGGCACGAGCGGCGCCCAGCACGCCACGCCAAAGCCCGCCACGAGGAACGCAAGGCGCGTGGCAAGCCGGGCCGCGGGTAAGCCTGGCGGCGTCGCTGACCGCGTTGAAACTTCGGACCGGGTGCTCATGGATTCGCTGGCTCCTGTGCCTGCACGACCGACGCGCCGGCTTTCGACAAGGCCGCGCGCTGAGCGCGCGGCAGATCATGCTCGACGACGACACACTCGATCTCTTTGATGACCGCCACCTTGTGAGCGGCGCGATTATCGAATTTCTCAGACAGCGCTAGCACCATGCTGTGCTCGCTAGCGGCGAGGACAGCGCGTTTGAAGGTTGCGTCGGCGAGGTCGAACGCGCTGATGCCGCTGTTCGGGGAAATTGCGCAGGACCCGATGAAGCACCGATCGATGTTCATTCGCATAACGTGCTGCACGGCGTTAGCATCCACGCATCCGCCGACCTCTGGATCGACCGCACCGCCGACAACGAGCAGACCAATGTCCGATCGGCGCAGCACTGTCGCGGCAATGTCGACGGAAGGCAATCGAGGCTGCGCAACAGTAGGCGTTTGACTGGATCAGCCTGCAACGGAACGATCGATAGCACGCAGGTTGCGTGTCATCGCCGCAAAGGGGCATTCCAGACGGGGCCCAGCCCGACGAAATGCAGGACGCCTAGGCTGGTACTGACCGTTCTTCGCAATTAATGATTCGTATCCGGAGGTCGCCGATTGTTGGGGCGTGCCCGGCGTTGTCGCCGTCGACACAACGCTAGCCTCTCCGATCAGAGTGGGTCAGGTCGGGAGCGGCCGTTGACCTCAGTTCGAGTGGCCGGTAGCCACCCGTGAGCGACACGCTTCCCGATACAATACAGCGCCTTCGCTGCTCTTCAGCGGGAGGCGCCCAAAATGCCAATTCAAGAATCTTCTGGGGACGCACGCGCCGCAGCGGGCGTTATCGCCAAGTCGCAATTCAGGCTCACGCGAAGAGCCTTCGTGCTTGCACTGGTCCTGTCGGTCGCAGGCCCGTGTGTGTTCCTCGGGGTGCTTGGCTGGCAGGATTGGCAGGACCGCATGAGTGCCGCGCGCGACACGACGGAACGGTCGACGTACATAGCGGAAGAACACGCGCAGAAGATCCTGGATATCGATGCCGCGCTCGCCGAACGGGTCCTCGAGACGCTTCAGACGCACGCGGACGACGCGTTCGTCCTCAATCGCACCAATCGGCCACTCTACGACTATCTGAAGCGCCTCGTTCATGGTTACAGGCAGATCGACGCGTTGTCGGTGTGGACGGCCAATGGGCGGCTTGTTGCAACCTCCGTCGCGTATCCGACACCGGTCCTGAGCATCGCGGATCGCGCTGATTTCGTGGATGCGAAAGCGACTCCGAGCGAATTGTATGTTTCGGGGCCGATGAAAGGACGTGTGACCGGAAACACGACCTTCAACGTGATGAAAGGCGAGATTCGCCCGGATGGAAATCTCACGGGTCTCGTTTCCATTTCAATGTCGGCAGACTACTTCGAGAACTTTTACCGTCAGCTCGCGGATGACAACCCGATTACGATCGGCCTTGTGCGCGGCGACGGAGCCGTCCTCGCGTGGTCGCAAACCTCCAGCTCAAAGCCGGAACGCATTTCCCGCGACACGCCATTTTTCAAAATGCTGTCCAGCGGCAAGGTTGCGGGACTGGCCACAATGATTTCGACTGTCGGCGGCGAAGAAAAGCTGCTCGCGTTTCGCCGTGTCGGCGAATACGACGTCTATGCGACCGCCGGCATTCCCTTGCGGTCGATCCGGGCGGCGTGGCTCGCATGGTTGTCGACGGTGGCGATC
>Ga0256783_1000323_pt1 | contig 12501 bp, 1 predicted proteins | sample MC6MC0934MT_FD_189995 | JGI IMG/M metagenome (GOLD analysis project Ga0256783, IMG submission 189995) | Metatranscriptome of enriched soil aggregate microbial communities from Iowa State University, Ames, United States - MC6-MC0934-MT... | ecosystem: Environmental > Terrestrial > Soil >... | reverse complement strand
GTTTATTATTTTATAATTTTAGATATGAACAACCTTTATAGATTTCCTCGAGAACACATCAAAGTACAGTGGAATGCCAGTGATCAACTTAATGAACTGCTTTTAGTAAAAAACCAAGAATTCAAAACTTTCGCAGAGTTGAAATGCAATTTTGAGCATATTTTTCGTTTTCTCCTGGAACAATATCCAAAAACTCTCAACGTAGAGCATCCTAAATTAACAAAACGATCATTTATTTACATTTATGAAAAAATGGATTGTCTTTATCGCCAGGAATTCTTAACGCTTCAAAATGTTTTCAAGGACGGTCAAGAATCCTCACCTCAAGAAAGCACAAGCAAAGAAAAATTATCAACCCTCCTCAAATGTGAGCTTTCTATCCATAAACTTGCTCAAGACCCATATGAGGTTGAAACATCTCCAAATCTTGTCAACCTATTGCAAGTTCTTTTTGATGACACAAACCTCATCGACAAATTTCTCCTTGTCTGGTTACAAAAAACATTCGGAACCTATGGCCATTCAAGAGAAATCATTCAGCTTCATACAAGAGTCATCCGTTTCATCGTGCCTTTCTTCGAAGCAGGATTTCTTTTCAACACTGCATTCGAAGACATAAAACAACAAATAGACATACCAGAGAATATTCTTGCCCGCATTCAGAGATTACTTACAAATTCAACTCACCTCTCAGAAAGCGAAATCATCTCATTATGCAGTGAATTTGGACTCAAGACAAGATCTTCGTTTCGGAAATCTCTTGACTTGAAACAACAATTTAAGCAAGAGGGAGCATATTATGAGTTGTTAGGCCACCTTAGCTTGCTTTCTTATTACAACAGTTTCACTCAAGAAAGCTTTTTACGGCTAAAAACTTTATTATCTTTATATGCATTAAACCACAAAGGACTTGGAGAGCACAATCGAAGCGATTATGATTCGACTCTATTTAACAAACTAGATACCATAGAGCCCACAATGTTTCTTTTAGAGAATAAATTCCAAAAGACTTGTTTGGAAGCAACCCTTGGCTTGCTTAGAGACAATCCTTTATCAGAAAATTTGTTGGAACTGCTTGAGTTTCAACTTCTTATTATGACTACTTCTTTACAGATCGTTCGATCGAGCTCTATTTGCTCTAATACCTCCTTGACTCGGGAAAACTACTATGACATATTTTTAGAAGGAGAGCTCAACGGGGAAGAAGGAGGTGGTTGCTTGTGGAGTCAAATCTATGAGTTTATTGAGAAGCATGCTGAAAAGCTACAGAAAATCAGCTCCAAAAATCAAATGCTGATTTCTCAGCATGAGTCTCTCCTTTTTGAATGGACCGAATTTATTTCTTGCCTTCAAGAAGAGGATTTTATCAAAACAAGAGTCAATAATGAAAATGCCATCAACCCTAAATACGATAAAATTAACATCAAATACATCAAAAACTTGCTCTTATTCTTGACTTCTCATCAACCTTGCTTCAAATTCTTGCATGAAAAAGCTATTGAAGTGATTGACGGAGCAGTCATGCTCGGCACCAAAAACCTCTCCAAATTTGATCTTAAAAAAACCTTTGAAGCCGCGGAACAAGAAATCTTTGAGTTTCTTGCTCTTCTAGATGAAGCAAGAGAAATTAAAGAAAGACAATTTGTTTTCCCAAGATTATTGAAAGTCATCAATAAATGCATTACCACCAAAATTGATCATTTTGGAACTGACAACGAAGACAATGAATTACTGGATGCACTCCAAAACTCAGAATGTATCACAAAGTTTCTCAAATCTTATCAAAACAATCCGAAAGTTGCCTCAAATCTGCAAGATAAAACCCACTTAAACTACTATTTGAGCATCGCCCTCTTTATTGTCCAACTGACCAATCATTCATCAGGTTTCTATCACACAGAAAATAATAAAGAGTGCTTCAAATTGCTTTTCAAGGATATTCTGGGCTCGGAACTGGAATTCATCGACCAATTCCTTTATAGCTTATTGGCTATTCAACTCTTTAGATTGATTTCGACCATCAACTTTTTTGAAGATAAACAAGACGAACTGACTGTGTTTTTATACCTGAAATTCTACTTCTTCCAGCCTCAAATGAAAATGACCGGAGGGAATAATGAAGAATACCGATTCAGAAACAGATTCGGAAGCATTTTAGAAAAACATAAAGACCACCAGACCCTCCTGGCTGAATTTGCCTCAGAATTATTCAGGGTCCTCGAAGAAAAAATCCAAAATCCAAACCTTAATTATACCCAAGAACTGAAAAAAGTTGAAACAAACATCACTGAAAAAGAAAAAGAGCTCATCCAAAAAAAAGAAGAGGAAGCAACAAGATTAAATGAAGAAGCAAAAGAAAATAATGAACCCATTCCAGAAAACCCTCCACCTGCTGATGCTGTCATTCATGAGGGTATTAAGAAAGAAGAAGAGGGAAAAGAGCAATTAAATGACCAGAAAGAAATCATTCCAAAATTTAATTTTGTATTTTCGCCTGATTCAAGTCTGTTTGACAATATGACTTTAGAGCTTTATCAAAATCTTGTCAAACAGGCCACTTACAAGAGCTTAGTCCTTGCCTATTCTATTGCTTGCTATAATGGATATTATACTCCTGAAAATAAATATAAACTCCAAGATATGCTCAAAGCAAGTTCCAGAGTCGCCTTGTCACCTCTAACTATTTTTATGACTCCATTTTGTCATACAAAAGCTCGGTATTATATTAGAGAAATCTATTATAATGGAGGTGGACAGTTGAATGGAGTTATTGAAGGCTTTGTTACAAGTGTAAACAATACTTTTGAAACTTTCAAATTACATGAGCAAACCTCATTTAGTTCAATGAACATGGCAAATATATACACAGTGCTTTCAGAAATTTCAGACAAATCAATCATTACGGTGGAGGCAATCCCAAAGAACTTTACCTGGAGAGAGGCTGCAATCGCTTCTCTTTTCCTAATATTCAAGCACTATGGGGGCTTTTTTAGAGATGAACGTCCAAGTGTCTACGAAGATTTTCCCGCAGACTTCCATACAGAACTGAAAAAAGCAAATCAGCACTTGAAGGACCTGACTCGCAATCTCCTGAAAAAAATGAGCGTGTCCTTACTCAACAAATATAAAAAGGACGATAAAGCAGATTGGAAAGCCTTTTCGAAAGATTGGCTCCAAGTTATTTCTTCAATAGAAATCCTTATCAAAGGGTGGGAGGGTGTTTGCTACATTGTCCGTCGTAGGACCCCTTCTGAAGCTGTGATTGATGAGATATACAAAAGCTGGGTCTGTGAGTTTGATCTCAACCCAAGTGGCACCTTTGAGGAAAAGAAACTTCGCTTAGCAGAAAATTTAGGAATTTTACACTCCTTCCTTTATATCTTGCCTTTCCAATCCCTTAATCAATACCAAAAAGATATTTTCTCTTATATTTTCTCCACATCAGGGATCTTTGGCCAGCTGCTGTCCCTCGAAAGAAACGTATTAGCTAGCTATAACTCCGAAGCTTCAGATGGCTCCAACGATGATGATAAGTCTCTCGAATTATATTTCTTGACGACTCAAAGTTCTCTCATCCTGAAAGGATATCATTCTCCAGGTTACTTCAATACTTCTAAACTTCATGCAGAAAAGTATGAGCCTCAAGTCAAACAGGATTTCAAACTCATTCAAGAATTTCTGGCAGATTCCAACTTATTTTTATTTATTGCTCGACAAAATGATAGCTCTCTTAGCTCAAACCTACAAAATGTCATTGAATGCTGTTTGGATGTGTACAAAGTTTATGGTGACTATATTAATCATAAAGCGAACCAACTCGAAACGAAAATTAAAGCACTCAAAAAAAAGAAACCCAAACAAAAACGTACTCAAAATCAAAAACCTTCTTCACCTAAAGGATTATTTGATGATGAGAATGAAAGTGATCATGATTGGGGATTTGATCTCTTTGGAGATCCTGAAGATGAAGAAGAAGAAGAGGAACCTGAACCTCAAACCCAAGTTGTTATCCCTGTCGCCGGATCCCAAGAAGAAATTGATCCAAATGGACTTTTTTCTGATCCACAACCGGTTGCTGAAGTTGTAGTCCAGGTAAACCAGCAAGAACCTGTGATACCTGTCGTAGGGTCACAAGAAGAAATTGATCCAAATGGACTATTTTCTGACTCCCAACCAGTTGCTGAAGTTCAAGTCGAGACAAATCAACAGGCACAAGTTGCTCCTGAAGAAGAAGAGAAGACAGAAGAAGCTCCTTCCAATACCTTGGTTGAGGTAATTCCCAAAGTTGAAGAGGAAGAGGAGGATAACTTTTTTGGATGTTTTAATATTGATATTGAGGAAGCTAAACCTGTTGCCAAAGAAGATCCGAAAAATCCGGAGCTTGATGCAGAAATAGAAAAAGCAGAACAAGAAAAAAAAGATATCCAAAATCAATTCAAGACTGAAGTAGAATCTTTCCTTGGATGTTGTCTTCAAAATCTCTTACTTTTTACGAGCTTGGACAAATTACTTGATCTTAAAATCCCCTCCGCCCGTGTTTCAAAGGAGGTTTGGACCAAACAATATCAAACAATCTACAAAACCACTCTACTTTATGTTGGAAAGTTACTCGATGAAAATGATTCAATCAAGGGAGAACTTGCAAAAGAAGCTGCAAATATTAAACAAGATATATTCAATCTGGAGGATCCCTCTACAATCAGCAACAAGACAATTAATGAATTGATGACCTTAAAAACTTTCTATGATTTAATGAAACCATTCTTTGGAGCTGCTCTTGATCTACAAAAGTTCAACTTTAGTTCTGAATGTGCTTCTGGTTTACTCAGCGCTGTGGTCTCAAGACTCAAAGGACTATCGACCATGAATTTGCATGGACTCAAACAAGAAATTGAACAAACAAGATTCTTTTATTCTTTGGCAAGTTTCCTTGGAGATCTTGCAAAGTTTTCTTTAAATTTTATCGTCACCAAAGTTGCCAAGACTTTGTGCCCTGGAAATGAGAAGGAATCGGACCCTCTCTTACAATTATCTCTCCAGCTGGTTGAAATCTCATTCTTGATCCATGATATGGCTTTAAATGACTTTGATATGAGCTTAGTTGAACAGGATATCTCTGGAACCAGCTTAGCAATGACTCTCACTCAGCTTGCAAACGCCACCCTTCGAGCAAACAGATTCCTTAGAGTTGCATTTTTAAATCAAGGACTTCTCGAAAGACTTTTGACAGTCAAAAGATTCAATCTCTGGAACCGAAAAGAAATCGAAGCTCTCCTCGCCTTATTTGCTACCCTCTTCGAAGACAGTCTTCCATTTGAAACACAAGTTGAATTACATCTGAAAGAGTTTCTCAATCATAGCCAAGATCAAGAACAACCCCTGCTGACCTCTTTGCTTGAATTTGGCAATTTCAAACACTTTAAGAACAACCCAAGATATTTGCATCCTATCGAAGCTTATGGCTTAAATTATATTAACAAGGCGACTGACCCAAACAAACAACCCTTTGAATTGAAGGTTGAGGACTTGGCTCTTCAGGGTTCTACTGTCGGGAAAACTTTGTTAATTGATTACACAAAAGGACCTGACAGTACAGAACAGGTTGATGCCCTCGAATATCTTCAAAGAGCAGTCTCTCCACTTGCTCAAAGATGTATTCAAACATTATTTAAAGCCCTTCTGCTCAATATTGCTTTTGAAAAAGAATCATCTGCGCTCTGCGCCAAGGAAACAAGCGAAAAGAAGCTCAAATTGGAACAAGCAATCAAATCTCTTGAATCTAAAAGAGTTGCACAACAACAATCAGATGATGGAGAAAAGGAGCTTGACACCATTCGCAGAAAACCTATTGAGAAAATCCCTCTAAAAGAGGTGAAGTCCATCATTGAAGTCTTGGGTATTCTCCTCTATAATTACCCCTATCTAGCACCATATATCATCCTTCAAGAGTTCCAAGCTGATTCTGATTTGCCCAAGCTTTTACATCAAAAGGATAAAAAATACAGCGCACTCGACTTCTTGCTGAGCTTTGCACTTTTCAGAGACTGCGAAAGTGCCTTGTTCTTGGTCGGAAGCTTACTGAAAAAGGATACTCTTTTTGTTCGCCTTAACAGCCAAGAAACTCAAATCAGAAATCTCTATTTATTCAAAATCTTTGAGATCATCAACAATATTCTCGATGCTGAGAATGAACAGGGAACTGCCTTTTCAAGCTTTGAAACGACCTCAATGAGATTCCATATCGCACAAGTCGTCACCTATATCAATCAATTTGTCCACACCCAAACTGAGAGTTTTGAAGATAAAGAAAAAATTCATGACTTCGTGGTTCTTACAACCCAAAAACTACTCCAAAATCTCAAAAATGCAAACCAATTGATGGCTAAAAGCACCTCTTATACTCATAATTTTCTTTCTGTTGTATCCAATATCATAAACGTCAATATGGCTCAAGCTCTATCTCCAGAACAAATTAAAACCAGCTATGTGAAACTTCTCAAACAACTTGAAAAAGATCATCTCATTCCTAGTCAAGACTTCCAATCCAACTATCAAGCGGAGTTCAATCAACTCATTTTCAAATCAACAGAGACAAGAACACAAGAGCAAAAAACCCCTCTCACTTGCAGTGAAACAGAATCCAAAAATCTTGAAACTCAGCAGTTCTTTATTCTCGCTGGACTTCATTCTGAACCCAACCTCCCATATTTCACTCTCAAGACACCAATCGATGCAAGCACTTACATCTCCCAAGAACACGTTTTCCCTCATCTTCGTAATTGTCTCCGACTCCAGGATGAATTCCACACTGAATTCTATAAACAAAATAACACAGGTCTTCTTGATTATCTCGATTATCATCGCAAAAAGAATCCGACTTTCTCACAGTTTCCTCAATCTTTTGTTCAAACTTTTGGCCAAGATGAAAGCAAATTCACAAATCTCAGTATTCTCCCTTCGACTCAAAAACTTACTTTCGATTCTTTAACCAATCCTAACTCCTCGTTTTCTAATTTCCTCTCAAATCAACAAACCAAAATCCAAAAAATCTTTGCATCCCTTCCTCCAACTGAAAATGAAACTTCTCCACCACAAATTATAAATGAAGAGGAAAAAGTTGAAGAAAATTCAGCTTATGAACCATCAGCTCGAGAACTTGCTTTTATTGCATCTCGAAATCAAAATCCAGTCGCTGAAGAAATCAAAGAACAAGTTCAAGAGGAAGTTAAAGAAGAAGTTCAAGAAGAAGTTAAAGAAGAAATCATCCCAGAACAAAAAGAAGAAGAGGAGAAGGAAGATGAGATAAATGATTCGGAAGGAAAATTGAAAGTGAATTATTTTGTCAATAAAAATGCCACGAATGAGAGAAAATTCATGTTTTTGGTCAATAAATCTGTCAAGTTGGGAAGAAGATTAAAGGAGATTATTCAACTTGAAAAGGCCTATAATAATATGGTACGCAAAGAAGAAATTAATGGATCAAAAATTCAAGAAATTTTTGACAATTTTACCAAACATCTTGATGATTTTGATCGAAATGTCATCTCTACCGCACTTGGAAAAGAAATCAAATCCAGTCTTCCTCCCGAAATGCAGAAGAAGATCCAAAATATCGATAAGCAATTCAAAGCTATCAAAGAAAATTTCTATGGATATGATGAAGCTAATCGAATCCAACTCGAAAACAAAAAAAAAGAGGCTGAAGAACAAGTCCAACCCCCTTCTGCTGCTGTCGTTGTTGAACCAGAATCAGACCAAAATCTCCCTGTATCAAGTAGTGAAACTGAACCTCAAATTGACAATCAAAATCAGAATCAACAACAAGAAGAAGAGGTAGAAGAAGAAATTCAAGAAGAATCTTTCTATGAGGAGATTGATTATGATGATTTCAAGTTTGAAAAGGATCAAAAGGAGACAAAACCTGAAAAAGAACAAGAGGAAAATGAAAATGAGGCTGATCGTCTCTCAAATAGTAGTGCTCCACTTTCTCAGGAAATTGAAGATCAGTTTGCAATGTTTGATGATCCTCAAGATCAACAAAATCCTGAATTAATCAAAACCCTTGGATTGTTTAGATTGGGTGATTTGTCCTTGTTGGAAATCTGCACTGTATTCTTTGATGAACAGAACCAATCATGTGACGAACCTACAAACTTTTTGAAAAGCTTATCAAAGAATCCTGCCAATGAACTCAGAATTCTAGATACTCTGTTGTTTATACTTTATACTCCTGAACTCATTAGGGGTGAAATAAATTCAGATGAGTTCATCCTTCCTCTGAAATCATTAATCCCCCAACAAGCCGCTTATGATACTGCAGCCAAAAATATCATCTCGTATTTATCGAGCTGCCTTAGTGACCCAAAAAAAGCTTTCATCTATTTGACACCAATCACTTATTTAAATAAATTTGGAAATCAACTTCTGACCAATCTCAAAGAAAAGACAGGATTCCAGAAAAAGATCGAGGGCACCTATTCAATTTTGGATCTCATTATTGCCCTATTGGAGATTAAAGACATCACTCAAAGTCAAGAAAACACCCAAAAAATTGTGAATGCTGTCAAAGGTGTCCTCTCGAGTGACACTCAGATTGTTCTTGGTACAGGCAACCCTCAAACTGTCTCCTTCAAAAACTACAAAAACTACTTCTCACCAAGGAACTTGGGTCTCTTGTTTAGCATTGTCCCAGAAAACTTTTCGAATGAAAGTATCTCACAAAGTCTCATTGACTTATTCGAGTCATTCAAGTCACAGCCCAAATTATTGCTCTCAATTCAGGATGATCTCATCACCCATTTCTCCTCCAACTTTGGAATCGCCAACAAGGTCATTGAACAAAATATTCAACTTGTTAAACAGTCCAGTTCTCAACTCAAAAAGGCCTTGGAGTCGCTCCCTCACAAGCAGCTCAAAATCATTGAACTCATCCAACGCTGCTTTGCAAGTATTGCACATGAATATTGTTTCAGCGACACAAAGAAAGATAAAAAGATCACCCAAAAAGTTTCTTCGCTTCTTCAAACTCTTGTTCAAGCACTGTTTAGCCAAGAGAATATTCAGAAAAATCTTATCCACATTTATGAAATTCTTGAAGTTTTTAAGAAACAACAGGATGAGGCCAAATTATCAGAATCTCTCTTTGAAAAATCTATCCAAACTTTGCTCAGAATCTGCCTACTTGATTACTGCATGTTACATATGGCATCTTCACTCAGCACACTTTCAAGTCAAAACCCCTCAGCCAACAGTCTTCCAGAATTGGATCAACTACCCAAACTTAAAAAGTTGGTCACAACTGATCATTTCGAAACCAAAAACCTCACAACCTTCCAGAAAACCTTCTCCTTCTACAAGAATCAGCCAGTCCTCGATCTTCAAGCAATCTTTGCCAATTTTGCTCTCAAATACTCAACTCCTCTTTCAAATATGAGAAATCAAGCTTCCAATGGTAACTCTAAGGATCAAATTCTAATTGATGCTTTCTCACTCATTTTACCAAAATGTCCCTGGTTATTAGATTTAGCATCAAAAAAACAAATCATCAAAGAAAAAATCACTGCTCATATGAAAGCTTCTGGTATTGATTACATAGATGATAGAAGAGTTATTTGGGTTGAAAGAAGGAAATTTATTCATTCTTCAATGAATATATTCAGGAATGTCGACAAATATGATCTTTTACGAAATCTCAATGTTCGATATAAAAATGAATCAGGCATTGATGCAGGTGGACTGAGAAGAGAATATTTTTCTTTGATGGGCAAAGAATTATTCGCACCTGAATTCGGGTTATTCAAAGTCTCTGCAAACCAGCGATCTATTCAGCCAAATCCAATTTCAAACATTATACCAAACTATCTTTTATATTTCGAATTTGCTGGTATCATCCTTGCAAAAGCTATACAAGATGAGCAATTAATGGATCTCAATTTCACGAAATCATTCCTCAAACATGTCATTGGTAAAGAAACTGCAATTGCTGACCTTGAGGACTTTGATGCCGACCTCGCCAAGAACCTTCAATGGATGCTTGAAAATGATGTCGAAGACTTATGTGCTACTTTCACTTATGAAACTGAAGTTTTTGATGACAGGATCACTCAAGAGCTTCACGAAGGAGGCTTTGATACGGATGTCACCGAAGACAACAAAAAAGACTATATCAAGAGAGTCTGCGAGGCAAAAATGACCAAAGAAATCGAAAGACCTATCCAAGCCTTCCTCAAAGGCTTCCAAAGCATCCTCCCAAAAGACTGTCTCACACACTTGAGTAGCAGTGAACTCGAATTAATTATTGCAGGAGCACCTGAAATCGATCTAAATGATATGAAAAAGCATGCTACCTATGATGGTGGCTACACTCAAAATACAGAAGTTATCAAATGGCTTTGGGAAGTCTTGGCTGAATTCAATCAAGATGAATTAGCTGCTTTCTTATTCTTTGTCTCTGGTACTCTGAAAGTTCCTTATGGTGGATTTAAAGATTATCCTGTTTATATCTCTCGATATCATCAAAAAGATGCTCTTCCTGTCGCACATACATGCTCTTGGCAAATGGAATTACCTGAATATGACTCTAAAGAGAAACTTCGAGAAAAAGTACTCATGGTCATCTTTGAAGGTGTTGATGGGTTTTATATTGGTTAGTTTATAATTAATTCATTCATTGATGTTATGATTATTACAATGAACGATTATTTTTTTATAAAAATAATTCTTTGAAAAGATTACCAATAATAAATAGTATTTGAGGATTTTTCATACCAAATACCAGGTATCAAAACCTTTTGGTATTTATTGATATTTTGCAAGTTGAAACGGAAATAGATGGGCATATTAAGTTCAAGAACTTTAAGACTTTCCAAAGCTTGGATTCGATTCTGAATCTCAAACGCAAAAAACCCTGGTTCTAAATCAAGCTTTTCTTCTTTTTTGTGAATTATTTTGAACCTCAATGCCTTTAAACTCATTGGAAGTGATTCAAGCAAAGAAAATATTGTTTCAGAGAAACTCTGGAATAAATCACTCAAATTCAATACCAAATCAAGTTGCAAAAGACTTTTCCTTTTCTCCAGAAATCCAAGACAATCAATAATTTGTTTTGATCTCTCCTGGTTCTGAAAACTATTCTTTCGTCCAAATTCCTCAGAAAGTCGTAAATACTCCAGGCTTGAAAAATTCAAAGTGACTGACGAAAAATCTTGTTGCTTCAAAACAAAATTTGTTGTTCTCATTGTAATCTCTTTCAGATTTTCAACTGATCCAGCCCAAAATAGAAAGCTGTCCAAATGAACTGTCTCATCAAACTCATTTTCTGTTCGGAACAAAAAATCAACTGTCTTTAAAGATTTTAACCCTGTTTGGGGTAAACCCTCTATAAATTGATTGATTGAAGCAAAATTCTCTGATATTGTCAAAGCTAACTTCAAACTTTCTAAATTTGCCAATGAGTTGTAGAAACTCTCCAATCCTTGCTTTGACGAGAAAAAAATATTTAGAAGGGTCAGTTCGAGTCTCTTAACAGAGGGTGGAATCTTCAGGTTTTGAAAAAATAAGCCAGTCTGATTTTTTTGGGTGAAACTTACTTCCATCAGCAGATTCTCCAGTTCACCAAGTCGATAGATATTGTTCAATAATTGAAAGTGTTTTCCATCATCAAAATCTGAAGACACAATCAGATCATTCAGCTCCAGATGCTTGATATTTTTGAACAAATCCCAGTTTCCAAGTAACAAGAGACATTTTGGAGCAGTGAATACTGCTATTGTTGCCATGCTATCAAATAAAGCCTTCAGGTTTATCAAATGCTCAATTTGAATTCCATTCATTATTGAAACATTTTGTAACTTTTTCAAAGTATCAAAGTAGGGCTTTGTCAGACTCATGTTTATTTTTGTAAATTTTGTGGCCTCCAGCTTTTTTTTCTTTTCGAGAACCTTGAAAAGTTTTCTGTACATTTCTTTATTATCAAAGGAGTCAATATGGACCGACAATCTCTTCAGGTCCTTTGTAAACTTGAGATAGTTAATATCTTTGATTTTGTTTTGATCAAACGAAAGCCGATAAGGAAAATTATACTCAAACTCTTTAAGTCTCTTCATGTCTCTGATAAGATTTAGCCCAATGTATTGAAACTTTTGGCAGCATTGAAACGAAGATTTCACTGTATGAATATACCCAATTTTGGTCAACCATTGACTCTTTGGGTCGAACTTCAGCTTGTATATGGTTTTTAATCGCTTAAATATCTTGATATTGTTGGATTTCGCTTGTTCCATTTTTCCTGGAAATCGAACCTTGAAGCTCTCAGGATACTCAATCGTGTGAACATATTTTATATGATAAAGAGCTAAATCAACATATCTCCCCTTCACTTTTCTGGTGATCCCATATCTGATTTTTATTCCTCTAATCTTTTCTCTCTCTTCTGTCATTATTTTTATCTAAGATTGAAAATAATTATTTTAGACTATGTCTATTATAATATGGAAATTTCTG
>Ga0256783_1000320_pt1 | contig 12567 bp, 13 predicted proteins | sample MC6MC0934MT_FD_189995 | JGI IMG/M metagenome (GOLD analysis project Ga0256783, IMG submission 189995) | Metatranscriptome of enriched soil aggregate microbial communities from Iowa State University, Ames, United States - MC6-MC0934-MT... | ecosystem: Environmental > Terrestrial > Soil >... | reverse complement strand
GGCCAACTGGCTGTTCGCCGGCTTACTGCGAGCGGGCCAACGCGCTGCCGCCATCATGAGCCTGTTGCGCTCAGCACAACTCAATGGGCACGAACCGCACGCCTATCTGAAGGACGTCCTCACGCGATTGCCGACCCACAGGGCCAGCGACGTCGTAACATTGCTGCCTCATCGCTGGCAGCCGACAGTGAATGTGTGGCGATGGCCAAGACCTGGCACGTGACGATAGCGACGCTGCCCAGTGGCAGAAAGCCGCCATTCTGGACTACGCGGCTGCGCAGAATCGGCTTGGCTGCGCGTATCTGAAGACTAAGAAGCTGTTGCGAAATTAGCTAAACAGTGGCTTGAGACGTATCCAGCAAATCAAGGCACAAGCCAGAGACAGGAAGGCTTCATGGATATGAGCATAACGTTCGTAGCGAATCTTCAGGCGTCGAAACGAGTGAAGCCATACAATCGAACGCTCGACTGGCCAGCGCGTTTTGCCGAGACCACTTCCATGAACCGAGCCAATTTTTGCGAGCAACGGCGTGATGCCGCGCGCTCTCAAACGTTGCCGATGGGGTTCGGAACTGTAGCGCCGGTCGCCCTGAACGATTTGTGATTTATGCAGGGAGCGCCCGCGCTTGCCTCTGATATATGGAATTGCCTCGACGAGTGCATCGAGTTGGGTGACGTCATGTCGATTCGCTGCACTCAGGATGACCGCGAGCGGGATGCCTTGCGCGTCGACGACGAGGTGGTGTTTGCTGCCGAGCTTGCGCCGGTCCGTGGGATTCGGGCCGGTTTTTTCCCGCCAGCATGGCGCGAATCGATGAACTGTCCACGAGCGCTCGCGACAAATCGATTTCGCCGCGACGGCGTAGTTCGGCCAGCAGCGTTTCGTGGATGCGTTGCCAGACACCTGCTTCCTGCCATGCGACGAGCCGTCGCCAGCAGGCTGTGCCTGAGCCGCAGCCCATCTCCTGCGGCAGGAGATTCCACGCGATGCCTGAGCGCAGTACGAACACGATGCCCGTCAGTACAGCACGGTCGGGTGTTGGCTTGCGCCCCGCATATTGCCGATTGCGAGGTGCTCGCGCAGGCAAAAGTGGTTCGATGAGTGGCCACAGTTCGTCGTCTATGAGTTCTTTAGGCGTTGCTTCCTGTCAGGCAAAACAAGACAGAAAGTTAACACCAAGCCAGAAAAGTTAACAGGCCCAAAACTTAATTTCGCAACAGTTGCTAAGAGAGGAATCGGCTGCCCGCTGACACGGAGGGCGTGTGACGGAGGGCGTGTGAGTTCACTGGCGAAGAGGGCTATAAATTTGAGTCACTTTGACAAATTGAAGGTCGCACGTTCGACTACCGAGTCTGTTCAACGGTCAGTTGATGTGCAGCGGGTACGTCACTGCCCTCGGGATCAAACTTCGCTTTCACATAGAACAGCATTGATTGCCGCAGGCGCAACGTGGCTTCCATGTCTTTTGATGGCAAATCGTATTCCAATGCGATCGCCTGACGTTTCTCTGGGGCGAGGTTCGGATTCGGAGTTACAAGTACATCAACCATCGTGGCCCAGTCTTGGTCGTCTGAACCGTCGACGTCAGAAGCCTTAACATGGCGGGTCGTCAGGATCCGGCCCAATACAAAATCCCTAAATTCACCACGCGTGTGGCAGTACGCTCTGACGTGCCAGCGTTCTCCATCCGACGCGAAGGCATGTGGTGATAGCCATCTCCACGTCGGTTTCTCGCCCGTCATCGATTGATACTGGACTTCAATTTTTTGCCGTTCCCGTACGGCGGTGACCATGGTCTGTAGCACTTGTGGCGTTGCTCGCCGGCTCGGCAAGGGCCAACTCGCCACCGGAACAAGCGGCGAACTGATGTCTGCGAATTCGTCGAGCGTTTTCGGTTCAATCAGCTTCGGAGCAAACCCTGGGAGCGGCAGATAGCGTCTGCGCGACTTGTTGTATTCCATGTTATTCGGATACCGCTCCATGTAGACGCGGAAGTCCTTGGCGGCCTGGATCGGATTTATTCCGAAGGTGTCGATCAGATCGGCGCGTTGCAACTCCCCACGCCAAAACAGGCATCGTTCCAGATGCATCAGTCGCTGGACGACGGTTTGCGGCAAATCGTCTGTTTTGGTCGCGGATAGTGCTTGATCTGCGGTCTGAGGCACGAGGCTGGTCCTACCCAGGAAACCCGGGGCGAGTTGAGTGACGCGTCGTACGACGCAATGCACACCTGTAAATTTATCCAGTATTGACAAATATTAGCATCGACCGTTACTCTGCGCTACATGTAGCATAAGGCTATATATAGCGTCTAACTACGGGTATGAGGTGTATCTCCGGCGTAACGATAAGGTGAGCGATCAGGTAACCATGTCACTGGAAGATGGACGGCGCAATTTGCAGGGGAGCCGTCGCTGACGCATTTGCGCCCGTGGAGATTGAACAGTCGAATTTGAATTAACAGAATGTTCGTGCCCGGCTCCCCGGCCCATGTTCCATTCATCTGCAAACAGGTTTTGATATGGACAAAGTTCAGGCGGCGAACGACGAATCTGTCCACGAAATGACGGGTGAATCCTTTCTGAAGGGTCCACAAGACCTTGGACGACAGACGCGTAACTTACTTCTAGCCCGCCCGCTGCATGAACTGTCGGCAAAGGTCCGACGTGCGGATTTCGGTAACGGTGAATTTCAGGATATCGACACCCACTATCTGGCGCTGGCGATGTTCGATTTCATCATGGAGGGAAGCGTATTTGGCTTGGGGCGTCTACGCGAGCAGGTGATCAGCTATCTTGCCGATATCATCCGCCAGATGAAGCCAAAGCTGGGTGACGAGCGCTGTAATCAACTCGCGCTTGAAGTGCTCAATGGTATCCACAACACGGAAAATCGCAACGAACAGTTTGACTACCCATACTTCGACGCAGCATCGGGTACGACGCGTAGCCATCGATTCAGTCTGCTGACGTTCGAGCGTCAGGACGACAACCAATACAAATATCGCCTAACGGAATCGGCGATCCTACTCTATGTCGGGCAGCTTGACATCGGCGCCGAACAGATGCAGACATTGCTTGACAGGATGACAGCCGAACTAGTCAAACGGGGTCGCGTCAATGAAGCCCTTGATGTATCGCGGCAGGCCTACCTGCAAGCGGTCCGGTATCAAAACAATATCCGCGCGCGACTTGATCGTGCGCAACGGGTTCCGGATTCGATTTCGTGGAAAGCGGACCTGGAGCCCTTCCTCGAGGAATCTCGCCGACACATTGACGAACGGGGCAAGGAAGAGCGTTCACTTCTCGGGTTGGTCAGGGAGAAGATTCATAACACGTCCGACCGCACTACGCGGGAGCGACTCGTGCGGCTGTGCGAAACCATCGAGCGCGAGGCGGACATCCATCTTCATCTTCTACGGCTTGTGGCGCAGGCCGGGGCGAAATATCTTGAAGCGAGCCGCACCATGTTTCGAGCCAGACAGCGGCACCGCCTTCCAGACATGGAGGATCGGGTCCTGCCTGCATTGCTACAGCTGTCACAGGCATCGCTTACGCAGGTCGCTCGCCGAGGCGGGTATGTGTTGTTGCCGCCGAACATCGAACGGGTTTTCAACCTCCGCCAGATTTTCGAGTTGCTGACCGAACCGCAGGCCGAAGCGCCTGTGAAATCGAATCAACCGGACGTCATCAAGCCGGTTTTGGAAGAGGTTGTGCATTTCGGACCGGAGGTTGTTTCGGAAGGAGACCGTTACCTCAAGAGTGCTTTCGCGACACAGGAGCCCGTGTACATCGATGAAGTATTGGAGAGGGCAGAAGTCGACGGTCTTGCTACTGTGGTACGCGACTATCTCGTTTTCATGATGTATCAATCATTCAGCCGGGAAGAAGATATTTTTGGAGTTAACGCCCAGGCGGAGGGACGATTCGACCTTGCGCGCGTAGAAGGCTCCCGGCTCCTTTTCACACCTCGGGGCGCAGATGGCCAACAGTGAATTCTTACCAGATGCATACACGGCGTCGCTGCTCATTAACAAGGGTCTTCAGGCTCGATTGACGCCGGTTAATGACAAGGACTATCGGTCCATTCTCGCGCTCTATGAGGCGACGCCAATACTGCGTGCACTGGTGCAGGATGTAGCGGCGGGCCTTGGTTTGGCGGTTCTCTCCGTCGACCGGGATGGGGCATTTTTTGCGCCGGATGGCCCCGACAGCCTTTTCGCATATCGGCTTGGAGATATGCCGGGTCTTGCAAACCAGGAAAGTCGCGCGCTTGCCGTTCTCATTCACGTGACGGTGGGCGCCCTGTTTTATCCGACGGCGGAAAAACTTCACGACGAGACGTACAACGCGCCACCAATTAGTGAAGCGATGACGATTTCATCGCTCAAGTCAATATGCGCGGAGATGGCGGAACACGAAGGCCGGTCGCAGCTTGAGGGAATTCCGAAAGAGCTGGAACCCGGTTGGCAAAGCGTTCTGGTTAAACCGGAATCCCGTCCGGAGCAGCAACGCCGAAGTAGTCATACGCTGGAAGGACTTGTTTCGACGGTTTTCCGGCAGTTGCGCGAGAAAGGCATGCTTAACCAGTTGTCAGGTCCTGGAGAGGTAATGTACACCGCTAACCGGCGATACACCGTTCAGCTGAGAGAAGTACTCGTAGAGAAAATCTTCGCGATTGGCCGTGAAGTCGTTTCCCGGGAGGAAGAAGGTAATGTTTAAAGTGACACGCATATTCATGGGTAACGTAGGACATGTCCTCGCCTGGTATCCAGGAATCGATGTGCCTCTCGTCGACCTTTCGGGACAGCCGACGCATACGATTTTCAACCTTATCAACCAAGGTGGGAAGAGTACATTCCTGTCAATGTTTTTCACTATCTTCGACCCGGACAAGGGGCGGTTTCTTCAACATCTGCGAAACAGCGCGCAGCGCTTCGAACAATACTTCGACAAGGACGGACAACCTGGCCTGGTCGCGGTCGAGTGGATGATGCCCGGCGACCTCGCTTCCTCACGCAAGCTCGTGACAGGTCTGATCGTTGTCATGAAAAAGTCAGGCGAGCTTTTCGAACCGGATCGATTTTTTTTTGCTTTCGAGAGCGTCCCTGGTTTGAGCTACGACGAACTCCCGGCCGCTCAACTGGGGGGCGGAGCCAATGGCACGCTCAGCAGCCGTGACGATGCACTGCGCTGGTTTCAACAGATGGAAACCCGCCACGCTGGCAATTTTCAGCGTTTCAGTAACCAGAACGAATGGCGGGCATGCCTAGAGGGCCGAGGGATCGACATCGAGATGTTGCGGCGCCAGGTCGAGTTCAACCGGACTGAAGGTGGGATGGGGGATGCTTTTCTGGATTTCAAGACGGAATATGACTTCATCCGGAAATTCATGACTCTCACGCTCAACCCTGAGACGGCGGAGCAGACGCATGCGACGATTTCTACGCTGTGCAGGAGGATGGGCGGACGCTCCCAGCTCGTGAATGCAAAACAGCAACTGGAACGGTTTTCGCAGTTCTTTGACCCATTCGCCATTGCGGCCACTGAATTTCACGAAGCGCGCAAATCGCGACGGGAGATCGAGTTGGCCGTTGCGCGGGCATATGCTACGTTCGGTCAACATGCAACATCTCATCGGCAATCGGCAGAAGTGGCGAAACGCAATGTTGTGGAATTTCGCAACGAGGCCCGAAAGGCTGACCAGCTTGCAATCGAAAATGAAGGCAGGTCTGAGGCGTACCAGGATGTTTCCAGTCGCCGCCTGAAGGAACAGTCTGAAGCAAGAGAATCTGCGGCAAAATCATTGGTGGCTTCTCTGGATCATGAAGAAAAATTGCTTCTTGCCGCGCAGCTCCGCAAAGAAATAATTGAGTGTCACGCCGTAATCAGAAGAATTCAGGAGGATATTGATCGGGTCACGCAGAAGCAGATTGTGCCGCTGAGGGCGCAGCGAGACAGGGAGGCAACAATCCTGGAGCATGCCATCCAGCAAGAACTGGAAGGCACGGCCCGAAAGATTGATGAACTCGACAAGCGTGCGAAGGACCTGGATGTTACGCGGGACAACCTGAAAATGGAGAGCGACCGCTTCAAGACTCTGCGCGAAGCAGCAATCACAGAACTGAATCGCGTCAAGGGCCTGATGGAGAGCGCCGAGAAATCACTGACGCGACTTCGCGATGCTGGTGTTGTTGAGAAGTTTGAAACTTGCGATGACGCCAACATACGTCTGTCAGCCATGCTCGAGCAGATGGAAGCGCGTGCAGATGATTTGGAGCAGCAAGCGGCAGAGGCGCAGGGTGAACTGGTGACGTTGAACGAGCGTAAATCTGAACGGGAAGGCGACGTCAAAGTCAACGCTCAAAAAATCGAAATTCTTCAAGAAAAAATTTTGAAAGGAGAAGCACAGCGGGAGCGACTCGCGCACTCACCTGTACTGTGTCGTGCCGCAGGTGCGGAGGTAGCTGATGTAGATTCGGAAGTGTTGGAGCCCCGGCTTCGCGAGTTTATACGCGGTGCCATGGAAGAAATGGCTACCGCGAACCTTCGTCTGTCCCGATTGAAGGAGAATCAGAGCAGCATCATTGACACGCGGCTTGCCGGTCGCGACCCGGATGTGTCTGCCCTTGTTCAGTTTCTCGCCAATGCAGGTGTCAAGGGCGTGCGGGCGTTTCCACACTACCTGGCGGAAGTTTTGCCCGATGCAGATGCGGCCCGCGAAACTGTTTTGAGCAATCCGGCGCGGTTCCTCGGCGTAGCCGTTCCCATCGAAGCCGTGGAACAGGCGCGGACCGCTATTGAAAACTCTGCCCCGAATCTGATCCGACCCGTGGTGGTCTCCGCCTATGCTGTCGAGCCGACGCCGCTGCAAGAGGGTCTGTTTGCCGTTCCAGCCAGTGACGACAGTGCGTATAACCACGCGGCCGCGCGCCAACGCGGCGAAGCTTTGGAGGCGGAAATCGAGTCAGCGAGTACTAAGCGAAACGCAACGATCAGGTTGTACGAAGAGGCACGCTCTGCCTTGGAAGACCTTAATGCGTATCTTCAGGCGTTCGGTAGTGGTCAGCTTGATGTGCTCAAATCAACGGAAGAACATTTGATTTTGAATAATCAGACGTTGCGTACGGAAATCCAAGGATTTGGCGCACAGATCGAACGAGCGCAAAATCGCTTGGCTGAACTGGGAGTGCAGAAGAAAGACGCGGACAAGAAGGTGAGTAGCCTGCGATCAGAGTTAAAAAGTCTTATTGACCATATTGGGTTGCATGAGTCTCATATGCCGGAATGGAAGGCGACGCAGGCTCGGGCCACCACCGACGCTCAGCATTGCGCGGATGAGCAGGCTGCCGTCGATGCACGTCGAGAAGATATCGAACCACAGCGACGGAAACTCTGGAACCAGAAAAGCGATGAACAGCAGCACATAGAGCGTTGGCAGCCATTGCTTGCCGTGCTTGCCGAGACGCTCGACTCGGCAATTGACGTTGAAGCAGAGCTTGCAAAAAATCCTCGAACGACCAACGCAATTCTCCAGGATTATGAACGTGCGGTGACAGCGGTCGATGCGGTTGAGCGGGAAGCGACAGGCGGGCTGAAACTTGAGATGGATGCGGCCAATCGCGATGCTAACAGGAAGGAATCTGATTACAGCAGACTGTATCCCCAGCTCAGCTTTGCTCCTGAGGACGTCAACGCGCTTCTTTCGAGTGATATTCAGGCCCGGCAGGTTGAACTTAGGCAGGCGCAGGCACAGGCGGAGGATGAAACGCGTAGATCAATGCAAATGGCATCAGATGCCCGAGCCGATTACGCTGCATTTGTAAAGCTACGAAAGCATCGTGGTTTTACAGTGATAGGCATTGAGGACATGAAATCAGATGCCATCGAGCAGAAGGTGGCGTATCACACAGAGGAGGCTCTCAGGCACAAGGCCATGTATGCCAGTGCGCATGCAATGGCGAACGAATCCGAAGCTGACGAGCGAAAATTCACTAATCTTGCAGTTGACTTTGAGGGACTTCGCGAAATCATTCAGGCGATGGACATCGACGTATCTGAGGGCACGGTTGCAATCGACTTTCTTGTGGATGCGGGTAATGCACGCAACTATGTCCGGGATAATGAGAAGCGGCTGAGGAAAACGAAGGCCCTGCTGAACGTGGCTTTCACTCAATGCTCAAGCCTGCACGACAAGATCACGAGCCTTGCGCAGGAGGAGGACTTCGCCAAAGTCGACGCAGAAATCGCGATGATTTTGCGGAGCAACTCCGTCGAAGCGACTCTCGACGACTACCAGCGGTTGCAACGTGCGGCGCAAAATAGGCGCGACACCATTGATAGTGAACTTGCCAGTATGGAAGGGGACATGGTGCGCGGAACAGACGCGTTGCTTACGCTCACGACGGACGGACTTCGTATTCTTACCCGCGCCACGGATGCCCTCAAGCTTCCAGACTCGGTTCCGGTCTACGGAGGCAAAAACGTCTTAAGGATGGCAACATTTGTCGGCCGCCTGACCAGCGATCAACGCCGGGAAGTATTGTCAATCTACATGGACGAACTGTCGAAGGACGGCAACATTCCCGAGTCGGGTGCTGCGCTTGCCGCCGCCTGCGTCCATCGGCTGGCCCCAAATCGGCGACTCGACTTGAAAGTGCTGAAACTTGTTTCCCTCGAGACCCAGCAGTACGTGCCTGTTGACGGTCTGTCGAACTCGGGCGCGGAAAAGATATCGATGGCGCTCTTCCTTTATTTCATTATCGCCAAGTTGCGCTACGAGCAGCGTGCAGATAGTCGCTCATCCGAAGGCGGCATCCTGGTTCTGGATAACCCTTTCTCAACCGCAACCGCTCGCAGCATCTGGGAGACTATTATCGGTCTTGCAGACGCGATGAAAATACAACTACTGCTCGTGACCGGGATCAAGGAGTATGACGTGTTGTCGGTGTTCAAGCGATTCGTGCGGCTGAAGAAAATTGGCCATAACACGACCAAAGGCCGCATTCACGTAGGCATCGTGGATTATCAGTTCAAACCTACGGCAGAAGAAGATGATGAACCGGAGGTGATGAATGCTTGAGCCATATGCCTCTTGGCTGCGCAGCCAACCCAAGGTAACTGTTAAGCAGAATCAGCTGGTGGCAGGTTATGTGCAGGTTTTTCCTGAGTTCCGGTCTGACGGGAACTTGCGAGCAATGGTGAAGGAGGCGCTCGTTAGACTGGCGGCTGAAGGCGTTCTGCGCCTGCCAGCTGGGAAAAGTGGCTGGGATGCGTTCGGATCGTCCAGGCTTCCGCTATGGGTCAGTGTGATCCGTGAGAGAGTCCAGAGGCCGGACTTCAGTGATGTGAGCTGGCTACCCGAGCTTTCGTTTGCAATCAAGGTGCTACGCGGCACTCAATTGGAAAAGCTACGCGTTATCAATCAATTCCTCATTGAGCATCGTAAGGCGCTCACGATTGTCTTGCCGTACCGCGAGCGGGCGCTCGAGATTTTCGGCGATGAGAAAGCATTCGATGGGGCGGTGAGGGGCGATTACCTCTATGGAAAGGTGCCGCTGTCGGTCATCGGAGCGTGTAATCCCGATCCACCGCTGGCGCGGGAGGATTTTAACGAGGCGAGCGGCCCGTTGCTTGTGCTTGAGAACCATCACACATACTGGTCAATGCTGCAGTGGAATCGGACAACGTCGCGATATCGTTCAATTGGATACGGAAGTGGCAACACCATCGTCAAATCGACCGGTGCAATTCTTGACGCCTTGGAGCGTAGCGGGGCAAGCCATGTGGAATATTTCGGCGACCTCGACCCAACGGGCATTAGCATCGCCGCATCGCTGAGCGAAAATCTACAGGCTGCGGGTGGTCCGTCACTCAAGCCCGCTGCTGCTTTCTATCGATGGATGTTGCAGAACGGCCTGCGGAAACCTATGGGAGAGGACAAACGAACATTGGTCGGGACGTCACTTGACTGGTTCGAGCCAGCGCTGCGCGAGACAGTCGAGGCGTTATTCACAGAACGAAAATGGATTGCACAGGAGAGTCTTTCGCTGAGAGTGCTTCACAGCCAAGATTCGCAACGTGCCTTGGACCGTTGGCTGTAGCAGACCAGCCCATGGCCTTCCAGACGTCACAACGTGGCGTTGGCATCTTGCCGGCCTGTGTTGACCTCCGGCTCCGCTGTCCTTCGGGTATCGTGCATGCAAATCTGTACTCGCTAAAGGAGAAATCGAAAGATTTGTTGCCACAGCCAACGGGCGTGGAGGAGCGACATACTTGGATTTTCAACACGCTTGGGAAAGGTCGATCTCAGCATTTGTTAGCGCCGATGTAAAAATGACCCTGGGGGGGCGGCTAAATACTTGGACTGGTTTGTGCGGCCATTCTCAGGCTCTCGCGGTATTCGAGCGGGCTGAGAGCGCCTAGCGAGACCTTGATCCGCTTTGCGTTATACCAGCGTATGTAAGAGTCAAGTACCTCAATGAATGGCTCAACGGTCGTAGTCCGCCAGTCCCGGGGATGGAACCACTCGGTTTTGAGCCGACCAAAGAAGCCTTCGCAGGCTGCGTTGTCCGTAAGCGAGTCCAGCGTACCGTCTCGACGGTCTTATCAGAAGTTGCCAGAGTAGTCCCCACTACATCGAGTAGTGGGGGCTACTTTGACAACAGAAGCACCGAAGAGAACGGGCCGCAAAGGCATACCGAATCATCCGCTCGAATCCCGGCGCGAGATCGCCAGGCTGGCGAGCGAGCCGGGCGTTTCGGTCGCGCGCCTGGCGATGGAACATGGGCTGAACGCGAACCTGGTGTTCAAATGGCGCCGGGCGCTGCACGCAGGTGAATACGATCCCGTTGATCTGCTGCCCATAAAGATCGATGCGGCAGTGACCGAGGTCGCGCCACCGGCATCGATTCCAGCGCCGGTCACAGCACCGCCAGGGGCTATCGAAATCAGTGTCGGCAACACGCGGGTACGTATTAAAGGCATACCTGACGAGAGTACCTTGATGCTGGTGCTGCGCATGTTGCGCGGTATGCCGGGAGCAGCGGCATGATCGGTCTGCCCAGTCACACGCGCGTCTGGCTGGCTGCCGGCGTGATCGACATGCGCTCAGGCTTCAATAGTCTGGCCGCGAAGGTCCAGACCGTGCTGGAGCGCGATCCGTTCAGTGGCCCCGTTCGTGTTCCGGGGCCGACGCGGCGATCTGGTCAAGGTGCTGTGGTGGAGCGGTGACGGTATGTGCCTGCTGATGAAACGTCTGGAGCGCGGGCGCTTCGTCTGGCCGCGCGCCGATGGCGGCGTCGTGTGCCTGAGCCAGGCGCAACTGTCGATGCTGCTGGAGGGCATCGACTGGCGACAACCCGTTCGCACAACCGAGCCCAGTTCTGCGTTGTAAACCTCCCGGCGTCCGCGTAAACTGTGGGAATGACCTCGGCGAACGCCTATCCTGACGACATCGAAGCGCTCAAGGCTATGCTCCGCGAGCGCGATGCCCGCATTGATCATCTGGAAGACGCGGTCGAATCGCACGCAGCCGTCGTGGCCAATGCCAAGGTCGAGATCGAGCACCTGAAGCTGCTGATCGCGAAGCTGCGCCGCATGGCATTCGGCCGAAGCTCGGAGAAGCTGGAGCGCCAGATCGAACAACTTGAACTCCGTCTGGAAGATCTGGAAGCCGATGAAGGCGCCACGCCCATCGAGATCCCAAAGACGCCGCGCACCGCACCGCAGCAGGTCAGTCGCAAGCTGCTGCCCGAACATCTGCTGCGCGAGGTGCTGACGTATCTGCCGGAATCGGGAGAATCCTGCATCGCGTGCGGGGCGGCGACGAAACAACTCGGCGAAGACATCGCCGAACAGCTCGAATACGTACCCGCAAGCTTCCGCGTGATCCGTCATGTGCGGCCCAAACTGGTCTGCACATGCTGCGACCACATCGCCCAGGCAAGCGCGCCCAGCCGTCCGATTGAGCGTGGTCTGGCAGGCCCGGGCCTGCTCGCACATGTGCTGGTCGCGAAGTTTGCGGATCACCTGCCGTTGTACCGTCAGTCGGTAATCTACGCGCGCGCGGGTGTTGAGCTGGATCGCTCGCTGCTGGCGAAGTGGGTCGGTCACGGCGCAAAGCTACTGCAACCGCTGGTCGATGCGCTACGCCGGCATGTCATGGCAGCAACGAAACTGCATGCCGACGATACGCCCGTGCCCGTGCTCGCACCGGGCAACGGCCAGACCAGAACCGGGCGGCTGTGGGTGTACGTGCGCGATGACCGGAACTCGGGTGACATCACGCCGCCTGCCGTATGGTTCGCGTACAGCCCCGACCGTAAAGGCATTCATCCGCAGCAGCATCTTGAATCGTTCGGCGGCACCTTGCAGGCCGATGCGTATGGCGGCTATCAGGCCATCTACGAAACGGGCCGCGTTGTTGAAGCAGCATGCTGGGCGCATTATCCCGAGTTGAGTTTTATGTAGATTCTGACGCCGTGAACGTTGCACCGACAGTGGCTGCGCATCGCTGGACACTACATAAATCCTGTCGGTCAAAGGGAGTCCAGAAACGCCAGAAGG
>Ga0256783_1000312_pt1 | contig 12706 bp, 15 predicted proteins | sample MC6MC0934MT_FD_189995 | JGI IMG/M metagenome (GOLD analysis project Ga0256783, IMG submission 189995) | Metatranscriptome of enriched soil aggregate microbial communities from Iowa State University, Ames, United States - MC6-MC0934-MT... | ecosystem: Environmental > Terrestrial > Soil >... | reverse complement strand
TGCCGACCGTCGAGGGTCTCCTCTTCGAACTATTCCTTCTGCCACTCTATGCGGTGGTCGGTGCAGTCGCTGGATTCGTTGCTTGGTGGGCTGGTGAGGAGAACTCCGCAGGCCCATGTGAGCGAGGCTTCTCGGCCTCGTCTTGAATGAGATGGTGTCTCCAGTAACCTCGGGCTAACCGCAGCCGAACAAATCCCACTTTGTTCGCGTTGAAGGGCCGTGCCACCTACAACATACTGTGGGCGGATCTTGTTTTTGAGTACCAGCCATGCCCAAGCGCGCCCGCACATATTGGAAGGGCCATCTGCGCCTTTCGCTCGTTTCGATTCCGATCGAAATCTACAACGCCGTTGAATCCAAGGCGGAGATCTCGTTCCGCCAGATTCACAAGCCCTCCGGCCGGCGCATCAACTACGAAAAGACAGTGCTCGGCATCGGCAAGATCGACAACGCTGACATCGTCAAGGGTTACGAAGTCGAGCCCGACGAATACGTCATCCTCGAGCCGGAAGAGATCGATGCCGTAAAGCTCGACAGCAAGAAGACGATCGATCTCGTTCAGTTCATAGACGCCAGCGAAATCGACAGCCGCTATTTCGAGCGACCGTACTTCATCACGCCGGCGGACAAGTTGGCAGGCGAGGGCTACGTCGTCATTCGCGATGCCCTGCGCAAAACAAACCGGCTCGGCTTAGCGCAGGTGACTATTGGTGGCCGCGAGTGGCTCGTCGCCATTGGGCCGCTTGAAGACGGGCTTACCATGTCGATGCTTCGCTACGCGGAGGAACTTCGGAAACCTGAGGACTTCTTCGAAGAAGTGCCACCGGAGAAGCCGTCGAAGGAAATGGTCGATCTCGCCGTGCAGCTCATCACGCAGAAAACGGCGCCATTCAAACCCGAGAAGTTCGAAGACCATTACCAGACGGCGCTGCAGGAGCTTGTCAAAGCCAAGCTCAACGGCCGGAAGATTATCGTGACACCGGAGACGCCGCGGGCGCTGGGCCGCAACGTCGTTGACCTGATGGCGCAACTGCGTGCCAGTGTCGAAGGGAAGGCGAAGGGCAAGGCAGCGGGTAAACCAAAGCCGACGCGATCGAAGAAGTCGGCGTAGCTGGAGTAGTACCAATGCTGCGAAAGTTCGAAGAGCTCGGCGTAAACATAGATGGCGTCGGCTACGGGTTTTTCTTCGGTGAAGCCGAATTCGATCGCGCGGGCGAGGTCGTACGTATCACAATTGATCCACCCGAAGCCGGCAACCCGCCGCTGGTGTTGGACATTGCGAAACTGGTCCCCGAGCGCGTCGCCTTGCGCCGCAAGTACGGAAGCAGCTTTCTCGATATTTGTGGCTCAGATGCTCGAAGCCATGCTCGGCGATACGAACTCTTCATGGCGTTGAGCGACACCATCGAAAAGGCCTATGCCGACGATATCCGCGATTACGTCGCGGACGTTCGCGACACGTCGCGCTTTGATGCTGCGTAGCACCGGCAGCTCATTGAGCAGAGAAACATGCATCGCTCGACGTCGCATAACCTCGTGACAGCTAACGCGCCGCTGGTACCATTTTTTAAGTGCCTGAGATCATGAACGGTAGCGGCAGCATGCCCTCGAAGGAAATATCACTTACCGCACTCTGCTGCTTTGACGGCATCATTCCGAGGCGGGTTAATAAGCAGCGCGAACGAAGGTTTCTAACGTCAGTATTGGCAGTTACTCGAGCGACGCCATATTTGTCTGCCAGCTCTCTTAACATCGCTTGAGACGCGGCAAAGCCATATCCACGACCCCATTTATTACTAGCGATCACAAATGCTATCTCGGCGCTAGCATCCCGGTATATCGTCGCTTGGACGTATCCAATGAATTCGCCTTCGCGTGTACTCACTATCCAATTTAGCCAACGTTCGCTTCCATCAGGAGAAGCCCGATTTTCAAGCTTCCTATACCTGTCGCGCAGCGCCTCTTCACTGATTGGGGGCGCTTCGTCAATAAATTCGTAGATGCGAGGATCTTTCAATACTTGATACATTTGGGACGCGTGTTCGGCGAACTGCTCTTCCAATCGAACGTCGCCCGCGAAGTCACTCGAATTTTTCATTGCCAATCGGGTCACTTCCTTTCAGTCCCGAGATCGTTGTCGTGTTGACCGACGTTGGGTGCGATCGCGCACACCTAACCGCATTCTGAAGATTGACATTAATTCTCTGTGCTGCACTAATTGCCGCTGCTTGGTTGCAAGCCAGTAACGCAATAGGATTTGTTTCATCCCTGTTCTCAGGCTCAAGTTAGGAGTCGATCATGGCAGATGAGCCAAAGAATTTGAAGGCACTTGAGCAAGCAACGCCTAAATTGATCGAAAAATTATCTGAGCTAACGAAGAGGCTCACTCCAGAAGAAAAGGTGGTTTTTTCAGAAATCATCGAATCTGCAGCGCTTCACACGAATGTTGTTCAAGCGCATGACGAAGGTGCTGACGGGCTTGAGTTCATGAAGCCGAAGTCGGTGCACTCGACCACAGAGATGAAGCGGCAATACTCGAAGCTTCCCGAAACTCTGGGGTTGAAAAAGAAGGACTAGGAAGGTGAGCACAGAATCCATCGGACCGGAGGTGGCGCAACCGTGTGACTTGGCAGCATCGCTATCGACCGTGCTGAATGGGATTCAAGACGGCGCAGATCAGGAACTCCAGGAAAACTATAAGCTCTTGCTCTGCATGGCTGCTGGTGGGCTCGCGCCACGAGGTAAAGTTCCGACATCTCCTGAGCGAATGCAAGCTTTCCAGGCGGTCTTACAGAGCCTCCAAAGATTGGCGTTGCCCGGAACAGAATGGACGGGACGCCCCTCCCACCTCTCCTCAAAGGTGTTTGCAGAACTGGTGGCAGAATCTGCTCAGCGCAAGGCGGCAGCTAAGCCAACGGATCGATACCTGCTTGCCAGAGGCGGTCCTTCTGCGAGCCACCTCGCAAGATCGGAATGGCTGGGCAGTTTCGTTTCATCGCATTTTCCAACCGTGAAGCCAACGGGCATATCTTCTTATATCTACTATGACGATCCCGGGGCGGGCCTAGATCCACATGTCGATACAGAAATCTATTCGGTCAATGTGATCGTCATGATTAGCCATCGCTACGTAGATAAGCCGTCTGGGTTGCTCGTATGGAATGATCACGTTGTCCCCCGGTCCATAATTATGAAGCCCGGTCAGATGACGATCCTCAATGCTGGAAGCGTGGTTCACGCACGGGAGGATATCGGCGAAGGTGAGCATGTACACATTCTAACGATTGGATTTGCTTGAGCCGCGCAATCCCCGCCGAGCCTGCGCTCGGCTTGCATCTAGGTCACAACGCGGCGTGCGCGATTGCCGAAGGGAATGAGATAAAGGCTGGCATTCAGCTAGAACGCGTCTCGCGGCGCAAACATGATGGCGTTGGATGGCTGAGCAAGCGTCTACCGATCTCCCAGGTACTTCGCTCCGCAGGATGCCGGATTGGTGACGTCGGCGTTGTTGTATCTTCGTTTCAAGCCGCCGCCCCCGGCGGCGCGCATTTCGGCGCTGGCTATGTAGCGCCCAACTTTGATTGCTTCAATGCAAATGATCCAAGACATTGGGTGATTTCCCACCATTTTGCTCATGCATATATGACCGCAGCGGAATCTGGCTTCGATGAGTGCGCTGTCCTCGTCTGCGATTTAGGTGGGAGCACTACGCTTGATGGCTTGGATTATGATTTGCCGTTTTCTGAGTGGGATAATTCTTTCAAGTGCTTGGCAGGCCGCGAAACTGCCAAAACAGAATGCCTTTCAATTTACAAATGGAGTAAGGGGCGACTTGATCTGCTTGATCGCGAGTACGTAATCCCACACTGCGCTCCATCCGTTTTCATTTGTTCCGTAGCAAGCCTATTTGAAAATACAAGTACCGCAATATTTAAGGGAAAAGCCGCATATGGCGAGCTCATGGCGTTGGCGTCCTTTGGAGACATAAGGCAATCACCAATTGAGATTGCTGATGTTTTGGAGATAGCTGGAGAGAATGTCACCTGGAAGAACGGCTGGCAACGTAAGCTGGATTTTAACATCGATGATTTTGAACGGGCCGCTGCCGTTGCATCGGTAGTTCAACGAGTGACCGAGTTGGCGCTCTCTACATACGCGGTTCGCGCTCTGTCGATGGCCCAATCGAGCTCTCTAGCAGTGGCAGGAGGCGTCTTCCTGAATATTGGCAGTAACAGCAGGTTGGCTTTGAAGTGTGAGCGATTCTTCGTTCCGAGTGCGCCTCACGATGCTGGAATATCGCACGGATGCGCGCTTTACGGGCTTACTAAGCTCGGCCAAAGCACGTCAGTGCCATTCAAATCGTACCAAAATGACAGAATTGGATTCGCCAATTCGCAGAATGGAGAGGAGTTAGATCTTACGGGCTTCGAAGATCTAGTCACTTTGCATAGATACAACAGAGAGCAGGTTGCTCGCTCTCTAATGGCCGGAAAGGTCGTTGCTCGTTGCTGTGGACGATCTGAATTTGGTCCACGAGCACTTGGTGGGCGGAGCCTCCTCGCATCACCATTCCTCGCAAGTTCAAAGGATCTTTTAAACAAAATAAAGTCGCGTCAGGTATGGCGCCCCGTGGCTCCCATTACACTTTCTGAGCGCATGAACGATTTCTTTGAAGGGCCAAAGCAATCGCCATTCATGCATTTTCTCCATCGGATCCAGCCAGATTGGAGCAAACAATTCGAAGCACTTGCGCATGCCGACGGCTCAACCCGTGCACAATCATTGAAAAGAGAGGATGATCCTGAGTTATATTATTTACTGAAGAAGTTTGGTCGGCTAACCGGCGCTCCGGTCTTAGTCAATACATCTTTGAATGGACGAGACGAGCCGATCGTTGAAAGTGTTTCAGATGCGCTGCGCTTCTTCTTGCGCCATAGTGAAATTGATTCCTTAATACTGGATAATTGTACGATTAGACGGTCCGGGCCATGGGCGTCGGCTGCACTAATGGAAAAGTCAGTGCAGCTGAGTGTTGAAACGAAAGTGTTCCTTGCTAGTGGTGGGAGTGATTTTTGTGCAGTGATCTCACAGCGTGGTCAAGAATTCGAAATTGACATTGAGTTAGCCATCGTTCTCCTTTCAATCGGTCCATTGCAACAGGTATCTTCGATACTAGATCGAGTTGGTGGTAGGGAAAGCCACCTCGCTCGGCAACTTTACACGCTTCTCGAAACGGGCTGCTTAGAAGTCATACGAAGCTAGTCCGCTTTGATGATCAGGCCCAACACTGCGTCGCGCGACGTCACTTCCGCCTTGGGCCATGAATAGACGACAGCATTATAGCAGCATCGACAGCTGCTCTGTCGCGCGGTTTTGACCAAGTCGCCGGAGGTTACATCCGCGTTTCGTTTAGCGACGTAAATCTTAAGGTTATTGGGTCGGATCCGAATATAAGCGCAACGATCGATGTTCCGAGTCTTTCCGGCGCTTTGTTGGTGCCGGCGCGGAAATGCGGATTACGGAGCATTTATCCCTGCGAGCCGAATACCGCTACGCCGATTTCGGAAGCGGGAAAGTCGGGCTGCCGACAATCGATGGCACTAATCTAAATGGCATTGTTGACGTGCACATGTCTCCGAGCATGCAGGAGGGGCGAGCGTCGCTCAATTATCGTTTTTGAATGTACGCCCAAAACGTCAGGCTCCGGCTGCCACGACGAAGGCTAAACAAGAAGCTCGAGATAATCCGAGATGTGAGTTCCGAAATTGAGCCGGACTATTCGGGCTCTTCGTCTTCTGGGAAATGGACGTCGGTAACTTTATCGAGTGTCCAACGGCGTCCTATACGAGAAAGTGTTCCGGTTAATGCTATTGGGCGGCGCTCTAAATGGGCCTTGCTTGCCAAGACGTAGTCTTCATTTGGAAGGTCTGCGCGGACAGACATAAGCTTCCCATCTACGACAGCCTTCAGTGTTACTCGACCGTCGAACTCCTTTACGTCACGAGCCATATTCACGATAAGACCTTCGATTTGCTCGTCGGGCCGAGGTGCTCTTTCGTGAAAAATGCGCGCTACTTCGCCCAGCATCTCACCCTCGGAGCGAGTAAATAATCGGCTCCAGCGTGCGATCGGTCGCGGCCGGGTGCGTGCCCACGTAATTGAAACCTCTACACCGCTGCCTTGCCCGCTCAATTCTGCAGCAGCTTGGCAAAGATTGGCGCTCAGACCTTTATGAATGGCTGTTTCAAAAACCGATATCTCAGCCCCAAGACTCTTTTTCTCAATCGCTGACGCCGCGGCGTCGAGGGAACTAGCCAAACGCATGGTCACGCGACGATCAAATGGCTCTTCGACCTCTTCCTGCAAATTCGGCAACATTGACTGTAGAGCCGGAGGAACGGGCGCGAGCAACGTAACAACGAAGCTCCCCTGTTCCGTCTGGCCCAGGCGCACGCGGGCCATGTAATTGTTCGCCTGTTGGATTTTTCCAGCGCGGTACGAGGCCTGCGTTTTCCACGCTGCACATGCTGCTGACAAAACTAGTTCTCGGGACTGCCTTACAAGTTCGACGCCAGCCTCAATCTGCACGGAGCCGTCATCATCAGCTTCTGGAGATCGAACCCGGATGACATCTTTGTCGGCAGTAGAAACATCCCGATAAACCTGAAGCTCGTCCCGGCCTTCCGCTTTTGCAAATATACTTAGAAGGTCAGACACTATACTTGCATAGTCCGCAATCGTCGAAGTGCCAGGAATGATAGCTTCAGTTTTCTGATCGCTGCCTAAAAAAACTTGGGAATGATCACCGTAGGGCTCGATTGAAGTCCAGCCTTCCGCGCGCGCATACGCGCTCAGCGCCTGGGGTGAAACGGCCTTCAGAGTGCTGGCATCAATGATGCGAGCTTTCATTTGATTCTCCCCGATCGCGACTGCTCCATGAGCCCGATCAGCGCTTTGACGTCGAAAATATTGGACTTAGGGATAATTATCGTGACTGACGCGGCACTTGCAGCCTCCGGCAAATCTCGAAGGGATACCCAATACGCAGCTCTTCGGAGCACCAACTGTTTTACATCTGATTTAAGCCAGTGTTCTGATTTTTTTGGCAAATCCAAGACGATTAGAAGCCGGGGAGTCTGAGTCGGCACCCTCAGATCATTGTAGTTTTTCAGCTTGAGGGGAAAGCTGAAGTTGGTGCCCGAATTGGTGAGACGTATGGATGCCTTAAGTTGCAGATCGAGTTTGGGCCGCATGAGACCACCCGCGGCGATCTGTAGATCTACGCTGTCCCGATCGGGTTCTGGCGGGCTGCCGCAAAGGTAGCCCGCATGGGCTGCAATGGCCTGAACATAAGCGATCGAAAGCGAACACTTGACGTCATTATCTGCGAGAAGGGCGTCCTCGCTGATAGCTTGATTAACAGTCTTCGCTTTGCCTTGGGTTGCCTTTGCCATAAGCAGCGCCGCTGATTGCCTCTCAATTACTAGGTTACTAGATCCGTAACGCCGGACCGGGTTGCCGACAAGAGAGCAGCAGAACTAAACTAATGTTGGGGGAGACTGTTGAACGATCAGACAAGGATCGCAACGGTCATGCGTGACAAGTATTATGATCCTGAAGGCTGGAGGAAGTGCACGCTTCGGTCTCTGCTAGAACTTGAGCAGGGTCTCTGGCTCATATGTGGGACGTGTCAGAAATCTCGCGACTTCGACACTGCCGAATGGGCCACTAGGCACCGCGTTGATCTCGATATCCCGCTAAAGACGCTCGAAAAGGCCATCCGCTGTCAGCGATGCGGAGCGCGCGGTGAAGATCATGGCGTCGGGGCTTACGGCCAGCCCTATGACAATCTTCCACCGCAACCACGCCGTCGTCGCAACAAGGATGATCCGATCTGCCCCCGTTGTGGTTCCGATGACGTGCAAACCCGCCCGATGCAAGTGAGCGACTACCCAGGCATGATTATCTGGACAAGCGCCAAACTTCCAAGGTTCGTCGCCGGCAAGCGATGATCCGATGCGGCTGCTACGGCTGCGATAACTTCTGGACACAGCCCAAAGGCATTGGGCTCGGGTCAAATGGCTAATCGCTGCTTCGTTCGACAATCGCCCGCAGTGGACGCCGTGAGCACCTAATGCGAGGCAGCGGGCGAATATTGAGTTCAAGTCGAACGAAGCGCGGGGTGAACGGATGTTTATCCGAAAAGCTTCCGCTTCAGCTTTGTGTACCAGGGCTCCGCGTAGATGACGTCGGCTTTGATTTCGAATGGTCTGGAAGCGCCGGGACCGATAATGCCCAGCAGAGGAATTTTCCAAACGGCTTTTGTTTGGTCCGGAGACGCTTCGCCGTTATGATTTTCGATCCTCAATCCCGAAATTTCTATTGAGATGAATCGGTTCGCAAACATAGCGATCGCCATGGACGATGCGAATTGATCTTCAGGTTTGTTTGAACTGAAGGGCCCATCTTTGGGCGGTATCAGGGTGCCGGCGATCCTGTAGCCATCCACTCCTGATATTCGTTCGACCGTCAGGTTCGGTCCGCTAGGCGACTTTTCTTTGAGGCTGGCGATAGCGGCGACCGGATCGGTAACGACGGCTTCAATGGTACAAGTGAACATACCTGAGCGTTGTCCCGGCGATGATTTTACGGACTTCACGCCCTTGGGTAGATCTGATGAAGGTGTTGTCTGCCCGCACTTATCTAAATAATCGACGGGCGAGTCGCCGCCCTTCTGGGCATTTGCGTTGGCTGCTATGGCCAACAGCTCAGCAGAGACAGCAAGCTCAATTTTGGTGACGACTTCGCCCTTTTCGTTGAAGTCGGCGCTGGAGTTGATTTCGAAACAGCCGGCGAGAAGACTGCAAATTGCTACCGGCCATAAAATAGTAAGCTTTCTTCTCGGTCGTTCCATTTAGTTCCCCCCAATCGCCGGTGATATCGAGGGGAAGGATATCTTCGATTCTAATATATCGATCTAGTCACGCCTCGCGTTTGATCTATCTCGAACAGTGACTCGGCATCCGTTCGTGTTTGTTCCCGGGCTTAGTTAAGGGCATGATAGTTAAGGGGAAAGTGCGAAAGAGTGCTTTACGGCTCTGAGGCAATGAGCTAGAGTGTATTAGCTTGAGGGACTTGCGGCTACGAACGGTAGCGTCCCCAGAAACCAACCAAAATCGATAGTTCTATCATGCCTAGGCTTCGTGCTTCGGTGTGAATAGCTGTTCGCGCGTCAGAAACCTTATGGAGTTTGGAATGACATCTTCAAACGTCCCCCAGCTACCTGAATTGTTATTGCCGCCTGAAGCCGCTAAGGCCATTTCGGTTAGCGAAATTGCCCTGGCTAGAATGCGCAAACGCGGGACTGGTCCAAAATTTATTCTCGTCGGGCGAACCTGCCGATACTCGCGGGAAGCGCTCGTAGAATATTTGCGGTCGCGAACTTTCACGACTGTACAGGAAGCAAGAGAAGCGGGCCTCAGACGATAGGTTCGCCTCCAAGTTGGATGTCCGCTTGTTTTTCGGCTAAGCTCTTGGCACAGATCCTTTATTCGCCAAAGTTTGCATTCCGTAACAAATCGACGAATCGCCCTCAAAATTCAATTTAAGCCGTAATTGGACGGTCTGAATTATGAGAGCGGATATGCGGAAGCAAATCAACGGATCAGACAAACGTCGATACCGGGACAAGGAAACAAAACCTGACTCGGCAATGCGGGCGCAACTGACCATCCCATTCCAGCCGGATGAGGACCGACTTCTACGGATCAAATCCGTAGCGGCGACGATCGGTATGAGCCGAGCCTGGATCTACAAGGCGATCCAAGACAACAAATTTCCACCAGGCGTTAAGATTTCGGCGCGAGCGCGTGGGTGGACTGCATCGTCGATACAGCGCTGGGTCGAAGCACGCCAAGCGGCGTAGGCTCGGCACAGCTCTTCGATACGACAAAAGAAAGCCCCCAACCGTTCGCAGCGGTAAGGGGCTTTCTTTTCCGACACCGAAATTCCGGGACGGCAATCCCGGCTCAATTATCAATCATCACGGTAATTCAGTTCATAGCATCTCCAAAGTGAATTGCAACTGAGTGCCGCTCCGATTTGGAGTAATGTCATGAAAGTCAAATGCAAAGCCGACGAGGGATTTTTCAAATGCACAAATGATCGTTGGCGCGACTTGCGATGGCTGTCTATGACCCCGAATGAACGCAACGTGTATGGGGTGCTCGTTGGCCCCTGTTATAACGGCCGCAATAATGGCGACGTAGTTGCCTCAATTGATTTCATTTCTCGATTGACCGGTTCGGGACGCAGCACGATTAGTCGAGCTTTGCGGGGAATGGAAAATAAGGCCGTCATAATACGCACACTCAAGGGCGGAGTATTTCGGGGTAAGCCGGTACCTTCTCGATACGAGATTTGTGAATTTGGCACTCAATGGAACGGAAAAAACTACGATGTTGAGCCTCGGTTGAAATGGTCCGGTGATGAAACCATTCAGCCATCGAAACGCAGCAGCAGGCGACGGCGTAGCGCTACCGCTGCACCTGTCGCCGGGGCATGTTCCGCTACGAAACTCAAGCCATGTCCCGCTCCGGGACTCATGACATATCCCGCTGGGGGACTCATGGGCCATGTCCCGCTACGGGACTCATCTACAGACTTATCTGTTTTCAATGATGGACCTCTTTCTATGGAAAGGGATGAGGAAGACTGGCGTAGTGAGGCAATAGAGCCTGAGGAACTTATGGCTTCCGCTGAATAGTTCGAAGTGCACCGTAAGCTATGATCGAATAGGAGATAGAGATGGCGATCGAGCATTCACGGACGCATCGTATCGGGGAATTCCAATTCCCGATCACTCCCCAGAACGTCGTCGCATATTGGAGAAGCCGGGGTATTATCGTCATTGATGTCCGTCCCGGTGACGGCCGCATCGTTGTTGGTGATGAATCCAGACCGCTGCCGGAAAACGACCGGTCTGAATTCGAAGCCGATGCCGACATGATCCGGCAGGCATGGTTCAAAAACAGGGCCTCAGCCAAAAGCAGGTTCCATTCGACGAATGTGGTGTGCCCCACCACATTCACGGGAATCTCTCGCGATATCGCAGCTGCGCAGGCCAGCCGTTTGCGTGGACAGCTCTGCCGCTCGGATTGCTTGGGAAGATCTGAAATCCGTGGTCGTCATATCACCGTCATCCGAAAGCCGGGAACCGCACCGGTGTTCGTGATCGGAGCCCGGGGCGTTGGAAGGGCAGAAGCGCACACATCTGCCCGGGAGGCGTAATGATCATGACGGGTGATAACAGAAATACCGAGATTTTGAGATTAGCCTCCCCTACGCACTGGCCGGATTACTGTGTTCGACGAGCCCTCGAAGAGTCCCACGGTAATCTCAAACAATCCGCCGCTCTGCTTGGAATAGGATACGGATCGCTTCGAGTCCGTCTGACGCGCAATAGGGCGCTAGGTGATTATGCCCGGGAACTCAGGGAAGAGCGGGACGAGCGGCTACTGGATCAAGCTGAAAGGACGATTGAAAGAGCAATAGCGGCTGGTGATGTGCGACTGGCGCTGAAGTTCCTGGATCGCTTTGGTGCAAACCGTGGCTGGAGAGGCGGTATCGAAATCGTTCCAATAACCTTTGATCCTGACGAAGGGTTAGAATTCAGCGACCCAGAGGCTATCGCCGCTGCCCTTGCCGTTTTGGATGCTGAAAAGGCGCGCCTGATAGCTAGATACGAGCAGCGCCCAGTCGTTGAGGACGAGACTCCCCCTACAGATGGAATATAAACGCTCCAGTTTCGCGTCTGGGCGGCCAATTGTAGACGGGCGGCTAATCCCCCCTCAATTTAAGTAATTCGGCGTCAACGGCGGAATATGGCCAATTGCCGAGTTGCGCAGTGTAACTCGAGTTAGTCGATATAAACCAAATTGAATAGCGATTTGAGATTTGGCGTCGTTTATTCGATCGATAGCAAATCACTCGATTTGTTAAACCAGCGGCGCTCGTTATTTCGGGTTATATTGCCTGAGGTGTTATTGAAGGCATTTCGCCATGGTCAATGTTATCTCCGCTGAGATTGATACGTCACCAGCAGATCGCGCTAAGGCTGCGTTCAGCGGGATCATTGGCCAGATGAAGTCTGACGCCAAATCCTTCTCGAACAGCGTCGATGACATGAAGAAGTCCGTTACGGACTTCGGGGCAACCGTGAATGCGACGAAGTTTTCGAAGCCGATCGCTGATGAAGCCCAGATTGTTGCCAAGGCGGGATCGGCAGTCGGCACAACGATTACCGGTATCGGCGCCAGCATCAAGCGCTTCATTGCAACTCTGGGCTCCGGTCTTTGGGCTGGAATTAAAACCGGCATCAGCGGCGTCGGTGCCGTGTTCGCGACGTTCGCGTCTGGTACCGTCAACGGCCTCGCTTCTGTTGTCAATAAGCTGACGGCAGGCGGCGGTGGTTCGCTGATCGGCGCCATCCTCAGCTTCAAGGCGCTAGCCGTGGGGGCCTTTTTTGGCCTTCTCGGCATCCTGGGCGAAATCCAGCATTATTTCGTCGACACCGCAGAAGCCGCGGAACGGTTGCGGCTGAAGCTCGACAGTATGGGTGTTTCGTTTTCCGACATGAACGCCATTGCCCAGATCACGGGCGCCAGCGTGAAAACGGTCGCGAACGAATACGATTCCTTGTCAGCAT
>Ga0256783_1000310_pt1 | contig 12735 bp, 17 predicted proteins | sample MC6MC0934MT_FD_189995 | JGI IMG/M metagenome (GOLD analysis project Ga0256783, IMG submission 189995) | Metatranscriptome of enriched soil aggregate microbial communities from Iowa State University, Ames, United States - MC6-MC0934-MT... | ecosystem: Environmental > Terrestrial > Soil >... | reverse complement strand
TCAATGTCGTGAGGAGGCAAAGGACCCCGAGACCGCGCACGTGCGAGGGAGAGATAGTATCGGTACGACCTGTGTCCCCGCGCGGCAAAATAGTCGGCTCGAACAGAAGAGGAAGGGCCATTGCCAAGACAATGAAACTACCGGCGTAGGCTAGGAACGGTGCTTTCCAGCTAATTTGGCCGAGATAGCCGCCGACCATGAAGAAGACGCACCCAAAGAGCGGGAGAGCTCCGCTCTGGATGGCAATCCACTTTGCCCTCTCCCGCCCTTCGAAGTAGTCGCCCATGAGAGTAAGGTTCGCACACAGAATCACGGCCTCGGTCAGACCTAAAGCGAACCGTAGTGCGACGATGACGAACAAATCGCGGAAGAAGACCGGAGCCACGCCAATCACGCCATACAGCGCGAGAGCTAGCAGTAGCGACTGGCGACGTGGTATATGCCTCAAAAGCCGCATGAGGATCGGACTAGCGATCGATATGCATGCAGCGGGCCCCACGATTACCATCATGACTAGATAGGAACCAAATCCCTGAGCGCTGAACTCGTCGAGCATCTTGGGCACCGCCGGCGACAATAGTACGGACCCCATCACGGGTAAAGCCTCGGCAAGTATAAGCGTCGACGCCTGTCGTACGCCGGGCTTGTTGGTGCGGAACTCGCGTTGCGAAACTGTGTTCATGAATCCGTCTCCACAGATACAGTTAATGACCGGTCAACCTCAATGTTTGGACGACGCACGTAATCGTGGAGGGCGCGTTGTTGTTGCGGACGATCGGCTCGGCCAGTTGGGGTGGCAATGTGCGTCAATTCCGCGGATGGTTTGAAGCTATGGCTTCAAGAACTTGCCCCGCATGCTTTTGCGCGACAAGCGTCAGCCAATTCCTGCGACTCTGAATCAGTTGCCCGAGTCAGTACTTGCTGATTCGGACGATAGCGCGATAAAATCTTGACATCAAGATAATTTCTTATAGTAGAAACCCTTGATGTGTCCTGCGCTTCCTGAATGGGCTTGGACTTCAAAGAGCTTGCTGTCGCTGAGTCTGCGGATAGGCCGCCGGCGGTCCGCACGACAGTGTGGGCTACGTATAGTGATTGAAAAAATGTAGTTATCGGCTTGGAGAGCAAACATTGTGCAATGATCAGTCGAAGCTTGTTTGGCTAGACATGAACCAAGCCGCGTTGGACGCGGCGTATGATCAAACTGTCTACGCGCCGAATTATCGACAAGTGATATCGCGAATGACTCATGCCAGCGACGAAGTGATCCGGCGCTTGCCTGCGGCTCGCACGTATTCATTCGGCGAGACAGAGATCGAGAAGCTGTACTACTTCGCGCCAGCGTATGCCGACGCCCCAGTGCACGTTCACATTCATGGTGGCGCGTGGCGACAGCGTTCTGCTCGAGCAGTTGCATTTCCCGCGCAGATGTTTATCGCTGCTGGAATCGGGTTTGCAGTCTTCGACTTCATCTCGGTCGACGAGACCGGTGGAGATTTGTCCCCGATGTTGCACCAAGTGTTGAAGGCGCTGGCATGGGTGGCTCGCAACGCGGCGCGTATCGGTGCGGATCCCGAGCGTCTTCAACTCTCCGGATTTTCATCCGGAGCACATCTGGCTAGCACGGCGCTTATTTCGGATTGGCGGCCCTATGGCTTTGACTCGAACCCATATGGCAGCGCCGTGTTGTTGAGCGGCATGTTTGATTTGTACCCGGTCAGTCTTTCCAGGCGATCGGAATACGTGCGCTTTAGCGACGAAATAATCCGGAGCATGAGCGCGATGCAGCATGTGGACCGGATAGATTTGCCTGTTGTACTCGCCGTTGGCACGGCCGAGACCCCAGAATTTAAGCGCCAGACTTCGGCTTTCCACGCAGCTTTGCAAGACGCGGGGAAGCCAGCGGAGCTAGTTGTCTGTGAAAATTTCAACCACTTCGAAGTGATGGAACTTCTCGGCAACCCTTATAGCCACATCTCTCGATCCGCGCTTTCGCAGATCCTCGGGCATTAAGGGTGCGATTTACCTGAAGTATCGCGTTAGAAACATCGCACCACATTAGTCAGGACCGCTGAGAGCCGACAACAGCTTACGCGTGATTCTGTCCAAGGATTTCTTCTCGGAAGGCGTGAGAATCGATGCGGCGTTGTCGAGACTAGCCTCGTGAGCCGGAAGAATCTTTTCGACCAGTTCGAGTCCACTTGAGGTCAATATGATGCGCACGACACGGCCGTCGGTATCGTCCTGCCGCCGCTCAACGAAACCCGCCTTGACGAGTTGGTCGACCCGATTAGTGTTGGTGCCCGACGTTACCAACGTCGCCTCCATGAGTTCGCCGGCGGTTAAACCGGTCGTGGGTGCGAGGCGCCAAAGGGTGGCCAGCACATCGAAGCCCGCGGTGTTCAGTCCATACTGCTTGAATCGGCGCTCGGCACCGTCCAAGAGAAACTTGGTTATCAGGATCAACCGGCGAATGGACGTTATCGCCTGTGGATCGACGTTTGACTGGCCCGACAGCCAGCGGTCCTTGATCAGGTCTTGGTTGGTCACAAAACGGCTCGCGCAGGCAAAGTAAAGAGGGATTCGGCCCAAATGGCTCGATTGCACTGGTGGGCAAGCATATCAGGTTCCAAACTCCGACCATCAGCGTCTCATATGTGCGGAGCAACTAGAGCCACGCGAGATCCTGATCGCCCGTTCTAGGGGTGGGTTGGCCACGGCAGCGTATCGGCCGCGCGGTGTTGATCCGGGGCGTTTGAGATGCCAGAACGTAAATGGTTGCGCTATCGCGTTCGCCGCGGTCTGGCACACTCGTCTGTATGGATCTGCCAGCCGACCTCAACGCTCTTAGCGCGGATCAGTTGCGTGCGCTCGTCGAAGACAGAGACCGAGAGATCGAGGAGACGACCCGGGAGGTCGGTGAGCAGGAACGGGAGTTACGCTACCGGCAGGCGCGCATCGACCGGATGCCTCACGACATTTCAATTCTCAGACATCACTAGTTGGGCAGGCGCAGCGAGCAACTCAGCAGCAATCAGTTGGAGCTGCTGGGCGAGGCGATTGAGGCGGATCTCGTCGCCATTGGAGCTGAGTTCGAGCAACTTCAGCCACAAGCCGCAGTGCGCAGCGCTGCCGGCGCAACTGCCGCGCACCGAAGCAAGGCACGACCGCAGAACACCTATGCGAGCGCTGGCTGCCAGCGCGTGCACATCGGTGCGAAAATGAGCGAGAAGCTGAACTACACGCCGGGAGTGTTCACCGTGGAGCGGCATCTCGGGGGAAGTCGGTGTGTCGCTGCGAAACACTGATCTAGGCCGTGGTGACTGCGCACGTCGCCGACAAGGCCATTCCGACCGCGGGACTGCTGGCGTCATTGCTCGTTGCCAAGTACGCTGGCCACCTTTCCTGCATTGTCGGGGCAGACTTGCGCGAGCGTGCGCCGCGATACCGCAATCGACATTTGGCGCATGGGTCGGTACGTGGGCGTGCAACCACAACCGCTGGTCGGCGCGCTGCTTGAGGAAATCCTGCAGTTGGGTGTGCTGCGCGCCGATGAGTCGCCGGTACAGATGCTCAGTCCGGGCAAAGGCAAGAATTCGCGCCTAAATCTGTCGCCAGTTCGATAGACACTTCGCTGCGCTCAACTTCACGTTTTTCATCCAGTCTCTGCCGTAGCGTACCGTAAGATACGCGCCGTTCTTCGCAAATTTGTAGCACAAGCGACCGCGTCCGTTTGGTTGAGCCCGCGACCGCGCCGCTGGACGAGCGCGACGATCCGTTCCTTCCAAATAACTGGATGTGGGAGCTGATACTGATGCCTCGACATCGAACCGATCGCCCCTGCGCGCATTGAATCCGCAATCTGCGCGTCACAGAAGTAAGGTACACGGCACTGTTTCAACACAACCATCAACGCTTCTCCGCGTGAAGGGGTTCAAAGCCACATCTAAGCGTTACCCACAAAGCAACGCGATTGCAAATCCGTGTGCTGAAACACGATGTCTTGGCTGCTGACACATCGTCTGAGCGTTATGAGGAACGCATAAGTCCGTGACTCACGCCTGGCTAAAAGGTCTCTATGTCGCGGGCGCAGAACCTGTCGTGCGGCATCGCTCGTTATTGCTGCTGTGAACAGAACGCATCACTTCACGACCATGTTAGGGGCAAGGTTGGATATGATAGTTTTACTCAGTACAATGCGAGACCCGTTGTCAGACTGACCGCGGCTTATTTTGGCTCGCTAGCGGTGGAGCGGCACACGGGGCAGGCCGCTCCAGCTGGGCAGACATGCCAACGACGTACCTTCGCGTCAGCAAACTGCCTGCGCGACATTCAGGCCGCTTTTTCCGTCAAAAGTCATGTAGTGCTCTGACGCATGAATGCCGGACCAAGGAGATTGTCAGGACTGGAGTCCGTAGCTCCCTCGATGCAAATCATGCGGCGGCGCAGTCCGGATTTCGCGCGGATTTTCAACCCTTCGGCATATTCTGGCGAGGCATACCACCGGGAAACGGATTCTCGGTCAGGGAACTCTGCGATCACCATCGCGTGGGGCGACCAATCGCCTTCAATAATGTCAATCGCCCCACCCCTTGCGAGGTAACGGCCCCCATACTGCTTAATTGTCGCGGGCGCGATGGCCAAGTAAGCTTTCCAGGCGGCCTCGTCTTCGGGCGCGACAGGTCCTACGTCAGAGATCAGATAAGCCGTCATTTATACTCCTCCAGTCGATTATGAACGAACCGTCCAACCCCGTTTGATCCCGAGAGTTAGTACGAGCGACACAAGCCTTCACATTTAAAGGTACTACAAGTTGCGTTAAGGCCGCCAAGGTCTGTAGTCGAGCAAGTCGCCCCTCTTCCGGCATTATCGACAGACGTGAGCTTTCGACCGACGCTGTCCGAACATAGCGGACAAACGGGTCTTCATCATCCTTGATCACGTCAACGTCTGCGCGTGTACGGCGCCTCGATGCCCTTCGCAAACAATGTGCGGGCAGCACTTACGAGCGGTATATCGGTAAATACTTGACACCGGTTACGGCTTCGCTGGACAGATGCGCCCGAGGAAGTTTTCCGCAGCCGCCCCTGCCTCACGCCAAACAGGTAAGTTCAACGCTGCCACGTCGGGTTAAATGGAACCCTACGCGTCGCGCAGTGACGTTGAGTCTATCTCACTAAGTGATGCTCCGTTCGCATGCCTGATTGGTCTAAAGCGTGCCCTGACGAGCAGCTTGCCGAGTGGTTGCCACCTCGGGCGTGAAGCCTAGGCTTTGCGCAAACGAACCATCTAGTACTCCCCACCACGGATTGACTAGGGGCGTTGATGTTGGTTTCATCGGTGCACCGACCATTTCGCAAATTTCACAGATCGACATCGGGGCATCGTCGACAGCGTTAACGATTCGTCTATCGAACGTACCTTGCAACCCCATCCTAACAAGGGTCGCGATGTCACGATGGTGAATCATGCTCAAACGGTTGGCCGGATGCCATTTCAAAAGTCGTGCAATGTCGGGAACCTGTTGGAGATGACCATCGTCATCACCATATACAAAGCCGAAACGCAACACCGACCAGTTCAGCCCGCTTTCCTGCAGTTCTTTTTCGGCGGCTATTTTACTGGCTGGATAAGGCATTTCTGATGCAACGTCGTCTCCTTCAAGCGCAGGTCGTCGACTGTCGGCTCGATAGACCAGTCCGGTACTGGCCATGATAAATCGGGCCCGAGGTGCGTATTTCTTAGCAGCAGCAATTACATTACGTGTGCCCACTAGATTCACTAATTTAATCTGATCCGGGTCTGGCGTGCGAAGTACGGCGGCTAGGTGAACGATGGCTTCGACGCCTTCGACCGCAGCAAGCAGCGAAGCCGGGTCGAGAATGTCACCTACCACCGTTGTAGCTCCGAGTGGAGCAACCTTGCCTGGACGGACAAGGACTCGACAGCCAACTCCTGTTTCGACAAGCCGAGGAAGGAGTCGGGTGCCTACAAGTCCAGTCCCTCCGGTGAGGAGGATAGTCACGATTGTTTTCCGTTCTGGATGAGTTCGTTCAGCCGCTGAGTACCGTTTTTGAGTACCTGTACGACGGTTTGCAGATCCTTCTTAGGAACATCTTTGAACGCAGTTTTTAGGATGAGGTCTATCGGATCTGGCAGCCCTTTCCAGAGCTTCAGTCCAGTCTGCGTGATGGTCAGTAGTTTCTGGCGATGGTCCAGTGGGTCGAACGTTTGATGGGCAAGGTTTTTACGCACCAGCGCCGAGACGACCTCGCTTAACGTAGCCTTCTCTACTTGTAAGACCGCCAGCAGATCGCGCTGTGCCGTCGGGCCGTCATGGACAAGGTGCCAGAGCACATACCACTGTGTCGATCCAAGGTCGTAGGGGCGAAGGGCAGCCTCAATGACCGCACGAGCAGCTAAGTGGTATTTTTTCGCCCAAGCTCCCGCAGAGTCGTGTTTAGGATCGTTCATGTGGCAGCCATATCTGTCTCGGACAGGGACATTATAGTTCGGTACCGAACATTGTCAAGTAACTTGCATGTCTGGAAAAGTAAGAAGAGTCACTTTGCCGACAAAACTATACCCCGCTTGTGGCCTAGTGCCCGACTTTGAACGTCTTTGATAAGTACCGCTAGAAGGATTGGCTGGTCGTAAGCGAATGGCTTCTGCACTGATACCATGATGTTGAGGGCTGTCTATCTCGATCGACTGAGTAAGCTGATCCGCTGCCTCGACCATCAAGGTGCACAGTGTGCCGATTCTGTCCCACATGCTCCGGAGGTTGAGCCGGATATGGCGAACATCTCACGCATTTAGTTCGAACGTGCACTGCAGTGACATGCTGCTTTTGCAAGGGGCGAGACGTTTGATAGTGAGATGACTGTCCAGGAAACGAAACAATGCTTCGCTTGAACCGAGTTGCCCTAGAAGCACATCGTCCCGAAGGGCGGAGTTGAGTCAATCGAGATAGATGCGTCGAGCTTGTGTTAGCGAGCAGGGCGAACACAAGTGGCGTTGGTGCCTAGAAAACACTGGACGACGGCGCCCGGTTCAGACACTCGCGTCGATCTTGACTAACGCGCCGTAGTGGTAGGACTGGCGGGCCGTAAGCCTCGACATCCTGCCGTTGAAGCTGAACTCTCTCAGCGCCGGTTGGTGGACGAAACGTCGATAGCTTTGCCCCTACTGTCCTTGCAGATGTAATCTTCTACGCATTCGAATGGTGGTGCGACGTGCTTCCGGCTGCCACCATCAGCAACTAGGTTCACGAGTCGCTTGCCCTCGCAATGCTGAACTATTTTCGGCAGTCGGTGTCTTCATGTACGCCCTCGCGAGACCTGCGCCGTCGAATAGCCAGTCTGATCAGCCGAAACCAGAACGCATTTCAGTCCGTCAGATGTGATTTCCTAAATCGTTGTCGAGCCGGTCGAAATCGATATTAAGGACGTCGTGGTGCCCGACTAGAATCCGACCGCAACGCTCGATGTCCGTCTCATTCTCGAACCTGCCATCGCTCGACGAGCTGCGACCCACGGAAAGCGCGAAAACCCGCCGAGCATCACCTATCGAGCCAGGACTGGCGGAAGGTCCACGGCTCTTCACGTGCGACAAGGCACATCCGCAGACAGACGGTCATGCGGATTCGTGTTCGACTTGTCCATAGTTCAAACACCTGCCCATGTTGGTAATGCTACGGCACAATCGGATGCAGCGTACATGGGGTAGACGAGATAAGACAGGAACTTCGTTATGCCGCGGCTCAATCAAATTATGACCTCGGGCGGGGCCTCGTCGCCCGACGACCCGATTGGCAATCTTCAATGTTTTCAGGAGGTGAACTTGGCAGCGGTCGCTGGCTCGCAAACACCAGATGTTCTAATGGTACATGCCTAAACCGCACAAGCCATCAAAACGGGCGGTCGAGCTTCGCGTTCGTATGAGCAGTCATGACAACTTCGTTGACGATGAGGCGCAAAGGCGATGGCTGAGCAATGGGCCTTCGTGCCCCATGCTTTGATTACCTTCGAAGCGTGCATACCGACGGTGCGCAGCGGGCGTCCCGTGGGGTCACCCGTCAAATACTGGTGTTTCCAGAAAGGATCTAGATCCACTTGGAATTCACAAAGGCGATGGGTTGAAGATTACATTTAGTTCCGACCCGCATGACACGCTGCATCGTACGGCAAAGACAAGAGTTCGTTCGTCCGCACGAGCATGCTCTCAAACTTCAAAGTGATCAGCCAAACGACGTCTGTGACTGCGGAAGTCTTAAGTGAAACTGGGAATATGCTGCCGTGGCTGCAGAGGCGACAGCGGATTTTCTGTTTGTTGCCGGCGATCCGCTGCAGAACATTGAGTTGGGCGGCAAGGACTAGACCTCGACGCATAAACGAAGGGGGCAGATTGTGCAAGCGCCGGCTCGTGGTCTGAGAGTCGCGGAGACGACTCATCGAGAAAGCTTAAGTAGGTGTTTCGACCAGCGGGCGCCGGCACCGCCCGGCTCTTTGGGTTTGTCGTCGGGCCTGTGGCACGCGCCTGCGTGCCCGTATGGCAGCAAGTCCGGTCGAGCGGTCCGTTGCGCTATACCGTTGCGAGACGTATATGCGGGCGAGTCTATGAAGGACACCCGCCTTGCCTAGTCGCAAATGACTTGGTACAGAATCTCGTTTAGGTTAAGCACCCGCCGATTGTAGAACGAAATTTGCTAGTACGTGGAGCGCTGGTCAAAGTGCTATCAGTGCGCTCACAATACGGCCTGATAAACTTCAGCATGCCGGTTACCAAACGCACGGAGAACAAGATGAACTACGTAAAGCTAGGCCGCACTGGGCTCGATGTCTCACCACTTTGCTTGGGCTGCATGACGTACGGAGTGCCCGAGCGCGGCCGCCATCCGTGGACGCTGAGCGAGGAAGCAAGCGGTCCGCTTATTCGGCAGGCTGTCGAAGCCGGCATCAACTTCTTCGATACGGCGAATAGCTATTCCGATGGCACCTCTGAGGAAATTGTCGGCCGCGCGCTCAAGAATTTCGCGAAGCGGGATGAGATCGTGCTTGCCACCAAGGTGTTCTTTCCGATGGGCAATGGCGTAGACCCGAACAGGCCGAATAGCTCAGGCCTGTCGCGAAAGGCGATCTTCCAGTCGATCGACGCGAGTCTGACGCGGCTCGGCACCGACTATGTGGACCTGTATCAAATTCATCGCTGGGACTCCGCGACTCCCATCGAAGAAACGCTCGAAGCTCTGCATGAAATTGTAAAAATGGGCAAGGCACGTTATATCGGTGCGTCGTCAATGTTCGCATGGCAGTTCGCTAAGGCGCTGCACGTGGCCGAACGCAACGGCTGGACGCGCTTCGTGACGATGCAGAATCATCTGAACCTGCTATATCGCGAGGAAGAGCGCGAGATGCTGCCGCTTTGCGCGGAAGAAGGGATCGGCGTGATTCCATGGAGCCCGCTTGCGCGCGGCCGCCTGACGCGCGACTGGAACGCAATCACTGAGCGCCAGCAAACGGACACATTCGGCAACAGCCTTTACGACAAGACGGCGGACGCCGATCGCTGCGTAATCGAGGCGGTGGCGAAGATCGCAGCGGCGCGCGGCATTTCGCGGGCGCAGATTGCGCTGGCGTGGGTGATCGGCAAGCCAAGCGTGAGCGCGCCAATTATCGGCGCATCAAGGCCTCAGCATATCGCCGATGCGATCAAGGCTCTCGACGTGAAGCTGACCCCCGATGAAGTGGCCGCGCTTGAATCGCCATACGTGCCGCACCACGTGGCCGGTATCTAGTGGAAGGCTAGGGCCGGACGCAACTTTCCGCGAGGCTGCATAGTTTGCTTGCCTTGGTCGAGTGTGCAGTCACGGACCTGGCTCAATGCTGCTGGCGCCTCTGCCGAGGATTGGGCGGTTCTCCCGCAGCAGGGTCACGATCCAGCAAAAAGAGGGTGCACCGGTACAGGGTTGTCCTAAAGCCCTCGCGTCGCGCCGGAAGATGAACTGAAGCCACATAAGCCGGGAGAGGTGAGTCTTGCCGTACGGACCTCAAGCTCGTGTGAATATCGGGGCGGCCCGTGCACATGGGCGTCGCTAGGAAGAAGCCCTTCTTCAATGTTTGTACGACGCAGATGCTCTTGGCATCAAACTAAGTTGAGAGATTCAGTCTTGTATCAAGGGCTGCCTCATAGCACATGAACTAACCGGAGGCTACTGTGCCTGCATGTGTCAGGTCCGTGATATAGACGCTGGGCTTCCGCCAGGATGCGGTCGCGCGCCCTTCTTAGTTACAAGTTCTGCTATCGCGTAGGCCTTGAGGTTGGACCCGAAGCGCCATCTCTCGTTCGCCACCCTCAGCGCTGGCCACGAAGGTTCCAATGCGTACATCGGTCATTTGACCGATGTACGCCGAAAGTGGGAGGCCACACTATGTCAAGGCTCACGAAGTCCGTTGAGGCCAGATACGACACCGCGGCGCTGAAAGTAGCTGTGAGCCGCCCAGCGCATTTGAGACTATCGATCCGAGCCAGTGTAGCGACGGCGTTTTCACGAGAGTTTCGGACGATCGTGCGCCGTTAATGGAGATTGATTGTGAACCTGCTGTTGCGTCTGTCTCTGACCTTCCTGCTGAGTCCGCGTCGTGAGCGGTTGCAGGTGCTCGACAACTGCGTCACGCCGTTTCGGGTATGGCCTAACGATCTCGATGTACAGGGTCACATGACCAACGGTCGCTACTTTACTATCCTAGATCTGGCGCGGGTCGATCTCTTGATGCGCTCGTGCGTCTGGCAACTCGTCAAAAAGCAGGGGTGGTATCCCGTTGTTACGATGGAAACAATGCGCTTCCATCGATCACTCAAGTTGTGGGACCGATACGAAGTGGCAACGCACGTAATCGGCTGGGACGACAAGCACGTCTTCCTTGAACAGGTCTTTATCCGGGACAGCGTACACGTCTCGCATGCAGTCGTGCGAACGAGATTTCTGAAGCGCGGCGGTGGTGCGGTGCCGACCGCCGCGTTGCTTGCGCTGACCGGCGTTACACGGACCTCACCCGAGTTGCCAGAATGGGTTTTACAGTGGAACGCAGCCGAGGCGGCGATGACAGTGTCAACTGCGGGGCGTAAGCTGTCAGCGCGGGCCACCGGAAGACTGTAAGTAAACTTGATAAACCTGTGGATGAGAAGTAACACAGGACTTCGCGACGCCATACCGTGGCGCAATGCACGAGTCGCTTGCGTATAATCTTTGTTTTGTAAGCTATTTCTGAATCCATACTTGGTCTTCTCATCGCCGTACCGAACCGCATGTCATGAAATTTTAGGATAACGAAAGAGGTGCTGATTTCCGTTCTCCGCGGACCACCTCCACATTGGTTCTCCATGGACAGCATCAGATGATCCGGTCGATCGATGGCGCAGAGCGGATTCCATGTATCACAAAAGTTCACCATCGGTTCTTGAGACGGCAAGAGAGTCGGCTTCCGCGTCACTAATAGTTGCTAATACTATCCCATCGTCGAATGTATCAATTTAAGTGAGACATGAGAAGCTGTTGTTCGTCTCGCACCCGCAAGAATTCGTCGGGAAGAGGGCACTAATGCTGTGTCGGATAGGCGCCCGCAACCGTAGAGAACGGCACTGGGCATCACTGCCGCCAACGTGTCGCCTGTGCTGCGCGGCATCAGCACTGTGTGGGAGTCAAACTCGGCGGCGCGAGTCACTCGGTCAGATGGATCACTATTGCACACGAAGCAAGCAAACCGGGTAGCTTGCGGCTCATATTCAGCGACAGTGCGGACTATGCCTAGAGGCGATGCTCGCCGGTGAACCGGTGGCGGGCTTAAGCTTGCTGCCCGCTGTCGACCCTGCCTGCATTTGCACGGGTGCGGTGGTTCAGATGGTCGTTCAATGCTCTTTCGCCTTTAGAAATCGAGAACATCGGAGTGCATCCGCAGGATACTGTGCCGACTCATGGACATGTTAGCGGTGTGATCGCGCTCCCGTGATCGCAACAACAATGCGCTAAGAGCGCGATGAGGGCGGTCAGGCCAGCCGTTGCTTCGTGCAGTTCAGCCAGGGCGAAGTGATTCTCCTGCTCGCATCCCAGTTGGCGGCACGCGTGCTGGCCTCGATGATGACGGTGACGGTGCTGGACCCTAGGGGCATGCCGCGCAACAGCGCGATAGTGCTCTTATATAGGCTTTCTATATGTGGTTCGTCGGAGTCGGACTCGTTGCAAGCTAACGCTGCCCGCGCCGACTGTCGTTGTCATCGCTCGCGTGCACTGGTTGCGCTCATACCGAGCGGATTCGTACCTGCTGGCCGATAACTGGAGCACCACGGCCTCGCTGAGGCTGTCGCCTGACAGATCCTTCGACGCTACCGCTGTCAGAGTGAAAACTCGGCACAAAAATTTGGCGCCGCTCGTAGAGTCGGGGACACATCTACCGACGCGCATCAAGTGAATGGCGAATCCCCCGCTGGTTCCGCACCGTGCGGCTTTAGTCCGAATGGATCGTGATCGACCCGCTCGCGCGCTGGGCGGCAGACCGCGCGCGTTTCAGGCGACACCGCCATCGTTATGGCCGATCGTGGCGAGCGACGGCGACACCGCGCTGACCCCTAGGCATAGCATTCGAGAGCCGACTGCGTGTTGTCGCCGCGTGACCACGAACAGTCGACTCTCGGCTTGCAGCGTCCTGAATTCAAGTCGGCCAAGACAGACAGAGCCCG
>Ga0256783_1000296_pt1 | contig 13150 bp, 12 predicted proteins | sample MC6MC0934MT_FD_189995 | JGI IMG/M metagenome (GOLD analysis project Ga0256783, IMG submission 189995) | Metatranscriptome of enriched soil aggregate microbial communities from Iowa State University, Ames, United States - MC6-MC0934-MT... | ecosystem: Environmental > Terrestrial > Soil >... | reverse complement strand
GGTTTTTCGGGTCCCAGCGGTGGAAGCGATCGCGGAAGGAGTAGATACGCTCTTTCGCGCGCGACTTCTCTTCATCACGACGTGCGCCGCCAAATGCCGCATCAAAACCGTATTTGTTCAGCGCCTGCTTCAGGCCTTCGGTTTTCATGATGTCGGTGTGCTTGGCGCTGCCGTGCACAAACGGGTTGATGCCCATCGCCACGCCTTCCGGGTTGCGATGCACCAGCAACTCCGCGCCCATCGCTTTCACGGTGCGATCGCGGAACTCGTACATTTCACGGAATTTCCAGCCGGTATCAACATGCAGCAGCGGAAACGGCAGCGTGCCCGGATAGAAGGCTTTACGCGCCAGATGCAGCATTACCGAGGAGTCTTTACCAATGGAGTACATCATCACCGGATTGCTGAACTCGGCCGCCACCTCGCGGATGATATGGATACTCTCTGCCTCCAGCTGGCGCAGATGAGTAAGTCGATTTTGGTCCATAATTTTTCCTCAAGCCAAATTGACAACGGCGGACTCGCGAGCCCCCTGCTGTGCCGAATGTTGGAACCAGGCCAATTGCCCGTGCAAATTTACGACTTCGCCAATCACTAACAGTGCTGGCGTGGGCGCGGCCGCAGCCAGCGCCTCCAGTTGATCCAATGTGCCGGTCAGCACCTGCTGATCCTGACGCGTGCCGCGCCCAATCACCGCCACCGGCGTGGAGGCGGCGCGGCCATGTTCGATAAGCCCGGCAGCGATTTCCGCCGCTTTCACCGTGCCCATATAAATCGCTAAGGTTTGACGTGCGCGCGCCAGCGACGGCCAATCAATGCCGTCGCCATCCGCGCGACAGTGACCGGTAATAAACAGCACGCTCTGCGCGTGGTCGCGATGGGTCAGTGGAATACCGGCATAGGCGGTTGCGCCTGCTGCAGCGGTGATGCCCGGCACCACCTGGAACGGAATGCCCGCGGCCTGCGCCGCCTGCAGCTCTTCGCCACCGCGGCCAAAAATAAACGGATCGCCGCCTTTCAGGCGCACCACGCGTTTACCCTGTTGCGCCAGCGTCACCAGCATCTGATTGGTCTCTTCCTGCGGCACCGAATGCGCACCGGCGCGTTTGCCGACGCAGATGCGGTCGGCATCGCGCCGCACCAGCTCAAGCACTTCGTCGCTGACCAGATGGTCATACAGCACCACATCGGCCAGCTGCATCACCTGCAAGCCACGCAGCGTCAGCAAACCGCTGTCGCCTGGACCGGCGCCTACCAGCGTAATTTCGCCCTGATTGTCGCTATCGTTTTCCAGTTCGTGATCCAGCGTGCGCCGCGCTTCATGGACGTTACCCGCCGCCATCTGGCTGGCGAACAGACCGTTAAAGGCTCGCTCCCAGAAGCGACGGCGGTCAGACATGCGGTGATAGCGCTGCTTCACCTTGTCGCGCCACTGCCCAGCCACTTCCGCCATCTGTCCGAGATTGGCCGGCAGTAACGCTTCAATTTTTTCACGCAGCAGACGCGCCAACACCGGCGCGGTGCCACTAGAGGAGATCGCCACCACCAGCGGTGAACGATCGACAATCGACGGGAAGATAAAGCTGCACTTCGGCTGATCGTCCACCACGTTCACCAGCTTGTGGCGCGCATTGGCGGCATCGAACACCTGCGCGTTAAGCGCGTTGTCATCGGTAGCGGCAATCACGAGGAACACGCCATCCAGCTGCGCCGGATCAAAGCGTTCAGCGATCCATTCAATCGCCTCAATTTCCAGCAGCGCCTGCAGCTCATGACCGAGTTCGCGCGCGGCGACCAGCACGCGCGCACCGGCACGCCGCAGCAGTTCTATTTTGCGCGCAGCAATTTCGCCACCGCCGACAACCAGCACCGGACGGCTTTTGAGATCGGCAAAGAGAGGCAGATAATCCACGTTAACCTTGCTAGTTTTACAATAAGTTAACGCGACTATACGTCCCGGCCTTCCAGCAGATGAAATTACGAATTGGAATGAGTAGTTACCGAATGGAATAACGACCCAGGATTGCTGATAACATTTTGTGCTTAACAAATGATATTGCTGGTGTTTCGGTGCAAATCAAATTGTGCAAGCGTCGTCACAGTTTCATACTAAGTCGGAATTTTTTTAGCATGACCGGATGTCAGAAAAGGACGCTAACTATGTTTGCCACTCTCCGCCGCACTGTGCTGGCTGCACTGCTCGCGGGCGGTTTGCCTTTCTTTGTTCAGGCTGCGAGCAAAAGCGCGCCAGGGCATTTTGCCGAACAGCAGCTTCGCCATATCGCCACCTATTTCCCCGGCCGCATGAGCGGCAGTCCCGCCGAGTTGTTGACTGCCGATTATCTGCAGCAGCAGTTCAGCCAGCTGGGATATCAGAGTAATACCCGCCAGTTTAAAACCAGCTATAGCTGGCTGGAGAAAAAGGGCGAGAGCCGCACCCACAAAGTTACGGCCACGTCGGTGATTGCCGCGCGTGCCGGTGAAGTGCCGCAGGAGATCCTGATCGTTACGCACCTGGATACCTGGACGCCGCTCAGCCGCCACGAAGCCGATAACAATCTCGGCGGCCTGCGTTTGCAGGGCGTGGATGACAATGCCTCCGGGCTTGGCGTGATGCTGGAGCTGGCGCAGGCGCTCAGCAAAACGCCGCTGCACTACGGCGTGCGCTTTGTGGCGCTGAGCGCCGGTGAAGCGGGTTTGCAAGGCATGGATGATTATCTGGCGCGTATGAGCGTGCAGGAGAAGAAGAACACGCTGTTGGTGATCGATCTGAATAGCCTGATTGTCGGCGATCATCTCTACTTTAACAGCGGTATCAATACGCCAGCGGCAGTGCGCAAACAGACCAGCGCGCGTGCCGTGCAGCTGGCGCACCGTTACGGTATCTCCGCCGCCAGCCACGCGATGACCGCACGCGATTATCCTGGCGTCAATCCGTTCGACAAAGCCGGCATGCCACTGATGGATGTCACCGCCGCCAACTGGACGCTGGGCAACAAAGATGGGCAGCAGCAGCGCGCGCGTTCCAGCCACTTCCCGGAAGGCAATGTGCGCCATCAAACCGAGCGCGATAACCTCAACTACCTCGATCACTGGCTGCCTGCCGCATCACCCAGCGCACGCATGACAGCGTGAAGATTCTGCTGCCGCTGCTGACCGAGCTTGCTAATCCGACAACCTGAGGATTCCCTATGTACGTGGTATATCTGAACTATTTTCGTCCGGTAGAAGAAGTGGAAGCGTTACTGGAACCGCACATTAGCTGGCTGGATCGCTATTTCGCTAACGGCGTGTTTATCGCGGCGGGACGCAAAGATCCACGCACCGGCGGCGTGCTGTTGGTGAAGGATATTGATCGTGCGCGATTAGATACCATCCTGGCGGAAGATCCGTTTGTGGCGGTGGCGCATTATGAAGTGACGAAAGTGAATGTGACGCGTGCGGCGGAAGAGTTTGCGAGGTTGCAGGGGGTTTGATTGTGCTGGCAGTCCTCATACTCGATTGTGCTGGCTGTCCCCCATCCCGGCCTTCCCCCGCAAGCGGGGGAAGGAGACGCTGCCACATGCAGCTTCTCAGAACTCACATATGGCAGCATCTTCCTCCCCCATTCATGGGGGAGGACCGAGGAGGGGGAAAGCGAGCACCAACTGGCAGCATCTTCCTCCCCCATTCATGGGGGAGGACCGAGGAGGGGGAAAGCGAGCACAAACCAAGGATGGGGAACAACGAGCACCTACCAATCAACCTTCATGCAACCCGCACTCGCGCTTCAGGCCGAAGAAGCGTGTCTCTTCCTCTGCCATGCCCGGTTCCCACTTTTTGGTGGTATGCGTATCGCCCACTGACAGATAACCTTCATCCCACAGCGGATGGTATTTCAATCCGTGTTGGGTCAGATACTGATGCACCTGACGGTTATCCCAATCAATGATCGGCAGAATCTTGAACACGCCGCGCTGCACCGCCAGCACCGGCAAACTGGCGCGACTGCCAGACTGATCGCGGCGCAGGCCAGCAAACCAGGTTTGCGCGCCCAGCGTTTCCAGCGCGCGGTTCATCGGTTCCACTTTGTTGATCTGGTTATACTGCTCAATCCCTTCGACGCCCTGCTCCCACAGTTTGCCGTAACGCGCTTCCTGCCATGCCGCTGAGGTCTCCGCACTGAAGATTTGCAGGTTGAGATTGAGCTTGTCGGTCAGCTCATCAATAAAGCGGTAAGTTTCCGGGAACAGATAACCGGTATCGGTCAGGATCACCGGAATGTCCGGCTTCTGCTGCGTCACCATATGCAGCAAAACCGCCGCCTGAATACCAAAGCTGGATGACAGCACAAATGCGCCTGGCAGCTGTTCTAATGCCCAGCCCACGCGTTGTTCAGCGGAGAGTTTCTCCAGCTGCACGTTGCTTTCCGCCAGCGCCATGATGCGGTCAACTTTTGATGAACCATTCAGTGCTGCGAGATCGAGTACCGTCATACTGCCTCCGAGTCCCAAAAATCACGGGCGGGATCAACCACGGCTTTAATAATGCCGGTGCGAATCACGAAGTCGCCGAAGCCTTCGTTGGCCTGACGCTCGGTTGCCCAGCGCGCCACCAGCTCATCAATGCTGGCGAGGATTTCACCTTCGTTGATGTTCTCGCGGTACATACGCGGAATGCGCGTACCTTCACGGTTGCCGCCAATGTGTAAGTTGTAACGGCCAGGCGCTTTGCCCACCAGACCTAACTCCGCCAGCAAAGCACGGCCACAACCATTTGGGCAACCGGTAACGCGTAACACTATGTGCTCTTCGCCTATATCATGAATATGCATGATCTCTTCCACTTTGGTCACGAACGACGGCAGGAAGCGCTCGGCTTCGGCCATCGCCAGCGGACAGGTCGGGAACGCCACACACGCCATCGAGTTCTCACGCTGCGGCGTGACCGCTTCCATCAAACCGTGTTCACGGGCGATGGCTTCGATCTGCGCTTTTTGCTTCTCCGGCACGCCAGCCACAATCAGGTTCTGGTTAGCCGTCAGACGGAAATCGCCCTGATGGATTTTGGCAATTTCGGCGATGCCGCGCTTCAGCGGACGGCCAGGATAATCCAGCAGACGGCCGTTCTCAATGAACAGCGTCAGGTGCCACTTCTCATCGATGCCTTTCACCCAGCCAACGCGATCGCCGCGCGAGGTGAACGCATACGGACGAATCGGTTCGAAGGTCAGACCGGCACGCTTTTCCACTTCCGCTTTGAAGGTTTCAACACCGACGCGTTCCAGCGTGTATTTAGTCTTGGCATTTTTACGATCGGTACGATTCCCCCAGTCGCGCTGCGTGGTGACCACCGCAGCCGCCACGTCGAGGATCTTCTCGACCGGCAGAAAGCCGAATTCGCTTGCGGTGCGCGCATACGTTGCTTTGTTGCCGTGATCAATCGACAAGCCACCGCCCACCAGCAGGTTAAAGCCAATCAGCTTGCCCTGCTCGGCGATGGCGATGAAGTTCAGGTCATTGGCGTGCAGATCGACATCGTTATGCGGCGGCACCACCACCGTGGTTTTGAATTTACGCGGCAGATAGGTTTCGCCAAGAATCGGCTCTTTATCGGTGGTGGCGACCTTCTCTTTGTCCCACCAGATTTCCGCGTAAGCGCGGGTTTGCGGCAGCAGATGCTCTGACAGCTTTTTCGCCCACTCGTACGCTTCCTGATGCAGCTCTGATTCCACCGGATTCGAGGTGCAAAGCACGTTACGGTTCACGTCGTTGGCGGTCGCCAGCGCATCCAGCCCGACTTCGTGCAGCATCTGGTGCGTCGGCTTGACGTTCTTCTTCAGAATGCCGTGAAACTGGAAGGTCTGGCGGTTGGTCAACCGGATGCTGCCATAAATGGTTTTATCGGTGGCGAATTTATCAATCGCCAGCCACTGCGTTGGCGTGATGATGCCGCCCGGCAGACGGCAACGCAGCATCATGGCGTGACGCGGTTCGAGTTTCTGCGCTACACGCTCGGCACGAATGTCGCGGTCATCCTGCTGGTACATACCGTGGAAACGGATCAGCAGGAAGTTGTCGCCAGTGAAGCCGCCGGTCAGGCCATCGTCGAGATCGTCGAGGATGGTGCCGCGCAGGTAGTTGCTCTGTTTTTTCAGACGCTCAGCGTCGACCAGCTTGCCTTCAACGACCAGCGGTCCAGGATGTTTTTCGCTCATTAGTAAACGTCTCGCTGATAACGGCGCTCAATGCGCAGCTCACTTAAAAATTCGTCAGCCGTTTCACGATCCATGCCGCCGTGTTCGACCACCACATCCAGTAATGCCTGCTCAACGTCTTTCGCCATACGATTGGCGTCGCCGCAGACGTAAAGGTGTGCGCCTTCCTGTAACCAGCTCCACACCTCCGCACCTTTGGCGCGGATTTTATCTTGTACGTAAACCTTCTCGGCCTGATCGCGCGACCATGCCAGATCAATATGGGTCAGCAGGCCATCTTTGACATACTTCTGCCACTCCACCTGATAGAGGAAATCATCGGTGAAGTGCGGGTTACCGAAGAACAGCCAGTTTTTACCGCCGGCGCCATCGTTATCGCGCTGCTGCATAAAGGCGCGGAACGGCGCGATGCCGGTGCCCGGACCAATCATAATCACTGGCGTTTCCGGGTTAGCCGGTAAACGGAAGTTATCGTTGTGCTCGATGAAGACGCGAATTTCGCCATCCTCTTCGATACGATCCGCCAACCAGGTTGAGGCGCCGCCGCCGCGCTGGCGACCGTCGATTTCAAAGCGCACCGCACCCACGGTGATGTGCACTTCGGTTTCGTTCTCCGCCTGCGATGAGGCGATGGAATAGAGGCGCGGCGTCAGCGGACGCAGCAGGCCGGTTAATTGTTCGGCATTCAGTTCGGTCGGTGCCTGACGCACCATATCGACAATCGGGAAGCTCTGCGCATAACTCTGCAGCTTCGGCTTATCACCGGCCAGCGCTAGCAGCGCGTCATTGCGGGACAGCGCCGCATACTGTTCGACGATTTGTGGCGTGTTGACCGTCAGTTCGAAATGGGTTTTCAGCGCTTCGGCCAGCGGCAGGGTTTTGCCCTGCACGTCTACCTGCTCGTCACCTTTCAGCCACACCAGCTGCAGCAGTTCCTGCACCAGCTCGTCATCGTTTTCAAACCACACGCCGAGCGCGTCGCCCGGCTGGTAGCGCAGGCCAGAATCGCCAAGGTCGATCTCAATGTGACGCACATCTTTATCCGAATCGCGTCCGGTGATCTTCTGGTTGGCCGCCAGGCTGGCCACCAGCGGCTCTTCTTTAGTGTACGGGCTGCTGTCGACCAGGTTAACGCTACCCGCCGCCGTGATGGCGGCCTGTGCTGGCGATTCGCTCGGCACACGCGCTTTCAGAATCTCGGTGATCTGCTGACGCCAGGCGTTCGCCTGCTCTTTGTATTCAACATCGGCATCTACACGATCCAGCAGACGTTCTGCACCCAGCTCAGCCAGACGTTCATCAAAGTCTTTACCGGCTTTGCTGAAAAACTCATAAGAGGTATCGCCGAGACCAAACACCGCAAACGCTGTGCCTGCGAACTTCGGCGCTTTCTTCGACAGCAGGAATTTATGCAGCGCCACGGCCTCTTCCGGCGGCTCGCCCTCGCCTTGGGTGGAAGTCACCACCACCAGCAGCTTTTCCTGACCGATCTGCTTGAATTTATAATCGCCGGCGTTAACCAGATTGACGCTCAGCTTGGCAGCCAGCAGGTCATCACGCAGTTGCTCAGCCAGGCGACGCGCGTTACCGGTCTGCGAGGCGGAGATCAGCGTAATGGTCGGGGTTTCTGCCTGCACAGGCGCTGGCGCGGCAGCCGCACCCGGCGTCTGATTGACCATGCCCCAGAAATAGCCGGAGAGCCAGGCCATCTGAGTGGTGTTGAAATCCGTGGTCGCCGCCTGTAAGCGCGCGAGTTGCTCCGGTGATAACGGAAGCAGTGAACCTGGTGCCTGAGTCGTCATTGCGTTAAAAATTCCAGTGTCAGAAGTCCGGATCAATATGTTGCGAAAGAGTGCGTAGGTTACCGGGCTGTATATTAACGATTAAATACGCCTTCGACATATTAAATAACCAAAATGACTAAGTGGTTTTTCGGGTAAAGTTAACCAGCAAAAGTGGTAAATGAAGGCGATATGATTCAATGAGTTAATTAGGCGTTTTGCTGGCGGGATGGCGCAAAATGCCCTTTTCGTTGCCAGCGGGTGCGAAAAATCTGCAATTCAGGTAGACTTCAGCGGTTTTTAAGTCTGAGAGCCATTATGTCTACCACGTTATTTAAAGAGTTCCAGTTTGAATCTGCCCACCGCTTACCTCACGTGCCGGAAGGCCATAAATGTGGGCGTTTGCACGGCCATTCATTCCTGGTGCGATTAGAAATTACCGGCGAAGTGGATGCGCATACCGGTTGGGTGATGGATTTTGCCGAACTGAAGGCGAAGTTTAAGCCGCTGTATGAACGCCTCGATCATCACTATCTGAATGACATTCCGGGCCTGGAGAATCCTACCAGTGAAGTGCTGGCGAAATGGATTTGGGATCAGATGAAGCCGATTCTGCCGGAATTGAGTGCGGTAATGATTAAAGAGACCTGCACCGCTGGCTGCGTTTATCGCGGTTGAGGTCAGTGAAGCCGTAACCGTGAGTGAGGTCGCCATACATGGCGACCTTAGAACTCAGGCAATATTCAGGTATTTGTGCGTCTGCATCGAAAGCCGCCAGTTGCGGGCGATACAGGTTTCAATACAGAGTTTCGTTGCCGCATCACCCCGGCTGATCGGTTGCAGCGCCACAATGCGCTTTTTATCGTCGTGTAATCCTGCCAGCAACGCATCTAACGCTTCCACATCACGCTCACGCGCCACCGGATGTTTAATCTCATCGGCACGCTGCAGTGCCTGCGGCAAAACATCATAGCCACCGCGCATGTTCACCTTGGGTGAAACCGTCACCCATGTTGCGTCGGAACACTGAACGTCGTGCGTGCCGCTGGTTTCGATCTGGCAGGCAAAACCCGCCGCTTCTAATTGTTCCGTCAAAGGGCGCAGATCAAAAATCGCCGGTTCGCCGCCGGTGATCACCACATGACGTGCGGTCCAGCCCTGACGTTGGATGGTGTCGATCAACATGGCCGCATCGGCGCTGCCCCACGCATCGCTTTCCACGGTTTTGACCAGAATATCACCCAGCGAGGTCTCCCGATCCGCCCGCTTTTCCCAGGTATGTTTGGTATCACACCAGCTACAGCCCACCGGACATCCTTGTAAGCGGATGAACAGCGCCGGAACACCGGTGTAAAAACCTTCGCCCTGCAGCGTCTGGAACATTTCGTTAATCGGGTAGAACATTATTTACTCACGTCTAAAATTTGAGGCGCAGATTATGGCAGATCTTATGCGCCAGGTCACAGCTGCTTCGTGCCAAATAAAAGCAAAAGCCCCGCACAAGGCGGGGCTTCATTCAGACGATGCTGCCCGCAGGCAGCATACTCAGGCGATTACGCTTGGCCTTTAACTTCTTTCAGACCGTTGAACGGTGCTTTGCTGCCCAGCGCTTCTTCGATACGAATCAGCTGGTTGTACTTAGCAACACGGTCAGAACGGCTCATAGAACCGGTTTTGATCTGGCCAGCCGCCGTACCTACCGCCAGGTCAGCGATGGTTGCATCTTCGGTTTCACCTGAACGGTGTGAAATCACCGCGGTATAACCCGCATCTTTCGCCATCTTGATTGCAGCCAGAGTTTCGGTCAGTGAACCGATCTGGTTGAATTTGATCAGGATGGAGTTAGCGATGCCTTTATCGATACCTTCTTTCAGGATCTTGGTGTTGGTTACGAACAGATCGTCACCCACCAGCTGGATTTTGTCGCCCAGCACTTTGGTCTGGTAGGCGAAACCAGTCCAGTCAGATTCATCCAGACCGTCTTCGATAGAAACGATTGGGTACTGTTTGGTCAGGTCTTCCAGGAAGTGGGTGAACTCTTCTGAAGAGAAGGCTTTGTTGCCTTCGCCAGCCAGCACATATTTGCCGTCTTTGTAGAATTCAGATGCTGCGCAGTCCATCGCCAGGGTGATGTCTTTGCCCAGTTCGTAACCTGCTGCTTTTACCGCTTCAGCGATAACAGCCAGCGCTTCGGCGTTAGAACCCAGGTTTGGCGCGTAGCCACCTTCGTCACCAACTGCAGTGCTCATGCCTTTAGACTTCAGCACTTTTGCCAGGTGATGGAAGACTTCAGAACCCATGCGAATCGCTTCTTTCAGGGTTGGCGCGCCAACCGGCTGAATCATGAATTCCTGGATGTCGACGTTGTTGTCGGCGTGCTCACCACCGTTGATGATGTTCATCATTGGCAGCGGCATAGAGTATTTGCCTGGGGTGCCGTTCAGTTCAGCGATGTGTGCGTACAGCGGCAGGCCTTTAGAGGCAGCAGCAGCTTTAGCAGCAGCCAGTGAAACCGCCAGAATGGCGTTAGCACCGAAGTTAGATTTGTTCTCAGTACCGTCCAGCTCGATCATGATCTTATCGATGTTCGCCTGGTCTTTGGCATCTTTACCGGTTACCGCGTTAGCGATTGGACCGTTAACAGCCGCAACCGCTTTGGTTACGCCTTTGCCCAGGAAACGAGATTTGTCACCGTCACGCAGCTCCAGAGCTTCGCGAGAACCGGTTGATGCACCTGATGGCGCAGCAGCCAGACCAACGAAACCGCCTTCCAGATGCACTTCTGCTTCTACAGTTGGGTTGCCACGGGAGTCGATGATTTCGCGACCGATGACTTTTACGATTTTGGACATTCGATTTTCCTCAGTACAAGTTAGTCAATCCTAAGACAAACAACGCGCGAAAAGTTCGCGCGTTGTTCGTGAAACTTACTTCGCTAAACGCTTCTGGTGTTCCTGCGCGGCTTTCACAAAGCCAGTGAACAGCGGATGACCATCGCGTGGGGTCGACGTGAATTCCGGGTGGAACTGACAGGCAACAAACCACGGGTGGTTCGGGATCTCAATGATCTCAACCAGCTGATCGTCGCCAGAACGACCGGCAATATGCAGACCCGCCGCTTCAATCGGCTTCAGCAACATATTGTTTACTTCGTAACGATGACGGTGGCGTTCGGTAATGATTTCAGAACCGTACAACTGACGCACTTTGCTTTCCGGCGTCAACTGGCACTGCTGGCTGCCCAAACGCATGGTGCCGCCCAGATCGCTCTGCTCAGTACGCTGTTCAACGTTACCCTCTTCGTCACGCCATTCGGTGATAAGCGCAACCACCGGATACTTACAGTCTGGCACAAATTCCGTAGAGTTCGCGCCTTCCATACCGGCAACGTTGCGGGCAAATTCCATCAGCGCAACCTGCATGCCCAGGCAAATTCCCAGGTAAGGCACGTTGTTCTCACGGGCGTATTGCGCCGTCATCATTTTGCCTTCCACACCGCGGTAGCCGAAGCCGCCAGGGATCAGAATAGCATCCAGATCTTTCAATAATTCGACACCGCGCGTTTCAACATCCTGCGAGTCGATCAATTTGATATTCACGGTAACGCGATTTTTCAGGCCGCCGTGTTTCAAGGCTTCAATCACTGACTTGTACGCATCCGGCAGTTCGACATATTTGCCGACCATACCGATGGTCACTTCGCCGCCCGGATTGGCTTCTTCGTAAATAACCTGTTCCCATTCGGCCAGGTTCGCTTCCGGCGCGTTCAGATTGAAACGCTTGCAGATGTAATCATCCAGACCTTGCGATTTCAGCATGCCTGGAATCTTGTAGATGGAATCCACATCTTTCAGGGAAATAACCGCTTTTTCTGGCACGTTACAGAACAGCGCGATTTTAGCGCGTTCGTTCGCCGGCACCGCGCGGTCAGAGCGGCAGATCAGCACGTCTGGCTGAATCCCGATCGACAGCAGCTCTTTCACTGAATGCTGGGTTGGCTTGGTTTTCACTTCGCCTGCGGCCGCCATATATGGCACCAGCGTCAGGTGCATGTACATGGTGTGTTCACGACCGACATCGACCGCCATCTGACGAATCGCTTCGAGGAAAGGCAGAGATTCGATATCACCCACGGTACCGCCGATCTCGACCAGAACCACGTCATGACCTTCGCCGCCTTCAATAATGCGTTCTTTGATGGCGTTGGTGATGTGTGGAATAACCTGAATCGTGGCGCCCAGATAGTCACCGCGACGCTCTTTGCGCAGCACTTCTGAGTAGATACGACCGGTAGTAAAGTTGTTACGGCGCGACATTTTAGTGCGGATGAAGCGCTCGTAGTGACCTAAATCCAGATCGGTTTCGGCCCCATCATCGGTAACAAATACTTCACCGTGCTGCGTTGGGCTCATGGTACCCGGATCGACGTTGATGTACGGATCGAGTTTCATGATGGTCACATTAAGACCACGTGCTTCAAGGATGGCTGCGAGGGAGGCTGCGGCAATGCCTTTGCCCAGAGAGGAAACGACCCCGCCGGTCACAAAAATATAATTCGTTGTCATGCTGAACCTGAGAGTTTAGGTTTAAAGACGGTGGAATAACCAAGACGGGAAAATAGTATACTTGAAGTCGTCTTAAGCCACAATTGATGAATCACACCATCGTCCTCCACAGGTAAGCCGGTAACATAGCGGATAGCATGGTGCGAAATGTTGATGTACGTCACAAAGTCGCCGCAAGGCTGAATCGAGTAAGCTCAAACGACGAATTTATGCGCAGCGCTGGAATAATCGCCAGATTCGCTTACTGTTTGTTCTCGTTCAATTTCACCTGCTGCCAGGCGGCTTCCATTTGATCCAGGGTCGCATCGCTCATGGCTAACCCTTGTGAGGCGATGATGGCTTCAACTTCACGGAAGCGGCGCTCAAATTTATCGTTGGCTTTTTGCAACGCGACTTCCGCTTTGCTGCCTAAATGGCGCGACAAATTGACGGTCGCGAACAGCAAATCACCGATTTCCTCTTCCAGCCTGGCGTTATCCACCACCGCTTGCTGCGCTTCGTGCATCACTTCATCGATCTCTTCATGCACTTTATCCAGCACCGGGCCGAGATTGTTCCAGTCGAAGCCCACCGAGCTGCAACGCTTCTGAATTTTGTGCGCGCGCATC
>Ga0256783_1000292_pt1 | contig 13167 bp, 10 predicted proteins | sample MC6MC0934MT_FD_189995 | JGI IMG/M metagenome (GOLD analysis project Ga0256783, IMG submission 189995) | Metatranscriptome of enriched soil aggregate microbial communities from Iowa State University, Ames, United States - MC6-MC0934-MT... | ecosystem: Environmental > Terrestrial > Soil >... | reverse complement strand
TTCTGTTGATCTTGAAAAGAAAGGTTTTCCGGATGAAGCGCATAACTTTTTAAAACAAATTGAAGAATGCGATGTTATTATCTGTTCTTTAGCGGAACACAACCGTTCTTACTCCGCTGCTTTTAAAAATGTATTCGACTGGGCTTCGAGGATCAATGTAAAAGTTTTCCAAAATAAACCGATGTTTTTGATGAGTACTTCTCCCGGAGGTTATGGTGGCGGAAATGTAATGAATACTGCAAAAACTTTTTTCCCGCAGTTTGCTGCAGAGGTGAAAGAAACTTTTTCATTACCTAAATTTTACGAAAATTTCGATTTGGAAAGCGGAGTTATCAATCCTGAAATGCTGAACGATTTAAATAATAAAATAGAGAGTTTTAAAAATCAGATTGCTTAATTAAGATCTGCGGGACTTTTTTAACCACAAAAGTCACAAAAGATTTATCACTTTAGATTTTAAGTTTAGAATATTCAAAACAAAAAGAACACATAAGTTTTAAAAATCAAAGATTTTCTAACATCTAACATCTAACATCTAACATCTAACATCTAACAAAAATATGGCTGTAACTGTAAAAGCAAGTTTAGGCAAAACAAAATATTACACGGAAGTTGTCGCAGGCGAAAACAGTCTGATCACTGACGAACCCATCGACAAAGGCGGACAAAACAAGGGGTTTAATCCTTTTGAGATTCTCGCAACTTCTTTGGCAAGCTGTACTGCAGCCACTTTGAGAATGTACATCGACAGAAAAGAATGGGACGTTGAAAAAATTGACGTAGAAGTTGAGCTAGAAAATTTCCCTCTAACGAAACTAGCAGTTTTTAAAAGAGATATCCGTTTTGAAGGAAGTGACCTTAGTGAAGAACAACTGAAAAGACTTCACACCATTGCGGATGCTTGTCCGGTACACAAAATATTAAATAACGAAATAGAAATACAAACCAAATTTTCTTAAATATGATAGACGTAAAACAAAACAACGACGAAAAACACGGAAGCTTTGAAGCATTGATCGATGGAAGAAGAGCGGGATTAATGACCTATACTTGGGCAGGTGAAGACCGATTCATCATCGATCACACCGAAGTTGAAGAAGCCTACAATGGAAAAGGTGTAGGAAAAGAAATGCTGATAAAAGCAGTAGAATTTGCAAGAGAAAATGGCAAAAAGATCATTCCTCTTTGTCCGTTTGCAAAAGCAACTTTCCAGAAAAACGAAGACTTGCGTGACGTTTTATAAAACGCGATGTTAAAATCTCACAGATCTCACAAATTTTCGCAGATGATTGAGAATAAGATCTGTGGTAATCTGTGCAATCTGTGAGAAGAAAATAGATCGCCACGAATACACGAATTTAATCATTACTATTTTTCATTAAACAAAAATTCGTGCATTCGTGGCAAAAAATTACAAGTTATTCGTCCGTGAAGAAAGAATTTTAATTGATCTTTCTTCACGGATCTTTTATTTTAGATCAAATATTAGTTTGAGGAAATTACGATCTGTGCAAAACTTTCATCATTAAACATCCAACATCCGCTACATTCGAAAAAAAACTATATTTGCTGAAATTTAAATTGTAAACATGAATTCCGGAACTATACTTTTGCTATTTGTTTTTGTTTATTTCATTGGTCTTTTGGTGATTTCTTATTTTACGAGCCGAAATTCTGATAACCAGTCTTTTTTCATCGGAAACAAAAAAAGCAAATGGTGGCTCGTTGCTTTCGGGATGATCGGAACCAGCTTAAGTGGAGTTACCTTTATTTCCGTTCCGGGAACGGTCGGTAAAATGACCGGAAGCGAATATATTTTTGGAGGTTTTGAATATTACATGATGGTAATTGGGTTCTTCATCGGATATTTTATTGTGGCAGCAATATTACTTCCACTCTATTATAAGATGAATCTGACCTCGATTTACACCTATTTAGGAAAAAGATTCAATGTAGAAGCACACAAAATTGGTTCTGTATTTTTTATCGTTTCAAGAGCGATCGGAGCAACGGCAAGATTATATTTGGTAGTCAATGTTTTACAGATCTTTTTATTGGAAGGTTTAGGCGTTCCGTTTTGGGTAACCGCTTTGGTGCTTCTATTAATGGTGCTTTTATATACTTTTGAAGGAGGTGTAAAAACGATTGTCATTACCGATACATTGCAAACTTCATTTATGATTATCAGTTTAATTGCATGTATTGTTTACATTTTATCCAATTTAAATTTATCTTTTGGCGAAGCTTACACGATTTTAGAACAAAAAAATTATACTCATTTCATCAATTTTGATCCGAATTCCAAAACATTTTTCCTCAAAACTATTTTAGGGGGAATCTTTATTACCATTGCCATGACAGGATTGGATCAGGAAATGATGCAGAAAAATATTTCGGTTGACAATCTTCAGAATTCAAAGAAAAACATGCTGACTTTCGCGGGAACTTTGCTTTTTGTAAATCTTGCATTTCTATTTTTAGGAGGTTTGCTTTATCTTTTTGCTTTACAAAATGGGGCAGAATATTCTCAAATCACGAATATGGTAGATGGAAAAGAAGTCGTTTCTAATATTTTTGGGTTCAAAGATTCTGCTGGAAATATCAAAAACGTAATGGGCGATGATCTATTCCCATCATTATCTCTTCAAGGGCATTTCCCGATGATCATTTCTGTCATCTTTATTATCGGGTTAATTTCCGCTTTATTCCCTTCTGCGGATGGAGCTTTAACGGCGGTTACAAGTTCATATTGCGTTGACCTTTTAAATCTTAATGAAGACAAAAGCAAAACTGAAAAAGAGAAAAAACGCTTGAGAATGAAAGTTCACTTGATCTTTACGGTTGTTTTCTTTATTTTAATTATGGTTTTCAAAGCAATGAATGACAAGTCGATCGTTTATTTGATCATGGAAATCGCAGGTTACACTTACGGACCACTTTTAGGACTTTTTGCCTTCGGAATTTTCACCAAATTTAAAATTTCAAAAAAATATTCTATTCTTTCCGTAACGCTTTTCGCTCCCGTTATTACTTATCTTATTAATTTAGCTGTAACAACTTATACAGATTATCGAATTGGTGTAGAACTGATTATTCTGAACGGATTACTAACTTTTATTGGATTGTGGTTGGTAAAGAATAAGAATTATTTGAAAGTAGTTTAGAATAATTTGGGCAGCTTTTCCCGCCTTCCGCTCCCGCTTTTTTGTTTCACAAAAAGAGCTCCGCTCAAGTCGGGCTGCGAGATTTATCATAATAAAAACTTTGTTTAATAATCTAAATTTTCTCAAAGTGAAGCATAATAAAATCCGGATTCAAAGTCCGGATTTTTGCATTTCCATAAGCCGACAAAAAATTGTAAATTTGCATGCAAATAAATCCTAATATATGAGTAAAAGTATTGAAGAGCTGAAATCTCTTACAACACAAATCAGAAGAGACATTTTAAGAATGGTTCATGCTGTAAATTCAGGGCATCCAGGTGGAAGTTTGGGCTGTACTGAGTACTTCACAGCATTGTATGGTAAAGTAATGAACTACAATCTTCCTTTCACAATGGAAGGTAAAAATGAAGATCACTTCTATCTTTCAAACGGACATATTTCGCCGGTTTTCTATTCTACATTGGCTAGATTCGACTTCTTTCCGGTTGACGAATTGAAAACTTTCAGAAAATTAGATTCAAGATTGCAAGGTCACCCAACCACTCACGAAGGTTTGGAAGGAGTAAGAATTGCTTCAGGATCTCTAGGACAAGGTCTTTCGGTAGCTTTAGGTGTTGCACAGGGAAAAAAATTAGATGGTGATACCTCTTTGGTTTACTCTCTTCACGGAGACGGAGAATTGCAGGAAGGACAAATCTGGGAAGCTTTAATGTATGCTGCAGCAAACAAAGTAGACAACATTATTTCTACCATCGATTACAACGGACAGCAAATTGATGGAAGCACAGAAAATGTACTTTCATTAGGAAATCTTCATGCAAAACTAGAATCTTTCGGATGGACAGTTTTGGAAGAGAAAAACGGTAACGATCTTGAAGCGGTAATTGCAATTTTAGAATTAGCAAAAACTGAAACAGGAAAAGGAAAACCAGTGGTAATTATCCTTCATACAGAAATGGGTAACGGTGTAGATTTCATGATGGGAACTCACGCTTGGCACGGAAAAGCTCCAAATGACGAGCAATTGGATACTGCTTTCAAACAATTGTACTTAGAAGCTCCAGCTGATTATTAATTATTAGTAATAAGTAATTGGTAATAAGTAATCTTTAATAATTAGAAATAAAAATGAAATATACATATACAGAAAAAAAAGATACACGTTCAGGTTTTGGGGCTGGTTTAGCTGAATTGGCTGATAAAAACCCAAATGTAGTTGCATTGTGTGCAGACCTTATCGGTTCTTTGAAAATGGAAAAATTCATCGAAAAAGCTCCTGAAAGATTTTACCAAGTTGGTATCGCAGAAGCAAATATGATGGGTCTTGCTGCAGGTTTAAGCATTACAGGAAAAATTCCTTTTACCGGAACTTTCGCTAACTTCTCTACATCAAGAGTGTATGATCAAATTCGTCAGTCAATTGCATATTCAGATAAAAACGTTAAAATTTGTGCTTCTCACGCAGGTCTTACTTTAGGAGAAGACGGAGCAACACACCAGGTTTTAGAAGACATTGGGATGATGAAAATGCTTCCTGGAATGACGGTAATTAATCCTTGTGATTATAACCAGACAAAAGCTGCAACTCTTGCTATTGCAGACCACCACGGTCCTGTATATTTAAGATTTGGTAGACCAACTGTTCCTGTATTCATTCCGGAAGATATGCCTTTCGAAATCGGAAAAGGAATTCTTTTGCAAGAAGGAACTGATGTAACGATTGTTGCAACAGGTCACTTAGTTTGGGAATCTTTGGTTGCTGCAGATGAATTGGAGAAAGAAGGTATTTCTTGTGAAGTAATCAATATTCACACGATTAAGCCTTTAGACGAAGAAATCATCTTAAAATCTGTTGAAAAGACAGGTAAAATTGTAACTGCTGAAGAACATAACTACTTAGGTGGATTAGGTGAATCAGTTGCAGGAATGTTGGCAAGAAAAAGACCTACAAGACAGGAATTTGTTGCGGTAAATGATACTTTCGGAGAATCTGCTACACCAGCTGAATTAATGAAAAAATATAAAATTGACGCTGCTGCTGTAAAAGAAGCTGTGAAAAGAATTTTAGCATAATATTTTCCTCGATAATATTGAAAAGCATCCAAATTTTGGATGCTTTTTTTATTTGATTTTACAAAGGTAGCGCTCCTACGGAGCGCATTTTACTCATTCTATCCTATTTCTACACAGATATTGCTCCTACAGAGCAATTTATTAGTTACTTCGATAAGCCTCAGATAAGATTACATTAAAAAAGCCGACTACTGCCGGCTTTTATATCTAAAATATCTTTAAAAGATTATTTAAAAAATTTCCACTTTGGGATGATTGCCAACATTCCAAATCCTGTAAAAAGGAAAAGATTGGTGACATCTGTATATAAGAAAGTTGACAAATAATAATTATGCATCAGGAAATGAAGAACCAATAACACAGGAAAGGCAAACATCCCTATTTTTCTGTAAAAAAACATCAGAACAAGACTTATGATCATCAAAGCATCGATCGTGAAAATCACGTAGAAATACCATCTTGGTATATTGAGGTACTCATGCTGAAGATACTCGTCAATATCGATTCCCATCCCCATAATTGTAAACAAAAGCAGAGAAGCCAAAGCCAAAATAAAACCCCATCCTTTCTTCGGATCTACATCAAAATAGCTATATTCTTTATATTCCTTTTCCATACTGCAAAAATAAAGAACTTATGAATGATTTCATAAGTTCTTTAGTATTTATATCGTCTAAAATTCGATTAAATTGAGATTGCGTTGATCAATCTGTTTTTATCGCTTAAGAATTCTTCCATAGAGATCATAGATTCAGTTCTCATTACGTCCTGAATGTCGTCAATCTGATAGATGATTCTTTTTGCGTCGTTTGTATTTTTAGCTCTTACCTTGCAGAAAATATTATATTTTCCAGAGATAACACTCGCTTCAATAACGTTTGGAATTGTTCCTAACTCTTTCAAAACCTCTTGCGTACGGTTTGATTTTGTTAAAAGAATTCCGATAAAAGCTGTGAAATGGTAATCTAGTTTACCATAATCAAGATTAAGAGATGATCCTAAAATAATACCTGCATCTTCCATTTTCTTCACTCTTACGTGAATTGTACCCGCAGAAACATCCATCTGCTTAGCAATTTCTGTAAAAGGCATTCTTGTGTTTTCTACTAAGAAATCAAGAATTTTCTTGTCTATTTCGTCCAGTTGATAGTTCATATTAGTGAAATTATATTTTTCCTAAAAAATCAATAAATTTTTTACAAAATTAAAAAAAATAATTAAACTAAAAAAATAATATCAAATATTAACAATAATTAACACGTATGATAAAAATCATTAAAAATTTACAGCTATTTGCCACTTGATTTTACAGAATCTGTTTTTATTTCAACTTTGTCAGTAGCTGACTTTTTGTCTTTTTTCTTCTTTTTGAACAAAGAATTAAAGCTTTTACTCCAAACGATACCACCACCATAAGCCTGATTTGCAGAACCATTGGTACCTACAGTTCCTACACCCATTCCGATATTGGTTGGTTTAGAATAACCTCTCAAGACCAGTGTACCGTCGTTTTTCTTAGAAATATCATATTCTACAGACCCTTCACCAGAGAGATAATTGTTACTTGTACTTTCTGTTCTAGAAAGCGGGATTCCCAAACCTGTTTTCACCGTAATTCTTGGTGACAAATCAAAGCTTACTCCGGCATTTGCTCTGTCTCCGCTATTAGAAAACTGATCGTTTCCTTTTACGTAATTCAAATCAATTTGAAATTCGTTACTTACTGTATTCAAAACAGAACCAAGTTGTTTTAATAGCATATTATAACCTGAAGATTCTGCAATTCCTGCAGCATCTATATTTAGCCCACCTCCCGAATTAGTTACATTAAACATATTCAGCAATAAAATAGAACCGAACTGTAAAACATTTTCACCTTCTGTCTGATTAATTTTCGCTGCCAAAGTTTCTTTCACCTGGCTCGAAACATCAAGTGCGGTTACATTTAATGCAACTTTAGGATCATTTAAAGTATTGGTAATATTTGCCTGTAACAGTACACTGATTGGCTGTAACTGTCCCATATTTAAATAATCTCCCGCATTGGAAACCATTCTCACATAATTGGCAGAAATGTCCAAAGCTGGCTTCATTGCATCGCCATCCCATCTGATGCTGCTGTTTTTTTGAATCTGGAAAGTTCTGTTAAGAATCGCTTTAGACACAAAAGTTCCACTGTCGACCAAATAAGATCCGTTCATGGCAATATTTCCTTGTCGGCTCATCTGAAATCTCAGATTATTCGCCATTCCTTTCACCGTAATATTTCCTACATCATCACCTACCAAAACGTTTACCGTTGTACCTTTATCAACATCCAAACTGAAATCGATATTCATATTGGCGCCTGTCTTTTTCTTTTCTTCTAAAGTAACTAAGCCATCTTTTCCTTCTTTCAAAAACCTCAGCATTTTAAACTCTTCAACATTGGAAGTAGAGCTTGAGTTGAAAGTAAATGTACTCCCATTTAGAGCCTTCATATTTGGAGTAGAAAGATTTAAAGCAGAAACAGGTCCGTCAACATATAAATCGCCTTGTCCGTAAACTCTTCCCCAAAATAGATCGTAATCTTTCTGAGTGGTATTCAACATCAATAAATTATCGGCTCTCATAACGAGGTTGACTCCCATTGAAGATAAAGTTTCAAACTGTATCGCCCCCGAAATTGATCCTGAAGAATTTGATCTTCCGTCGTGAACTCCAATATTGTTTAAAATCGCCAAACCTTTAGAAAGCGGAATCACTGTATCATCAAAAGAGTAATCTACTCCTGTAAATAATAATTTTAAACCAAATTCTTTTAAAGCAATATCACCGCTGTAATCTAAATTTTTAAGAGTACCGTTGATTTTTAAATCACCCGTTGCTTTTCCTCTTAAATTTCCAAAAATACTTTGTACAAACTGCTGTGTAAATGCAAGATCAAAATCTCTTAATTCTGTTGTTAAATCAATGGTTGGAGATGGTGTATTATTGTTAACCGTTCCTGTTAAATGCAGATTATTATTTCCAATTACTCCCGCTGAAGCAACTCTTACATCAACATCATAAACGTTCAGAGAAAAACCGTTGACTGCAGAAATTGTTACATCTCCCATATCATTCCCATTCATCATGATGTTGTCTACGGTAAGATCAACTAAAGGTTGCAATGTGTTTTTATCCATCTTGATTTTCACATTACCATTGGCCAAACCTTTAATATCCATCGGGTTTCCACCAGACTGCATTTCTAAAAGTTTTTCTATGGCAAAGTTCTGAACTTCCGCATCCACATAAAAATCTTTAATAGATTTAAAGATGGATTCATTGACAAGTAATGAACTATCGTCTGAATAAATTTTTAAATTATGAATTTCAAAATCAGATGTTTTTCTACGGTAACTTATATAATGATCCAGTTCCGGACTTGTGTCTATTGACCATTTTACATTATTTAAATTGACTTCAGTAGGTTCAAATCTGAACACATAATCTCCTGCAGGATTCGTCGACTGATTAAAATTAATCGCATAATCTTTCAGAGTTTCATTCAGTTCATCTTCAGGATTTCCGTGTTTAAAATTGGTAGCAATCCTTAAAACTGAATTATTTTCATTTTTGCCTGTAAGAATAAGATCTTTAAGAATATTTTTATTGTACTCGAGCCTGCTTATTTTTGCGTAAAGTTGCTGTTCAGTATTGGCTGTATTAATTCTCACCATTACACTGTCAACCATTGCGCTGTCTCGTGTAACCGCTACTCTATCATCAATTTTATAATCAGGATTTGCTTCTGCCAAAGCACGGTCTGCTTCGGTAATCTCCTCCTTTTTTGTCATAATGTATTTCAGAGAAGCTGCATCCAGATTTAAGATCAGATTATTTGAATTACCGTCATATTCTCCTTCCACTTTTGCACCTTGAGGAAGTTTTAAATCCGGCATAAAATAGGCAACCAAACCTTGTTCAACATCAAAATCCATGGCGAAAGTTTGTCCGCGGTATAATTTTCTTGGTTCAGGACCAACCAAAATTTTCCCTAAACCATTTTCAACCATTCCTGCCAAATCAGCAAGATTATATTTCCCCGAAATTTTTCCGTTTACTGCGCCCGGAGCATCAACCAAAATAGAACGGCTTCCACCTTCCACAAAAGTTTTCAGCTTAGCATTCGGAATATGATATTTTTGATCTGCTGTTGCGAAATTTACATTGGAGGCTTCAACATCCAAATTCAAATCATTGATATTTGACATTGCCATTTTCCCGTTTACTCTACCACTTACAATCTGACTTCCAGCTTTGTCGGTAAAATAATTCATATTTAAATAAGCAACATCAGCATCTACATTGGCAGAAATTCTTGAGGTACTGAAATCTATTAAACCTTTTACAGTTGCTTTTGCCTGTTCGTCATTTACGGTAATCAATCCGTTGTATTTTTTATGATCTAAAAAACCATCCAACACCACATTATTGATTTCCTTATTCATGATTTCAATGCTGGAAATTTGAGATTTTGTACTCAGTCGCATGGTATTGACATCAAAACTTTGTCCATCTAGATTAAACTTCCCGGAAATCAAACCAACTGCTTTGCTTTTGGTAATGACGGAAGTATTTAAGTCATTAACTTCTGCATATCCTTTATATTTAGGCAAAGGTGAGCTGTAATCTGTTAAGTAAAAATTAGAAATTTTTGCCTGCCCGATTCCTGTCATCAGATTTCCTGAAGAAACATAAACCTGCTTCGGAGTTACTTTCGCAGTTCCGTTATATTTTAATTTACCGAAATCATCCGCAAAGTTTTTCATCTTTGAGGAAACGAAAGTCGGCATCATTGCTTTCAAATCTTTATACTTAAAATCTGCTGAAAGATTTTCGGTTTCTATCGTGAAATCACCTTTTAGCAAATGATTGGCTTTCAGTTTTTTTGTTGCAATATTTACCGAAGGATTTCTGATCAGAAAGTTTTCTAAAGTAAAATGATTTAAGGGTCCTGTCATTTTCCCGCTTGCATTAAATGGAATAAAATTATCCCAATTGGTAACAAAATAAGAGATGTCGTAACCACTTATTTGGCTTCCCAATTTCATATTCATATCCCACTTTACTTTATTGGTAAAATCTGCCCATGAACCTTTATTTAAATTAAATTTAATATCTCCCTGAAGAAGCGAATGATCTGTATTTAAAGTAAGATCTCCCAAAGCCAGAAAATCTTCGGTCATTGAAAAATCGGTAGAAAAAGTTTCTACAAAATGAGATTTCCCCCATCTTTTGGTGATGAAAGTAAAATTGTCAATTCGGGCATTAATATTTGCGCCATTGACTTTAACTTTTGGAGCAATCAGATTGACGTTAGTTGCTGTCAACCATTTTCCAGGTTCTCCCGGAGAGTTTTGATTAACAATAGAAACTTTTGAATTTAAAATTTCTAAACGTGCGTTCAGTTGGAAAGGTGGCTTTTTAGGGTCTTTCTTTTTACCGCTGTCAAAAAGTTGTGTAAAACGGATGAAGTTTGAAATACTGTCACCTTTATACGTAATTACTTTGATGTCTGCATCGTTAAGCGTCAAACCGTTAAAACTTAAGGAATTGTTTTTCCCGATATTGGTAGCCAAAGAAAACCAATCGGAATTGGCTTTAAACTCTCTTGCTTTAATAAAGTCTAGATTTTTATAATCTTTTATCCTTAAACCTTTAATGGTAACGTCTCCAAAGAAATCAACCTCTACACTTTCTGTAGACATTTTAGCTTTAAAATCTCTGTTGACAATCTGCAAAGCCTGATCTGCAGCCCATCTTTTGGTAACCGGTAAGTTGATTGCAATAAAAACAAGAACGATGATTGAAAGAAGCGTCCAGAAAAGAATCAATAAAAGTTTTGCCCACCAAGAATAGCTTACAACATCCTTAGCTGCCTGTTTACCAAATTCTTGAGCGGTATCTATTGGATGATTTATAGCGTCTGAAGCCAGCTCAGAAGCCTCTTTCACAGTCTCCTGAACATTTTCTACGGTCTTTTGTACCTGATCTCCCAGGTTTTCAGCTACCGATTTTTTGTTCTCATTTTCGTTATTATTCTCTAACTTTGCCATTATTATGAGCGACTCTATAATTTTAGGTATCGAATCATCTTGCGATGACACTTCAGCAGCTATTATCAAAGGAAATTCTATTCTTTCAAACATTGCAGCCAATCAGGAAATCCACAAAGAATACGGTGGTGTAGTTCCAGAGTTGGCTTCTCGTGCCCATCAGCAGAATATCATTCCTGTAGTTGAAAAATCTATACTCAAAGCAAATATACAACAAAATGCAATTTCAGCCATAGGCTTTACCAGAGGTCCCGGACTTTTGGGTTCTTTGCTTGTAGGAACTTCTTTTGCTAAGTCGCTCGCTATGAGTTTAGATGTTCCTTTAATAGAAGTAAATCACCTTCAGGCGCATATTTTAGCGCATTTCATTGACGATGCAAATCCTGTGCCGCCAAAATTTCCGTTTTTGTGTCTTACCGTAAGTGGCGGACATACGATGATTGTCTTGGTAAAAGATTATTTCGACATGGAAATTATTGGAAAAACAATTGATGATGCAGCGGGTGAAGCTTTTGATAAAATCGGGAAAATTTTCGATCTAGATTATCCTGCAGGTCCAATCATCGACCGATTGGCAAAAGAAGGAAATCCTGATGCTTTTAAATTTAATAAACCTAAATTAGACAACTACGATTATTCTTTTAGCGGAATTAAAACTTCGGTTTTATATTTTATACAGAAAGAAGTAAAGAAAAATCCTGATTTCATTAAAGAAAACATGAATGATCTTTGTGCTTCGGTACAAAAATGTATCATCGAAATTTTAATGAATAAATTGGAGAAAGCAGCGAAAGATTTAAACATCAAAGAAGTTGCGATTGCTGGTGGAGTTTCTGCCAATTCAGCATTGAGAAAAGTAATGCAGGACAATCACGAAAAATTAGGTTGGAATATTTACATTCCGAAATTTGAATACACCACCGATAACGCAGCAATGATTGCAATGGTTGCTCAACTTAAATTTGAAAGAGGAGAATTTACAGATTTAAGAACTACAGCAACCTCAAAATACGATTTATAATGAAGATATTATTAGAAGAAAAAGTACTGGGAACACAATCTAAAAAGAACTCAAAATATTACTGGGTTTTAGAAACCATTACCGGGAAAAATGAAGTGACAGAACCATCTGAAGACGAAGATTATTTAATGGCGAGTTCAGAAATTGGATATATTCAAAATATAAAAGAAGAAATTATTGAGAAAATAAATTCTGAAAATGTTTTCAGTTTTGATTTCGAACCAAAAGAAGGAGATTATTTGTCGATCAAAAATAATTTAAGAAAAAATGAATATCTGAATATGATCTTCATGAATAATGTTTGGATTGAAGAAATCTACATGTGTTCTTACAGAGATTGTGAAGGCGATATTTATACCACGATAAAAACCGGAGTAGCATTTATAAGTGAAAATGAGATATTTTTTTAAAGAATATTAACTTAATTAAACTCAGACAGATCTAAATATTCCATTTTATGAAACTTTTTTTTGGCGAAATCAATAACGGAAAAGCAATCATCAATGACGAAGAACAGCAGCACATTGTAAAAGTTCTTCGTATGAAAGACGGTGAAGAAATACATGTGACTGACGGAAAGGGAAATCTTGCTTCCGGAACATTGATTATTGAAGGCAAAAAAGCAGGAATTGAAGTTGCTGAAATTAAAATGGAAACTCCAGATTTCAGTCCTAAACTTCACATTGCCATTGCTCCGACAAAAAATATTGACCGTATCGAATTTTTCGTGGAAAAAGCTGTAGAAATGGGAATTTCTGAAATCACAATTCTTCAAACCGAAAAAAACTGAACGTAAAAATTTAAATATTGATAAAATCAGGAAACA
>Ga0256783_1000291_pt1 | contig 13218 bp, 1 predicted proteins | sample MC6MC0934MT_FD_189995 | JGI IMG/M metagenome (GOLD analysis project Ga0256783, IMG submission 189995) | Metatranscriptome of enriched soil aggregate microbial communities from Iowa State University, Ames, United States - MC6-MC0934-MT... | ecosystem: Environmental > Terrestrial > Soil >... | reverse complement strand
CTTGTGAGAATTAAATTCAAATAATGCTGATTTGTTCGTAAAAATATGAATTGTTTTCTATTTTTATAACCAAAAAGTGAAAAAATATTTTATCATTTTTGAATTTCTATAAAATTAATCAACATTTTTTTCAAGAAAAAAGTTGTTTCAATAACTCCTATGGAAATATATCGAATAACTTTGAGTAATCAATGATAGCATTCACTCCAATTACTATAAGATCTTGAAAAGGTATCATCAAAGATTTCCTTCATTTGTTCATAACTTTTGTATCTGGGTATATGGATACGTTTTGAGCAATTTTGTGATTTTGGATAAAGTTGATAATATTTTATTTCTTGATCTGAAAAAGTAACATGCAAATAGTAAGAAGGATCATCAAAAGGAAGAGCCCTTGAACCAGTGATAAATTTTAAAAAGTTTCGAAGCAATTTAGAATCTGCTTGGACTAAAAATTGTGTAAAGAATTGTTGAAGAGTGGGTTCATTCCCATCAAATTTGATGATTTTGAGAAGATCTGTCCCAGAAACATTCAGTTTGCCAAAGGTCAAGAGAGCAAACTCTGAGCTTTCAAACCATTTTTTCAGGAATTGAATGGGAAAAACTCTATTAAAACCTTCTTTAATCAGATCAAGAGCTCGTTGATAATTCTTAGTTAATTTGAGTTGCATCCTTTTGACTTCCTGGAGAAACAGCTTTAAATTGATCCTTGTCACCCGAATATTTTTTCCATTTGGAATGAGCTCGTATTTTTTCCCTCTAATATTCACAACGAAACACTGGTTCAACCAGGCGAGTTCTTGATCACTTGTATTGAGGAAAATCTCTTTTTTGCCATTACATAAGTGCTTCATAGAAAGCTCTTTTTCGCCATCAGGATCAAACGGTTCATTGAAAAGAGCCTTTGCAAATGATAAACCAAAGTGCACTCCAACTAATCCTCTGTAAAGAATTGAGCTTGCAATCAATTTTCCATAACATCTGAGATTCCTTTCGGTACTTTCATCGATGATGAGGCCGTAAAGGAGTGAATACCGATTATCAGAAAGAGTAAAAATTTTATTGGTCCGACCCTTGATTTCGCTTCCAATTGATTCCCAAAACCCTCTACGGAAGCCTCCATTATCAAATTTTGGGTCCTTACCACAAGTAAAATATTTGGGCTTTATTGGCTCGTATGGCATAAAATTGGCAGGAACTTCCAAAGAAAATAAACCAGGAAACCGATAGTCCCCCCATTGTATTCTATATTTTGCAAGTTCATTACAGAACAAGTCATGTCTCTTCCTAAAACAAAAAGCTGAAACTTTGATGATCAGAGAGTGAATTTGCTTTTGATTGAGAAGGAAGGTGAGAGTAATTTCTGACGTTGCCGAAACACCTTCCGTATAATCTGGTGAAATTGATATCTGATTCGTTTGAGTTCCAAAATTGCTGACCTTTCCATAGATGATATTTGCTTTTGCTGTTGCTTGCTGCGAAACTTGGTGTTGAACAGTTTTATTTTCTTCGTAATAGGTGTCATATTCAATTTGATTAAGCTTATTGCCAAAGTGATCTCGAAGCTCGACTTCAATGGGAAAAGTTTTGTAGAACATACAGAGTTCAATTTGAGGCCATTTGAAAGTGGATTTTATTACCGAGCTTTCAGAAGCAATCACAAGCAAGTTATATGCATTTTGGACAAATTTACCATTTATGAGAAGAGAGTAAGATCCTTTAATGAGAGGAGCCCAAGTGACAGAAATATTTTGTTGAGAATAAGATATTTTTCCAGGGAAAACGATATCATGATTTCTCTTGTGGATGAAGACTGCAGAATAAGCAAGAACTTCTTCAGGATGAATGAGAACTTTCTGCTGATTGTTATCTCTAAACTGGAGGGTTTCTTTTCTTTCTTCTCCTGCTTTTGAGTAATAATGATCTCGTCCAAAAGCTTTGTTGATGAAATTGGTTTCCATAAACTTTTGAATTTCTGGCTTCTCAAGATCCTTTCCTATGAAGAAAGTTTTGTGATCTTTGAAGTTGTAAGAGTCTAAAAGTCGCTTGGTTGAAACAAGATTAATGAAAAGTTGCTGGTAATTCTTCCCAGAAGATGCTTTAAAGATTTTAATCAACTTGTTGCGCTTTTCAGTTGTCTTCCCAAATTTGCCATTTGCAGCTTGAACCCGAGTATCTGCGATCGAAATTGGAGATCCTGACAAGAAAGAAACGGAAATTGATGAATTTTCATCTTGTGGTCCTAGGAAGGTGTAAAGATTGGTGTCGATTTCAAATTCAAGCTTTAATGATTGGAAGAGGATAATTTTGTAAACAATGTGAGAATCATCAAGTACTTTGGAATTGGTCTTAATGAAATTTGAATCAAACCCTGAAATGGATCTGGTCTGTCCTCCTTTCATTCGAAATAGATACGGTTTGAAACTACTTATGTTTTTTTCTTGAAAGATTCGTTTCTTTGATTTTGCAACTAGATAAAAAGGCGAGTTGATGAGTGCTTGAATATGTTTTTTCTCTCCGAGAACAGTTGAAGTATAAATTCTGAGAGCATTAAGGGCGAAATTTGAATTTGCTTTTGATTTTGAAGCACTCAAATTGTTGATGTGGAAGGGTTCAAAAATCAATCTCTTGTTGAAACGTAGATAAACAAGATAGTTTTGAGATGGGAAGCTGGATGGGATAAGAAATTTGACAACAAGATTTTCTTGGGTCTTGTTAATTTCAAAACTGTTCAGATAATACATATCAATGAATTGAATCCCTAAGAAGTTTGCTCCAATCTGAGTTTGATTGAGATCATCTATTGACAAGTCTTTCAAACTGAATGCAAAACTAAGCTCAGTTTGATTATCAATTAGAGTAAGATTACTCAGTGACTTAACTTTGAAGTGGAAGAAGGAATCAGTGATGTGAGGACTGAGTGTTTGAGAAATCTCTTGATAAGTTGGAATGAGATTCATGAAATCTCTTGAAGGGATTTTTAAAGTAAGAGTATTCTTTTCGGCAACTCCAACAGGATGTTTATCAGTATTTGTAATTTTTAGAATGAGTTTTTCACCAATCATTACTGAAGCTTTTATGAGATTGAGGGCAGTGGCTGTATTCCAGAGAATAAAATCAAGGAAGATTAATGTAATTAAGGTTTCAAGTTGGGTTTGATCTTCAATATTATTCACATCCAGATTGAGAGTTACAGAAAACTTGATTTTCGAGAGCATGACTTCAAAGTCTGTTTGCTGTGATGGATTTTTATCGAGACTATTTTGTACAAGTATTATTTCTTGGTTGATGAGTAAATTAGTGATAAAAGAAAAGATGGAAGTCTGGACAGGAATATTAAAATGGGAGCTCACATCTTTGCTTCCTTCATTTTCGTCAGAGCAATGGATAAAGATTTGAACAGCACGAGTTTCGCTGTTGAATAAGATAGAGGGTTGAATATGATCATTTTTAAAGATGATTTCAAAACTCTGAATTGTACGACAAAGAGAAGATAGGATTCGGTAAGAGACAATATTGTTTTCAAGATAAATTTTATCATCGAGCAAGCAGGCAGTTTGTTGAATTTTATCAAATTTTTGAATTAAAGAAGGATCCAATAACTTGAAGAGAGCGATTCTGATTTCAGTCATGAGTATTGTCAAATACCTATTAAACTCTTGAATAGTCCTGTTGTATCGGAAATTTTCGTCAAAGCGAAGTAGGATATCGGGGGTCTTTTGATTTCGACGAAGTAACTCTTTAATGTCTAATCGGTCCAATAGTTGGTCAAATTCCATTTGAAAAGCATCAGTTGTCGCTTGGAAAATTGAACTAGTCTTGAGTTTCTCTGAGAATTTGACATTCCTGAAAAATAATGATGACATTTGAACCTTTTGGTCATTCAAAAAATTCAGTTTGACGGTCTTTTGGTCATTAAGTGATTGAGGTGGAGAGTTTTGGAGTTCAGTTGATTCTGGATCAAAACTTGATAATTGGAAAATAAATGAGCTTGGGTAGATGGGAAGGAGATCATGAACTGTAATAGCTAAATCGAAAGCTTTGTTTAATAAGTCAGATTTTGTCAGAATGTTTTCGTTTTTAAAATCTTCAATTAGTTTGTTCAGTCTTGAATTTGAGATATCAATAATTCTGTTGCAGCCATCAATAACAAAGACTTGACTGAATGTGTTTGAGCAAAAGTCTAAGTTTGGCCATGAATTCGAAATCAAGAGAAAATGAGCATCAGAATGAGATGGCAAGGGTTGATTTGCAGATACTTGATGAAGCCACATTTTTGAATGTGTGACTATCAGATATTGTTGGCCAATAAGAGCATTGAGAATAGTAAGCTCTTTATGAGTTTGGATAAGGAAAGCAAACTTGGTCTGGATAATATTCCTTGGGATATCATAAATTATGACTCTGTTGGGATTATTCGGAGGATATAAACTAAAGCCGAGTCTTCCCTCTTCTAAGTATTCAGCTTCTATTTTTTTGTCTGAATTTAGAAGATTTTGAAGTTGAACTTTGCGAACCAATTCATCCATATAATCATCAGATAGAACGAACTCTTCAACTTCCAGAGGCAGATCCTTTAAAATATAATCCTTGATTTTGATAAGTTTTTCTTCAAGAGTGGCATAGAGTTCATTGGATTCAGATTTATGAATTGCACTTGAGACTGGTTTGTTGATTACAGATTCACATAATTCGTACACTTTCGAGAAATCAAAAGAAAAGGCGATTTTTTTGTGAATCTTGGCAGAAATACAATTGGACAAATTTGTCAAACTTTCTTCAATCAGCTTTTTCTCTAATAAATGGTCAACAAATTGGTCAATTGTCATTAATTGGCGGTAGATCTCGAATTTACTAAAGATAGAATGAATATAATCTTGAGCTTTTCTTGATTGAGACATGGGACCTTCTTCAAGATCTTGGCAAGAAATTTTAGAAACATAATAGTTAATTTTGACGAGGAGAGTTTTTTCAGTTGGTTGAAGCACAACATCAGAAAATCGAATGATTTGATCAAATAAGTGCAGATTCTTCCAATCCATAATATTGTAAGAGTTTTTCGGCTCTGGGATATTTTGCAAGATGATGTAAATCGCATTAAAATATTGTGAAATTGAAATTTTTTCATCTGATAAGTTCTTCAGGATGTCATAAATAACTTTGGTCAATAAGGAAGACCTTATATAATTTTCAGTAGTTTTTAAGGCATCATCCCTCCGATCCAAGTAAGACTCGATCATCTTTTTTCTTTCTCTGCTGCTAATAAATTTCCTGGATGAGAGAGATTCTGAGACAGCATTTCGGATTACTTCTGTTAAGCTTGAAACAGCAATGAGCAAAGATCTGGTATTGACTTTCCAGCCGAAAGGCAAAAGACTAGATTTATCAAAATAAGACCTCTGAGATTTATAAGTTTCATAAGACAATTGATTTAGAATATTCATGATTTGTTTCATTTGATAGGCATCATGATAGAAGAGATCGAAAGCGAACTTCAAAGGTTCATCTCCAACAAACCAATCGACACTATCAAAAGCAATTTTATTTATTTGTTCGCTTGTCACCTTTGAAAGCTTAAGAGCAACTTTTTCGTAAAGGGAAAGAGATCTCAAAAGGCGGTCAAAAGTACAAGAATCTTGATTAAATTCTTTGAATGCCTGTTTGGTGAGATACGAGACTTTAATGTGTGTGATTTTAGGATAAACAAGCTGGTAGAATTCATAAAGTGTGAAGATCTCTTCTTGATTAATTTTTATTTCTAATGGGATATGATTTTCTCCAATTTCATTAATTATTGGGAGATTAGATTTCTGTTCAGAGAGAATCCATTGTTTGACTTTCTCAAGGTATGGCAAGATCCCAAAGTATGTTTGATGAATAAAATTAAGAGAAAGGTGATTGTTTAAAAGATGAAATTTCTCTTCAAATGAAGCCTTTGCAAGTGAATTATAATCGATTTCAATCGTTGGAAAGCAGGAATCTTTTTTAAAAGGAACAAAATTTGCTTCAAGATTTTTTTGGATGTCATCAATAATAAAAAGATGATTGATTATTTTTTCAATATCAAGCTTTCGTTTGTCGGTCCATTGAATTGAAAAAGATTTATCGATATGATTCTCGATGATCTGATAACAAAGGTCTATCTGCATTATTTTAGGGGCTAACTTTTTTATTTGCACGTCTGAAGGGATTTCAGAATGAGTGAGTGAGAGCTGAATTTTAATTTGAAATTTCTCTGCAAAATCCCTGATATCTTGGATTAACTTGAAATATTGTGTAATAGTATAGATGAATCTAGGATAGAAAATGAGCAGATCCTGTTTCTGCTGTCCACTTTCAATGATAACAGTTAGAGCAGAACCAATAAATTGATTAATATCTTGGTCTTGAAGAGTGACTCCTATGGGATCATTTTCCTTTTGTTGATCTTGTGGAAGGAAAGAATTGATAAGGTCGGACCCGATCTTTTTTAAGATATCTTCATTTGGAACAAGTCTTTTTCGAAAGGTTAACTGATGATCAGTTGCAAAGTTGGACAGGTTTTGAAAGAAGAGAGGAAACATTGTTGTCGGTCCCTTTCCGTATGCAGGGTTGTTGTGAAATAAAAGATTCAGCACTCGCTTGAATACGTTTGGGAAGCTATTATATTCCAATAGCGGCGAAGTCCCTTCTCCTCTAAGAGAGAATAAGATATAAAGGATGCACATTGCCCAAGATTGAATTTCTGGTTGGGAATATGGTATTGTGTGAGCCTCTTCGTACAGAGACAAGAGAGTTTCAAACTGGCTTGCAATACGATAATTGAAAGTCCTATCATCAATGGTGGAAATCACAGAACACATATAATTTGCATCAAAAATTAAATGTTTCCAGAAATTAAAACAGTTGAGCCTTTCGGCGTTCTCTTGCTCATTATAAGCTTCGGGTTTCTGAATGAAGAGTGTTGGGAATGCCAAAATCAAAACTTTCAGTGCAGCCTTGTAATTGTTGGAGTTGTAGAGATCAGCTATTTTTAGAATGTCGTCTTTCGTCAATCCGATGAACTCCTTTGGATTTTGGAGAAAAATTTGTTCTTTGTGAGTTAAATCCAATATGCGAATGATTTTATCAAGAGAAGAGTTTAATTCTGTGTCAAGCCATATTTTAGCAAGAAATTTTTCCTCTTTGGATTCTCGATAAGTACTAAGTTCGATTTCTTGGAGGTAGTGCTGGTATAAATATTTTGAATATTCTGTTTTTTCCAACCCTAAAGAGTCAGATGCTTTCTCGAGAAGGTAAATTAAAGCAAGAGGGCTCAATTTCCAAGATGAAATATTCCTAAGAGAAAGATCCAATTTGATGAATACTGAATCCAGGAATATCTTTTGAATACCGTTTTCCTGCCTAAATATCGGTTGTTTTAGAAAAGCTGGATTACACCATCTCAATGGATGTATAAAGAGCGTATCTACAACCAGATGGGTCCAGCGAGAGAGTGGGTAGTATTTCAAATTTTGGAGGAGTTTGAGAATCCGGGTCAAAGCCTTTTTCGACTCAACAAAGAGGCTTGAAAACTCATTTATCACAGTCCCAGCAGCAGATAAAAACTCGAAATTTTTGTTTGTATGCCAAAGTTGAAGAGATGAGTTGTTGACTGGGATATTAAATTCTGCAACAAAGCAGATGAGTTCATAAAACTTGGAATAAACTGAAACTTGAATTGGGCAAAGACGAAGAGGCTTGAAATCAGTATCAAACAAGAATGGAGAATTTATTGCTGTTGTAACTGAGGAGCTATGTGAGGCAGTGAAATTTAAAAGGTCTGTCATGGCTTGAGTAAAGTTTTTTTTATCATTTTCACAGAGGGTTCTTTTAATGAAACTCAAGAGCGCGTAAAAAACATTTGGAAGTTTTCTGTAAGCAATATAATGAAAAATAGTCCATCCACATTCATCAGTTTCTTTGAGGTGGTTTAAATTAAAAAGATGTTTGATTTGATCGCTCTTTAGAGGCACTTCAAGCACAAAGGAGCTGAAGACTTGAAGAATAAAATCTTCAGAAGAATCTTGAAGGATTTGGAACAAGATTTTTCTTCTGGTTAAAAATTCAAGTATTCTTTGTGGATCATCACCCAGAGATCCTTTTGTCAGAATGATTTTCACCAAATCAAAGTTTTGTGAATAGAAAGCGCATTCCATTTCCGTTTCACTAAACTCAGCCTTGAATAAATATCTTTCAACAAGGGAGAAACATCCTTTGAACAGAGCTAAGTGTATCCACTTGGGATTTGAAATATTCTTGAGCAGAATACATGTTTTAGATTTCAAGTTAATATGATCAACAGGCTGTAGAAGGGACAGACTCTGCAATTTATCATATTCAGCGACAAACTCAAAAAGGTTTTTTGAGAACAATGTGTCCAAGATGGTTCTTTTGAGAAGTACAAAATTTTCCCCAATTTTTTGAGTCGTAATCTGACGCGAGAGAGTTGCCGACTTTGCGTCGATAATTTGATAGATGTATGTAGTTGATGGGTCCAAGTTTAATAAGTTCATAAAACAAGATAGGTTTTTTTGTTGGATACAGGAGTTTAGGAATATGCCTTTGAGAATTTCTCGAGAAATCAGTCCATCTTCTTGTCTCAATCTGCAAAAATTTTCATAAAAGATTTTCCCTAATTGAGCATCGCCAGATTGATAAATTTGGCAAATCAGGTTCTCAAGAAGAGGCTTAACAATTGGTTTGGTTCTCTCTGAGATATAGTGAATTAAATGGAGTCTTTTGAATAGAGATTTGATGGCATTAAGATCCTCTCGACCAGATTTTTTTCTGATTGCTTTGTTGAATTTAAAGCAGTTAATCGTTTGGAAGAATCTCAAAAGAAGTTGCAAATAAAATTCTATAAAACTCCCGAAATTTTGAGTCTGAAGTTGATCAAGATATTTTTCAATGATATTTTGGACAAGAGCAGCTCTCGCTTGAGTTGCAAGTATCAAATTCTTCTGAAGGATTTGAGTAACATTTTCAGAATGAGAAAGTCTCATTAAAGTTTGCAGAAGAAGTATGATGGTTTTTTCGAGGTTTGATTCATCTGGTTGGTCCTTTAAGCTCCAGTTTGTTGGATATGGTTGAAAGAAAGGTTGGAAAGCCAAAAGAAAATCTCTTTTCTCTGATTGCTCAGGCTTTAAAGATCTTGAAGAAAGGACTCCTTTATCTGACTGGCCATATATTATACTCTTGGATGTTTTGTAATCGCCTTGTCTGGAGGGTCCCTTCAGAGAACAAGAAGCATCTCGATAGGAATATTTTGACAATCCGGATTCGATTCTGACAAATTTTGAGTAAGTAGGTAAAAAACGAGTTGAGGGTTCAATCTTTTTTGTGTTGATCATAAGTCGAGTTCCAAGTTGAAAATAATTAAATTGACTGTTTTTCGGATTTTCAGCAGATTTTTCAGCATTGACAAAAATCACGATTTGGCAGCTTGATTCTAAAACCTTTTGGATCCATTCAATAAAATCTTGTTGCTTAAAACGATTTTCGTGAACTAATTTTTGGCCAAGATTTAGTAATAATTGAAGTTTTTTGTGCAATCCATTGACTGCAAGAGCTTCTCCATGGTCAAAAGTGAGAAACAGGAATTTGAGATCTTCAAATTGAGATGTGTGTGAAATGCTGTCAAATAAGAATTGAAAATGTTCAAAGTTGATCTCGATAAAATCATTCGGGGTGGTATAAATTTGTGATACACAAGCATTTGAAATCTGAAGGTGGGAATAGTTTAATTGATCAATCTTTCTTAATTCGTTCAGCAGATAACTATCTTTAAATTCGATTTTTTCTGAAACAAAACATTTGATCAAGGATTCAAGATGAGTTTTATCTTTCGATTGCATACAGAACTTGAAGCTTGACTTGAGAAGAAAGTTAATCTTATTAGAACTTTTGAAAATTTTGAGTAAAGTAAGGATAATTCGAAATTTATCTTCATTCAAAAGCAACTCAGAAAAGTAAAGGAGATAAAAGTCAATTGTTGTTTTCAAGTACCAGAGCTGGTCTCCAGGTTGAATTTGGAGGAAGAAAGGCAAAAGAATTTGGATTGTTTCTACACTTCTCTGATATATTGCTTGGATGCAAAAGGAAACGCTCGAATAGATCTGTCCTCTGAAAGAAAAGTATTTAGTTGCTTCTATGATTATAGATTTGAATGGAATCAATTGAAAATTTTCTTCAGTTAGGAATTTGTGAAGGTGCTCTTCCCTCACCAGGCATAATTTTCTTACCCTTGGGATTTGGAAACCTGGTGATATCGGAATAATCCAAGTTATGAGTACTTCTTTAGGAAACGATCTGAAGAGCTTGCTAATAATTTGATTTAATGTTTTCAAATTGTTAGAAATCTTCAAGGGATTTAATAGTTCAAGTATTTTATAAAAAGGTGATTTTGCCGCAAGAAACTGGTTATCTGAGTAAATTTTGTTATTTAGAATCGCTTCTACACCTTCCAAATCAGAGTTTAAAATTGCATGATCAAGCAACTCAAGCTCTTGATGATTCCTTTGAAAGATATTAGAGTAGATTTCTTTGAGAAAAGTTGAATGTTGAAGAGATGCCTTGCATAACTCAATTGCATAATCATTTATCCAAGATTTTTTGCTGGTTATAAAAAGACGGAGATAAACTTGAACAGGAGACTTTTCTTGAGTTTTTTTGAGTTTTCCCATAAGTGAATCAATATTGAAGCTAAATATCCAGCCCTTGAGTTTCATTCGGCCCATTTTCTCGAGTTGCTCCAAGCTGTCAAGTCCAGAGAGAACCGTTTTAATTTTTCTCGTCTTTTCCTCAAACTGGTTTCCATTGAGAAAATAGTTTTGATCGTTTTCCCATTTTTTTGTGCAAAGTGTAAATAATTGTTCTTCAATGTTATCATCCTTTTTGCAGCTTTTTATATACTCGCGGCAGCAAATGTCTAAATATTTAGTACAATCAAATTTCGGATGAACTTCTTCCAATTTCTGAAGAACTTTGATAATTTTCTTTTCTTCAATGATATATCGGATAATTTCAAGCAAGAAAGTCTCTTTAAACTCAAGATACCAGTATGTCTTCCTTTCAAAGAAATCGATCCAAGGTTGAGGTTTTGATGGATCAAGAAGAAAAGACTCAATAATTATTTTGCCGATATTTATCATAGCTTCTTTGCTTTTTTGAATTATTATTTGTGATGATGCGAAAGTTCTGTAGATATTTATTCCCTCTGTCAATTGAGGACACATATCTGTTATATTTCGAACCAAATAAGGGTATCTCATCAATGATTCTCTTGCAATAAGCAGTTCAGTTTCTGTTAAAGGTTTTGAATTTTGAACCAAGAAGCTGAATTCCGGGCATCTAAAAAAAGTAGAAGCATCAGATCGAAGCATATCAATTAGAATTCCTTTGATAAGACTTTGGTCAAGATGGTCTTGAAGTTTCAACACATCATTCCTGAAGAAGTTAGATATTCTTTCTTGTTTTGATGCTGTTATAACCTTTATGACAAAATAGTGAGGACAAGTTTGATGAAAAGTTCGCCTAGAATAGGATGTATTTAACATTGCTTGGATAGACTCTTGCTCAGTATTCCTGCTCCAAAGATTTTCAAGAATATCAAAGAAAAGCTTTTTTATTTGGTCTTCAACCGTTTCAAAAATCGAGTTGTTGATAAAGTCAAGCATCAAATCAAAAATCGAGTAATTTGGGTTTTGCTTGGTGGAATTCTGAGGTTCAATTTCTCCAAGTAGCCAAAATTCTTCAGTCAAAAGTTGCATTCTGGAGTGTGAGTTTATTCTTGTTTGAAGAGTCCATTTGAGAATATCTTGGCAATTATTTTCTGCTGCAATACAAAGAAAATGTCGGGCGAGGGCAAGATTCTCCATATAGAAAGAGTCAAGATTTAAATAGTTATTTTTCTCCAAGAGGGCAATCAGCAAGGATTCGAGTTTCAGATCAAGGCAAATCTTGAGAAGTTTCTGGTTATAAATATGATGTGGTCCTTCAAGATCAAAAGAAGAAAGGTGAGGGATCAAGTATTTCGTAAAGATAAATGATTGACTTTTCTTGAGCTCGGTGAGATGTTCAATCTCATTTTCTTGAATCTTAGGCATCAACATCTGAATCAAATGGATTATTGGGGAAAGATTTTCTTTGATTTCATTTGAGAATCTTTGGATAAAAAGAACGACAGGAGTCATGTTATTGTGATCAGCCATTTTATTAAATACCTCGAGATTACAGAGTTCATTAAGTTTTTGCAATAAATAGGTCTTTTCCTGGAGACTTGCTTTTTTATTGAGAATCAAAAGATGCAAAAAGTTTTGTTTCCTGTTATTTGTGAGTATGAGAGGATCTTCAACAGTGTTGACAGCTTCTGCAAAATTATCCAAGTGTTTGTTTAAAAACTCAAAAGGGGCTTTTTTGAATAAGATGACGAAGACATTTTCGCCGCTTGAGTTTTTTTGAAACAAGAATTCCGAGTTTTTTGTGAATTCAAATGCTTCCATTTGATTATAAAGACCTTTTTCCGCAGCATGATGAAAAAATTCGTACTTTAAATAAGTCAGGCTGAAGTCTAAAGATGCACTTTTGATAAAATATCGCACTCCAAAATACGACCAAAGACATGATATATTCGAAACTTGAAAAATCGTCTCAAGATTTTTAAAGTTAGAATCTTCTTCTGTGAAATGGAGTTGATTTTTCAGTAAGTTAATGATGCATTGGATGAGATCAACGCTTGGTCGATCTTTTTGAAAGACACTTTCAAATAAATGTTGAAATAATCTTTCATGAACAAAATCTTTGAGGATATTTTTGCATGGAGAAGATAAGATTGATTGGAAGACATGAGCCAAAAAGCTAGCATTAATTCCCGAGTGATAGCCAAGTTGTTTAATACCTCTGAAAATTGAGAGCCGCAGCTTTTTCCTCAACTTCTTTGTGAGAAGGTCATACTCTAGATACTTCAGCAGGTAGCTTAGTAAGAGTTTGTTTTGGTATGTAATAGCATAGAAGAGACTACACTCTCCTAAACAGTCAATATTGGTAACGAAATTTGTGTTGTTTATCAGAGGAACGATAGTTTGAAGAATAAAAGTTTGGTCAGTCCTGTTTGAAGACACAGCTTCAAGGAATGAATCCCAATCTTCTGATTTTAGTGCCATTAGCTAAGTTTTAAAAAGTTTATTTTATAATATTTTT
>Ga0256783_1000287_pt1 | contig 13258 bp, 15 predicted proteins | sample MC6MC0934MT_FD_189995 | JGI IMG/M metagenome (GOLD analysis project Ga0256783, IMG submission 189995) | Metatranscriptome of enriched soil aggregate microbial communities from Iowa State University, Ames, United States - MC6-MC0934-MT... | ecosystem: Environmental > Terrestrial > Soil >... | reverse complement strand
GCAAAGCTGGCGCGTAACGGTGATCTGCATGCCAGCACTTTCGGCAATGCCCTGATCAAAACCGCTGGCATCGTCAACGAGAAATCGTCTCTGATGGCGACAGACCTTGAACAATCCGAAGGCCGCATGGCAACGGCATGGAAGCGATTGATCACCGCGTTTTCAGACACCAGTGGCTTGTCTTTGGGCTTCAAGAAATTTGAAGATGCAGTTACGGATAGCTTGAATAATGTTGCTACAAAATTGGAGAAGTTCGGCCTCTCGGGTCTTTTTATGCCGCCCGATAGCGCGCTCGGTGATGATGGCAAGCTGCAACCGCTATCCCTGCTTGGCAACGGATATCAGAATTTCCAAACCAGCAACGCGCCGTTGAGCCTTCTTGACCTGACCGGAATCGGAAAACTTCCCCCGGCGAACTTGAATAATAATAGCTTCAATTCGCGTGATGCCAGTCAGAGCAACAGCCTTCAGGAACGAATCCAGGCATTAAAGGATCAGAACGAACTGATCCGTGTCGGCCTAAGCGGAAACCAGCAGGCCATAGATGCGGCGCAAGTAGAGCTAGATGTAGAGCGCGCGACGACTGCTGAGATGAGGGCACGCCATCCGCAGCAGGTACAGCAGCTCAGAGATCAGGAAAACATTCTTGTCGCGCTTCGGCAGGAGCAGCAGGCCGCTCTGGAATTGAATCAAATGGGGCAGCAAGTCGGGCAGACCCTTGATGATGCGTTCATGGACATCGCGAAAGGAACGCTCAGTTTCAAAGATGGCATCAAACAGGCAACGGCGTCTATTATCGAACTAATTGCCCAGACGCTGATTCTGAAACCGTTGATCACCGACATCGGGCGTCAATTCCAGGCGCTGGGCGGTTCCTCCGGCCTCACCGGCGTTTTGTCATCATTCACGAATGGCGGGCTCGGTGGTTTGTTTGGTGGCGGTGACGTCGGGCTCGGATCATGGGCGCCAACGCTATCGCTCGCTGGTGGTGGTTCCGTCAGCGGTCCAGGCACCGGCACATCGGATTCCGTTCCGGCGATGCTGTCGGATGGTGAATACGTCATCAATGCAGCGGCGTCCAAGAAATATGGTGCGCTACTGGATGCGATCAATTCAGGAAACATCCGGGCGTTTGCATCGGGTGGACCGGTGACGTCGATGCCGATGTCGGTCGGCTACACGCCGGCGTCGGTATCCGCATCATCCGCGTCAAGCGATTCTGGCGGAGGCACGACTGTCATTTTCTCCCCAACCTATAACGTTGCCGGTGACTTAACCGACGAAACGCGCAGAAGGCTCAATGAAGACACCGCGCGGATGGTCAATAGCGCTATTTCACGAGCGACGCCCGGTATCGTCAAGCAATCGAAATCGGCCGTCCAACGTGAAAACAAAGAGAATTCGAAATACTTGAGGCGGTGATGAGAAAGAAGGCTTCTCGATCGGATATTTACAAAGAAGCCATCTCTCGGCTCAGGGTAGAGATGGAGCTGAACGGTCACAACTTTGCCATGCATGACGCGGGCATCATTTTAACAACCCAAGCTTTGGGGATGTACGCCGCACGCATCGGTGAAAGCGATGAACTCGCGGTCGATGAAGTCATCTTGGCTTTGCTTGATCGGGGCGCCTTGTATTTCGATTGCGATGGGCGGGCACAATTCGGCTCCGCATCAGGCGGGTTATCATTTGTCGTCATCAATTCTGATGCGCTGGGAATCTGGTCAGACGAAGAGCTGCCATATGGGATGCAAGACGCACGCGGTGTCGATCTCGCACGGATAAGGTTCATGGATTCAAGCAGACCTGAGGAGCGGTGGAGATGAGCAACAACGAACGGCCGACGTGGGATCGGTATAATGACAGTGACTGGAGCGGTGCGAGTATGGATGCCCGACGAAGCGAGGATTGGAAGCGAGGGCGCGCAACTAGCACTAGCCTGGCAAGACTTGATGCCCAAATCGCCAAAGATATGGATGAACGGATTACGAGCCAGCGAGCTAACGGCGGCGAGATGAACCCCTCCGATTGGACGAAGGGCTAGCTAAACGATCGGAACAAACGCAGGTCGATACTAACAACGAACGAGGCCCGGAAGCGTTGGAGCGCCGCCGAGCCTCTTGATCCAACCCCTGTCTCGCCAGGAGCTAAATCGATGTCTTTTTCGAACACGGCTGCGGCGACGCCGCAACAAGATTATTTTCAGCGCTGTAAACTTGAATTGTTGACAGGCACGAATTTATCTCAGCGAACACCGTCAGTCGCTACGAAGATTTCTGGCTGGGGACTCATCACCGCATCGGCATTGTTTGGATCTGTCTATGCGTGGCAGGTTGGTAGTCAGAACACCACCGCTGTCCTCGGTATTCCAGTGTTGGCCATCGCCGCGGTCCTGATGGCGCTTAGTTTGGAACTGGCAAAGCCTTTTGCCGTGGCTAGCGCAATGGCTTCATTTCGAAGCTTTGCATTTGTTCAGGGCGTACTGCTGACCGTACTCGCCCTCGCTACTATTAGCTATTCATTGACTGCGGAATTGAGTCTTGCTGCGATGCTGCGCTTCGACTCGGTGGCTCACCGGGAAGCGGTGATTACGGCGGCGACCGCTCAAAACGATTCAATCCGTCGAGCCGGTGAGCGTTATGATGTTTCCCGACGGGAACTCGAATCCCTCGCGCCGGCCCGCGCCTCAGGTGAGGTGCAAGCCGAGATTGAAAGTCTCCTCCTGACTCGTGGGGCCGGGAATTGCGCAGTTGTTGACGGACCCGTGACGCGGCGTGTTTGTCCAAGAGTGGCAGACCTGCGGATCGAATTGGCTCGTGCACAGCGCCGTGAACAACTGAAAGCAGATATGATGTCGGCGGCGAAACTACCGTTGCAGCGCGTGCCCCTTGAACCTGTCTCGGTCGCCGATCCTGGGGCGACGGCCCTAGCAACCTATCTTTCGGAAGTAGGGTTCGTTGCGCAACCAACTCTCTTATCTCAATGGTTGGTGTTGATCCCTGTGCTGGCGCTTGAAATCGGGTCTGCTGTAGCGGCTGTGTTAATCCGTGCTTCGGCACAGCCAAGCCAAACCGAACATCGGCAATTGGAACCTTTGCGAACCGCTGATTCTCAGGGTGTCTTGGCGTGTTCCACACAGGTCCAAAATTCAGCTGCTGGCGGGAATGTGCACACCCCGCAGCACAGTTCTCCCAGAGCTTCCAAACATCGTGGCAAACGCTCTCAGACACAGGAGAGGCGTGCCAGCACGGAAGACGGCAAAGTTATCTCAATCAAGCGTGGGCAGAGTGTCGGTCGCGATGAGGCGGCTCTACGTGTAATGCATGCTCTTCGGCTCCGGAATGGGGACATCAATTCGAGCCTTCGAACATTTGCCAAGGAACTGTCGGTGTCAGTCGGTACTCTTCGAGGTGCGATCGCTAAATTGGTGTCGACTGGTGAAATCATTTCCATTCCATCGCCAACCGGCACGGCAATCCGAATTGCGGCCTAATTTTATAGGCAACTCGCGAAATAACGTCGTCGTCCTTTTTATCGGATACGCCTCGGATAACTGAATAGTTTGGTTTAGCCGAACTATAGCTCGTGCATATTTCCCCTAATTGTTGAACCTTTTTTATCGTGCCGTTCGGCTAGACCTAATTTCTAAATCGCCACTTTAATTTATCGTCCCAATCCATTGGTTTTATTGAAATATATACCATGTCGCACTATATTAGTTTCACTGTAAGCGCCATGCGCGAATTAAATTCCTTCAATTCTAGAGGGCAATATGTCCAGGAAAAGATCAGTTCGGAAATCTTCCGATTCTAATTCGTGTCTCGGCAAATCCTCAGCCGTCCTTGTGTTAAACGTCCAATCCCCTCGTGACGCGATAAAGCTTACTGGATCAAAGAAGGCGGTACCGATTTCTATGCCGCGTGGTTCGGGGAGAGGAAAGCGTCACATGAAGCGGAAACTCGATGCGGCGCTTCCTCTACGGGGAAGCAGCAAAGGCAGCGGAGCGTCCCGGCGAGCGATCAAGGCGATCACGGATAACTGCATCGGTTTGTTGCCAGATCGAATAAGAGAGATTGCTGACTTCTTTGATGAAAGTCCTTGGCATACGCTGAGCCCGCTAGCTCTTTGCGATATAGCCGACGAAGTACGCGACAACGCCAATGCCCGAACTTACGGTAGCGGCATGACACCGCGTCGGATGAGGGAAATTGCGGATTTCCTAGATGGCGCTCAATGGCACACCCTGAGCGCGCGCGACCTCTGCGATATCGCTGATGAATTGCGTGACTGTGCAGACACCATGAGGACGAAGCCGGCTCGTCGTCGACACACAAGATCAATCCGTGGTCGAAACCAGGCACAACGTGCACCGGTGCAAACGTTTGTATAATATCGTCGGCAGTTTGGTGTCATGGTTGCCGTAGCGAATAAGGTTCGGAAGTTTCGCGAAGCGCTGGGTCTGTCTTATGAAGAATTGGCCCGAAGGCTTCATTGCAGCGTGCGATCGATTAAGTACGTTGAATCTGGAATGATGACTCGGTTTTCGCTTGCAGCGGAACTCGCCGACGCTCTTGGTAGGTCAGTTGAAGACGTCTTCCCTGCACTGAGAAAGCCGCTTAGGAGCTTGAGCGGAGGTGCCTATCTCGATCGCCGGAATAATGATCTTGATCGGCAGTTCGAGAATGCGGGTATCGATCCAGACCCACAGTTACATACGGTTCGCTTTGTGCTTCGAAATGGGTTGGAGCGCTATATCGCGCTGGCAAGCGCAGAGTGTTCAAGGCTTCGCAGAAACTTGCAGGCGCCTTCAGCGATCTTTGTCTGCTTTGAAACAGCGACGGAGCGCATCGCTCTCAACGTCAAGCATCTCGTCGTGTGGCAATTCATTACGGAATTCTCGCCGGGGCCAGAGCTTAGCGATGATGACAGCGGTAATGACCAACTCGCGATCTGGGTCGGGACAGCCAAGGAACCTAAACTGGTGAATGTAGAGCCCGATATCATGGAATTCGGAACTGAAGCGGCGGACGATGTTGCCGTGCTGCAAACGCTATTTTTTCAACTCGGACACTGCTGGGAAGATGATGAAGTGTTTTACGTCGACGATGACGAAGGCGATACGACATATTTCCGCGCCGACAATGTTTCGATGCTTTCTGTGCCGCTGCAAGTAATCAGCCCAGCTTTTTGGACGGCTCTAAACGAGAATTGATGGATCATTCTCGTTAGCTACGGAACCTGCCCGGCTTTTCATTGGAGAAGGCGAGAGGGTTAGCGTCATCACGGCGGGGGCGGGTCGCCACGGTAATAGCCCAATGGGTGCTACTATTGCCCTGTCAACGCTGCTGCTCGCGCAAGCTTTTCCAACTGTCCCGACGCGAAGATCCACTTCCCGAAACAGCGCGGTCCAATAATCTCAATTTCGTATCGGCCCTTGCGACGGCCTAACGCACTGCCGGCGACGTGAGCAATCCTAACGGTATGATCGGAGAGTATTGCGCCGTGCTCGGCAGGGATCGATTTCAAATTCTCTGGGTGTAGGCGACCTGCCCCCATGGCTCGGCCGATTGCAATGAAGACGGTTTGAACATGTTCGGGCCATTTTTCGTATGGTGTTGTTTGCCACATAACCACATCAGTCAAGGTACTTCACCGCTAGACCGGTGCCTGAAACGGTGCCCCAATCCGTCCAAGACCAGAATTGGTCCTCATACTTGACGTTGATGACCGCATTAGCGCCGAGTGCCAGAGCTTGCCGTTTCATTTCGTCCGCAACATCCAGTTTGCCGACGTAAGCATACTGCGGGTTCCCTTTTTTCAAGGAGACGGAAAGTTCTTTCACGGCTTTGTACTTGTGTTTCGGCTGTCCCTCGACAATCTCGACGTTATGAGTTGGCCTTTTTTCCGCTTTCAGAAAGAGGGGCGTCGAATTAGCAGAGCACCCGCCGACCGCGAGCAAGAGCAGCAGCGCTCCAATTTTGTAGTTGAGGTGCATGGTATCCCCCGATCTTTCTCACATGGCGATACCAGAGTCTTCTCATCGGCATTATTCGGGTTTGAGCCTTTTCCAGAACTTTTCGGCTCATAGATGCGAACTGACGAGACGGACACTTGACGTATGCAGATCGCTAACCTGAACTAGGAATCGCATTTGAGGCTTGCATGTTGGGCGCAGTAACAATTGAATCAGGTGGAAACCTCATCCTGATCGTCGGCTTCGGAATAACAGCCGTTCTCGGTCTTCTATCCTATTGGTTTCCAAGGTTCATGGCCGGCCTTTTTACGTTGTGTTTCGCTGGCCTCGTACTCGCACTCTATCATTTTTGGCAAAAAGATTATGAAGCTGCTCAAATGACAAGGGTACTCATTGATGTTGACCCCAAGCTTCCGACGCCGGGCTGTCCCCCAGAGCGGCCGCTTGGGTTGAATTTCAGAAATTTGTCCAACAGAACAGTTACCAGTGTTTCTTGGAAAATATTGGTCACGCACAAAGGAGCGACGACAGACATCACAAGCCGGAGCAACAAGTTCAAAAATATGTCTCGCGTGATGAAGCCCGGCGTCAATATCTTCCCCGAAGATGAATAGGCTAGGGCTTCGAAGAGAGCTCCCCGCACTCCGCGCAAAACTTCGCGCGTGAACTTCGGAGCGGCTTGCCACACGACGAGCAAGGGGTGCCGTAAAGAGCAGTACGGTGATGCCAAAGAGCGTTCGGATTAGTTTCTTGAAATCCCGTCAACCGGAAATAATAGTCAAGCGCGGCTTTCCCAATCTTCGGTGGTTCTCCAAGAAGCTCCCGTCCTTTGAGCAGTTTAATTTCTTTTGAAAGCAGCGGACGCATTTCCTCCCATTCCGCCTCTTCCAGCATTGGAATGTTGGTCTTGCATCGCCAGCAATAAAGCATTTTGACCATCTTAGAACAGGCTCGCTTGCGATTCCCGTTCGACGACTTCGATTTTCTCGCCGGAGCTTGCTCAGTCATCGCCCAGTTGCCGCCCTCTTCGAATGTCCGAAGCGCGTCCTTCACTTCAGCCAAAGGCGCATCTGTTTCGCCGAGCCACATCGCCCAATCTTCCGGCTGAAGGATGGCGGGCATTCTATCGGTGCTCTTTGCGATTAGAGCGTTCGCGGGCGTCGTCACTTGGATGAACGTGTCTAGCGTCTCATCGCCGTTCGTCCACTTCTCGCAGATCACCGCTATGGCAATCGGCTTCCGGTCTTTCGGCGTGATCACCCATTGCTTGGTTTTGCCGTTGGGTAGCTCTTCGCCTTCGTTGAACGTATGGACGACAAGAATGCCGCGTCCATGAACGAAAGCATTCGCGAATGTCGGCAGGCGGTCGATTGTCTCGGATCGCGCGTGCATGTGCTTCGGTCGGGACGGGTTCTCGTCTCCCTTAGCCGCGAAGCCCCAACGCATCGGGACGACTTCACGTTCACCGGCCTCGTTCAACCGAATGATATTGGCGACGCGCATGGGAGTTGAGACGACTTCGCTGTCAGTCTCGACCAATGGCTGCGAGAACGCTTGAACGTCCTGCCACGAAGCCATTTGTGTGAACTTACCGCACATGACGCGCTTATCGTCCAAACTAAAGGGTGTTCAACCTTACCATACCAATTGCAGTGAGACGCAGATTTCGTAATAATCAGAAATAGCCAATCTGCTTGATGTGCGCCGGGGGGTCACATGAACGCGATCGTCGCTATCATCGCTATGTTGCTTGGAATTTTGAATTTCTTCGGCGGCATTGTCGGAGGCGTTTGGCTTGCGTACCTGGGCGAGTGGCGCGCTATAGGGGCCGGTATTTTAATCGCAATTTGTGCACCATTACCACTTGGCCTTGCGATGACGCCGGGTGGATTGTTGTTCGGCTCGATAGCCGCCTCGTTTTTAGGGAAGGGCCGCGCGCTGATTGCACTGCCATTTGTCTTATGTGCGCAAATCTACCTTCAGGCCGTCATAGGCGCCTGGTTCCTTTTTGTATTTTGGTATTTTCGAGGCTTTGTGCATGCGACTAACGTGTGGCCTATGTTGTTTTGGATCTATTCCACTGCCGTCGCGCCGCTGTCCTATATGGCTCAAAAAGAAGTTCAAGCAGGCGGCGGAGACGGTGAGGCGATAACATTGTTTTTCGCACAGCTAGCTCTTGTTTGTACGGTGGTTGCGCAACTGGCTGGCATCGCAGACCCTAAAATTCTCCTTTATGTATTTGCCGGTATTCTTTTGTTGAGTGCCGTCATTCAAACACTTCTTGCTTCACTGTCTGTTATTGGGACGCAGCGTCTACCGTCATCGCGGCCACCAGACGATTGGCTCCAAGAATTGCGACGATGAGAGGCTATGTCTTGAAAACGTAGGTATCACTGTTTGCGGCCAGAGCTACTTCGATGCGGGCAGCGTCCTGTCGACCAGTGCAGGCTATGGTTCTGTATTCAATCGAACCTAGATGATCGAAGACAAACTGACGTTTTTCGGTGTTACGACGAGTGCCTTGACCAAATGGCGGTGGAAGCAGGGATGCGAGCCGTGCGCTGACGTTCGCCGACCTTCCGAACAATACAAGCTGTTTTGTCTCGGTGAGCCGCAGCTGATAACAGCCGGGACCAATCGGGGCCCAGATATATGCGCACTTGCGCGGATCGGGGAACATACGCCAGTCACTAAATGCCCCCGCGTGATCTTCGCTGCCAGCTTTATTTTTTTGCATTGCGGCCTGCGTCCCGAACCATTCCGCCTACCGGTGATCGAAAGCTAGCCCGTTATCTCGGATAGCACATTCGCGACGTCACCAACCTTTGTTGCCGAAATTCGAAGACCGGGAACCGTATAAGCCATAGGTCGAGCTACCAGACGATCCATAGGGGTTTCTCGTGCCGGCCTCACCAGTGTATGGGTTCACGTTCCCTTTCGTAGACCAGTTGTCGTACGCGGTATTGTTGGGAGAAGATCGGTAATGCGGCTCTACGTATGTGCCGTTGTCGCGGGTGTATCCATGTACATATTCGTCTGCGGTTGCCGTGCCAAACATCAAGAGCAGGGCTGAAGTCGCGAGTATCCATTTCATTGAGAAATCTCCTTCATTATCAATTCGTCACTTGCGCAACTTGGAATTCGTGTTGCTCCCCTCCGAAGTCGACCGTAATCACGTAAGACTTCGGCGCGCTGCCAGAGTATGCAGGTGGTTCAAGCACGATGGTCCCGCCGATCCACTCGCCAGGCATGACAGTGTTGTCTTTGAGAATGGTGTGTTCGAGCGCTGCTAAATTTTGTTCGCCCTGCGCTTGCAAGTTTGCAATTTCCGCTTGTGTCTGAGCATTCGCCTCGTTTTGGGCGAGCTGAGCGCGGAGTGGATCATACGTTGTCGCCGTATAAGTTGCGTACGTCGGACCATTTGCGCCATAGGCGTTCACTGTACCCGTTGTGTTAACGTAGCCCGCATTCGCCGCGCTCATAGCCCGACCCGCACCAGCTAAGGCGACGCCGAATGCATGTATTGCCTGCCGAGTTTGTTCTTCTTGTACAAGTTCCTGATAGTGATAGACGCGAAGAGCAGCCTGCTTTCCGTCAATGATCTGACGAGCGCTGATACCAGTCTCTAACAACGTCTCGGGTTTGCTTCCCGAATTGCGCACCGCGACTGTAAATGCCGGCCGCGCGTTCCCCTTTAGTAGTCGCGTATTCGGTCGAAGCATTACGATGTTGTTTTTCTTTGATACCAACGAGGGCACGCCATCGCGGACAATCGCTTCTTGTCCGGGCGCTGCGCTGAGCTGGATAGTTTGCGAAGCGCAACCGATCAGAAATAGGGCGCCCAATGGCGCGAGAATAATTGGGTGTCGCAAGTTCCCACTCCCTGCGATTTGAATCGATGCGTCCCTCCGTAGTCTGAATATTTGTGTCGCTGAACGATATAAGCGCCAGAGGTCATGTCTCGTTCGGAGCATTTTTGAGGTGAAAACGTCTCCAAAGGCACAGTTGCTCGCCTCATCACTCCTACAATTGACATTCGTTCTTTTTTTGTTCCAGCCTTCTAACATGACTAGACGCAAGGGCGAATTGAAGTGGTGGCAGATTGATGCGGGGTGGCCGCATCAGGTCGCGTTGCGTGCTGACGTGACAATCGGCAAAGCACACGATGCGGCGCGAGAGTTTTGTAAAGACCTATCGCTGGCTCCGATGGGGCCTTCCTTCTTTGTCGAAGGCGTGTGGTTCAACGTTTGGTGCTTTGCTGAAGAGGAAGACGCGCAAAAATTTCAAGCGCAATACGGCGGTGAGTTTATGGACCCGGAAGACAGACCGAGGCGGGGCGGGAAGAGAAGAAAGCGCTAAGTACTGTCTATCGTCAGCCGACCGACTGCTCGAACAATCTCGCCGTACTCTGCACAGACAGATCGAGGCCCCCTACCCGATCCGAACGTATTGCGGTGGACAATAGAATATTCCCCTAGCAAGCGCCGCCGTATCCATTCTTGCGGCCGCTGTTCCGTGCCATCCATTCTGATTTCAGGAAGTGGGGTACGCGCGAAATTTACGAACTCCTCAATAAGTGAAGACACGCCGATAGATTTTTCTTGGATACCTCTGTCGAAGCGATGGTGATACCGAATTCCTGGAACTGATGTCTTAGGGAGATCAGTCGGGGTTAAAGACGCAAGCCTCCGAAATTGCTCCATGTTACCACGGGTGTAGAAGGCAATTAAAGGCAGTAAAAGGGCTAGCTCTATCTTCAATTGATGAGGCCACCGCCAATTAGTGACAACGCTGCGCAGCATATCAAAGCAGCTGTCGATTTCCCGGAGCGTCAGCTTGAACAGCTCGGCTATCTGCACAAAAAACTCAATGTGTTTATCTTCCAAGGGTGATGAGAGCCGGTCTGCAGGGATTTCGTACGTGGCAAATAGGAATTGAATGTAGTTGGCCTTTGCGGGCTCGGCGAAGCGATACGTCCGATTGAAGAAGCGCAGAAGGTATCCTGAACTATCGAAGCCCGCTCCATAGACGGCCCCCACGGCATGCCTGAGCTGTTCTGTATCTGTCGAGATCACGAAAACCACGTCGTCCGTGTCGAACAGATGCTTCACACGTTCTAACAATGAAATCGCGTACGTTGGTCGACAGCGGTCCAGTTCGTCGATCAGCACGAAGAGCGGCTTCCTGGTCTTGTCCAGCTCAAGCAACTTTCGAAGCTGCGCCTTGAACGCCTCTATCGTTTTCTTTGCGGACTTGAATTTCGCAAGCGCAACGTTCGCGTCTTTGCCAACAATCTCTTCTATAGTTTTATCGACTGCATCTTCGGCACCCTTGCCATCCGCCCCAAGTACCTTCGCTATTTCATTCGCGCCTTCGCCGAGGTATTTTTTTCCAGCAGTAATTAAGGCGTGTTTCGTAGCTATAACAGCGACTTCTCCGCCCTTTTTCATAAGCGACTTTGCCGCGTCTTTGACTTTTTTTCCTGCTCCAGCGAACGATTTATCAATCGCCGCAATGAGTGGGATGAGCGGGTCCTCGGCATGATCATCTTCCCACGCATTCACATATGCAACCGCGTGATCTCTTGCGAGATCGCGCTCAAAACGCGTGATAAAGAACGATTTCCCTTCGCCATATCGCGCATCAAGATTGAGGACGTAGGAGCCTTTAAGTCCCTGTCTCTTTCGCTCGGCTACTCGGTTCGTAAGAAATCTTATGAGAAGTTCGCTATCGGCCTGGCGACCAAGAAGGTCGTCCGACCAATTGCCCTCCGGGGCTTTTTCTACGCTGGCCACTGTTTCAACCGATTATATCGTGTTGCGATTTACCGAATAAGCAGACGCCGGCGAATGGACGCGCCGATAAAGAACACCAAGATAAGAGTGATGATCTTTTGAGTGGCCTCAAGCAGCGTGGCTACAAATCCCTGTCGACCTTGCGGACCACCATTCCCTAAGCAGGTGTCTATACGATGGTCGCGCGTCTCATTTTCCGCAGCGACTATCAAAGCGTTCTTCACGGATAGATCGAGAGATGCCGAGAGAGCGTTGCCCGGCGCACCATCACGACAAGGAATTGTATGATAGATGGCCGTGTTCACCAGTCCGTCCTTACTCAACGGCAGCGTGCCACTGTTGAAGAGGTACAGCGGTGGGAAGACCGCAAAGGCCAAAAATAAAAGCCACAATGTAGGACGAAGCCAGCTCTGTCCGTAGTTGGCAACGGTACCGTAGAACCAACTAGCTACGCCTCCGCCTAGTTTCAGTTCGCGGACCAGTAAATCAGCTTCAGTTCTTTTCTCATCCGCTTGTCCTGAAATCTTACGAAGCGCCCTTATCCGCGAGAGGGTATCTTCCCGCGAGCCGGTCAGCTTTCCATTCTCGGGCAACGTGGCTTCGGAAAGATTGGGAGGCAGCGTCAAGTTCGCCTGCCTGAAATCGGGATAGTGCTTGAAACGCGCATCGGCCAAATAGACGTCTGATCGCATTTGCGCGCGTCGGAAAATAGCGTCACCGGAGAAAGTACAGTCCTCGAAGTCTGCTTGCTCTTCAAACCGAGCATGCATGAAGTTTGCCGACACGCATTCATGAAAATGTGCTTCCGAAAAGGAGGCAGGGCCGTTGCATGCGATGCTCCCGAAGTTCGCAATAACGCCGCGCGGTTTGCCTTCGGAATACCAGGGCTTGAAGTGGGCTCGCTCGAACGAAATGGAGCGATGCAAGTTTGCGTCGCCGAATTTTGCGTTCTTAAAGGATACGACTTCCGCTTCGCCCGGTGCCGGCAGGAATACGGTGCCGTCAAATTTTGCAAAGAGGTCGGCCGTCCCATAGTCTGGCGATTGCTCGCTATCATCTTGGTCCTCGGCCTGCTCTAACGAGAACCAACTTCCTTCGAATGATGCACCGTTGCGAAATTCTGCCGCTTCGAAATCGGCGTTGCCAGAAAAAAGAACAGAGATGAAGAAAGCGGGCGCATTGAATATCGCCTCAGAAAAGCGCGCATGACTGAGCTGATAGCGGAACGTCGCATACTCGAAATCAGCTTCGCTAAAGAACTCGGCCTTTCTGAACTCCGCCGCACCATTGAAGGTAGCTTTGGCAAAATTGGCAGTGCTGCGGAATTTCGCTGCGTCAAAGCACGCTGACGAATAGAAGCGCTGGCCTCTGAAAGTGACGATTGACTTGAAGTCGGCGCCCTTGAAGTTCGCTCTGTAAAAAGCCGACTTGTCTCTCACATACACAGAGCCGAAAAATGTCGCCCCTGCGAACTCCGCTTTACTGCCCG
>Ga0256783_1000286_pt1 | contig 13267 bp, 11 predicted proteins | sample MC6MC0934MT_FD_189995 | JGI IMG/M metagenome (GOLD analysis project Ga0256783, IMG submission 189995) | Metatranscriptome of enriched soil aggregate microbial communities from Iowa State University, Ames, United States - MC6-MC0934-MT... | ecosystem: Environmental > Terrestrial > Soil >... | reverse complement strand
CGTGTCATCGCGTCGTGCAAAAGGGCGGGGCGCTTGCGGGCTATCGCTGGGGCTTGCCGCGCAAGGCTGCTCTTCTGGACAACGAGGCGCAGCACGCGCGCAACGTTTCCGCCGATGAACCTAGCCATTCCCAGACGGGTCCTACTGAAACCGTCGCTACCAAACTGGACCACGCCGCGTGAGCACGCTTGACGAAGTTGCAACCCTGGAACTGCCGTACAAATCGCCGTTCGACTGGCCGCGCCTGCTGCGCTTTTTCGGCGGACGGGCGACGCCCGGCGTCGAGACAGTCGAAGACGGCGCCTATCGCCGCGCAATCGAATGGGACGGCGACAGTGGCACGCTCAGCGTGCGCCAGCACCCACGCAAGCGCTGCCTCGTCGCAAGCATCGAGGGACCGGTGAGCCGTCACGCTGACGCGCTTGCAACGCCCATCGCGAGGATCTTCGATCTGCACGCGGAGCCGACGACGATCGGTGCCGCCCTGGCCGCCGACCCCTGGCTCGCGCCGCTGATCGAAGCGGCGCCAGGTCTGCGCGTGCCGGGCGCGTGGTCCGGTTTCGAACTCGTGGTACGTGCGATCGTCGGCCAGCAGGTCAGCGTGAAGGCCGCGACAACCATCATCGGACGACTGGTACAGCGAGCGGGCGAGCGTATCGAAGGGCATCCGCACGCAAGCACCGCGTGGCGTTTTCCGACGCCAGACGCCCTGGCAACAGTCGATCTCGCGCAAATCGGAATGCCGGGCAAACGCGTCGCGGCGTTGCAGGGTTTCGCGCGCGCCGTCGCGAGCGGCGACGTACCGCTCGACAGCGCAACCGCCGACGCGCACAGCCTGCGCACGGAATTACTCGCCTTGCCGGGCATCGGCCCGTGGACGGTCGAGTACGTCGCGATGCGCGCGTGGCGCGATGCCGACGCGTGGCCTGCACTCGACCTCGTGTTGATGCAGTCGATCTCCGCGCGCGATCCGTCGCTCGTGCGGGCGACCCAGCAACGCGCACGCACCGACGCATGGCGACCGTGGCGTGCCTATGCGGCGATGCATCTGTGGAATGAAGTAGCGGACCGCGCCGGCGCCGCGCGTGGCGGCTAGCTTTGCTTGCTAGCTCGCGTGGGTAGCAACACGCGCAGGTTGCTCCGTCGCGCCATCGACCGCGCGTGCGGCATGCACCGCCGCCCGCTAAAAACCCTACCGCCGCGATACCCGCAATAACCCGAATTCCCGTAGCCAGATTCGCGAATCCGGCGTGAAAACAGTCGGTCAGACCGGCCGGAACAGCCCGCCGAGGCGGCCTCAAGCAGGCGCCGTGGCGAGATGTTAAAGTGCCCGCTACTGAAAATTCCGCCGAACGTTGTCGACCGCACCATGCTGCCAGTGAGCAGCGAAGCGGCACATGGCGGCCGACAACGCCCGACTCGCATCAATGCCAAACACCACACAATCCCGCACGACCGACGCGTTCTCGCACCGCCTGTCCGTGCTGACTTCTGGCCCGCAACGCGATGCGCTGCTGCACGGCCTGCGCGGCATAGAAAGAGAAAGCCTGCGCGTGAACCACAACGGAGAACTCGCGCTGACGCCGCATCCGCGCGCGCTCGGATCGGCGCTCACGCATCCTTCGCTGACCACCGACTATTCCGAAGCGCTGCTCGAACTGATCACGCCGGCCGAGCAGGACGTCGCGCTGACGCTCGATAAGCTCGACCGGCTGCATCGCTTTGTGTACGCAGAACTCGGCGACGAGATTCTGTGGAACAACTCAATGCCCGGCCTCTTGCCCGATACCGACGACGGCATTCCAATCGCGAACTACGGCACCTCCAATATCGGCAAGCTGAAGTACGTCTATCGGATCGGCCTTGCGCTGCGTTACGGTCGCACGATGCAATGCATTGCCGGCATCCATTACAACTATTCGCTGAACGAGGAAGTCTGGCGGCTGTTGCATGCGGATCAGCAATCCACCGCGAGCGCCGTCGATTTCCAGTCGGATCGTTATCTCGCGCTGATTCGCAATTTCCGCCGCACAAACTGGCTGCTGATGTATCTGTTCGGCGCGTCGCCGGCGCTCGATCGCCGCTTCTTGCGCGGGCGCAAACATACGCTCGAAACCTTCGACGCAGACACGTTGTACCGTCCGTATGCAACCAGCCTGCGCATGAGCGATCTCGGCTATTCGAACACCACCGCGCAAGCGGCGCTGCATGCCGACTACGACACGCTGCCCGGTTATCTCGACGCACTTGCGAAGGCCGTCAGCCAACCGTATCCGGCATACGAGGCAATCGGTACGCAGCGAAACGGCGAGTGGGTGCAGATCAACACGAACGTGCTGCAGATCGAAAACGAGTTTTACTCGACGATCCGTCCTAAGCGCGTCACGTATCCGGGCGAGCGTCCTTTGCATGCGCTGGCCGCGCGCGGCGTGCAATACGTCGAAGTGCGCTGCATGGACATCGACCCATTCGAGCCGGTTGGTATTTCGCTGGAGACGTCACGCTTTCTCGACGCCTATTTGCTCGTGTGCGCGCTCGACGACAGCGCGCCGTTGCCGCCGCAACCCTATGCGGAAGCCAACCAGAACTTCGCGCGCGTAACGACCGAAGGGCGCAAGCCCGGCCTCGAACTGATCCGTGACGGCGATCCGGTCGCGATGATCGAGTGGGCCGAAGAGCTATTCGTCAAGATCGAAGCCGCGGCAGCCACGCTCGACGCACTGCGGGGCGGCGACGCGCACGCGCGCTCGGTTGCCATTCAACGGGCGAAACTTGCCGATCCGTCGCTTACGCCATCGGCGCGGGTGTTGCAGACGATGCGCGACAAGCAGCAGAGCTTCCTCGAATTCGGTCTGGAACAAAGCGAAGCGCACGCGGCCTATTTCCGCGCGCGTCCGCTGGAGCCGGGCGAGGCCAAGGAGTTTGCAGAACTGGCCAAACAATCGCTCGACGAGCAGGCGAAGCTCGAACGCGAAGAAGTAGGCTCGTTCGATGCATTTGTCGCAGCTTATCGGGCGTATACGTTGAATCGTTTCAGCGTCTGAACACACCGGCTCACGTGCGCGAAGCAACGTGCGAAAGCGGCTCGAGTAGCCGCTTTTTTTATTGCGCGGTGCATGCGCGGTAACGGCTATGTAATCGACGCGCACAACGCGACGCGCACAACAGCGGGCGCGTCGGCAGAACCTTCGCGACTTGCAGGTTTCTTTGACGTAAAGGAAACGCCCTCCGCGCGTAACGGTCCAAACTGTTACGACACGCTAGCGAGAGGGAGGATCAACGTGATGAAGCAAAGTCTGTTGGCCGCACTGTGCATTGCGACGGCGGCGGTTGCCGCGACCGCATGTTCAACGCAAGGACAAGTCGATCCCGATGTTATGCAGATAGCAACCACGCCCCTGACGTGCTCGAACAAAGCTCAGTGCGACCTCTGGTGGCAGCGCGCGCAGACGTGGGTCACGAACAATTCAAAATACAAGGTCGAATCCGCGACCGACACGCTGATTCAGACGGCCGGCCCCGATGGCGGCAAACGCGCGCTCGCGTATCAGATCACCCGCACCGCAAATCCCGACGGCACCGCGACGATCGGCTTCGCCGCACATTGCGATGGATCGCTTGGCTGCACGCCGAACCCGTGGGAAGCGGGCGCCGACTTCAAGCAATACGTTCGAGGCACCGCGGCGGGCACACAGAAACCCGATGTGAAGCCGTCGCAGCCCGCACCCACCGCCATGCACCCCGACGCGTTGCAGGGGCAGTCGGTGACGCCAACGACCGGCGAAGCCGTCAGTCAATGAGCAAAGCGTTGCGCCGATCAATGTCCCATTGAAGGACCGACGCCTTTGCGCGGTTTGGTGATCCACACGAGCACCGCAAGCACGAGGAACGCCGCGCACGATATGCGGAAGAAGTCGTTCGTGGCGAGCATATAAGCCTGCGCAGTCACCACCTGCTCGAGCTGCGCGGTAATGCTGCCACCGGAAAAGCCGACGCCGGCGAGTGCATCGGTGTACGCATTCGTATTCGGCGTGTAGACGTTCACATTGTCGACCAGCATCGCATGATGGCGGATCGTATCGTTTTCCCAATACGTCGTACTGATCGCAGTGCCGATCGCCCCCGACAAGGTCCGGAAAAAGTTCGATAAACCCGACGCGCTCGCAAGCCGTTCGTCGGATACGCTCGATAGCGTGATGGTTGTCATCGGCACAAAGAAGCACGCCACGCCGATACCCTGCACGAGACGCGGCCAGATGACGTGGTTAAACGGCACGTCGAGCGTGAAAGTGGAGTTCCAGAACGACACGAACGCGAACACGATAAACGCGAAGCTCGCCACCACGCGCAAATTCAACCGATGCATGTTCTTGCCGATCATCGGCGAAAGAAAGAGGGCGAGTAAGCCGACCGGCGCGGTGGCGAGACCGGCGAGGCCTGCGGTGTAGCCCATCACCGTCTGCAGCCATAGCGGGAAAATCACCACCGAGCCGAAGAACGCCATGAAGCCGAACGAGATGATCAGCACGCCAAGCGCGAAGTTGCGGTCCTTGAACAGCGAAAGGTCGACCACGGGTTCTTTCTCGGTCATCTCCCACACGAGCATGAACGCAATCGACACGACCGCGATCACTGCAAGCGTCACAATAAATGTCGAGTTGAACCAGTCGCGGTCCTTGCCGAGGTCGAGCACCATCTGCAGGCACGCCACGCCGATTACGAGCAACGTGAGACCGACCGCGTCAATACGTTGCTGGGTGGTCTTCGTCTCCCGGCCGCGCAGCAGCACGAACGCGCAGCCCGCGGAGAATAGGCCGATCGGCACGTTGATGTAGAAGATCCACGGCCACGTGTAGTTGTCGGTGATATAGCCGCCCATCACTGGCCCGAAAATCGGCGCGCAGATCACGGTCATCGCCCAAAGGCCGAGTGCGAGCCCGCGTTTTTCCGGCGGATAGGAGCGCATCAGAATGGTCTGCGAAAGCGGCACCATCGGCCCGGACACAAGGCCTTGAACCAGGCGAAACATGATCAGCGACTCGAAATTCTGCGCGAAACCGCACAGCGCCGAGGCGATCGTAAAGAGCAGCACGGACAGCGTGAAAAGCCGCACTTCGCCGACGCGCCGCGCCAGCCATCCGGTGAGCGGCACGGCAATCGCCGACGCAACCGAATACGACGAGATCACCCACGTGCCCTGGCTGGTCGCCACGCCGAGACTGCCGGAAATGGTCGGCACGGCCACGTTGGCAATCGACGTGTCCAGCACCTCCATGAAGGTGCCGAGCGCGAGGCCCACCGTCAGCAGCGCAAGCGCGCCGCCCGTCAGCGGCGCCGGTTCGGCCGCGGGCGGAGTGGCGGGTTGGGCCGCCGGTCCAGTAGCGTTGGAAGCCGTAGCGTCCATATGTTTTTCTCCTCAGCGCGGAAAAGATTGTTGTGCCACGTTTATCACGTCGATCCAGCCATCGCGCATATATGCACCATCACACTCTGCCCAGACAGAGATATATGCGCAGTACAGCCTGTAATTGGCGCTCCAGCTACTGCTTGCCGTTTTCCGGCGATGAATCGTGAAGCGGCTCGTCGGGCAACTCATCTGGCGAACACAAGCCACAACCGGCGCTCGAATCCGGATCGACGCCGTTCGCAATGAAACGACCGAGCAGATCGATCAGCGTGGCAAGGTCGGCGGCCGTGAAGCCGCGCAACTGTTCGTTCAGCACCGCAGCGCCAATGTCCGGCAACTGGCGCGCCGCGTCGTGACCTCGCGGCGTCAGTTCCAGCTTGATCATGCGTCGATCCGCGTCACTGCGCGTGCGCGACACAAAGCCCTTGTTTTCAAGGCGATCAAGAAGACGCGTCATCGAACCGCTGTCGTACGACATAACGCGAGACAACTCGAACGGCGTGTTCGCCCGGCCGGCGGCCAGCATCAGAATGACGCCGATCTGCTGGGCGGTCAGCCCAAGCGGCTTCACCGCGCGGTCGGTGCGCTCAACCAGCACGTTGCGAGCCTTCGACAGGTAATAGCCGAGACTGGACTCAAGCCGGATTTCATCTGCTTTGTAGGGGCCGTCTGTCATCTTGTATCCGGAACATCGCTGGGCAAGCGAAGTTTAGCTGCCTAAGCAGGAAGATCAATGGCGATTTTCGCAGACCGCCCCGACGGAGCCGCCGAAAAACAACAGCGCACTCGCATATCGCGCATCAGTATCTTGAAATTTACTTGCATAGTCAATATTATACGGAGCAACGAGTTACGCGTTCCGCGCCACCCGAGACTATGTTCTGACCGCTTTTTTGTCCGCCGCCGATGCGGCGTGACCCAAGGATGTTCCTCCCATGCTGTACCTCAAAAATACCCTCGGCGGTTTAGGCCGCTCATTGACCGATTCAGCTTTGCATAGCTTCCAGGGCCCGCATCGCTGGTGGAAGCTCGCGCTATTTGCAGTGTTGTTCGTACTGCCCGGCGGATCGGTAGGGGTTGCGATTCTGGCGTGGGTCGAGCATCGGCGTGGGCGCAAGAGTTCGAGCAGCACATCTGTCGAAATTGCAGCAGAGCCGGTGCGCCTGGCCGGCACTGCCGCCGCCCCCGCGCACAATCCGGCGAGCGCCTGCCAATCGCGCGGCGACGCCCCATGCCGGGCAGCCGCGGGCAAGCTCGCGCGCAAGCCGGCATCGGCGGAATCGCGGGTCGACTCGCGGGCGTGATGGGTGGCGTCGCTCGCCGGTAACAGCGCGTAACCTTCGCGACACCGTCGGTAACACACCTACATCGCTCGCCGCATTAACCTTTCTGTTTCCCGCGCCCAGCGGGGTCTTACGCTAACATGCCGGCAAACCATACCGGCCGGCGCCGTCATCGGCGGCATCGCGGCGTCCAGAAGGAAATCAATGCATGCAGTCTGACCGAATCTCGTCCGCGCGGACCTTTGCGCCGCGCGTCCTGACCCTCGCGGTAGCGGTGTCCGTCGCGGGCCTCGTGGCCGCGTGCGCGGTCGGTCCAGATTACAAGCGCCCAGACGCCGAGATTCCCGCCTCGTACAAGGAAGCCGCACCCGGCTGGAAAGTCGCGCAACCGTCGGATCAGCAGGATCGCGGCGCATGGTGGACCGTCTATCAGGATCCGCAGCTCGATGCGCTCGAAGAAAAGCTGAACGCCGCGAATCAGACCGTCGCCCAGTTTGCCGCCGCGTACCGTCAGGCCCGCGCGCTGGTCGGTGAGGCGCGCGCGGCGTATTTCCCGACCGTCGGCTTGTCCGCGGGCGCTACGCGCTCCGGCAGCGGTGTTTCATCGAATGCGGTTGCAGCGAGCGGGAGCAACCGCTCGGGCGTCATCAACAGCTACAACCTGCAACTCGACGCCAGCTGGGAACCCGATCTATGGGGCTCGGTGGGTCGTTCCGTGAACGCGCAGAAGGCGGGCCAACAAAGCGCGGCCGCCGATCTGGCCAACGCTCGTCTATCCGCGCAGGCCACGCTCGCGCAGACGTACTTCGCGCTGCGCTCGCTCGATTCGAACCAGAAGCTGCTAGACGAAACCGTCGCCGCCTATCAACGCTCGCTGCAACTTACGCAGAACCAGTACGCCGCGGGCGTGACCGCGCGCTCCGACGTCATTCAGGCGCAAACGCAGCTGCAATCGGCGCAGGCCTCCGCGATCGACAACGGTGTTCAGCGCGCGCAGGACGAACACGCGATCGCAGTGCTCGTGGGCGAACCGGCTTCCACGTTTTCAATTCCGCCGATGCCGCTCACCGCGACGCCGCCCGCCGTGCCCGCGCAAATGCCGTCCGCGCTGCTGGAGCGGCGGCCCGACATCGCGTCTGCGGAGCGCAAGGCTGCAGCAGCCAACGAGCAGATCGGCATCGCAATTGCCGCCTTCTTCCCATCGCTCACGTTGTCGGCGAGCGGCGGCTTCCAGAGTTCGTTGTTCTCGCAACTGCTGACCGCGCCGTCGCGCTTCTGGACCGTCGGTCCGCAACTCGCGGCGACCCTGTTCGACGCCGGGCTGCGCCGCGCGCAAACCGAAGCCGCCCGGGCCGCCTATGACCAGAACGTCGCGACCTATCGCCAAACGGTGCTGACCGCGTTTCAGGACGTTGAGGACAACCTCGCGTCGCAGCGCATCCTCGAGCAGGAAATCGTGGTGCAGCAGCAGGCCGTGGAATCGGCGCGCCAGGCGCTTGCCATCGTGACGAACGAATACAAGGCCGGCACCGTGGGCTTCGTGAACGTCCTCACCGCACAAACCACGGCGTTCACGGCCGAACAGAAGCTGCAGACCATCGCAGGTCAGCGGATGGTGTCGTCGGTCGGTCTGGTCAAGGCGCTGGGCGGCGGCTGGGACGTCACGCAGATGAACCGCGAAACCGGCGATGTGGCCGCACCAGCACCATTGCCAGCGTCATCCACGTCACCGGCGACGCCGGTTGCACGGAGCGATGCCCCGCAGGCGTCACTGCCCGCTCAGGCGCAGATACAGGCGCAGATTCAGGCGCAAAGCAAATAGAACTCGCGGGCGCGAGCAAGCGCCACACGGCGCTGAAATACGAAAGAGGCATGAGCGGCTAACGGAGCCAGGCATGCCTCTTTTTTATTCTGTCTGAGAACTCGCGCAGCGTGACGTAAGTGCGACCTTCCGCGTTGCCGCGCCACACCGCGCTCAATGAGCGAAAGACAACGTGACGGTGTCCGGTCCGCTCGGCCGTCCCAGCAAATTCAGCAATCCCGCGAGATTGTCGCGAGCCTCGGGCGCGGACGTCGCCGTTCCGTGAAATGACGTGGAAGCCGGCGACACAACGCCGCGGCCGTTCAGCATCAGCGGGCCTTTGATTGTGCGCAACTCGATCGTCGACGAAACGCCCTCCGCCTGGAACACGAGCTGATAGGAGCCGAGCGGCTTTACCGGCGATACGCGCGAACTCACGTCGCTCAGCGCGACCGTCAGCTGGCCGAACGCCTCGCGGTTGAAGCTGCGCCAGTCGGACCACGAAAGCCGCACGTCGCCCTGCAGATCCAGCGTGTTGAACGGCGCGCCCAGACCGCTTAGCAGCGAAGCAGGGACGCCTATCGTGCCGGGGGTGACGTTGGCGCTGCGCGGCGTCGCGTCGATGGTAATCGGATCGGGCATTGCCTCGCTATGGCGCATGGTCATGCGCACACGGCCGGTGAAGAGCGGCCAGAATGCCGTGCGCCATTCGATCCGTCCCGGCAGCAGCGTCGCGGCGCTCATGTCGGAGCCGGCCGCCAGCATCAGCGTAGCCGAGCCGTGCCACAGCGAACCGCTCGGGTCGACGAGGTTCACATGGCCGCCGCTCTGGCGGGCAAATTGCGGCGTGATCCACGCAGCGGGTAACAGCGCGAGCATCACGGCGGCGTTCGAGAGAACCGCAACCAGCACCCAGGGCAGCACGGCGCGAAGGCGCCGCATCCAGTAAGTCATGCGAGATCCCGTGACAGCGCGGTCATTTCGCCGTGGATGGCTGCAACGACGCAGTGACATCCACTTGGCCGTCTTCTTTTAGCGCGGTCACGTGCGCCTCGGAGACCTGCACCTTGAACTGGCGGCGCACGTCGTCGACCCAGGCCGTCCACGCGGGAAACGACGCGTTCTTCATCTGCACCTGCACCGCGTTGCCGATCACCTGCACTTGCGTGGCCGCAAGGCCATGATCGCTCAGCGACGCGGTGAGCGCGTCCTTCAGCGCACCGCCGGTCGGCGCAACGCCCTGTGCCGCCGCCGAAAGCTGGCGCGCTTCGTTGGCCTGCGCGGTCATCTGCGCGAGCTGCCGCTGCAAGGTGGGCAGCGATTCACGCAGACGCGCGCGGCCCTCCTGCGCCGGCGCCCACAGCACCGACCACGCGATCACCACTGCGAGCACGCCGCCGCCCCACGTCAGCAACGCTTTTTCGCGGTCGGTTCGCTGGTACCAGAAGCCTGCCCAGGTTTGCGCGAGTTCAGCTTTCATTGTCCGTTCCTGATGGTCCACTTGCCGGTGTTGCTGTCGATCGCGCCGCTCAGTCCGTTGCGCGCAAGGCGTTTGGCGAAGTCGGGGTCCAGCTTCACTTCGGGTTTGAAGGTAACGTCGAGACGCCGGTCGTGATAATCGAGCGCGGCGATGCCGTTGACCGGCACAGGCGGGAGCGACCTTGCGAGGCCATCGGCGAGCGACAGAAAATCGCCCGGCGAAAGCTCACCGGCGGCCACGCGCAGCTGCTGCAACTGACGCGACATCTGATCGGGCGCATCGAGCACGACCGTCGTCTTCGGAAAGGTGGTCAGCAGAAGCTCGGTCATCTGCGTGCTGATCGCGTCGCGCTGACGCGAAAGCATCAACCACTGCACATTTGCACCGACGATGGCGACCACCAGCGCGCCGAGCGCCAGCAGCACGGGCAGGCGCAGACGGCGCAGCGTCGCGCGGTCGAGCCGCCATGGCTGCGACGCAAATTCGAACTGGCAGAGATCGAAGCGGCATGTGAGCGCGCGGCGCGCAAGCTGCTCGAAGGGCAGCGGACTCGCGCCGTGCACGAGTGCGCCGAGACGTGCCGGACTGCTCGCACCAAGACTCGGCTCGTTGCCCGGAACCTCGGTCAGCATATAGAGCGAAACCGGCGTTGCGCCGGCGAGCGCGGCAAGTGTCGCGTTCACCGCATTTGCAGGCACGGCAAGGCCTTCGCCTTGCGCGCCGCGGGCAATCGCCAGCTCCACGCGCGGCATGCCGCTTTCGACGGCGCCTTCCAGCAGCATTGCGGGCGCAGTCTGAACCACGGTGCCGAGCACCGCCGCCACCATCGGCACGACTTGGGGCGCAGTGTCGGCCGCAACGGGCACCGGCGCAGCGTCGGCGAGCGACGCGCCCGCCATGGCCGGCTCGGTCGCGCTCACGGTTTCGGCGACTTCGGCCGGCACGGCAGGCAACGTTGCTTCCGGCAGACAACGCGTGACCGGCACGGCGCGCAGACTCCGGTGGCCAGCTGCGGAGAAAGCCTCGTAGATGAAGCGGAACCATCCACGGTCGATGATCGCCAGCATTTGACGACCGCCCGCGGCCGATTGCGAATCGACGGCAATATGGCAGGTTTGCGGGTCCTGGATCAGCTGATCCTCGACGATATTGGGCAATGCCTGGCGCAGCTTCGGGCCGCGCAGCGGCGGCAGCGTGGCGGGCATCATCAGCAGGTCGCGCGCGGCAACCATCAGCACCGTCGACGTGGCGCGCGGCAGCAGCGCAAGCGCCGAGCGGCCGGCGCGTTGCGTGCGTCCCGACTTGTCGAGCAGCACGAATGGCAAGTCCGGCAGTTGCCATTCCTGCGACGGCACCGCCGGATCACGCGGCGGCAATAAGACGATCAGCGTGCTCAAAGGCCACTCTCTTTGGGAAAGGCGTTATTCATAGTTGGTCTTGCACCCGCACGATACGCGTAGTGTGAGTCAAAGCATCGCGATAGACGAGCGTCGTGCGATCCACCTCGGCGCGCTCGTGCTGCACGCGCCCGTGAATCAGGAAGTAGTTCGTATTGACGTCGTACTGATTCGGATCGACCGAGACGGTCTGCGCACCCGCGCCGCGCAAAGCAAGCTGCACGTCGCCGGCATTATGGAAAAACACTGTCTGCCGGCGCGCGACAAATGCCTGCGCGGACGACAGACTCATGCCCGGCACAATCGCGGCGATGACCTCCGCGGAGGCCGTGTTCATGTTGACCGCGGACACCGTAGGCAGCACGGTGACGAACGGCCGCAAGCGCGCGACCATCTCCGGCGTATAGCCGGGAATGTCGAGCAGCGAGTCGACGCTGGTCATTTGCAACGGCGCGTGCGCCGCGCTGTCGTCGCCGTCTTCGATACCGGGCTTGTCGGTAAAGCCGCCGCTCGTTGCGCCGCCTTGAATGGGCGCCGTCGCTGTCGTGCCGGACGTCGACGTGACAGTCTGAAAACGCGTTGCCGACTGCGCGAGGCTCGCACGCACCTGCACGGCGGTGTTCTTGGCGAGCTGGCCGCTCAAGCCGAGCGACACGAGCAGACGCTGGTATGCGCCGATCTGCTCCGTGTCCAGTTGCATGACCCCGGGCGCGGGGCTCGCAACCAGGTTGCGAAGATTGAACTTGGCCTGAGCGTCTTCAATGGATCCCGACAGGTAGGTGGCGGCGCCCTGCTGAGCGCGGACCTCGCCGATCTGGCCGAGGAAATCGGAAAGTCTCGTCTTTGCGATCGGCACGCCCCACACGCCGCCCAGATACGTAATGCCTGCGGAGGTATCGCCTTCGGAGCGAAGAATCAGACGCGTCCAGTCGAGCGCACCGCGCGAGACCCATTGGGCCTGCGCGAGCAGGCGCTGATTCTCGATTCGGCGAACCTGAACCTGCTGGCGCCACAGCATGCCGGAGACCAGAATCGCCGACAGCGCCACTACCAGCAACGCGCTGATAATGGCCGCGCCGCGCTGCTGTGCACGTTGTTGTCCACGTCCGCGGCCGACCTCTCCGCCTCGCGTCGCCCGATGTTGCGCCAAGCCACGCGAGCCATCGATCGAGGCTGAACAAACGGCAGAACGTCGCGTATGAAGCGAGGAGAATCTCATGTCATTCTCCAATCAGAAAAACGCGAGTGATGGGCCGCGCAAGCGACTTCGCGCCCACGCTCACTTCAAGTCCGGTCACCGAACGCGGCAACGGCGCATTGCCGAGTTGCGGCACCTTCAGGTTATTGTCGGCCTCCGTGATCGCGCCCTGCACGTCTTTCATCTGCGTCGTCCAGCCGACTCTCGGCACGTAGAGGCGCGCGGAAATCGCGCCGACGCCGCCCATCAAAGGCAAGCCGGTCCAACCTTCGCTTTCGCCGCCGCGCAGCGCCGAGCGCAGATCGCCGACGCTCGCAAGCGGCGGCGACGCATAGCGAATCACGCGTCCTTCGGTGACGCGGTAACGCACGACCTGCAAACGCGGCGCGGAGCCCGGCAAGGTTAATTGCCGCACGATCTGCAAGCCGCCGCCCGCGAGCGAAACCGCGGGTTGGCCGGATTCGTCGTCCGAGGCAGCCTGACGTGCGTCGATACGCATCTGGTCGAACAACTGCGCGAAGACCCGCTCGTCTTCCATTGCATTCGTGATGGTCTGCCGGCCGCGAATGATCTGGTCGAGTCCACGCCACGACAACACCGCGATCACCGCCATGATCGCGATCGCGACCAGCAGCTCGATCAGCGTGAAGCCACGCGCGCCCGCACGGCGGCGGCGCTCAGAGCGAACGGTTGTTTTCATT
>Ga0256783_1000282_pt1 | contig 13377 bp, 13 predicted proteins | sample MC6MC0934MT_FD_189995 | JGI IMG/M metagenome (GOLD analysis project Ga0256783, IMG submission 189995) | Metatranscriptome of enriched soil aggregate microbial communities from Iowa State University, Ames, United States - MC6-MC0934-MT... | ecosystem: Environmental > Terrestrial > Soil >... | reverse complement strand
GCAAGGGATGCGAGGTTCGACAAGTTGACGCCGGAGACATTGACGACGGCCTGCCACGCGGCTTCCTGATTAGCGGCATCGTGGAGGTGTGAGTGGCGCTGCGCCTCAATTGGGCCTGTGAACTTGCCTTGAGCCGAGGCGAAGAATTGCCCTGAGACGTCGGTTCCGAACCCGGACGCCTGAAGGTACCGACGGGCCGCGGTCTCCGGCGTTTGATTCATGCCGGGAATGAGGTTGGTGAGTGGGATAAACAGATACTTTGGCGCCGGACCAGCGTTTCGCGCCACCTTGGTGGCGGTCGCCGCACCGGGCGAGACAGCGTACACGGCCATGCCGGAGGGCAGTCGATGTGCCAGGGCCGCGACCCACCAGGCGACAATGTGCTTCGCGGCGGCATACGCATTGTTGGGTACGTACTTCACGTTCGGCCCGCTGCGCAGCAGCGCTTCCATAGCAGCGGTCAGATCGCCTCCGTGGTATCTGGCAGCGAGTGCGTCCACGTCGGTGTACTTGAACATGGGTACGTCCCCTCGGGCGGGTTCCGCGCTGGCAATAAGGATCCGCGCATTGGGACTCAGCAGGTTGGCGCGGAGTAGCCCGATAGTTAATTGATGATGGCCGATGAGCGGGGCCTGAGAAGCCTCGACGCCTGCCGCAGTGATCACCCGCGCTTCTTACTTGGGACCAGCCCGGCATTAAGCAGCAGGAAATCGATCGGCTGACCTCGCTTGACGAGTTCGGCGAGGGCGGATTGAACGCTGGCCGGCTCGTCCAGCTCCAGCTCCAGCGGCGTGAATACCGAGGCTCGAACGGGTTAGCCGCCCTGCAGGGCGCGCTTTCCAAAACGCTCGACGTGAAGACGCGCGAAGCCATTGCACTGGCCGTGTTGCAGGTCAACGGCTGCCCGTACTGCCTCAGCGGCCACGGCTACGTAGCCACCGAATCACTGCCCATCCCATCACTCAAGGAAAAACACATGGCTCGCGAAATCATCCGTGTTGAACCGTTGTCTAATTGGCTCGAGCGTTGGAAAGCACCCACCTTCGTTGCCACGCGTCACGGGTCGCTTTCGTCTAGAAAGTCTGCGAAACAACAGGATCAGTTGGGCGAGCTCGGGGTCTTCCGCATAGATAAAAACCACCGGCACCTTGAGCGCCTCGGCGAGGCGAGTTGCGAATGTGTAGTCGACCTTGTGAATACCGAGATTACAGCGATTAATGCGTGTGCTCGCAGCAGACGGATCCAGACCCACGTCAATTTCGAGTTTCTTCCGCGACAACCCTGCCTCCAGCGAGCCTCCTCCAGTCGCATTCCAAAAATAGAAGATGACCCTACAGATATTCACTGGTAGCTCGTTACACACGAAGCTACGGATACCGTTGCAAAGCGCCCGCTCGAATACTACGAACATCGTTGTATTCGAGCGCACCTCGAAGGTTCTTGATGGCACCCGCCGTGACCGTCTCGGGTACGTGCCGTTTCAGGGCCGTTGCTGCACGCCACGGTCCGGTGCTCTAAACGCTCAACGCCCGGAAACACAGGAAGTCGACGATGCCGGACAAGCGACTGCCGATTGACCTCGGCATTGACCTCAACGAACAGCATTGCAACCGCCCGCGCCTGCTGAACGACGACTTGACCCAAGCAGAACGGTGGATTACCCGCCGCTGCGGCGAAATGGTCGCGGCGTACGCCCTTGCTAGCGCCCAGACCCGCCACACAGATCGGCAACGCTAAATCTCTGTCTTAACGCGACCTTATTAACTTTCCCTGTGGCCGTAAACGGTAAAGAATCCACAAATTCGACGCAGTCCGGCACGCTCCACTTAGCGATCTTTCCCTCGAAAAAGTCAAGCAATTGTGCTGCGGACACTGTCCCGCCCTCGACGCGGACGACGATCAAGATGGGCCGCTCGCCCCATTTCGGATGGGCGCGACCAATACAAGCGGCCGCCCTTATTTCGGGGTGCGAGCTGGCAATGTTCTCCAGTTCAATCGATGATATCCACTCGCCGCCCGATTTTATTACATCCTTGCTCCGGTCGGTGATGTGAAGAAAGCCTTCTGAGTCGATGGTCGCGATGTCTCCTGTAGCGAACCAGCCGTCTTTCAGCGCTGAAACGGAAGCACCGAAATAGCGTTCGACCACCCAATGCCCCCTAACCATCAACTCCCCACTGGACTGACCGTCTCGCGGGAGCTCTGCTCCATCCAGCCCGACGATCTTTAGCTCGATGCCGGGCACCGCTCGTCCCTGCTTCGAGTTGGTTAGCGACTGTTCTTCGAGCGACTTCTTGCTATATGCTCTCGAAGGCGTACACACGGTGCCCAAGGGCGATGTCTCAGTCATTCCCCACCCATGCAGAACACGAATACCGACCTCGTTGGCACTAGTCGCAAGGCTCGGTGGACAGGCCGCACCGCCCACGACCGCGCGCGTGAGGCTCTTGCAGCGCTCCCCGGTATTTTGAAGATACTGAACAAACGAATTCCACACGGTGGGTACTCCGGCCGACATTGTCACGCCTTCTTCAGAAAAAAGCGTGTACAGTGATTTGCCGTCCAACTTCGCTCCGGCCAAAACAAGCTTGGCCCCAACGAGCGGTGCCGAAAACGGTAGTCCCCACGCGTTAACATGGAACATGGGAACTAGCGGCGCCACCGTATCAGTGGTAGAGAGGCTGAGCGCGTCCGGCAGCGCGGACGCATACGCCATCAGAGAAAGAGATCGATGCGAATACAGCACCCCTTTTGGGTCGCCCGTGGTCCCTGACGTGTAACAAAGTATCGCAGCGCACTCTTCATCGAATCGGGGCCAAGCAAACTCGGCGGCTGCCCCACCAATCATCCGTTCGTAACTTTCAAACTGCATCGAAGAGGCGCTTGGAAGCGCATCTTCGGAACATAACATGACCCAACGTTCAACATTTGGACATTGCGGTGCTATCTGCTCAACAAGAGGAGCGAATGTCGAGTCAAAGAAAACATACCGGTCCCCGCTGTGATTGATGATGTAAGTGATTTGCTCTGGATAAAGGCGAGGATTGATTGTGTGGCAGACGGCACCGATTCCGCTGATTGCATAGTACAGCTCAATGTGCCGATACCCATTCCAAGCCAAGGTTGCGATTCGATCGCCAGACTGAATGCCTCGCTCAAGCAAGGAATTCGCGAGTTTCATGCAACGAACGTGGCAGTCCTTGTAAGTATAACGATGAGTGTCACCTTCGACTCGCCGGGAGACAATCTCTACCTCAGCATATTGGCGAGCGGCCGCCTGGATTATCGACGACAGCAACATCGGCACTTTGGCCATCTGACCTAACAAATTCATGAAATTTTCCCTCCTGAAAGCGTAGATTGCCTTGCAATCACACCTCAGATCTGAACAAATTGACAGGCACCGCTGTGCAAAACACCGAGGACACTTTGCGCTGTAGCTTAGGTCAGTTGCATTGCAGAAGAACTCGCCTTGTTGTTCTCAGAACCGCGACGAAAGACCTACAGTAACACCCGTTACACCAGAGCCACCCGGATTAAGTTTCAGCACAGCTAAGTTAGTTGGATCCTTCTTGTAAGAGCCGGAGAAATGGTTGCGATCGGCTTCCACATATACCTCCGTTCGCTTTGATAAAAAATATTCTCCGATAATGTAAGCTGTCTGCTTATGGCCGCTGGCCCCCTTGCTATTTCCTAGATTACTGGCAATATCGTCATAATACGCGGCGGTCAAGAGAAGCGCCGGCGTGATTTGCCAGGTAAAGCCGCCTTGAGGAACGTCGTCACGCCGTTGCGAAGGAGCCTTTGCAGAACCGCTTACCGTAAGGGCCAGGTAGCTGATATAGGCGCGGACAGGTCCTACCTGCCAGCATCCCCCTACGTAATAGTTCTGCGCGACCTGACTCGCATCCGTGTTATATGTTCGCTGATACCCAACACCTACGGCGCCAGGGCCCTTCCCGTAGCCAGCTGTCGCAGAGTAATTACCGCTCGCACGCTGATTGCCAGCGACGCCGCCAATGGAGTAGCTTGCGCTGAACGTTGCACCTCCCGCATCGTACGTGTACCTTACATTGTTGTTAAAACGGGTGTCCAAGGTAAAGAAATTCGCTCCGAGAAGCGCCGTTGGACTAATTGCCGCGTCTGCGCCGCCAATTCCCGATGGATCAAAATGGATGGCAAGTTCTTCAAATGAACTATAGAGTCGTCCGATCATCAGTCGCCCATATTTGCCCTCCGCGCCGACGTAAGCTTGCCGAGAAAAAATAACATTGTTCGTCCCAAGCGCCCCATTCGAAGAGTTAAAGCCGCTTTCGAGTTTGAAGAAAATGTGCGCTCCCTCTCCAATATCTTCGGTACCCGTCAATCCGAACTTATTTCCTGCGATAATGTTACTGTATTGAATGGCCGAGCCGCCCTTTGTTCCGTTAACCCATCGGACGCCACCCCCAACGAGACCGTACAAGAAAACGCTCGACTGGGCATGCGCGCAAATCGCCGCAGTGCTTAGAAGGATAGCTGCTATACCATGTCTCATTCTGTCTCCTAATTCCCGACTTTTAAGTAAGTCTTCGTCTTTTACTACCGTCTTTCTTTGCAACGCTACATTTGCATCTGAAGGTGGCTGCGCATAACTAGAAATAAAATACGAGAAATAAGAAAATTTATCTAAATTGTTGTATCAATATGATATTTCTAGATTTCTAAGTCCAGCAAGCGAATATACTGTTGCCCGCTGTGCATATCCCTCTCCACGACGCCTCCTTGCGGATATCGACGCGGAAATGAAATTTTAATTAGGTTCATCTCCGGTATAGAAAAGTACTTCACCATCCGCTCGTCCACAGCGAATATCGCCGCTATATTTTTTGGTCCTAAGGCGCTGCTATTCGCATATTTCGCGAAGCTATCAGCATCACTGAATGCTATGTCCACCGTGATCCAGAAGGGCCCCGCGTTTTTCGAGCGGATACGACTGCAAACATTACCGAGACTAGGCATAAGATCTCTCACCCACATTGATGAATTTCATTCGAACAAGCTCATTTGGAGCGCTCACATGAACTACGTGATTTAATTTGAATTCGCACACTGGGCCTCGCTCGATCTCCGCGGGGGAAAACGGATATGCGTAAGAGGGTAACTCGATGCCTAGGTCGAGCGGCATATGGAATAGATATGGATTGCAGGTCTTCGCTATGCGCGTCGCCAACTCCTGCGTAGCAGCTGTTGCGACGAATAGCAATCCGACTTCCCGAGGAGGCGGCTCGGACTGCTTCGGATCGAGACCGGAAACGGCGTTCCAACCATATGCCCGTAGCGATATGTGGTAAGTATCCGAACTAATGGCAAGAGTGGCTTGGACGCGGTCCTTCAGAACTGTTTGCAATTGCGAAATAAACCGGCTCAGTTCACGCAATACCCTTCTATCCTGTATTCCAACCAAGATGATGGTCTGATATCCGCTGATCGACGCCCCTTCGAGTTTCATCGTATATGGTGCGGGTTCGAAAATAGACCCTGTCACCTCTACAGCACTTTCGTTGACAGAGCGGTAGTGCGCGCGTGTGACATTCAGGGTGCCTCCCGGTTCTGGCAAAACAAACGGGTCGCTATTCTCGTAAAGCATGTGCGCCGAGACGGTCTCGGGAGTACAACGGTTCGTCGGGGACAACGGCTCAATTTCGAATGCCTCATCCCCTACCCGAATCATCACTCCGGACTCTGTAGGGTTGACCGTGCAAAGGCCTCCACATTCAGCGGTTTTAGCTGCATGCCAAGCCGCGCCCGCTCCTTTTCCGTACATAAGCGGCACGGCGGCCAGCACCGCTGTGTCGGTAGTGCGTCCCCCCAAGACAATGTCAGCGCCAGCCTGCAGCGCCGCGACGTATGGCTCGTAACCCATCAAGGCGACAATATGTTCGCATTGACAGAAAAGACCCGGTTCGACGGAACTCATCGGAGGCAATGGCGTGATTTGCCCTTTGGATGATCGATCTTCAAGCATGGCTGCAGGCTGCTCTGAATAAAGCAGAGCAATGCGAGGGGTTACACCTATCTCTCTAGCGATCTCGAGTACAATGTCGCGGGTCCAATCCAATGCCATATCACAACCTGACGTGCCGCATGAGCCGATAAGCAACGGGATTTGAGCCTCCGCCTGAGCCCGCATAAGAGTACTCAGATCAGCTTTGACCGAGTCGCGCGAGTACTTCGCGCGTCCGGTCGCAAGATAGGCAGGCCCGCTATCGGTTGACCCGGCGTCGCAAGCAATGGCGTGAGCTCCACGCGCGATGCCCGTTCGCAGGTCCGATTCGCGAACACCGGTTCCGATCGAGCCTGTAGGTACGATTACATTGATTGTATTAGCTAACCTTTCAGACATATCTTGAATCCTCTTTCGAATCGAAAACGAATCGTTTCACATAGGCCAAAATTACGATGCATTTAGCCGTTTGGTCGACTCAGCCACCTCTGCCGACGCTGATGGCGCACCAATCGAATCTGTGCTTTCGAGATGGAGATGCTCGCGTAACGAAGCGAATCCACGAGCACAAAAACCGCTCCCGACAATCGCACCAAACATCATCGTCGCTATGATGGCGTACCGAATGCCATCAGTTCCCTTGAATAGATGGTCCGATAACAGGCCGACCATGAAAGGGCCAAGTGAGTTTGTAACGAGCCCGACAATGAGTGTTGTGATCCCAGTAAATGCCGCACGGATCGACTCGGGGACTACTTCGGATATGGCGGTGTAAGCCCCAACGGCTGGAAGGTAGCCAAGTGCGAACGCAAAAGCCATGCATCCAATGCACGCATATGGGTTCGGCATCTCAATGCCAATTGAACTAAAGACAGCAAAAGCTATGGCTCCAGCCACAGACGCACGCAGCGACGCATCGGCATATCCTTGCTTACGCAGCGCTTCGACCATTCGCCCGCTCAATAAGCAACCGATAATGAACATCACCCCGCAAGTCAAACCGATGACTTGACCAGATTTGCCCGCTGGCCAACCATAGATTCGGTCAAACGCGACGAAGAGCCAGCTCAATAACGCGACACCGGCCATCAAGTTCAACGGGCACCCCACGAGAATCGCCAAGGCGAGGCGTGGATGTGCACGTACAAATGTCGAAACCGAAGTCGCTCGACGGCCCGCAACGTTGGCTGTAGCCGAACCACGGGGCGGCTCTTTCATCAACAGCACGACTATGACTGCAAGCGCGATCCCCGGAATCGCAAGAGTAATAAACAGTGCCTGCCACGGTTCAATGCGCCCAACCGCAGGCAACGCGAGATGGGGAAAAGCACTCAAAGCGTGTACAAGCGCCCCCCCGAAAAGCCATACTGACACCGCGCCGAAAGCTCCAGCGCTTAGATAAATCGCGAACGCATTAGCCCGACCTTTTGCAGGAACCACATCACTAACGATAGAAACAGCCAGTGGATGAAGAAGCGCTTCCCCAGCGCCAACCGCCACGCGGGCGACTCCCATTAAGACAACACTGGTGGCAAGGCCGCAGCTCAACGTAGCGAGACTCCAAAAGGCGACCGCAAAAGCAAGCACGTTACGTCTGCGATGTCGGTCAACGATCCACCCCCCGAGCGGACTGAAAACCGCGTAGGAAACAGCGAAGGACGCACCGACTAGGACCCCGGCTTGCGTATCACTCAAGCTGAGTGACATTTTTATTGGCTTTAGAACTAAACCAAATGCGATTCGATCAGCAAAACTGAGCAAATACGCCAAGAACAGCAGTGCCATCACGGAACGGCATCCCGTTTTGGAGTCTACAACTTGAGGTTCGCTAAACATTCTGTCTCCATGAGCATTCGGGTACGCTCAGTTCGCGCTCTGCAATTCTATGAATTTAGATGCGAGTTCAGGTCGACCCGTAAGACGCAGTTAGTCGTTAGTTTGATATCCTAAATGTTTGGTAACACCCAAGTTGTCATCTATTCGGGTACATGGCAACGAATACACGCATCGGATAACTCGACAGCCTTCTGAACCAGCAGGTCGCTCGCGGCGGGCCGAGACCCTACCGGTCTACCGATTCGAGCGGTCGTCGAAAGCTGGCGCCCCCGAACTGGGAGGGTTGTCCGGACGCTTTGGCTTCCATTGCAGTTTCGGCAAGTATGGGTCAGAAACCGATGTTATTCAAGTGGTATACCATTGGTATAAACCAGTATGTACCTGTCGTTCGACGGAAGGTACCGCCGGCGGTCGTTTTGGTATACTATCGGTGCACAGCAATCTGCAGGAACGAAAATGGCCGACGCAACCATTGAGCTTCAAACATCCGAGTCCCTGTCGGACATGGCGTACAGAGCCATTCTTGGTATGCTGCAACGTGGTGAACTCGCACCGAACGACCTGCTTACCGAGCGTCAGATCGCGGCACAACTTAAAATCTCACGCACTCCGCTGAGAGAAGCGGTTCGCCGGTTAGAGGGCGAGCGGCTGTTGAATCGTCAGCGCAACGGCGCCCTGATGGTAAGACCGCTACCGTTAGAAGAATATATCTACATTCTGAATGTCCGGAGATTGCTGGAGGGTGAGGCTGCAAGCCTCGCTGCGGGACAAATGCCGCGAGCGCAGTTGATGGCGTTGAAAAAGCAAATAGAAGAGGTCCGGCAGCTATCTGACGACGCGCCCATCCCGGATCTTAATGAACGAGATATCGATCTCCATGCGATGATCGCGAACGCTTGCGGGAACCCTATTCTTCGTCTTCTTATTGAAGATATGCGTCGCCGAACGTCCATGTTTCGATTCGGACGGCTTCCTGATCGACGAAACGTTGTGTGCGACGAACACGCCGCGATAATCGAAGCATTACTGAAGGGCGACGCTCACGAGGCCCGGATAGCCACCCAAGCACACATCGATGGCGTTAAGAAGGCTTTGCTCGAAGGTTTGGGTGCAAGATGAGCACCCTAGGCGAGGGTCGAATTGGCACGAGTAGCCCTGCGGACCTTGCCGATACCATGTTCCCACGCTGCATTCTTTCGTGGAAATTACAATTAGGCTCTCACTGAGAAGTAATAGGCGGCGGCCTATCTCGCGCCCATCCCATAAAGTGCCGCGCGCTCGAGTGCCGACATTGGGATCGCGCCGTGAAGCTTCGCCCCTTTGCCTCTCGGCAAATGCTTAGGCCAACGAGGAAGCAACACGGCAACGAACTGTGAGACAGCGCTGGCAAGTTGCATCGCTTGGGTAAGTAGTGCAGAAGTTGCAGCTGTCGACTCCTCTACAAGCGCTGCATTCCGTTGCACCATCCCGTCGAGCTGAGTCATTGCCTGGTTAACCTCGTGTACCTCATGGGTTTGCTCCCTACGGCGCGTAGTGATATCGATAATGATCGAGGTCGCCCCACAGGCACGCAGTACAGTTCCGGATGAGCCATCGGTTAGGTACGGTCAATTGGTCTTTCGCCACCTAACCACTCACGGAGCCGGAGGCGGCCACGGGAGAGCCGGGACATTACAGTGCCGAGGGGAACATTAAGCGCGAGCGCGGTGTCGGCGTAACTTAGAGCTTCCAAATCCACCATTACTATGACCTCCCGCTGCTGTGCGGGGAGACAATTTAGGGCGAGTTGCAGATCACGAATTTCAAAAGCGCCTGATTGCTCGGGCACCAGCAGTCCTTCGTCCGCGGTCCTTGCATCGTCCAGTGAAATATGTAGAGCGCGGGCGAAACCGGTGCGCCTCTGGTTTGCAAACGCATTGTGCATGATAGTGCAGAGCCAACCGCAGAGATCCGTGCCCGACCTAAATAGCTGAATTCCTTTGAGTGCTCGTTCAAGGGTGTCCTGCACGAGATCGTCCGCAAGCTCGCGGTTTTTGATGAGCGAATATGCATATCGCCGCAGACGCGGAACATGATTGACAAGTTCATTTTGGACATCCGTCGTCGGGTTATTCCCATATACCCCCGAAGGTTGTTTAATCCAGCCGCTTTGATATGGTCGATAACCCGATTCTCCTATCCTAGGCTCTGCATTCACATCGATCAATACCGTGTCCATACGCCCCTCGCTGCCCTTCAATTCAACAAGTTCGGTGCAGCACGAGCAGCCATCCAGCCGCTGAGCAAAAACGGCGTCTGGCTCAATCACAATAACGAAAGGCCTTCGCTCGCGATGACCACTTGAAAAACGAGCCCTCTCAGGAGCGGTCAGATGGTCCGCTCCCAACGATTGCCGATCGACGATGTCAATAAAGCACCGGCGACAACATGTCACTGGCGTCGGACTCGTCTCTGCCTGAATCAAGCCGTGCTATAAGTCGGAAACTGCTAACCTCGCTAGCGGTATCCATTGCTCACGAGCGATGTCTTCTCGTCAACTGCAAATGATAGTGGCAGGCCTATAAAAAATTTGGTAAATATCGTCGTCGCTCACCGATGGTGCAAGCAAACGGTCAAGCTTTACGCTAGCTTCTGTAAGCCGGGCTACAACACTACATACTGCATTTCCTATCCTTGCAACACTCGCCATTTCGACAGATTCCGACGCCAGCAGTTCAACGTCACTGTCATTTACGGTTTGATGCCGACGGCTAAATGCACCAGCGATCGATAGTAGAACTTGCTCCGCAATAGTAAGCGGCAATACACCCACTCTATCAAGTTCAGATAAATGATGCACACATAAAGGAGTAATTGGGTCCGTTGATGAAGCAACGACTCTCTCAACAACTCGCTGAAAGCCGGTGGAAAAACTATCTTGATCCAGCTCTCCAATCACAAATCCCGCTAACGCTTCCGACTGATCTGCATGGGCATACATCCGCTTTACCGCACCACCACCATCGAACTCGCTTGCCGCCATGAACCGATAGCCTAACGGACCCAGAATACGCGTAATAGCTGCTTCGCCAACTGGTAATGCCCCGTTCAGGCGTGAGCGGGCAGTAAGCAGATAAGAACGGCGAAGAAAGAGTCGCTTCCCTTTCTTGACAGAATCATGTAAGGTCACTCGGCCTTCGAGTGAATCCATAAGCAGATCGTCGAACAGTACAACCTGCAAGGCCATTGCAAGTTCAGACCTCGTGACCGAGCCCCATTCCCAATCATTTAGGAAGGGCGGAAAAACTATCGATTCCATTGCTCGCTCGGCTTTGACCGGCCCGATCGCATAGACTAGGAGCCGCTCGACATTGCCGTTCGCGATACCCAATCCTCTAGCGAGATTCCTCTTCATCTGGAAGACCATACCCGTTTTACGGCGCACGCAATATTGTGGGTGCAGCGTCAAGGCACGCTGCACAGGCTGTTCATACGACTTTCGTCTGTCGCTCTGAAAGCGTCTTCGATACGCTTTCTCACCGTTCGAATGCCGATCAAGATCAAATCAGCTTCTTCGAAACGCGCTGCCGGATCGTTCCGGCGGAAGCCCCATGTTTGGTAACTTTTGGTACCACCCGGGCACACCAATAGGAATGACTAACGACGCACAACTTATACGCCGGGCTAGCTTCGTATCCTCTTTAAACGTATTAACAGCATGCCAACGAGACGGTGCGTCTACTGCGGTTTCACGACACTATGGTGCAATTGATTTTTGAGTCCAAGATACAAAACCGTGTCAACCAGCGGAAGGGCGATGAGATGGCGTGCGATTCCAATGTATTGCAAGACGCTTGCTTGAGGCGCACAAGCCGCGCGTTCTGATGCACGGTCAGGAGCCACGCCTCAAAGGCGCCTGACAGGATCGAGGTACTGCAGTGCCAATTCTACCGACAATGAAAGAGTCCGACTGGACTATGGTGCTGGTATGTTAAGGGCCCGCTTCCACGTTTTCTGCTGCTCTTTCACAACACCGACTGTATCCTCGATACGCGCGGCCCCTTATCGACGATTATTTAAAGTTTTCGCGACGCTGTAAAGCACTGATAAGTCGTAACGTGATGAGTTTTCAGAATGCCCCACCCTTTCACACGCAGTCTCGCATCGACCGTGGCGAGCCGTGACGATATCCCTCACAGGGACGTCGAGCGTCTGCGGTCGGCCTGCCCGCTTGCTTTCGGCTGCAACCATCCGGCCACGGCTCAAACGCTCGCTTCATTCCAAACAAAGAATGAAGCGATGCCCATCTACCATGTCGAGACAATCTATGAGGCCCTGGCCGAACTTGCGACGGATTACCTTTCATCGCGAAGGGAACACGGCATCCGGGACATGAGTGCCCAAATCCAGAGGTCCTTAAGCGTCGGCTTGGCCGCGACGAGCCGGCCTGATGTCTGACAGACCCACGCCGCCGTCTTGCAAATGCAATTGCGCCAGGTCGAGATATGAGACGTCTGACTTCGAGATGGCTGTGCAGGACGATGACCGCTACGCCAGTCCCGCTTGAGCGTCGGCGCTACAGGCGAACGAGGCCGTCGCAATCGGCTCTGCGGACGCGCGGCGGCTGCTCATGTCGATGGAAAGACTACTACTTTGTGCTTCAGTCGGCGGACGGCTAGACGATCCCAAGACGGCGCACGCCTGTATCGCAATGACTCATTGACGGCACTATCAGGGCAATACCGGAACACTTCAATTTCGGGGTGAGCATTCTCGCTTCCGCCATCTCCGCGCGCGGGAACCGCAGCTATCAATGGTCAATGCTCATGCTTACACGCCGCAAGGTTCCGCGACAAGCTTCGCATGCTGACTCTGACATCGGACAAAGCCTCGTCGTCGGGCGATCTGTAGCGGACAAGCTGTATGCCAGTCGGATTGCCTTAGCTAATGACCGCACCGCTTACGGACAGTGGCTTACCAAGGAGTTTGAGACGTCGATCAAAGCCGCCCGTGGCAACATCTTCAGGTAACCATACACCGTTGACCAGTGGCGACAGATCCAAGTAAATTCTGACGGTGCTTTCTGAGGGGCGAGCCCCCTTTTTTGCTTACTACGCGGGCATCGACGTAACCGTCCGCCCCCGACCGTATAGACGGCTGATGAAGGCGAAGCCATGCTTTCCCGCGGCACAAATGTGACTGTGTCCACAAAGGAATCATGGACAGAGTGACTGAAGTCATCGAAATCAAAGGCGCCCGGAAGTATCGTCGGCGTACCGTGGACGAGAAGCGGCAGATCGTCGAAGAGGCGTTATCCGGTGGACGTTCGGTGGCGGAGATTGCGCGCAGTCACGACCTGAATGCGAATCAGCTGTTCAACTGGCGCAAGCAGTATCTGGATGGGCGCCTTGGCGTGAACGGTCGCGAATGCGCGTTGCTGCCAGTCACCGTGGATGAGGCCGGTGACAGCGGCGTGGCCGAACCGGCAGCATGTGTGCCTCCGGTATCGATGCCCGGCAAGATACGTATCCAGTTGCCACGAGGCGAGATACACGTTGAAGGGAGCGTCGATCCCG